>Ga0222713_10000175_pt1 | contig 69368 bp, 69 predicted proteins | sample C33_649DmetaG_FD_165061 | JGI IMG/M metagenome (GOLD analysis project Ga0222713, IMG submission 165061) | Estuarine water microbial communities from San Francisco Bay, California, United States - C33_649D | ecosystem: Environmental > Aquatic > Marine > Unclassified | place: USA: California...
CCGCGCTGGTCGTGGATGTAGGCTCCTTCGGCGTGCTTCAGGTCGCCGAAGAGTCCCTCCGCGGACATCCGCCGCACGAAGAGTTCCTCCTCGCCGTAGGCGCAGTTCTCCAGGATGGGGCAGTGGCGGCGGTGCTTCTCGGAGGCGTCGACGAGCTCCCAGCACTCCTTCACCGAGACCCCGCAGTTGACCTCGACGAACGCGTGCTTGCCGAGCTCCATCGCGCGCACGGCCATGGGCGTGTGCCATTCCCAAGGGGTGGCGATGTAGACGACGTCGATGTCCTCGCGCGCGACCATCCGCTCCCACGCGTCCTCCGAGCCCGTGTAAAGGTCGGGGGACTTGCCCGTCTTTTTGCGCACCACCTCGGCCTGCGCGCGGGCGACGTCGTCCTTGATGTCGCAGAGCGCCTTGATCTCGACCCAGGGCAGGGAGACGCAGGAGTTCACGTGGGCGCGGCCCCGGTTGAGGCCGATGATGCCGACCCGTACCTTCTCGATCGGCTCGGTGGTCAGGTCCCAGACGGGGCGGCTGCCGGCCGGGCGGGGGGGCGTGGCGCCGGTCTCCGCGGACCGTCCGCCCTGCAGGATTCTGCGCGGGTCGGGCGCCGCGTCGGCCGCTGCGCCGAGCGCGGCGAAGGGTGCCAGCCTCAGGAAGTCGCGGCGCGAGGTATGGACGGGGCGATCCATGCATCCTCCTTATTTGTCGCCCGACGCAGCGACAAGTCCCAAGCGGCCAAGGCGCCGGCTTTTGTCACCAGGTCACGAAACCCTGCGCCCACTTGATGCCAAAGACGGCGAGATTACGCACGATATGGGCCGTAAAGCAGGGCGTCAGCGAGCGTCCGGGGTTCAAGGGATTGAACCGCGCCACGTAGAGGCCGAGCGAGGTCACGAAGGCGAAGGCGAGGCTGACGCGGCCGTGTACGGTGCCGAGGTCGAAGCCGTGCACGAGCGCGAAGACCGTCGAGCCGGCCACGATGACCGTGAGCAGCCGGCCGCCGGCGAGCCAGGCGGGCGCGGCGAAGCCGCGGAAGACCACCTCCTCGATGATCGCCGCCGCGAGCAGCGCGAGGAGGGAGAGGCCCGTGAGCACCGACTGGCTTTGGGAGACGTCCGCGCGTATCTCGACCACCGACTCGGCCACGGTGATGAGCAGCGTCGCCGCGGCGGCCGCGAAGTGCGCCGCGGCGGGCGCGGAGGTGGTGCCCGGCCAGAAGCCTTCGCCGGCGCCCGTCGTCGTCCGGGCTGCCCGCTCCCGCAGCCACCCGAGCAGCACTCCGCCCGCCAGCAGGCAGTAGAGGGTCGCGGCGAGCGTCGGGTCCATCCTGGGTCAGCGCACGCCCCCGATCCAGGCGCGGTAGGCGGGCGAGACGTGGTCGGCGGCGAAGGTCAGCCACTGCGGCACGGCGTAGGGGTGCCTTGCGTGCACCCAGCTCTCGAGGTCGCGCTCCTTGGCGGCCGCGAACTTGAAGGTGACGCGGTGCTCCTCCTCGCTTTCGGCGCGGCCCTCCCAGGTGAAGTGGGAGCGGATCGGGCCCTCGACCTGGGCGCAGGCGGCCAGTCCGGCCGCGACCGACTCGGCGGCCAGCCGGTCGGCCTCCTCGCGGGAGGGAAGGGTGGTGAAGGCGATCCGGACTTCAGTCATGTCCTTGGTCCGCGTCCGAAAGGTACTTCTCGGTGATGATGCTGACCAGTAGGTCGCGCGCCTCCTTGACCGAGTCGACATGCACGTAGAGGTCGCGATCCTCCGGCGAGACCATGCCCCACTCCTGCATGACCTCGAGGTCCATGACGCGTTTCCAGAAGGGCGACCCGAAGAGCAGGATGGGGAATTTCTTCTTCGTCTTGCCCGTCTGGATGAGGGTGAGCATCTCGAAGAGCTCGTCGAAGGTGCCGAAGCCGCCGGGGAAGGCCACGAGCGCCTTGGCCAGGTAGAGAAACCAGTACTTGCGGACGAAGAAGTAGTGGAACTCGAGGTCGAGCCCCTCGGTGATGTATGGGTTGTGGCTCTGCTCGAAGGGCAGGGCGATGCCGAGGCCGACGGAGCGTCCGCCCGCCTCGTGCGCGCCGCGGTTCGCCGCCTCCATGATGCCCGGCCCCCCGCCGGAGCAGATCAGGAAACGCTGCCATTCGGGCAGGCCCATGGACCAGCGGGTCATCTCGTGGGCCAGCTCGCGGCAGGCCTCGTAGTAGGCGGAGCTGCGCAGCGCCAGTTCGGCGACCCGCAGGCGCGCGGCGCATTCGTTGCCGTCGCAGGTGCCCAGCCGAGCGGCCTCCCGCGCGGCGGCGAGCTCGGCCTCGGCCCGAGCGCGGGGCAGCGTGCGCGCGGAGCCGAACATGACCACCGTGTTGCGCACCCCGTTCTTCTTGAACCGCAGGTGGGGCTCCACCATCTCGGCCATGACGCGCAGGGTGCGGGCCTGGGGACTGAGCATGAATTCAGCGTTCAGGTAGGCCCGGGGCGGCGTGGGCCTCTGGTTTCCTTTGGCCGGCTCCATGGGGGCATCTTTACCCCCTGTCCGGCCCTGCCAAGCCGGGAAGCACGGGGCTTGACAGCCTCGGAGGGGCTCCGTTGCCTTGTTTTTCGAAAATATGCAGCCTACCTACCGCCCGTCCAAGATCGCCCGCGCCCGTAAGTGCGGCTTCCGCGCTCGTTCCAAGACTCGTGGCGGCCGCAAGGTGCTCGCCAACCGCCGTCGCGTGGGACGCAAGCGGCTCGGCGCGTCCTGAGGGCGATGCGTCTCCCGCGGGAGCGCCGGATTCGCGCCTCGGACGAATTCTGCCGCCTGCGCAAGGAGGGCTCCCGCGTCGATTGCGGGGCCTTCCTGCTCAACTGTCGGAAGTCCGCCGCAGGTGCGCCCGCCCGCTTCGCGGTCATCGCGGCGAAGAAGAGCCTGCCGCTGGCGGTCGACCGAAACCGGGCCAAGCGCCTTTCCCGCGAACTGTTCCGGACCGATCCCGCCGCCTTTCCGGCCGGGTGGGAGGTGGTGCTGGTGGTCCGGTCAGGGATGCTGAGACGTCCGCTTGCCGATCTGCGCAGAGTCTACGCCGCGGCCGCCGCCCGAATCACCGCCTCTGGCCCCTCCGCATGACCGGGCCGCGCCCATCGTGGCCGGTCCGGCTGGCCCTCGGGCTCGTGCGATTCTACCAGCGGTTCCTTTCGCGTCCGCTCCATCTCATCCCCGGGTCCGGCTGCCGTTATCATCCCACCTGCTCGCGCTACATGGCCACCGCGCTCTCGCGGTTCGGGCTGCTCAGGGGCGGCTGGCTCGGATTGCGCCGCATCTGTCGCTGTCATCCGTGGGGCGGCTCCGGCGTCGACGAGGTGCCTGAACGATGACGCCTCCGTCCTCGCTTAATAGGCTCGCCGCAGCGGGCGGGATTTCGCTCTGATGTTCGGCGTGAAGGAGAGATTTCACAGGGCCTTGTCCTCGCGCCAGGGTGGCACCTTGCTTCTGGCCCTGAGCTACGTCCTGATGGGCTTCCTGCTCCGTCTGGGCCTGTTGGCGGCCGTCGCCGGGGAGGTCTCCTGGGGCGTGGCGACGTTCGCGGCCTTGTTCGTCGGCCTGCTCTTCGACGTTTTCATGGCGTGGTTCCTGACCTTGCCGATGGGCTTGCTCGGCGCGATCTGGCCGGCGGGCTGGTCTGCCTTGCGCTGGCTCCGCCTGCCGCTGCGCGGCGCCTGGCTGTTCGGCGCATTCCTCTTCACGTTCTGGAAGGTCTCCGAGATTCTCTTCTGGGAGGAGTTCGGCGTCCGCTTCAACTTCATCGCGGTCGACTACCTCGTCTACACGACCGAGGTGGTGAAGAACATCCAGGAGTCCTACAACCTTCCGCTGATCGCCGTCATCGTGCTCGCCGTCGCGGCGGGCCTCTTCCTGCTCTGGCGTCGCCTGGGTTTCGTGCGCGCCTGGGAGGAGGGAGCCGTCGCCGACGCCGCGCCCCGCTGGCGTGACTTCGTCGCGCTGCTCGCGCCCTTGCTCGCCATCCTGCTCGCCGCCTATCTCGTCGGCCGATGGGACCTCAAGGCCGCCTCGACCGCCCATACTTCCGTTGGCGAGCGTCTTACGGCCGGCTTGCGCCACATGGGCGATCTGCAGCCGGGCTGGGACAACAGCTACGACACCGAGCTCGCGAAGAACGGCGAATACGCCTTCCTGGCGGCCTTCTGGGCCAACCAGCTCGAGTGGAAGCGTTTCTACCCGTCGGTTCCCGACGCCGTCGCCAAACTGCGCGCGACGCTGCTCGCCCAAGGCGGCGCGCCGACGAACGCCGACCAGAACGACATCACGCGGCGCATCCGGCCGTCCGCGTCCGTCCGTCGCCTCAACGTCATCCAGATCACGATCGAGAGCCTGAGCGCCGAGTTCCTGGGCTGCTACGGCTCGCCTGATTACACCGCCAAGAATCTCACGCCGAACCTCGACCGCATCGCGCGCGAGTCGCTCTGGTTCTCCCGTTGCTACGCCGGCGGCACGCGCACTGTGCGCGGCATGGAGGCGCTCGCGCTGTCGATCCCGCCGATCCCGGGCCAGTCCGTCCTGCGCCGCAAGGGTTGCGAAAACCTGACCACCCTCGGTTCCGTGCTCCGCACGCAGGGCTACGACACGGCCTTCATCTACGGCGGCGACGGTTTCTTTGATAACATGAACTACTTTTTCGGGGCCAACGGCTACCAGGTCGTCGATCTCCCGCGCCAGCTGGCGGCCGGCAAGCAGCCGACCTTCGCCAACGCCTGGGGCGCCTGCGATGAGGATGCTTTCGGCTGGTCGCTGGAGGAGGCCGACAAGGCCCATGCGGCCGGCAAGCCGTTCCATCATTTCGTGATGTCGACCTCCAACCACCGTCCCTACACCTGGCCGGCGGGCAGGATCGACCCGAAGCTTGCCAACCGCGAGGGCGGGGTGGCGTACACCGATTACGCGATCGGCGCCTTCCTCCGGGCCGCGCAGGCCAAGCCCTGGTTCAAGGACACGGTCTTCGTGATCGTGGCCGACCACTGCGCTTCCGTCGCCGGCAAGCGCGAGCTCGAGGTCCGGAAATACGAGATTCCGCTCTTCATCTGGTCGCCGGGCAACATCGCCCCGCGCAAGTTCGACACAATGATGAGCCAAATCGACGTGGCTCCGACGGTCCTCGGCCTGCTCGGCGTGGAATATCTCTCGCGCTTCGTCGGCAGCGACGCGCTGGCCCCTTCCTTCCGTCCCCGCGCCTTCATCAGCAACTACCAGAAGGTCGCCGTGCTCCGTCCGGACGGCCTCCTGACTGTGCTGAAACCGGTACGTCAGGCGGTGCAGTACAAGGCCGACCTCGCGACGGGCGGGCTGACGCCGGTGGCCTCTCCGGACGCCGCGGCGGTGGGCGAGGTGATCATCCACTATCAGGGCGCTGACGAGCTTTTCAACCATGGTGGACTCCAGAATCCCGCACGTTGAGCCGCGCGCCCTGCTACTGCCGGCGGGCCTGCTGGCGGCCACGGTGGTCTTCTTCGGCCTGCCTGGCCTCGGCGGCGAGGCAGCCGACCTCTGGTTCCAGTCGTTGTTCTGGGATGGCCGCGCCTGGCTCGTCCCTCACGATCATCCGGCCGGACTGCTCTTCGCCTACCGCGGTCCCAAGGGCCTGGTCATCCTCCTTGCGCTTGGTCTCATCGGGGCCGCCTTGTTCCGGCCCCGGATCCGCGTCCGAGCCCTCTTCCTGCTGGCCTGCCTCGCCTTGGTGACCGTCGTCAGCACGCAGCTACGGGCCGTCACCCACATGGCGACGCCCCTCGAGCTCAAACTCTACGGCGGCGCCCATGAGCACTTGCTGTTGTTCCAGGCCAAGCCCGCCGGCTATCCCTGTCATGCCTTCCCGGCGGGGCACGCCAGCGGCGGCTTCGCGCTCATTGCGTTCTACTGGATCCAGACCGAACGTCGCTGGCGCGGACTGGCCTTGGGCCTCGGCATGGGGGCGTGGATGGGCCTCTACCAGGTCGCCCGGGGCGAGCACTTCCTTTCGCACACCGTCGCGACGGCCCTGCTGGCCTGGCTGCTCTGCGCGCTGCTGGCCTGGGCGATGCGCGGCCCGCTGGGCCGCGAGGTCAGTTCGCCCAGTTGACGATGTTGTCGGTCCGGTAGGGGCCGTTCGTCCCGTCCTCGAAGTAGGACGCCGGCACCACACCGTTGGCGGTCATCGCTCCGGCGGGGTCCCAGTACTCGGCCGCGGCCGGCTCCCCGCCCGCGGGGTCTACATAGTTGATCCCGCAGCTGACCAGCAGGTAGCCTGATGTCTTCCAGTTGCCGTAAACGCCGTTGAAGGCGCCCGTGCTCTGGTTCTGGATCGCGGTGGTGCCGCCGATGAGCACGCGGTAGCGGTAGTCGAAGGGGTTGCCCCAGGGGTCCACGAAATGCAGGAGCACGGAGCGGTCGCCGGCGGCTGCGTCGTTGTTGGTCTCCACGGCCCCGATGCCGAGGAAAGGCTTGGGCTTTCGGTTGGTCCCGCCGGGAAGGCTGGCGTCGTCGAAAGGGACCAGGTTCACGGCGGTCCCGCCCCCCGTGGCGGCGCTCTGGCGCAGCACCTTCCTGCCGCTCAGCTGGTCATACAGGTCCTGCCGGAACCTGGGGCCGTTGGTCGCCGCCGTCCCGGGCGAGGCCACCGGGTAGTCCCCGTAGGTCTTCCGGTAGGACTCGGCCGCCATGGAGATGGCCTGGATCGCGCCGCGCGCCACCGACTTGGACCGGGCGTTGCTCGCGGCGCGGAAAAGGCCGAAGGAGGCGGCGGCCAGGATGAGGATGATGGCGATCACGAGCAGCAGCTCGATGAGGGTGAAGCCGCGGCGGGCTCGGACGGGGCGGTTCATGGTGTCAGATGTGGCGGGAGTCGTTCTCGTCCTTCTTGGCGTAGCCCGAGTCCTGGCGCTGGTGGTTGACGGCGTTCTTCTTGAGGTAGGCCTGGTAGACGTCGTCGGCCGACATGCCCAGCACCTGGGCGATGGAGATCAGGAAGTGGAAGAGGTCGACGACCTCGACGCGGGCGTTCTGCTCGTCGAACTTCTGGTATTTGGCCCACCACTTCCAGGGCACGGAGTCGGTGAGCTCGGCCATCTCCTGCTGCATGGCCCGGAGGTAGTTCAGGGTCCATCGGACCTTCTCCTCCTCCGTCATGCCCTGCGTGACGACGCCGATGCGCGCGTTCAGGGCCTCCTGCATCTTGAAGATCTCCTCGAGCTTGTCGGACATGGCTCCATGCTGGCGTGGTCCCGCGGCGGGGGCAACACCGTAAGCGCCCCGCGCCGATTGCGCTTTGCATGCCGGCGGTAGTCTGGCTTGCTTCCGGCGTGACCGACGCGGAGGCCGACAGACTGAGGAAGCCGGAAGTCCTGGCCCCGGCCGGGGACTGGGATTGCGCCCGTGCGGCCGTGGAGAACGGAGCCGACGCCGTATTCTTCGGCGTGGGCCGGTTCAACGCGCGCGTGCGGGCCAAGAACTTCGAGGAGGCCGACCTCCCCGCGCTCATGGCCTACCTGCACGGCCGAGGGCTCAAGGGCTACGTGACCTTCAACACGCTGATCTTCCCCGAGGAGCTCGCGGAGGCCGCCCGTACGCTCCGGACGATCGTCGCCTCCGGCGTCGACGCCGCCATCGTGCAGGACGCCGGCATCTGCCGGCTCATCCGCCGGATCTCGCCCGACTTCCCGATCCACGCCTCCACGCAGATGACGGTCACGAGCGCCGCCGGCGTCGACTATGCCCGCGGCCTCGGCGCCTCGCTTGCCGTCCTGGGCCGCGAGGTCTCGGTCCCCGAGATCCAGAAGCTGCAGGCCGCGCAGGCCGCCAAGGGCGCGCCGCTCGACCTCGAGGTCTTCGTCCACGGCGCTCTCTGCGTCGCCTATTCCGGGCAGTGCCTGACCAGCGAATCCCTCGGCGGGCGTTCCGCCAACCGAGGCGAATGCGCCCAGGCCTGCCGGCTGCCTTATGAGCTCGTGGTCGACGGCGCCGTCCGCGACCTGGGCGATAAGGCCTACTTGTTGTCCCCGCAGGACCTCGCCGGCATCGAGGTCGTCCCCGACCTGATCCGCGCCGGCATCCGCTCGCTGAAGATCGAGGGCCGGCTGAAGTCCCCGGAATACGTCGCCGCCATCACCAAGGCCTATCGTCGCGCCGTGGACGCCGCCTGGGACGCCCTGACGAAGGGCGCCGATGCCGATCGGGCGGCGCTCCAGGTCCGTCAGGAGGAGGATTACGCGATGCAGATGACTTTCTCCCGCGGCCTGCATACCGGCTGGCTCCGCGGCATCGACAACCAGCAGCTCGTCCACGCGCGCTTCGGCAAGAAGCGCGGCGCCTACCTCGGCACGGTCGTCGACGTCGCCACGAACGGCGTGACGATGCGCCTCGAAGGCCCGCTCAAGCCCGGCGACGGCGTGGTCTTCGACCAAGGCAAGCCGGCCGAGCGCGAGCAGGGCGGCTTCGTCCACGGTCTCGAGCCAGCCCGTGGCGGCCTGACGTTCATCCGCTTCGGCCGCGAGGACGTGGAGTGGTCGCAGGTGAGGTCTGGCGCCATCCTCTGGAAGACCAAGGACCAGGAACTCGACAAGCGTCTCCATGACTCCTGGGACCGCGAGAAAGCCAACTACCGTCGCCCGTTGCACGCCAAGGTGATCGGCCGTCTCGGGCAGCCTTTGCGCGTCGAATTCAACGACGGCGAGGGGCATGTCGTCGCCGGCGAGAGCACGATGCCCTGCGCCGCGGCCGAGAAGCGTCCGATGGACGTCACGACGCTTCGCGACCAGCTGGGACGCCTAGGCGATACCGGCTTCGAGCTGGGCGAGCTGCAGGCCGACCTCGACGGCGCCCTCATCGTGCCCGTCAGCGAGCTCAACCGCCTCCGCCGCGACCTCGCCGAGCAGATCACGCAGCTCCGCCGCCAGCCGCTCCGCTGGACGCTCCTGCCTTACGACGAAGCGGCGACGAAGGTCGCCCCCTGCGACCCGAGACGTCCGGGCGAAGTCGAGATCGTGGTCGTCATCCGCGAACCTGAACAGCTTGAGCCGGCCCTCGCGAGCGGCGTCCGCGTCATCTACGCCGAATACGAGGACCCCAAGAAGTTCCGCGCCGCCGTCGCCCGCGTCCGCGCCCATGAGCGGGAAACCGGCCGCACGGTCGAGTTCTGGGTCATGGGTCCGCGTATCCACAAGCAGGGCGAGGATCGCATCAGCGAGATCGTCCTTTCCTGTGAGGCCGACGGCTATCTGGTGCGTAACCACGAGCATCTGTGCGCCTTCAAGGGCAAGCGCCTGCGCGGCGACTTCTCCCTCAACGTCGCCAACGGGCTCACGGCCGAATGGCTCATGCGCGAGCACGCCCTCGAGGGGCTGACGGCCTCCTACGATCTCAACTCCGAACAGGTCACGGCCCTGTTCCAGTCCGCGCCGCCGGAGTGGTTCGAGGTCACGATCCACCAGCATATGCCGATGTTCCATATGGAGCATTGCGTTTTCTGCACCTTCCTCTCGAAGGGCAAGGATTACCGTGACTGCGGCCGCCCTTGCGAGAAGCACCGCGTCAAGCTGCGCGACCGCGTCGGCGCCGAGCACATCCTCAAGGCCGACGCCGGCTGCCGGAACACGCTCTTCAATTCTCGCGCCCAGACCGGCGCCGAGTACGTCATCCAGCTCCTCGCCCTCGGCGTCCGTCGCTTTCGCGTCGAGTTCGTCGACGAGGACGCCTCCACCGTCACGCGCACGCTCGAGAAGTATCAGGCCCTGCTGAAGGGCGACCTCGACGGGACCGCGCTCTGGAACGACCTCAAGGTGCTCAACCAGCTGGGTGTCACCCGCGGCACGCTGCGTGTGAGGCCATGAGTCAGCCGTCGTCGCGCAGGCGCGGAAGCAGCCCCGTCACGCGGCGGGAATCCGCCGCGTTGCGCACGGCCATCGCGTAGGCCGTCGGGTCGCCGACGAGGATGACCTGCTTGCGGCCGCGCGTCACGGCGGTGTAGACGAGATTGCGGGCCAGCATGATGCTGTGCTGGCGGAGCAGGGGCACGACGACGGCCGGGAATTCGGACCCCTGGGACTTGTGGATGCTGACCGCGTAGGCCAGGTGAAGGTCGCCTTGCTCCCCGCGCTCGAGCTCCACGCGCGCCCCGTCGAAATCCACCAGCAGGGTGCCTTCCTCGTCCTGTCCTAGGACCACGCCGAAGTCCCCGTTGAAGACGTTTCGGTCGTAGTTGTTGCGCGTCTGGATGACCTTGTCGCCCGGCTGGATGCGGCCGGGCCGTGCGTCGGCCCCGCGGAGCCGGCCTTGCAAGGCCTGGTTGAACGCCTGGATCCCGCCCGTGCCCTTGTGCATCGGCGCCAGGACCTGGATGTCGCGGAGCGGGTCGAGGCGGAGCGCCCGGGGCAGCGTCTCGCAGCACAGTCGGGTGACCATCGCCACGCAGGCCTCGGGGTCGTCCGCCCGCACGAAGTGTATGTCGTGGGCGAAGTCCAGCGCGGCCGGGTCCGCCACGGGCTCAGGTGGCGCCGTCTCGCCGTGCAGGATGCCGTGCGCCACGGAGACGATGCCGCTGCGGGCGCCTTGCCGGAAGACCGCGTCCAGCCGGGTGACCGCCGCCGCCCGCGAGTCGATCAGGTCCCCCAGCACGTTGCCGGCCCCGACCGAAGGGAGCTGGTTCACGTCGCCGACAAGCAGCAGGTGCGCCTGCGCGGGCACCGCCCGCAGCAGCGCGGCGGCCAGCTTCGTGTCGAGCATGCTGGACTCGTCGATGATGACGAAGTCCGCCGCGAGGGGGCTGTCGGCGTTGACCGTGAAGCCTCCGGCCGCCGGGTCGAACTTGAGCAGCCGATGGATGGTCGCGGCCGCGCAGCGCGTGGCCTCCGTCATGCGCTTGGCCGCGCGGCCGGTGGGCGCGCCGAGCACGAGGCGGGCGCGCTTGGCCGAGAGGATGTCGCACAGCGCCCGCAGGATGGTCGTCTTGCCCGTGCCGGGTCCGCCGGTCAGGACGGAGACCTTGGCGCCGAGGGCCATCCTGAGGCCCTCCGTCTGCGCCGTGGAGAAAGCGAAGCCCGCGCGGCCCTGCGCCCACTCCACCGCCCGCTCGGCCTGGATGGGCGGCAGGCCCGAGGGCGCGGCCGCGATGCGACGCACCGAGAGGGCTACGGACTTCTCCGCCGACTCCTGGGCACGCAGCTGGATCAGGCGCACGCCGCGGGCGTCCAGCACCCCGACCACGGCCTCGGCGATGAGCCGCCGCAGGCGCTCGTGGACGATCGCGCGGTCGACCTCGAGCAGCTCGGTCGCCTGCTCCAGCAGGCCCTCCTCGGGAAACGCGCTGTGTCCCTCGCCTTCGAGCTCCTCGAGCGCATGGAGGATCCCGGCGTCGACGCGCTGGGGACCCGCCGTGGGCAGCCCGAGGTTGCGGGCGATCTTGTCAGCCGTGCGGAAGCCGACGCCGTCGACCTCGCGGCAGACGCGGTAGGGTTCGGAGGTGAGCACCTTCTTGGCTTCCTGGCCGTAGGCCTTGACGATGCGCAGGCAGAGGGCGTTGGTGACGCCGTAGGTCTGCAGGAAGACCATCACTTCGCGCAGCGACTTCTGCTCCTCCCACGCCTCCTTGATCGACTTGGCGCGTCCGGGGCCGATCCCGTCGACCTCACGCAGGCGGGCGGACTGGTTTGAGATGATGTCGAACGTGCGTACGCCGAACTTGGCGACGATCTTGTCGGCGTAGGTCTTGCCGATACCCCGGACGAGCCCGCTGCCGAGGTACTTGCGTATCCCGTGCACGGAGGAGGGCAGGCGGGAACTGAAGGACTTCACCCGCAGCTGCGGGCCGTGCGAGGGGTGGCGCTCCCAGTGGCCGGAGACATCGACCGTCTCGCCGCACTGCAGCCCGGCCATGTTGCCGAGGACGACGGTCTTCTCACCGGACTCAGGCGAGAGCTCGGCGATGGTGAAGTGGGTTTCCTCGTCGAGCCACAGGATGCGCTCCACCACGCCCGAGAGGCTTATCTCGGGTCCGCGGTCCTTCGGGTCGCGCGGCTGCGGCATGGGCTCATGCAATCGCCGCGCGCCGCCGGAGCGAAGCGAAAATCACCCCAGTCCGAGGGCGGCGCGCCCCAGCGACGCCAGGTCGGCGTGGATGCCGTCGGGCCCGTGGGCGGCCAGCTCCTCCGCGGCATGGCTGCCCGTGGTCACGCAATGCACCCCGGCCAGGCCGCCGTTGCGCGCGGCGGCGATGTCGAAGGGCGAGTCGCCGACCATAATCGTCCGGTCCGGGCTGGCCCGCATGGAGTCGAGGACGTAACGCGTGAACTCGGGCTGCGGCTTGCGCCAGGGATGCACGTTGGTACCGAAGATCCCGTCGACGAGCGCGTCGATGCCCAGGCGGGCGAGGATGGCTCGGGTACAGGCGTCGTCCTTGTTGGTGTAGACCGCGGTCCGGACGCCCCTTGCCCGCAGGGAGACGAGGATCTCACGGCAACCGGGGTAGGGCCTCAGGCCGTGGAACATGACCGAAGGGAAGTGCTCCCGGAACATCCGGAGCGCGGTCGGGGCGTTCGCCTCGCCGGCCAGCTTCACGATGGTGACACTGGCCGACCCGCCGACGGCCCGCTTCACCTGCTCCAGCGTGACGCCAGGCAGCCCCATCAGGCGCATGACGTCGTCGTAGCAGCGATGGATGGCCTCGAAGTTGTCCACCAGGGTCCCGTCGAGGTCGAACAGCACGGTCTCGGTCTGCGGGCTCGACATGCTCCCAATAGGGCGGCCCTGCGGGCGCTTTCCAAGTTTGGATTTGCAGGGGATGGGTCTCCACCTACGTTGCGGCTTCCGCACCATGAGCCTTTCCTTGGACCTCAACAAGCCCCTGGGCCGCGCCGGCCTTCTGCTGGCCTCGCTCGTCGCCGCCGCCGTCACCTTCGCGGCCGCGCACTTCTCCTACGTCTACATGACCCAGACCCTTCCGCACCGGGGCCTGGAGAAGAAGCAGGAGGCCCTCTGGGCGAAGGTCTCCGCCGCCGCTTTCGCCAAGGCCAAGGCGGCCGCCAAGGGCAAGGCATTCGACGCCGAGGCCGCCAAGATCAAGGCCGACGCCGAAGCGTCCGACGAGATCAAGAAGAAGGAGGAGGAGCTGCACCACGAGTCCGAGGCGACCTGGGCTCCTTTCTCGATATTCCTGCTGATCTTGTCCGCGATTCTTGGCGCCGGTCTGCTCGGCGTCTATGTGCAGCGTCGGGCGAACGACGCCGGCATGCAGGGACTCTGGCTCGTGCCCAACCATCTCGGCGCGTTGGCGCTGGGCGCCTTCATCGCTTTCCTCCCGCACCTCTCCAAGCTCGGGGCCGTCAAGGCCTGGGCTCTCGCCCCGATCGCCGGCGTGCTGCTGCTCCTGCCGGTATTCCTGGCGGAAGGAGGCCGTTCGGGTCACGACCACGACCACGGTCACGGTCATAGCCACGATCATGACCACGACCATGGTCATGGTCATTCCCACTGAGTGCCTTGCTCAGGCCGGGGCGGTCCGTCCGAAGTCGAAGACCGTGTGGCTGATTTCGCCGCGTTCCAGCGCCGCGAGGTCGCTCGTCGGCCCCGATTCCATCACGTCGCCGTCGTTCCAGGCGAACCGGTAGCCCATCTCGGAGGGCCGGAAGAGCGAACCGTGCCGCACAAGGGCGGGCACCGTGCGGGTCATCAGGGCGCCATCGACCATGGTGGACGGATAGTTGAGGCTGTGCACCTGCATGCCTTGGGGCGGACAGCCTGCCAGCGACCGCGCGAAGGCCGCCGCGTGACGGCATGCGGCCTCCAAGTGGGGTAGCAACGCGGCAGGACATTCCGACGCGTGGCGATGGGCTTTCTCAAAATCCGCCTGGTCTAGGTCGAGCGAACAGGCGACGGAGGGCAGGCCCCACGCCGTGCCCTCGGTGGCTCCGGCCAGGGTGCCCGAGCTCAGGCAGAGGGGCATGGTGGCGTTGAAGCCGATGTTCATGCCCGAGACTACGACGTCAGGACGTCGCTTGAGCAGGTGTCCTAGCGCGATATTCACGCAATCCGAGGGCGTGCCGTCGATCGACCAGGTCTCGTCCCCGGGCCCCGCCAATTCGGTCACGGCCACTTCCCGGTGCCGGCTGAACGCCCGGCCGATCCAGCTCCGCTCCCCGGAGGGTGCGACCACCGCCACCCGGAAGCCTGCGTCGCGCAGGCCGGCGGCCAAGGCGTGCAGGAACGCGGCGCCTACGCCGTCGTCGTTGGTGAGGAGGGCGGTGGGCTTCATCAAGGCGTGCCGGTGGCGTCGGATTCGAGTTCGGCGATGCGGTCCCGTAGGACGGCGGCCGTCTCATAGTCCTCCACGGCGAGGGCCTCCTTGAGCTTTTGGCGCGCCGCGTCGATGTGCTGCTTCACATCGAGCGCCGGCTCCGGAGAGGGTTTGCGGCCCGTATGCAACAGGCCCGGCTGGGCCTTGGCGATGGCGGCCATGGTCTCGCGCAGGTGGGACTCGTAGCAGGAGGGGCAGCCGAGCCGCCGTATCCGCTCGAAGTCGCTCCAGCGGAAGCCGCAGGCGGGGCAGCGGCCCCGGCCGACGGGGCAGGGCACCTGGAGGTTCACGCCTAGGGCGAGCGACGGGAGCGTCCCGGCCGAGGCCTTCATGAGGCAGGGGCAGGCGCCGCAGCAGGCGTAAAGCTGCGCCTTGGCTCCCGCCACGAGGCTGAAGAACACCGAGGGGGGCTTGAGGCAACCCTGGCAGCTGGACGGGCGAGGCACCATCGCGGTCTACCATGACCGTCCGGGGCTCCGGGTTCAAGCGCCACCGGGGCTTTTCCTGTTGATGCCGCCTTGTTCTCGGATTGCCTGTCAGGTGATGTCAGCCCTCCTCACCCTCTCAGTTCTGGCCGAGGCCGAGACCAAGGGGGCCCTATGGTATTTCCAGCAGATGGACACCGTCGGCCTTGCCGTCGCCTGCGTCCTGCTGGTCTGCTCGTTCATCGGCTGGGGCGCCATGATCCAGAAGTGGGGCGACGTCCAGGAACTGCGGCGACGGAACCTCTCGTTCGAGCGCCGCCTCCGCGACGAGCCCGCGGTCGTCGCGCTTAACTTCCCGCGCGGTACCAGTCTGGCGCCTTACGAGTACTTGGTCGCGGAGGCCGTCTCCGCCGTCCAGCGGCACAAGGGTCGCCTGCTCCGCCAGTCCGACGTCACGCTCTGCATGGGTCATGTCGAGAACGCCCTGCAACGGGGCGTCTCGCGGACCATGGTCAAATATGAGGACAAGATGGTGCTGCTCTCCTCCCTCGTCTCCGGCGGTCCCTTCCTCGGGCTGCTCGGCACCGTCTGGGGCGTGATGGTCACCTTCGGCGCGCTCACCGAGAAGGCCAGCATCTCCCAGCTCGCCCCCGGCGTCTCCGGCGCCCTCGTCACGACGACCCTCGGGCTGCTCGTCGCGATTCCCGCGACGTTCGGCTACAACTACCTGCTCACCCGCGTGAAACTGATGACGACGGAGCTCGAGAACTTCGCCAGCTCGCTCGCCGACCGCGTCGAGCTCGAGCTCGAAGGCGAGGCCCGCCGCAACTTCGCGCAGCATCAGGAGCGCGAGGCCGCCCGCCGGATCGCCGCTGCGCCCGCCGTCCCGGCCCCCTCCGCCGTCGCGCCCGCCGCCCCGGAGCCGCCCTCGCCCGACGATGGCTCCTTCAGTCCTCCCGGATGGGAGGACGCCCAGTGACCGCGCATGGCACGCTCCTTCTCCAAGCCCCATCGTCTGCACGTGATGAACGAGCTGAACGTCACGCCGATGCTGGACCTGTGCTTCTGCCTGCTGATCATCTTCATGATTGCCACCCCGGTGCTCGAGCAGACCACCGCCGTCAACCTACCACAGGCCCCCAAGGGCGCGGGGCGTGACCCGGACCCGAAGACGCAGTACCGCTTCGTCGTGATCGAGGCGGACGGCAGCTACAGCCTCGGCAACCGCAAGGTCACCAAGGAGGAGCTGGGCGAGGAGTTCGCGTCGATCGCCGCGCGTTCCGAGGCCGACCAGCCCGTCGTGCGCGTGCGCGGCGACGGCTCGATCCCCTACCAGAGGGTCGTCGACGTCATGTCGCTGGCCAAGTCCAAGGGCCTGTCCAAGGTCGGGCTCGACACGGAGATACGCTGAATCATGTCCGGCGGCGCGAGAGGAATGGTCGGTTCGGTGCTGGTCCATCTCCTCATCGCGGGGGCCTTCGTGGCGTTCTCCTGGTTCGCGGCCGGCAGGGGCGGCGCCCCGACGGAGCCTGCGTTGGTGGTCGATCTTGCCGGCGATCCTCGCCGGCGTCCCGGGGAGGTGGGCAAGGCGCCCGGGGTCGCGCGCGGCACGCCGGAGGCGTCGAAGGGCATCAAGCGCATCAACATCCCGCGGCTCGACATGGCGGCGGTGGCCCGCGCCCAGGAGGCCGAGGCAAGACCTTCTCCCTCGGTCTCCACCAAGACCGTCCCGACGACCTCCAAGGGTCCCAAGACCCAGTCCAAGACCGGCAAGACCTCGCTGGGCCAATTTCTCAAAGAGAAGGGCGGCCGGACCGGAGCCTCGGGCAAGTCCGGCCTAATCGGGGGCGTCTCCGTCCGCGGCCGGCCCCAGGGGGCGGGCGACAACGGCGGGGATGGTGGCGGCGCGACCGCCATGCAGCTCTACGCCGGCGAGGTGCTTGCGCGGTTCCGCAGCGCTTGGGTCGACATCGTGAACGAGGACGGCATGGACATCCGTGACGCAGGTGGCTGCGGTGTCACGGTCACCGTCGACGCCTCCGGCAACATACGCTTCGGCTCCTGGATCCGGCAGCCTTCCGACACGCGCATGGCCGAGCTCGTCCGCCGCGCCTGCGCCCGGATCGGCAACTGCGGGCCGCCTCCTGGCGGGAAGGGCTTCGGGATCGACTTCCCCAACATCTCCGTCAGCGGAGGCTGAGGATCAGTCGCGCACCTGCAGGGTCAGCTGGACCTCGACCGAGGCCCCGAGCGGCAGGCCGTTCACCGAGACCGCCGCGCGGGCGTGCCGGCCGGCCTCGCCGAAGACGTGGAGGAGGAATTCCGATGCGCCATTGAGCACCTTCGGGCTGTCGCTGAATCCGTCCACGCCGTTGACGAAGCCGTTCACCATCACGACGCGCTCGACGCGCTCGAGCGAGCCCAGGGACGCCTTGGCGTTGGCGAGGGCGTTGAGCGCGCACAGGCGGGCGGCCTCGGCCGCCTGCGCGAGGTCGACCTCGCGCCCCACCTTGCCGAGGGAGACGACCCGGCCCTCCCGCACCGGCAGCGTGCCGGCCAGGAAGAGCAGCGCGCCCGACCGGACGGCCGGCACGTAGGCGCCCGCGGCCGGAGGGGGCGTCGGCAGGGCCAGGCCGAGCTCTGCGATGCGGGCTTCGATGGACGACATACCGTGCTCAGCGCCCGTTCGCCTTGCGCATGCCGTCGATCAGTTCCACGACGAGGTCGCGCGTCTTGGCCTTGACCTCGCGGGGCAGGCCGGTGTCGGAGGCCGACATCGCCTTCTTCACCTGGGAGTAGGTCACGGCGAGGACCTTCTCGTTGTTGCGGACCACGGTGGCGGTGTCGCGGATGCTCAGCTCGATGTCGGCGGCGGAGCGGCCGAGGGCTCGGTCGAACTTGACCTCGATGACGAGCAGCGGCACGGCGGTGTCGGCCGGGCTGAGCGGGGCCTCCTTGGGGGCGATGTTGTTGCGGCGAAGCTCGAGCTCGACCACGTCGCGGAGGTCGCCCCGGAGGTCGCCGTCCTCGCTGCGGAGCTCGTTCACCTTGACGTCGATGAAGAGGAACGTGATTCCGCGCAGCTTGTTGATGCTGGTGTCGGCGGGCAGCCCCCGGGCGGGGGCCGGTTCCTGGGCGGGGAGAAGGGCGGCGGCGGCGAGCAGGGCTGCGGTGAGGAATCGCATGAGGGTCCGCTCATGCTGGCGCCGCCCGGGCCGTGCTTCAATCTCCTTTGCTCGTCCCGAGGGTCACGCCGTTGAGGGGGTGCTGGTCCAGAAGGGTCGGGTGCCAGCCTCTCACATGCGGGCTGATGAGGAATTTGTTGCGGCCGAACGCCACCGGGATCACCGGCGCCTCGCGTACCAGGATCTCCTCCGCGGCCTGGAAATGCGTGTGTCGGAGGGTGGGGTCGGTCTCGCGGGCCGCCAGCCCCAGCAGCCGATCATACTCGGCGTGGCTCCAGCGGGACTGGTTGAGCCCGTTGCCGGTCTGCAGCATCTCGAGGAAGGTGTTGGGGTCGTTGTAGTCGCCCACCCAGGCGCCGCGGCCGATCTGGTATTCGCCCTTGTGCATCGCCGAGAGGTAGACTTTCCATTCGAGGTTGCGCAGCTCGACCTCGATGCCGAGCCCGTTGCGCCACATCTCCTGGTAGGCCTGCGCCGCCATCTGCGACCCCTCGGAGGTGTTGTAGAGGTAGTCCAGCCGCGGGAAGCCGCTTCCGCCCGGATAACCCGCCTCCGCCAGCAGGCGGCGGGCTTCGTCCAATCCGGGGCGCCAACGGGCCTTGGCCTGGAAGCCCCCCGTGCCCGGCGGGGTGAAGTGCAGCGCGGGCGTCTCCCCGGCCCGCAGGACCTTGTCCACGATCTGCTGCCGGTCGATGGCCATTCCCAAGGCGCGGCGCACGCGCGCATCGCCGAGCGCCTTCCTCACCGCAGGGTCCTTGCCTCGGTAGTCGCAGTTGACCCAGATGAAGCCGGTGGCGAGGAAGGGGTCGAGGCGCAGGTGCGGTGCGTTCTGTTCGCGCAGTTTCTTGACCTTGTAGGGCGGCACGGCGCCGGTGATGTGCAGTTCGCCGCCACGGAAGGCGCGCTCCTCGGCGAAGAGGTCGGGGATGGCGCGGAACTCCACGCCGTTGAGGCCCACCTTGGCGGCGTTCCAGTAGAGGGGGTTGCGGCGCAGGGTCACGTGCCTCGCGACGGCCCACGATTCGAGACTGAAGGCGCCGTTGCCCACCAGCGAGCCCGGCCGCGTCCAAGGGGTGTGCAGCGCATCGATCGTCCCGTGTCTGAGGATCGTGGGGGGGTGCACCGGAAGCCAGCTGTGGTGGCAGAGCAGTCCGAGGAAGTAGGGCACGGGGTATTCCAGCTCGATCACGACCGTGTGCGGGTCGGGGGCCCGGAATCCGACCTGGGTGAAATCCTGCGACCTGCCTTCGTTGAAGGCCTTCGCGCCCTTCACCGGATGCAGCATCGAGGCGTACTCCGCGCCGAAGCTCGGCATGAGCATGCGACGCCAGCTGAAGAGGAAGTCGGCCGCAGTCACCGGATCGCCGTTCGACCATCGCGCCTCGCGCCGGAGGCGGAAGGTCCAGATGCGTCCGTCGGGCGACGAAATCCACGTTTCGGCGACGCCCGGCACGGGGCTGAGGTCGACCGGATCATAGTTCACGAGTCCCTCGAACAGCGCGTACATGATGCGGCTTTCGCTCAGTCCCGTGACGGCCTGCGGGTCCAGGGCCGAGGGCTCGGCCATGTTGTTGATGACCAGCACCCCCTCGCGGGCCTTGCGGTCCGCGGTCGTCTCGGCGTCGCCGCAGCTGGCCAGGGCCGCCGACAGGAGAAGCAAGGCGGCGAGGCGGGAGGGGGCGGTCATGGGGCCATTTATGGGCGAGCGTCCCGCCGGAGCAAGGCGGCTTGAGCGGCATGGCTTGTCTGTCGGTCCGGAGGGTTCTATCCCTCGACCATGCGCTCCCGTGTCCTATTCGTCCTGTCCCTGGCCGTCGCGCTCGCGGGCTGTGCCGGAACATCCGCCCCCACAAGGACGGCGAACCGGCCGCCGGTGATGACCTCCACCGCCTTCGACTGGGACAAGCTGGAGTTCCGTCCGACCGCCAAGGGCGGCGTGCGACACGTCCTGCGGGCGCCCACGCCCACGCTCGACGAACTGGAGTGCCACATCACCACCCTCAACCGCGGCGAGACCTCGCATGAGCCGCACATCCATCCGGACGAGGAGATCATGGTGGTCAAGGAGGGCATCGTCGAGGCCCTGGTGGCCGGCGAGTGGAGACGTCTCGGCCCGGGCTCGGTCATCTTCCAGGCCTCCTGCGTCGAGCACACCATCCGCAACGCCGGCGACACGCCCGCCACCTACCACGTCTTCAAGTGGAACTCGCCCGGCATGCTGGAGAGGAACAACGTCATCAAGGCCGAGATCAAAGCGGCCAAGGCGGGGGCCGGCGCATCCTCGAAGTGACGCAAAAAGGAAGGGCGGCCGAGGGCCGCCCTTCGCCTCAGACCGCCGTCCGGCCTCAGAGCGCCGCTGAGCCGCGTTCGCCGGTGCGGATCCGCACGACCTCGGAAAGGGCGTAGACGAAGATCTTCCCGTCGCCGATCTTGCCGGTGTGGGCGGCCTTGGAGATGGTCTCGATCGCCTTGTCGATCTGCTCGTCAGCCACGGCCGCCTCGATCTTCACCTTGGGGAGGAAGTCGACGGTGTACTCGGAGCCGCGGTAGATTTCAGTATGGCCCTTCTGGCGTCCGAAGCCCTTGACCTCGGTGACGGTCATGCCCTCGATGCCGATTTCGGCGAGGGCGTCTTTGACTTCTTCGAGCTTGAACGGCTTGATGATGGCTACGACGAGTTTCATGGTGTTGTTAGGTTGGTTTGTGCGTTCGGTTGGGCAAGTCCGCTTATGCAAATGCTGTGCCAACGGGCCCGCAGGACGATGAATGCTCAAGATTGGCCATTATTGTGCAGCCGCTGTCTCACTTCGTGCAATTTGGCGGCAGATTTGAGTCCAGGGGCGAGCTCCACGCCGCTGTTCAGGTCGAGGCAGGATGCTCCCGCGTCATGGACGGCCGAATGAACATTGTCCGGCGACAGCCCACCGGCCAGCACCCACAGGGATCCGGGGTGGGCATGCAGGAGCGCGACGTATCGCTTCCAGTCGGAGCGCGTGCCGGTGCCGCCGAAGGCCTTCCTGTCATGGGCGTCATGCACGAAGCCGGCCGCCAGTTCCAGCAGGCCGGCCGGCCACGGAGCCCCGTCGGCCAGCCGAGGGGCCAGCCAGAGTCTTTGTCTGCCGATGCGGGAGGAGAGGGACGATGGGTCGCACGCTTTCTCGGCGGGGTCGTAGTGGGCCTGGACGACCGCGAAGCCCTCCTTGACGAGGCCCGCCACCTCGTCGGCCGAAGGATTGACGGTCACGGCGACCCTCTTTTCGGCGGGTATCTCCCGCAGTAGCGCCGCACGGCGCTCCGGCGCGACGTGCCGTGGTGAGCCGGGCCAGCAGTTCACGCCCAGATAATCCGCCCCGATGTCGAGCGCGACGGCCGCGTCGGCCGTCCGGGTGATGCCGCAGACCTTGATGAGCGTCCGGCCGATCATGAGGCCAGCGCGGCGATCACCGCGTCCCGTATCGCGCTGGCGGTGGGGGCCGAGGCCGTCGCGCCGAGCGGGATGCCCGCCCGACGGAGCGCGTCGGCCGTGGTGGTCCCGACCGCCACGGCCTTCGGCTGGCGGGCGCCGACGTCGGGCCTCAGCGAGGCCGCCTGGTGCACGAAGGATTCCACGGCCGAAGGGCTGGCGAACACGATCGCATCGGCCCCGCGCCGGCGGAATTCCGCGGCCTCCGGCGAGGTGCCGACCGGATTCTCCTCGGTGGCGTAGACGCGCAGGGTGTCGACGATGGCCATGCCGCCCTCCGCCAGCAGTCGGGGCAACTCGGGGGAGTTGAGGCTCCCGGTCACGACGAGGACCTTCTGGTTCTCGACGTCGTGCTTCTCGATCAGCTCCTGCCCGAGGGCCCGCGCGTCGGCATGGGCCGCCGTGAGGTCGGAGGGCAGGTGGTAGGAGCGCAGCTGGCGCTCCGTGGCCGGCCCCACGCAGGCGAAGCGGGCCCCGCCCACCGCGCGGATGTCGGAGAACCTCTCGAAGAGCCGGTCGAAGAACCCTCGGACGCCGTTGGCGCTGGTGAAGACGATCCAGTCGTACTCGCCCATGCCGTCGAGGACCTCCGTCAGCACGGCGTCCTCCGGCTGGAAGCTGATGGCGATGAGCGGCAGCTCCGAGACCGCCGCGCCGGCGTCGGCGAGCGCCGACTTCCAGTCGGCGCCGCGTCCTTCGGGACGGGTCAGCACCACCAGACGGTCGCGGAGCGGTAGCCTGCTCATCGGGCGGGGAGTATCTGGCGGAGGACCTCATCCGCCAGCCTGGATGCGTCGGCGGCGTCGGCGGCGGGGAAGGGCAGCGAGCGGTGCCCGAAGTCGTCCCGGAACAGCCGTACGCGGTCGCCGGCGTGATGGCAGGCGAAGGCCGTGTGGCAGCCCTCGCCGAGCTTCGCTAGGAACAGCCGCTCCACGGTTACCGAGAAGCCCGTGTCCGGGCAGCCGGCGGCGGCGAAGCGCCGGGCGTCGGCGGTGCGGGTCTGGAGGGCGACGGCGCCCTGACCCGCGGCGGGCACCATGCGGTCGAGCTCCACCCGCTCGAAGTCCAGGCCTTCCCATTCGCGGATGCCGAGCCGGTCGAGTCCCGAGGCGGCGAGGAACGATCCGTCCGCGTCGCCCGCCGCGACCTTGCGCAGGCGCGTGTCGACGTTGCCGCGAAGCTCCGTCCAGGTCGCCTGCGGGAACATGAGCGCGCCCTGGCCGCGTCGCCGCGGGCTGCCCGTGGCGATGCGGGACAGGGCGACCGAGGACCGCCGCCGCACCAGCACGTCGCGGGCGTCCTGCCGGGGCAGGCAGCAGGCGATCGCGAGCCCGGCGGGCATCTCGGTCGGCAGGTCCTTGGCGCTGTGCACCGCGAGGTCCGCCTCGCCGCGCAGCAGGGCCTGCTCGAGCTCGGCGGTGAACAGTCCCTTGCCGCCCTGCTTTTCGAGGGACCAGCCCGCCTGACGGTCGCCCGTCGTGACGAGCACGCGTACCTCGGTCTCGACGTCGAGGGCCGCGCGCACCTTGGCGGCGGCGTCGTGGGCCTGCTGCAGGGCGAGCGGGCTGCCGCGGGTGACGATGACGACGGGGCCGGCCATAGGTCAGCCCTTGATGAGCCAGAGCACGGCCCATGCGAGAGGAATCATCAGGTTGCCCGCCAGCAGGACGCGGGCCGACCAGCGCACGAGGGCCGAGGGGTGCTCCTGGCCGCAGAGATAGGCGGCCACGGCGCCGCAGATCGCGGCCGGCACGGCGACTTTTACCCCCACCATGAGCATCCGGCCGGAGGCGTCGTTGATTCGGCCGAGCCAGACCTCAAGTCCGCCCGCCGCCATGCGACCGGCCGCCCACAACGTGCCCGCAGGCACGAGAAGGGCGGCCGCCTGGACCTTGCGGTAGGCCCCGAGCTCCTCCTCGTCGCGGACGGCGCCGTTCATCCCTCCAGCAAATCCGCGGGCGGCGCCTTTCCAAGTTTCAAGTGCTGCGTTCGGTCAGTGCCCCAGGCCTTCGTGCTCCTTGATGTATTCCTGCTTGAGCCCGAGCGCCTCAGGCGCGTGGAGCACCAGCATCTTCATCCGTACGTCGGCGGGCACTTGGGCCGAGGTCGCCTTGGAGACGACGATCATGAGTCCGATGGAGAGCGGCACGGCCCAGATGGCGGGCTGTTCGCAGAGGATGCGCAGGAGCGGGTGCGCCACCCAGAAGTCGGCGAGCGACTTCACGGAGTAGACGTCGGAGAGCGTGGTCAGCGTGATCGCGGCCAGCGCCGCGAGGCCGCCTCCCAGCATTCCGGCGGCGGCGCCCTTCATCGTCATGCCGCGCCACCAGACGCTCATGAAGAGCAACGGGAAGTAGCTGGCCGCCGCGATGGCGAAGGCCTGGCCGACGAGGAAGTTGATGTTGGGCTTCTCCACCTGGGTGCCCAGCGCAACGGCCAGGCCGCCCACGATGACCGCGGACCACTTGAAGGCCTTGAGGCGCTGCTCCGGGGTGGATTGCGGACGCAGGATGCGCCCGTAGATGTCGTGGGCGAGCGCTCCGGTCATGGATACGAGCAGGCCTGAGAAGGTGGACATAAAGGCCGCGAAGGCGCCCGCGCAGGTGATGCCCGATAGGATCGATCCGAGGAGCGGGTGGTCCTTTCCGGCCAGCAGCGTGGGTAGCTCGAGCACGACCTTGTCGGTGCCCTTGGCGCCGACGGCGTCGTAGAGCTCGGGCGTGAGGGATCGGCCCAGCACGCCGTAGACGGGCGGGAAGACGTAGAAGACGCCGATGAGGATCATGACCCACATCGTGGTGCGTTTGGCGGCAACGCCGTCAGGGTTGGTGTAGAACCGGACGAGTATGTGCGGCAGGCCGGCGGTACCGCAGACGAGCGCGATGATGAGCGAATAGGTGTAGAGCAGCGAGTAGGGTCGGCGGGCGGCCTCGAGCTCGGCCTTGGCCTCCGGGGACGGGGCCGACTTGAGGGCGTTGTCGACGGCCTTGGTGGTGAGGCTGCCGAACGGCGCAAGCCACTGCGCGTCCCCCGGGGCCTTGCCGGGGAGCGCCTTCCGCTCAACCGCGGCGGGGGCCGCGCTGGCGTTGGCGCCGAGATGCTCGTGGTAATGCCCGACGACCGAGGCCAGGACGAACACTGGCAGGGCGATCGCGAACATCTTGAGCCAGTACTGGAAGGCCTGCACGAGGGTGATGCCCTTCATGCCGCCGAGGGAGACGTTGAGCGTGATGACGGCGCCCACCACCACGACGCCCGCCCAGTAGGGGAGGCCGGGGAAGATGTAGGCGAGGGTGGTGCCCGCCCCCTTCATCTGGGGCATAGTATAGAAGAAACCGATGAAGAGGACGAAGCACACCGCGATCTTGCGGAACAGCGGGGAGTCATAGCGGCCCTCGGCGAAATCCGGTATGGTGTAGGCTCCGAAACGGCGGAGGGGGCCGGCGATGAAGAGCAGGAGGAAGAGGTAGCCGCAGGCGTAGCAGACGGGGTACCAGAGCGCGTCGTAGCCGTTGAGCATCACCATGCCAGCCACTCCCATGAAGGACGCGGCCGACAGGTATTCGCCCGAGATGGCGGAGGCGTTCCAGCCAACGGAGACGGACCGTCCGGCGACAAAGAAGTCGCCGGCGCTCTTGGACTTGCCGGCGGACCAGAAACCCATCGCGACCGTGACGGCCACGGTGGCCAGGGCGAGCGCGGCGATCCAGGGGTCGACGGTCATGGCGAGCAGGACGTTCATGGCTCAGGAACGGGAGCCGTCCTTCGCGGCTTGAGCTTCGGCCTCTTCCAGCGCGATCGAGCGCCGGATGAAGACATAGGAGATGACCCATACGAAGGGGAAGAAGAGCACGCCGAGAATCAGCCACGTAAGGGTGAACCCGCCGATGCGGCGGGCCATGAGCTCCGGCTGCCAGTAGTTCAGGAGGGGTAGGGCGATCAGGGCGACGGCGAAGCATAGGGCGCAGGCTATGGAAAGCTTGAGCTGGTCTCGCATCAGTTTCGCCAGGAAGGCGTCCGAATGGACATGGTCGGTCGGGGGCTCTTTCATCGGGGTGGGCACTCCATCCAGCGAAAGGAAGGCAGGGACTGCAACCATCCGTCCTTCAGATGCAACAAAGTTGCATTTATGAATTGCGAAGTCGCAACCTTTTTTTATTCGAGTCGATGTTCATGAGACGTCTCTCAGCGGCTTTACTGTTTTCCGCGGTTTCTCTGCCGTCGTTACCGGCTCAGACGCCCAAGGCTATGGAGACGATCACCGTGAAAGGCTCCTCCATCGGAGGAATCGTGTCCGCCGACACGCCGGCGCTGCTCATCGGTCCCTCGGAGTTCGCATTGCTGCCTTCGAACAATGTCGGAGATGCGCTCAGCTCCCTGTCCGGCGTGGCCAACAGCCAGTTCGGACCGAACTCGGGCCGGCCGGTCGTCCGCGGTCTCGACGGTGACAAGATCCGCATCCTGCAGAACGGGACCGCGCTGCTGGACGCTTCCGCCGCCAGTCCGGACCATGCGGTGGGCATCGACCCTCTGTCTTTGCGGGAGATGCAGGTCTTCCGCGGTCCCTCCGCCTTGCTCTATTCCTCCAGCATCCTCGGCGGTGTGGTCAATCTCACCGACACGCGTATCGCGCCGCAGCGCATGGGCAACGGCGGAACGTTCGCCGCGCGCACGGGCTCGGTCGATAATCTGGCCACGGGCGGCATCAAGGCCCATGCGACCGCAGGCGATTGGGTCGTGCAGGCCGACTATTTCGGCCGCACGACGGATGACCTCCGTACGCCCGTCGGACGGGTCGCCGACACCGGTTCCGACGTGCTCGGCGGGGGCTTCGGCGTCAGCAAGGTCTGGGACGGGGGCTTCATCGGGGTCTCCTGGTCGGGCCTCGACAACGACTACGGGGTGGCCGAGCCGGACGTCGTAATCGGCCAGACCCAGCGGCGCTGGGACATCGCCGGGGAGTGGCGGCTCGACGGTGCGGTCCGCAAGGTGGCCTGGCGGGCCGGCATCACGGACTATGCGCACACGGAGTTCGAGGCCGGCGTCGCCGGATCCACTTTCGCCAACCAGGGATTTGACACGCGCATCGACCTCACCCTCGCCCGCATCGGCTCGACGGAGGCGGTCATCGGCGCGCAGGGCGGCGCCTTCGATTTCGAGGTCGCCGGTGACGAGGCCTTCCTGCCGACCACGGCGAACCGCAGCGCGGCGCTCTTCGGCTCCTTCGTCACGCCCTTCGAAAGCCCCGGACTTCGTCTGCGCTACGGCTTCCGCGTGCAGCGTGATTCCGTCTCCGCGGACGCGTGGACGCACGATGGCGTGGTCATCAATCCTTCCGCCGCACGCCGCTCCTTAACGCCGCTCGGCCTCTCCGCCGCGCTGGAGAAGGACCTCGGAACCGACTGGCGCACGACCCTTACGGTCAGCCGCGTGGAGCGTTCACCCAATTATCAGGAACTCTTCGCCGACGGGCCCCACGTGGGTACGGACGCCTATGAGGTGGGCAATCGCGACCTCGGCAAGGAGCGGGGCTTTGGCGTCGAGTGGGAGGTCGCCCGGGTCGCGGGCCGGGTCACCGGAAGCGCCTCGGTCTTCTACAACCGCTATTCCTCGTTCATCACGCTGATCGAGAACGGCTACGGCCCCGACCTCACTCCGTTCGGAGGGCCGAACTACGACCTTCTCGGGGCGGAAGAACTGGTCCGCTACGATTTCACTTCCGTGCCTGCGTACCTTTACGGAGCCGAGGCCAGGTTGAACTATGCTGCGCTGCAGGGTGAGTCCGCCAAGGTGAACGTCGAGGTCTTCGCGGATACGCTCCACGCTTCCCGGCGCGACGGAGCCGGCGCCTTGCCCCGCATCTCGCCCGGTCGCGTCGGCCTCGGCCTCAATGGCCTCCTCTCCGGCTGGGACTGGAGGACTGAACTGGCCTACTTCCTCACGCAGGACGACCCTGCCGCCGACGAATCGCGCACCTCGGGCTACCCCATGCTCAGCGCCTCCTTGGGACATTCCTTCCGTCTGGCCGGAGCCAACGTCCGCCTGACCTTGCGCGGCATCAACCTTCTGGACCGCGAGGCCCGTAATCCTTCCTCTTTCATCAAGGACCTCGTGCCGCTGCCTGGACGGGGCGTCGAGCTCGGCCTGAGGCTGACCTTCTGAGCGGACGGCCGCCCCGCTTTTCGATCATGCGTCTCAGGGTCCTGCTGATCGCCGCCGGCTCCGCCCGCTCGGATGAGACTGTCATGCTCAACGCCTCGGTCGGCTATCAGCTGAACGCCAGCTGGCAGGCGATGCTCAGCGTGCTCAACCTGCTCGACCGTCTCGACCAGGACATAGCCTACTATTACGAGTCCTCGGCCACCGGCGGCGCCGATGGCATGCACTTCCACCCGGTGGAGCCCCTCCAGTTCCGTCTGGCCCTGATCGGCGGGTTCTGAGCGCCAAGGCAGGTTTGACCCGAAGGGTGGTCGGTCCGACCATGCTGGCCACCCCCATGTGTCTCCGCGTCCTGTTCCTCTCCTTGGCCGCATCCGTATTCGCCGCGGACAGGCCCAACGTCCTGTTCGTCCTTTCCGACGACCACAGCTATCCCTACCTGAGTTGCTACGGCGATCCTAACGTGCGGACGCCCGCGCTGGACCGCCTCGCCGGAGAGGGCATGAAGTTCCGCAAGTTCTTCACTTCGGCCCCGCAGTGCGTGCCCTCGCGCGCGGCCTTCCTAAGCGGGCGCTCGCCGGTGGCCGCCCGCATCACGCGCTTCTCGTCGCCGCTGCCGCGTGACGTGGTCACGTTCCCGGAAGTCCTGAAGAAGGAGGCCGGCTATTATGTAGGCGTCGTCGGCCGTTCCTATCACCTCGACGGTTCGGCCAAGGGGGATGATGAGCTGGGACGCTTTCTCATGGACGGGGGCTACAAGACCTTCAAGGACCGCTTCGACGTGGTCGAGGGCGGCTCCGACACGCAGGCGGTGGCCCAGACCGAGGCCTTCCTCGAGGGGCGTCCCAAGGACAAGCCCTTCTGCCTCTGGGTGAACTTCAGCGACCCCCATCATGTCTGGAACGCCCCGGCCTCCTACCGCCCCGACCCCGCCTCGCTCAAGCTGCCCGGTCACGTGCCCGACCTGCCCGGGGTGCGCGAGCAGTATGCCGACTATTGCGCGGAGGTGAACCGCGCCGATGAGACCATGGGCAAGGTGCTCGCGCTGCTCGACCGTCTCGGACTCGCGAAAGACACCCTCGTCATCTTCGCGGGCGACAACGGTCAGGCCCTGCCGCACGGCAAGGGTTCGCTCTATGATCCGGGATGCAACGTGCCTTTCGTCGTGCGCTGGCCCGGCGTCGTGGCCCCTGGCGGCGATTCGTCGGCCTTGCTCAGCGGCGAGGACGTCGGCCCCACCGTGCTCGCCGCTGCCGGCGTCAAGTCCGCGCCCGGCATGACCGGGGTGAATTTCCTGCCCTTGCTCAAAGGCGAGGCCCCCAAGGTGCGTGACCATGTCTTCATGGAGCGCGGTCCGCACGGCAGCGCCCCGGTGCAGGTCGGGATGAGCAACGGCGGCTACGACCTCTCCCGCGCGGTCCGCAGCGGACGCTACAAGGCGATCTACAACTGCACGCCGTGGATCCCGTATTCGCCCGTGGACAGCGCCGGGGGTTCCGCCTGGAAGTCCATCCAGGAGCTGCAAGCCAAGGGCGGCCTGGCTCCGGGCCTCGCGGCCACCTACTTTACGACCCCGCGTCCTGTCTACGAACTCTATGATCTCGAGAAGGATCCGTTCGAGCTCGAGAACCTGAGCGGCCGGCCTGAAGTCGCCGCGGCTGAGCGCGAGCTCCGGCTGGCGATGGCGAAGAAGATGATCGCCGACTTCGACTACCTGCCGCTTCCGGCGATTCCCGGCGCGGCGGCCCCGGTGAAGAAGAAGGGCAAGGGGAAGGGCGAGGCGGAGAAGGCCGACAAGGCCGCCGACCGTGCGCCCCTTTTCAAGAAGCTCGACGTCGACGGTGACGGAAGGCTCTCCCGTGCTGAGTTCTCCGCCGGCCGTTCGCCCGCCGACGCCGCCGAATGGTTCGCCCGGCGCGACGCCGACGGCGACGGGTTCGTGAGCCGCGCGGAGTTCCTGCCCGGCAGTCCGCAGGGCAAGGCGCCGGAAAATAAGTAGTTCAGCGGCCTGCCCTGGCGAGCCTTAGCCGGCGCCAGCCCAGGCGCGCGCCCGCCCAGCAGCCATACGCCCAGGCGCGAAAGCCTCGCCGGTGGGTCTCGACGCCCTTGATCCGCAGGTAGACGCCTTCCATCATCTCAGCCAGTCTCGCGCTGTCGCAGCGACTCCGGACCAGTTCCGTCAGCTCGCCGGAGTCCGACTGGCTGAGCTCCCGGATCCGTCTCACGATGCAATTCTCATCGAGAGGTTCGGTCAGCAGGCTTCGACCGAAGTTGCGCCTGAGCAGCCTTTCGAAGTTCGCCTTGTCGGGGCGCGGACCTAGGCCGTGGGGGCCGACCAGGATCACATGGGCTCCGCTGGCCATCGCTTCCAGCGCGCATCGTGCCTTGCCGAAGATCAAGTCGTAGCGCGGCAGCGAGGCGGCCGGATCGGTCACGAACCGGCCGGCCCCGGGTCCGAGCACGTCCAGGCTGATGCCGGCGCGACGGCAGGCCCTGGCGACGGTCTCCATCATCGCGCCGGTCTCCTTCGAACTATGGAACAGGGCCGCGCTCAAGGGCGGGGTGGCGGGCGGGCGGCCGCGCCTGGCGAAGGAGGCTAGGTCGATCGGGTTGAACAGGACGTCGATCTCTTCGAGGGGTGTCCCGGTCTCGCGTCGTACCCGCTCGCGGCAGTAGTCGTCCACCGCCGCCCTGCGCTGGATCATCCAGTTCCCTCCCGCCGCGTCCCGTGCGTTCGTGGCGTCATGGCAGACCTGCAGCGCAGGCGCGCGGGGAAAGCGTAGGCAGGCCAGAGTCGTCTCCGGCAATTGGTGTCCCTGGATCACGTCGGGGGTCGCTGCGAGGGTTTCCAGGTCGTCCGTCACGAGTACACCGGCGTCGCGGAGTGTCCGCACATCATCGTCATCCCGCAGCACTCCTACGAAGATGGCGACGTCATGCCCGCGTTTCCGCAACGCCAAGGCTAGATCGCGGGTGTGGACTTCGCTGCCGCTACGGAAGCCCAGCCTGCCGTTGGCCAGGAGGACGCGCATGTCAGTCCAAGCCCATGCGTCGCCTTACGTCGCGGGCCAGGGGGATGAGGTGCTCCTTGTGCCGGATGACATGGTTGTATTTGCCGCGGCGGACCTGCTGCTCGCCGAATGTCTCATAGTAGGGAGTCGGATCGGGCAGCGTGGTCAGCAACGACTCCCCACTTGGGGCGTCGTAGAAGGCCTCCGTCCGAAAAGCTTCAGGACCTGTTTCACGCAGCGCCTGTTCGACCTCCGCCTTCAGTTCGGGGTAGGCGCCGGCCGCGCTTAGCTTGGCGGCGTAGGTGGCCTCGTCCAGGGCCAGGAGCTCCGACGGCTTCCTTCTTCCCTGCCAGGCCTGGTCCGGGCGCCCGACCAGCGGCTGGCAGAGCACCCTCGTACGTACGCCGGCGAGGCGCGCGGCTTTTGCGACGGCGGCGTCGACGAGGTAGGCCAGCAGGTCGTGGCTGGTGTTGTATCCCTCCACCATGTCCGTGACCAAGGTCGTCGGCCTGTGACCGACGATTTCTATCGCGAGGGCCTCGGCCCAGTCCGCCAGGCCCCCGGCTTCGCCTGCCAGCATGAACGCGTAAACCTCATGGTCCGAGTAGCTCCCGAACAGACGGCCGCAGGCGGCGCCCGCCTCCTGCACCGTCCTGCGGGTGCTCTCAATCCTTCCGGTTCGGGAGGCGCCGCCGCCGGAGGTCAGTACTTGGACGATCGGTCGGCAACGACTCATCCATCCATGACACCTGATCTCATGCCCGGGGTGTCCGATGACCAGCATCGTGTGCATGTGCGTGGGCACGATTTAGTCTCGGAACCTTTGGATGGCAAACCTGCCTTCGTTGTGCCCGGGCGCAAAAAAGGCCGATTTGCATCGACCTTTTCGCTTTCCGGTATCCGGCGACCCTTACTTGGTCGTGTACTCGGCCTGGGCGCCGCGGATGTTCCGCTTCTGGACCCAGGGCATGAGGGAGCGGAGACGCTGGCCGGTCTTTTCGATCGGGTGCTTCTCGCCCTTCTTGAGCAGCTTGTTGTAGTTCTTGAGGCCGCCCTTGTATTCCTTGACCCACTGGGCGGTGAACTTGCCGGTCTGGATCTCCTTCAGGATCTCGCGCATGGCCTTGCGCGACGAGCTGTTGATCACGCGGGGACCGCGGGTGATGTCGCCGTACTTGGCAGTCTCGGAGATCGAGAAGCGCATGCCGGAGATGCCGGACTCGACCATCAGGTCGACGATGAGCTTCAGCTCGTGGAGGCACTCGAAGTAGGCCATCTCGGGCTGGTAGCCGGCTTCGACGAGGGTCTCGTAGCCCACCTTGACGAGTTCGGAGGCGCCTCCGCAGAGCACGGCCTGCTCGCCGAAGAGGTCGGTCTCGGCCTCTTCCTTGAAGGTGGTCTTGATCACGCCGGCACGGGTGCCGCCGATGCCCTTGGCCCAGGCGAGGGCGGTCTTGGTAGCCTTGCCGGAGACGTCCTGCTGGACGGCGATGAGGGCGGGGACGCCCTTGCCTTCGACGTACTGGGCGCGCACGACATGGCCCGGTCCCTTGGGGGCTACCATGGCGATGTCGACGTTCTTGAGGGGCTTGATCAGCTTGTAGTGGATCGAGAGGCCGTGGATGAAGAGGACGGTCTTGCCGCCCTTGCCGAGGTTCGGGGCGATGTCCTTCGCCCAGACGGAGGCCTGCTTCATGTCGGGGATGCCCACGAGCATGACGTCGGCGCGACGCACGGCTTCGGCGGTCTCATAGACCTTGAATCCCTTCTTCCTGGCCGCGGCGGCCGACTTGGATCCCTTGTAGAGCCCCACAATCACGTTGAGCCCGCTGTCGCGCAGGTTCATGGCGTGGGAGTGGCCCTGGGAGCCGAAGCCGAGGACGGCGAGGGTCTTGTTCTTGAGGAAGCCGAGATCGGCGTCCTTGTCGGTGTACACTTTGGCAGGCATTGGATCTTTGGTGGGAAGGGGTTCAGCGCACGGCCTTCTTGCGTCCGCGCGGCAGGGCCACGGTGCCGGTGCGGGCGGACTCCAGGATGCCGAAGGGGGCGATGAGGTCCAAGAACGCGCTGATCTTGGTCTCGGCCCCGGTGAACTCGATCACGAGCGAGTCGTGGGCGACGTCGACGACCTTGGCGCGGAAGAGCGAGGCGATCTCGATCAGCTCGGTACGCGTCTTGCGGTCGCTCTTCACCTTCACGAGGATGAGCTCGCGGGCGACGTGGTCGACCTGTTCACGGGAGAAGTCCTGGACGGTGATGACGTTGATCAGCTTGTCCAGGGCCTTGACGCAGCGATCGAGCGCGGCCTCGTCGGCCACGACCGTGGCGGTGATCCGCGAGTAGGCGGGGTCGTGGGTGGGGCCGACGTTCAGGGTCTCGATGTTGAAGCCGCGGCCGGAGAGCATGCCGGCCACCCGGGCGAGGACCCCGAACTTGTTCTCCACGAGGGCGGACAGGGTGTGCTTCTTCTTCATGATGCGTCGTTTGCGGTGAGGGTGGACGGAGGGGGACTCGAACCCACGACATCCTCTGTGTAAGAGAGGCGCTCTAACCAACTGAGCTATCCGTCCGAGGGAAGGTGGGGCATAGGGCCGCAAACAGGCCTTGTCCACTATGAAAACCGCCCCGCGGGGCTTGCCCGGCGGCCGTCGCTCGCCATTTGTCCCTCCATGGACCCGGGTCGTCGGCAACGCATCCTCGAGGCGCTTGAACGGCTTGCCGGGCCGGCGCCCGCCAGGGATGCGGTGCTGGCCGATGTCGCGATGCTTGATGAAGAGCTGAAGCCGGGCGCCGTCCCGCTGCCGGGCGACCTCGACCACTACCTGCGCCGCCGCTCCTACGAGAAGGCGTTGATCTACCTCAAGGGCGGAACTCCCGGCGCGGGAACCTGCGGTCGCGGCGCATGAGCGGTAATCCTTTCGATAAGCTCGATGGCCAGGACCTGCCGCCCGGCCCGCCCCCGAAGCCGGTCGTGCCCGCCGCCAAGGCGAAGCCGAAGCTCGGCCGGGTGGTCCTGCAGTACGAGCGCGCGGGCAGGGGAGGGAAGGAGGTCACGATCCTCAAGGGGCAGTGGATCGAGTCGCAGGAGATGCGCGTCCGCGACGCGCTGCTCCGCGACCTCAAGCGTGCCCTCGGCACCGGCGGCGTCCTCGAGGGGCGCGAGATCGTGCTGCAGGGCGACCGGCGCGAGACGGCGAAGGCCTGGCTGCAGAAGGCGGGTTTCACGACCAATCTCTGACGGAAAACCTCTCGCCTCCGCGGCGCCCGAAGGGTATCTCCTGCGGCGTGACGGCGACGCTTCCAGGACTCATCACGCTGCCCGGTCCCGTGCGCCGTGCGCTCGGGCTGCTGCGCGAGGCGGGCGGACGTCCGCTGCTGGTCGGCGGGTCGGTGCGCGACGCGCTCATGGAGGCCCCGGTGCTCGACTTCGACGTCGAGGTGTACGGTCTGGGCACGCGCGAGGTCGAAGCGGCGCTGCGGCGGGAGTTCGGCGTGGTCACCGTCGGCGCCGCCTTCGGGGTGACGAAGCTCAAGGACCTGCCGGTCGATGTCTCCGTGCCCCGCCGCGAGAACCGCACGGGCGCCAGGCACACGGACTTCGCCGTCGAGGCCGATCCGACGATGACGCCGAAGGACGCCGCGGAACGGCGCGACTTCACGCTCAACGCGATCATGTGGGACCCGTTCACGGGCGAGGTCCTCGACCCGTGGGGCGGCGTGGCCGACCTCAAGGCGAAGCGTCTTCGTCATGTGTCGGATAAGTTCGCCGAGGATCCGCTCCGCGTCCTCCGCGCGATGCAGTTCGCCGCGCGCTTCGAGTTCTCGGTCGCGCCGGAGACGATCGCTCTCTGCGCCACCCTCACCCAGGAGCACCTGCCCGCTGAGCGGCTGATGGAGGAATGGACGAAACTCCTGCTCCGCGGCCGGAGGCCGTCGCTGGGGCTGGGTTTCCTCCGGGACTGCGGTTGGACGAGGTTCTACCCTGAGCTGCACGCGGTCATCGGCGTCGAGCAGGATCCGGAATGGCATCCCGAAGGCGACGTCTGGATCCACACGGGGCTCTGTCTCGACGCCTTCGCGCGCGAGCGCACGGGCGACCGTGACGAGGACCTCATCGTCGGGCTCGCGGTCCTGCTGCACGACCTCGGCAAGGCGGGCACGACGCGCCGCGAGCCCCATGACGGACGTCTCCACGCCTACGGGCACGAGGAGGCTTCGGTGCCGCTCGCGCAGGCCTTCCTCGCCCGCATCACGCGCGAGACCCGCCTCGTCGAGGCCGTGCTCCCGCTGGTCCGCTGGCATGCCTCGCCCTATGAGCTCTGGAAGCAGAGGGAGAAGGCCGGCGACGCCGCCGTGCGCCGGCTGGCCGCCAAGGCGCATCGCATCGACCGGCTGATCCGCGTGGACTCCGCCGACCGCAAGGGACGCGGCCCTGCCTCGAAAGACGAGCCCTCGCCGCAGGGCGTCTGGCTCAAGGCGCGCGCCGAGGCCCTCGACGTCCGCGCCGCCGCGCCGAAGCGCCTGGTGCTCGGGCGGCACATCATCGCCGCAGGGCACCGCCCCGGGGAGTGGTTCACCCGCGTCCTGGACGAGGCCTACGAGGCCCAGCTCGACGGCGCCTTCGGCGACGAGGCCGGCGGCCTGGTCTGGTTGAAGGAACGTCTGGCCCGAGGGACTGTCTGACTCTCCATGAGCTCGCGCACCGACGGATTCCAGGAACTGCTGGCCGGCTCGCCGGATTGGACCGCCGTGCTTGACCGCGCGTTGTCCGCCTTCGCCTGCGTCACGGGCACGATCCATCGTACGGACCCGGCCACGGGCCTCTTGCGGCTCATCGCGCAGCGCGGCATCCCGCCCGCCTTGCTCGCCAAGGTCGATGCGATCCCGTTCGGCAAGGGCATCGCCGGCTGCGCGGCGGAGCGCAAGGACGCGGTGCAGCTGTGCAACCTGCAGCAGGACCTCGGCGGCGTGGCCAAGCCGGACGCGCGTCAGACCAACGTCCAGGGCGCGCTCGCCGTCCCGGTGCTGTCACCCGACGGCAAGGTCCTCGGGGTGCTCGGGGTCGGCAAGATGCACCCGTATGATTTCTCGGAGGAGGAGATCGCCGACCTGAGGTCGGTCGCGGCGCTGCTCGCCCCTAGGCTCTGAGCTCGCATCAGCCCTCCGCCAACGCGCGTCCGGTGGGCGAGCCCTTCTGCCTGAGCAGGCCTTCGGGCGCACCGGCGTAGACCAGCCGGCCGCCTTGCTCGCCGCCTTCGGGGCCGAGTTCCATCACCCAGTCCGCCGCGAGGATGACGTCGGCGTGATGTTCGATCACGACGAGCGTGGCGCCCGCGTCGCGGAGGCGCCCGAGCAAAGCGAGGAGCCTGGCGATGTCGTCCCAATGCAGGCCGGTCGTGGGTTCGTCGAGGACGTAGAGGCGGCCGGAGTGGTCGCGGCGCGCGAGCTCGGCGGCGAGCTTGAGGCGCTGGGCTTCGCCGCCGGAGAGGGTGTTGGCCGCCTGGCCGAGCTTGAGATAGCCGAGGCCGACCTCCGCGAGGGTACGGAGTTTCTCGGCGAGCTTGGGTTGCGCGCGGAAGACCTCGGCGGCTTCGTGGACGGAGAGACCCAGGGCGTCGGCGATGGTGAGCCCCTTGAAGCGTACTTCGAGCGTCTCGCGGTTGAAGCGTCGGCCGGCGCAGCTGGGGCAGTCGACGAAGGTCTCGCCGAGGAACTGCATGTCGAGCGCGACCGAGCCTTCGCCGGAGCAGGTCTCGCAGCGGCCGCCACGGACGTTGAAGCTGAAGCGGCCGGGGCCGTAGCCACGGGCCTTGGCCAGCGGCAGCGCGGACCAGAGGTCGCGCATGAGGTCCATGATGCCGGTGAAGGTCGCGGGGTTCGAACGAGGGGAGCGGCCGATGGGCTCCTGGTCCACGGCGGTGAACGCGGCGATCTGCTCGAGGCCGTCTAGCCCGGCGTGGCGGCCAGGCACGACCTTGGCGCCGTTGATCCTGCGCGCGGCCGCGGCGGAAAGGATGTCGATGGCGAGCGTGCTCTTGCCCGAGCCGGAGACGCCGCAGACCACGGTGAGGGCGCCGATGGGGAATGAAGCGGTGACTTCCTTGAGGTTGTTCTCGGTCGCGCCTTTGACGACAATCGCGGCCTTGCCGACGGGTTTGCGCTTCACGATGCCCTGCAGCGTGGCCCGGCCGGAAAGGTAGGCGCCGGTGCGCGAAGTCGCGTGCGCGCCGCAGGCCTTGGGCGTGCCTTCGAAGACGATGCGCCCGCCGTCGATGCCGGCCCCGGGGCCCATCTCGATGAGGTGGTCCGCGGCGAGCATCATGTCGCGGTCGTGTTCGACGACGAGGACGGTGTTGCCGAGGTCGCGCAGGCCGCGGATCGAACCGATAAGTCGGTGGTGGTCGCTCGGGTGCAGGCCGATGCTGGGTTCGTCGAGGACGTAGGTCACGCCGACGAGCCCGAGGCCGAGCTGCGTGGCCAGGCGGACGCGCTGGGCTTCGCCGCCAGAGAGCGAGCTGCACTCGCGGTCGAGGGTGAGGTAGTTGAGGCCGGCGTCGTGGAGGAAGGCGAGGCGCTGCTCGAGTCCGCGACGGGCTTCCTCGGCAGGCATGACGCCCGGGTGCGTGGCGAGCTGCTTCGTGAACTCCAGCGCGGCGGGGATCGTCATCGCCAGGAACTCCGCCATCGTCCTGCCATTGAGGCGCAAGGACAGGGCGGTGGGGGAGAGGCGGCGGCCTTGGCAACCGGCGCAGACGGAGCCGGCCTGGAACTGCAGCAGGCGCTGGCGGAGTGATTCGCCGGTCGTGGTGCGATAGGCGTGCTCGAGTTCGGTGAACATGCCCGTCCAGACGGTCTCGACGGGCTTGCGGCCCTTGGGCGGCGGGAGCAGGAACTTACGCTTGGGGTCGCCGTGGAGCAGCAGGTCGCGGACGGCCTTGGGCAGGTCGCGCCACGGGGTCTTGAGGTCGAACGGCACCTGCTCGGCGAGCGCGCGGGTGATCGCGTTACGGCGGATGAGCGTCTTGCGCGTGGCGCACTTCCAGGGCTTCACCACGCCGTCGTGGATCGACAGGGACTCTTCGCGGATGGAGAGGCTTTCCTGGAAGCGCATCTGCCGGCCGAGGCCTCCGCAGTCCGGGCAGGCGCCTTCGGGATGGTTGTGCGAGAGGGCGCGCGGGCTGATGGGCTCGTACGTCTCGCCGCAATGTTCGCAGGCGAGGTGAAGCGAGAGCACGTGCTCTTCCCAGCGCCCGTCCTGCTCGGCGAGCACGCTCGCACGGTGCCGGCCTTCGCGGAAGGCCAGTTCCAGGGAGTCGGCCAGGCGGCTGCGCTGTTCGGGGCCGGCGACGATGCGGTCCACCACGACGTCGAGTTGCTTGGCTTCGCGGCCGGACAACAGGCCGGCGGCTTCCTCGAGCGTGGCGACGACGCCGTCGACGCGGACGCGGGAGAAGCCGCGGCGACCGAGGTCGGCGGCGGCCTCGAGCAGGACGGAGGGTTTGTCCTTGGCGACCGGGGCGACGACCATCAGGCGCGTGCCGTCCGGGATGGCTTCGAGGGCGCGGAGGTTGTCGTCGAGCGAACGTCGGCGGACCGGATGCCCGTCCCGGAGGCAGCGGCGGTCGCCGGCGACGATCCAGAGCGGACGGGCGTGGTCCGCGATCTCGGTCAGGGTGGCGACCGTCGAGCGGGGATTGGTGTTGCCGCCGGTCCGCTGGGCGATGGCGATGACCGGCGAGAGGCCGCGGATGAAGTCCACGTCCGGCCGGGGGGCGGCGTCCAGCATGCCACGGGCCTTGGCGGAGAGGGATTCCAGGTATTGGCGGCTCCCTTCGGCGTGCAGGGTGTCGAAGGCGAGGGAGGATTTGCCGGAGCCGCTCACCCCGGTGATGACGGTCAGCCGCCCGCGCGGGATCGACAGCTCGACGTCCTTGAGATTGTGGGTGCGGGCTCCCTTGATGTGGATGGGCGTGTCCAGGACGCGCACCCTAGCCCTGCGACACCCCCGGGTGAAGGGCGAACTGGCCGACCTCGTTAATAACTTTGCCGAGAACCTGCTTCCGATGCCTCGTCTGTCGGCTCATCCTTGAGGGATGCTTCGCCGGACTCTCGCCTTCCTCGCCTTGGTCCCCGCGCTCCTGTTCGCCGACAAGCCTGAGCCGCGCGTCCTGTTCCTCGGCGACAGCATCACGTTCGGCGGCGGCTGGGTCGTGAACATGGAGTCCGCCATCCGCGCGCAGAAGGGCATGGCCCGGGCGACCATCGTCAACCTGGGCCTCTCCAGCGAGACCGCGTCCGGGCTCTCGGAGCCCGGACACGCCGGCGGCGCCTTCCCGCGGCCCGACGTGCATGAGCGGCTCGAACGCGCGGTGCGTCTCTTCCGGCCCACGCTGGCGTTCGTCTGCTACGGCATGAACGACGGCATCTACATGCCGCTGGACCGCGTCCGCTTCGACGCGTACCGCAACGGCATGATTCGACTCAACCAGGCGCTGGTCGCCGCCCGCTGCCGCGTCGTGTTCATCACGCCCTCGCTCTTCTCCGTCGACGACCGGGCCAAGGATCCGCTCGGCTACGACGCCGTGCTCGACGCCTACGCGGCCTGGCTTGTCGAGAGGCGTGCGGACGGCTGGACGGTGGCCGACATCCGCCCGCGGTTGAGGGAGCAGGTCGCCGGCGCGCGGGCGCTGGACCCGAAGTTCGTCTACGCGCGTGACCGGATCCATCCCGGGGAGCAGGGGCATCGTTTCATGGCGAAGGCCGCATGGGAGACCGTCGCGCCGGCCTTGAAGTGGAATCCGCACGTGCCCTTCGCGGAGGGCGAGAAGCTCGCGGTGCTGCGGCAGGAGATGACGGTGCTGCGCGACGCATGGTTGCGCCATGTCGGGCATAGGCGTCCGGGCGTGCCCGCCGGGTTGCCGCTCGAGCAGGCCGAGGAGCGCGCCCGCGGGCTGCTTGAGGATTATCTGGCAAAGTAGGGCGATTTGCGGGGCTCAGGGTCCCCGTATTTCATAAGTAACACCGGTACGCCACGGTTCCGTAACAATCCCATGGGAGGATGCCTTCGCATTCCGCTCATGAACCACATCCTCAAGTCCCTCGCCCTGGTGGCGATCACCGCCGCCGGAGCCTCCGCCCAGTCCGTCGCGCTCGACCCGAACCTGCCCGAGTACGCCGTCGCATCAGGCGTCTCCGGCAATCTCAACTCGGTCGGGTCCGACACCCTCAACAACCTCATGACCTTCTGGGCGGAGGGCTTCAAGGCCCGCTACCCCAACGTGAAGGTTCAGATCGAGGGCAAGGGTTCCTCCACGGCTCCGACCGCCCTCGCCGCAGGCACCTCCCAGCTCGGGCCCATGAGCCGTGAGATGAAGAGCGCCGAACTCAGCGCCTTCGCCGCCAAGTTCGGACACAAGCCGACCCGCGTCCCCGTCGCCATCGACGCCCTCGCCGTCTTCGTGCACAAGGACAACCGGCTGAAGGGACTCTCCCTCGGGCAGGTCGACTCAATCTTCTCCTCCACGCGCAAGCGCGGCGGTCAGGACGTCGTCACCTGGGCCGACGTCGGCGCCAAGGGGGCGCTGGCCGGCAAGTCCGTCTCAGCCTTCGGACGCAACTCCGCCTCCGGCACCTACGGATACTTCAAGGAGGTCGCACTCTCCAACGGTGACTACAAGTCCACCGTCAAGGAGCAGCCCGGCTCTTCCTCGGTGGTGCAGGGCATCGCCTCCGACGTCGCCGGCATCGGCTACTCCGGCATCGGCTACAAGACCTCGGGCGTGAACGCCCTGTCCTTGGCCGCCAAGGACGGCGCGCCCTTCGTCGAGCCGACCTACGACAACTGCCTCAACGGCAGCTACCCGTTGGCCCGCTTCCTCTACGTGTACGTCAACAAGGCGCCCAACGTGGACATGGACGCGCTCACCCGTGAGTTCATGACCTTCGTGCTCTCCAAGCAGGGCCAGGAGATCGTCATCAAGGACGGCTACTACCCGCTGACCGCCGACCTCGCCGTCGAGGCCCGCGCCTCGCTCAAGTACTACGTGGCCGAATGACCCTCTGGGTCCGGACCGTCCCGTCGCCGCCACGCCCTCCGGGGCCGGCCATCAAAGCGCGACGCGGACGGCCTCGGGCCCTTCCGGGCGGGGGTCACCCCGCCCGTCCCTTTGGATGAGACCCGACACGCGGATGAAGCATGGCTGACAAGGACGTCACAGGAGCGCCACCGGAGTCGCGTTTCCAGGTCGCCCGCGGCACGCTGCTGGCCGACGTCTGGATGGGCAGGCTGATCCGGACCGGAGGCGTCGGCGTGATCGCCGCGGTGGTCGGGATGCTGGTCTTCCTGCTCTGGCAGGTGGTACCGCTGTTTTCCGGAGCCGACGTCTCCCCGCTGCCCGCCGTGCCGGCTCAGTCCGGCGCGGTCGCTTTCGGTGAGGACGATTCGGGCGAGGTCGCCTATGCGGCCATGGCCGACGGCAGCCTGCGGTTCGTGCGGACGGCCGACGGGTCCGCCGTGTCGTCCTGGCTCCCCCCCGCCGGCTTGGCCGGCGTGACCGCGATGCGTGTCCAGTCACGCGAAGGACAGGTCCTGCTCGGCCATGCGGACGGTTCCGTCACCGTCGTTTCCGTCTCCTTCAAGGTGAACTTCGCCAAGGACGGCCGTCGTTCGGCCGAACCGGAGGTGAAGGCGGAGCCTCCCCGTCAGGTCGGCGAAAAGGGCCGCCCGGTCACCGAGCTCTGGGCAGCCCGCTCCTCGGGTTCGCGGCTCATCGTGGTGAGGCAGTCGCACGCCGGCGGTTCCGCGTTGCGCGCGATCCGGCTGACTGAACGGCGCGGCCTCGGCGGCCGCGCCACGGTCATCGCAGGAGAGCCTTTCGCCGTGGCCGCCGACGTGGCCGACCCGGCGCAGGTCCTCGTGCCTTCGACCGCCGATTCCGCGCTCGTGATCCTGCGTGACGGCGAAGTGCGGGCTTATGCCGGCGAAGGCGACCGGCTGGACCTGATCCAGTCCTTCCGCCCCCTCGCCGGACCGAAGGCCGCCCCCTCCGCGGCAGGTTTCATCTTCGGCGATGTCTCCGCGGTCTTCCTCGGAGCCGACGGACAGCATCGGGTCTGGGCGCTGCATCCCGTGAAGCAGCCCGACGGACGCAGCCTGCGCCGCTGGGGCGAGGTGCGTGAACCTGAGTCGCTGCCCGGCCCGGGCGCGGGCGTCTGGCCCGCCGCCGGGAACAAGTGCTACCTTGTCTCGGCCGGCGGAATCCTCCAGCTGCGCAACCTGACCACCGGCGCGGTCCGCTGGGAGGGCGTCGCGCCCGCCGGTTCGCCCAGGCAGGTGGTCTTCTCGCGCGACTACGACCGCCTCTCGGCCTTGGTCTCCGACGGACGCATCCTCCGCTGGAAGATCGTGGACCATCACCCCGACGCGTCCTGGGCGGCCTTCTTCGGTCGCATCTGGTATGAAGGCGCCGAAGGTCCCGCGTTCGTCTGGCAGAGCAGCTCGGGCAGCGACGAGTTCGAGGCGAAGTATTCCCTCGTGCCGCTCATCTACGGCACGGTCAAGGGCACCTTCTACGCGTTGCTCTTCGCCTTGCCCATCGCGCTCCTGGCGGCGGTCTATGTCTCCCAGTTTCTCCGCCCCGACCTGCGCCTCATCGTCAAGCCGCTCATGGAGGTCATGGCCTCGCTGCCCTCCGTGGTCCTGGGCTTCCTGGCCGGGCTGTGGCTGGCACCCGTCGTCGACGCCCAACTCGTGCCGCTGCTCTGCGCCCTCGCCGTGCTCGCTCCTGCCGGCTTCGCCTCCGGCTGGGCCTGGTCACGCCTGCCTCAGCCCGTCCGCCGTCGCGCCCGCCCCGGCCTGGAGTTCCTCTGGCTCGTGCCGGTGGTCTGCCTCTGCGTCTGCGCGGCGTGGAGCCTCGGCCCCTGGGTGGAGTCGACCTTCTTCACCGTCGCGGATCCCTCGGGGGTCGTCGTGTCCGACTTCCGCGAGTGGTGGCGCGTCTCGACCGGCCTGGCGTACGACGCCCGCAACTCCCTCGTCGTCGGGTTCGTGATGGGCTTCGCGGTCATCCCCGTCGTCTTCACCATCGCCGAGGACGCGCTCTCCAACGTCCCCGCGGCGCTGACCTCCGGGTCCCTCGCCCTCGGCGCCAGCCGTTGGCAGACGGTGTGGCGCGTGGTCGTGCCCACCGCCGTCTCCGGCATCGTCTCCGCCGTGATGATCGGCTTCGGCCGCGCCGTCGGCGAGACGATGATCGTCGTCATGGCCACCGGCAACACGGCGGTGATGGAGGCCAACCCTTTCAATGGGATGCGCACGCTCTCGGCCAACATCGCGGTCGAACTTCCCGAGGCCCCCGCCGGACACACCCATTTCCGCGCGCTCTTCCTCGGGGCGTGCTGTCTCTTCCTCCTGACCTTCGTCCTCAACACCCTCGCGGAGATCCTGCGTCAGCGTCTCCGTGAGCGCTACAAGGTCGTCTGAGCCATGTCTTCCCTCCCCGAAGTCTCCGACAGCGCCTCACCGCGCGGCGAACCGTTCGTCTGGTTCACCGGGCTGGGCCTGATCGTCGGGCTGTTCATGATCGCCGGCCTGCTGGGGCTGGTGGCGTGGAACGGCGTGAAGGTTTTCTGGGCCCCTCCGGTGCCCGAGGCGCGCCTCAAGGACGGCAGGGTCGTCCTGGGACAGCTCGCGCAGCGTCGGGTCAAACCTTCTTCGCCCGCGGCCGCCCCCCGCTACGAGCGTCAGTATCAGGTGGGTCTCCGCGAGCTCAACGGGCAGTCCTTCCTCTGGGTCGACGAGGCCGAGATCGTCTCCGAATCCTTCCCTTCCGGCATCCTTGGCCTCGAGCGCATGGAGAACGGTCCGGCCTTCGTGCGTCCGGTCGCCCTCGTGCGCGCCGACGGTTCGCGGCTGGAGGCCTCGGCTCCGGACTTCTTCCCGGCCCTGTTGGCCGAGGTCGACCGTGCCGAGTCCGTGCGGCACCGCCACGCCGCCGTCGTCCGCGACGCAATCGGATCCGTGAACGCCGAGATGGAATCGACGCGCATCGACCTCCGCCGGACCGAGGACCGGGGCGGCGACCTTGCGCCCATCCTTGCGCGCATCGCCGATCTGGACCGGCGCTACGCCGAACTGCGAGGCCAGGCCGAGAAGGTCCTGGCCGAGGCGGGGAAGGGCGCCCTCGAGGCGCGCGATGCGGCCGGACGCCCGGTAGTCACCCCCTCGCTCGCCCTCGTGCGGGCATGGCGGCCCAACGACATGGGCTGGACCGGCCGGGCCGCGCTGATGCTCTCCCGGGTGGGCGAGTTCGTCTTCGACGAACCCCGTGAGGCCAACACCGAGGGAGGGCTCTTCCCCGCCATGTTCGGCACGCTGGTTATGACCGTGTTCATGAGCCTCCTCGTGACTCCCTTCGGCGTGATCGCGGCCATCTACCTGCGCGAATACGCCGCCCAGGGCCCCGTCCTCCGCGCCGTGCGCATCAGCGTCAACAACCTGGCCGGCGTGCCCTCGATCGTCTTCGGCGTCTTCGGCCTCGGCTTCTTCGTCTACGTGCTGGGCGGGTCCTTGGACCGGCTGTTCTTCGCCGATCAGCTCAAGTACAACAACAACACGCCCGTCTTCGGCACGGGCGGCCTCCTCTGGTGCTCCCTGACCCTCGCGCTCATGACCCTGCCGGTGGTCATCGTCGCGACCGAGGAAGCCCTCGCCGCGGTGCCGCGCGGCATGCGCGAGGCCTCGCTCGCCGCCGGCGCGTCCAAGTGGCAGACCGTCCGCCACATCCTGCTCCCCGCCTCCGCCCCGGGCATCCTGACCGGCATCATCCTGGCCATGGCCCGCGGCGCCGGCGAGGTTGCCCCGCTCATGCTGGTCGGCGTCGTGAAGCTCGCCCCCGCGCTGCCCTTCGACGGCACGGCCCCCTTCCTGCACCTGGACCGCAAGTTCATGCACCTGGGCTTCCACGTCTATGACCTCGGCTTCCAGTCTCCTGACTCCGACGCCGCCCGCCCGATGGTCTTCGCGACCACGCTGCTGCTCATCCTGCTCGTGGTGACGCTCAATCTGGGCGCCATCTGGATCCGCAACCGCCTGAGGCGCCGTTTCCGCGGAGCCGCCTTCTGAACTTACCCGATGTCCACCATGACCGCCCCCACCCCCGCACGCATCAAGGTCCGCCCCGCCGCCGACAACGACGGCCGCAAGGATTTCATCAGCATCCGCGACTTCGGCTTCTGGTACGGCGAGAAGAAGGCGCTCGACGGCATGACCCTCGACATCCCCGAGCGGCAGGTGGTGGCCTTCATCGGGCCCTCGGGCTGCGGCAAGTCGACCCTGCTCCGCAACCTCAACCGGATGAACGACCTCATCGACGGCGTCCGTCACGAGGGGGACATCCTCATCAAGGGACGGTCGATCTACGACCCCGGCCTGGAGGTCATCTCCCTGCGCCGCCGGGTGGGTATGGTCTTCCAGAAGTCCAATCCTTTCCCGAAGTCCATCTTCGAGAACGTCGTCTACGCGCTCCGCGTGGTCGGCGTGACCGACCGCGGCGCGCTCGAGGAGGCCTGCGAGACCTCGCTCCGCAAGGCCGCCCTCTGGGACGAGGTCAAGGACCGGCTCGATGACAACGCCCTCGGTCTCTCGGGCGGACAGATGCAGCGCCTCTGCATCGCCCGCGCCATCGCCAACCGTCCGGAGATCCTGCTCATGGATGAACCCTGCTCGGCCCTCGACCCCATCGCCACCGGCAAGATCGAGGAGCTCATCCACGAGCTCAAGGTGCAGTTCACCATCGTCATCGTCACCCACTCCATGCAGCAGGCGGCCCGCGTCTCGGACCGCACGGCCTTCTTCTACCTCGGGAAGCTGATCGAATACGACACCACCGAGAAGATCTTCATGAACCCCTCCCAGGCCCAGACCGAGGCCTACATCTCTGGCCGCTTCGGCTGATTTTCAAACCAACACTACCATGCAACGTTTCTTCCATGACGAACTACGCCAGCTGCGCGACGACCTCATCCTGATGGGCGAGCGCTCGCTGGACATGACCCGGATGGCCCTCCGCTCGCTCGAGCAGGGCGACGACGCCCTCGCCCTCCAGGTGCGCGGGATGGACGACCGGGTCGACGAGCTCGAGAAGCGTGTCGACCGCGAGATCATGCGCTACCTGACGCTCTTCGGGCCCATGGGCAGCGACGTCCGCCTGCTGCTCGCCGCCCGCGACATCGGCAACGATCTGGAGCGCATCGCCGACGAGGCCTCGGTCATCGCCAAGCGCTGCATGGTCATCTCCGAGCGCGGTCCGCTCAAGGATCTGCTGCACGTGCCGGAAGAGGGCCGGCTCGCCTGCGAGCTGCTCCGCATGGCCATCGACAGCTTCATCGAGGGCGACGTGACCAAGGCCCGTTCGGTCATCGAGCGCGACCGCGAGATCGACGCCCTCAACCGCCGCAACTACGAACGTCTCTTCGGCCCTTCCGGCGACACCGCCAAGGTCTCCGCCTCTCACGTCGAGCTGATCTTCATCTCCAAGGCCCTGGAGCGCATCGGCGACCACTCCAAGAACATCGCCGAACAGGTCATCTTCCTGACCTCCGGGGAGGACGTGCGCCACGCCCGCTGAGCCGGCCGGGGGAAAAGTCCCCCTTGTCGGGAGTGGTTCCCGTGTTATGTTCGTGGTATGGAAATCGCCCGTCGACTCGCCGTGCTCTTCCTCGAATGGGGTTCCCTCGCCCTAGGGGTGTTCCTGGCCAGGCATTTCGGATTCCTCTCCTACGGCGACTTCATGACCTTGGCTGTCGTCGCCGTCGTCCTCGGGTTGTTCAACTCCTTCCTGCGGCCCTTCCTCCTGGCGGTCCTCATGATCGTCTCGATCCCGATCCTCATCCTCACGCTCGGTCTGGGGGCATACCTGGTGCTCTTTCTGGCCAACGGCGCGATCCTGGCCATCACCGACGGCCTCGTCAGAGATCTGCAGTTGAACAACTGGGCCATGGCGACGCTGACCATCTCGATCACGTCCTGGATGGTCTCGTCCTCCGTCGGTATCGACCAGCTGAAGCCCTTGCGCCGGGCCCATGAGGCCAAGGCTGGCGCGAAGAAGCCCCAGGACGACGTGATCGACATCTGAGGCCGGGCGGCCCTGCCAGCCCGCTTGCTGGCCTGATTCGGGACTTTCTTGCCAATCACCCGGGAGTCCTTTGCTTCTGGGGCTCCACGCCATGTCGAATCCCGCTCTTTCCTCCTGGGCCCGCAACGTCGCCCCGTCTCCGACCCTCGCCGTCGACGCGAAGGCCAAGAAGCTCAAGGCCGAGGGCAAGGACGTGGTGGGCTTCGGCGTCGGTGAGCCTGATTTCGACACCCCGCAGTTCGTCAAGGATGCCTGTGCCAAGGCCCTCGCCGATGGGCAGACCAAGTACGCCCCGACGCCGGGCATCCCCGCGCTCCGCAAGGCCATCGCCGAAGACTACACCCGTCGCGGCTTCACCGGCATCGCCGACGCCAACGTCGTCGTCTCCCCGGGCGGCAAGATGTCCTGCTACCTCGCCATCCTCGCCACGATCAGCGCCGGCGACGAAGTGATCATCCCGGCCCCCTATTGGGTGAGCTACCCGGAGATGGTGAAGCTCGCCGGCGGCAAGCCCGTCGTCGTCAACGCCGAGGACGCCACCGGTTTCAAGATCACCCCGGCCCAGTTGACCGCCGCGCTCACCCCCAAGACGCGCATGGTCATCATCAACAGCCCGTCCAACCCGACCGGCGCCGTCTACACCCGCGCCGAGCTCGAGGCCCTCGTGGCCATCTGCGTGAAGGCCAACGTCTGGATCATGTCCGACGAGATCTACGAGAACCTCGTCTACGACGGCCAGACCACCTGCAGCCCGGCGACCTTCTCCCCTGAAGCCGCTCGCCTCACCATCACCGTCTCCGGCTACGCCAAGAGCTACTCCATGACCGGCTGGCGCCTCGGCACCCTCGTCGCCTCCGACAAGGCCCTCGCCGCCGCCGTGGCCGACCTGCAGAGCCAGATCTCGTCCAACGCCACCACCTTCGCGCAGTTCGGCGCCCTGGCGGTCCACCAGCACCCCGACAAGGCCAAGGCCTCCCTCGCCGAGATGGGCGCCGTCTTCGACAAGCGCCGCCTCAACCTGCTCGCCGGCCTCAACGCCATCCCCGGCCTGACCTGCTACCGCTCGCAGGGCGCTTTCTATCTCTTCCCGAACATCAAGTCGTTCGGCCTGACCTCCGCCCAGTTCGCCGACCGACTGCTCGAAGAAGAACTTATGGCCGTCGTCCCCGGTTCCGCGTTCGGCTCCGAAGGCTACATCCGCCTCAGCTACGCGACCTCCGACAAGGTCATCGCCCAGGGCCTCGAGCGCCTCGCCCGTTTCTGCGCGAAGCTGAAGAAGTAAGGACAGCTAGGGTACATATGGGCAATGCCCACGTGTCCCCTGGAATCAGGCCGGCTCGATCAGGATGCAGGGCATCCCTGCGGCGTCGGCGGCTTCCTTGCCGCGCGGGCTGTCCTCGATGACGACGCAGTCGGCGGGCTTCAGGCCGAGGCGGTCCGCCGCGGCGAGGAAGAGGTCGGGGTGCGGCTTCGAACGCGCGGCGTCTTCGGCGGTGATGATCGCATCGAAGAGGTGCGTGACGTCGATCCGCTTCAGCGTCGTGTGCACGTGGTCGCGTCGTCCGGCCGAGGCGACGGCGGTCTTGTGGCCGAGGCCGCGGACGTGGTGGACGACGGCGACGACCTCCTGGCGGGCGGTGACGTCCTTGGCGAGATGCTCCTCGAGGAATTCATGGCCGTCGGCGAGCAGCTGTTCGACGTCCAGGTCGAAGCCGTAGTCGGCCTTGAGGCGCCTGCAGGTGTCGACGGCGGACATGCCGCCCATCGAGCAGAAGAGCGGCCAGGGAAAATCGAACGGACGGCCGAGCTGCTTGCTGACGATGTGGGTCCAGCTACGGTGATGGATCCACATGGAGGCCGCGAGGGTGCCGTCGCAGTCGAAGATCCAGCCCGGACGGGAGAGCAGGGCGGGGTCGAAGGGAATCATCCTGGACATGGCGATCAGCGCATGCCGGGGAAGCCGCCGCCCGGGAAGCCGCCGCGGCCGCCGCCCATCTGGCCCATGCGACGCATGAGTTCCTTGCCCTTGCCGCCCTTCATCATGCGCATCATCTCGCGCATCTGGGAGAACTGCTTGATCAGCGCGTTGACGTCGCTGACCTGGGTGCCGGAGCCCTTGGCGATGCGCAGGCGGCGCGAGCCGTTGAGGATGTCCGGGTTGCGGCGTTCCTTCTTGGTCATCGAGAGCACGATGGCTTCGGTCTTGGCGAGGTGCTTCTCCTCCTTGGCGCCGACCTGGATGCCGCCCATGCCGGGCATCATCTTCATGATGTCGCCGAGCGGCCCCATCTTCTTCATCTGCGCCATCTGCGCGAGGAAGTCCTCGAGGTCGAAGTCCGCCTTCTTCATCTTCTCGGCCAGGCGCTCGGCTTCCTTGTGGTCGACGACCTCCTGGGCCTTCTCGACGAGGGAGACGACGTCGCCCATGCCCAGGATGCGCTGAGCCATGCGGTCGGGGTGGAAGGTGTCGAAGTCCGAGGACTTCTCGCCCGTGCCCATGTAGCGGATCGGGACGCCCGTGACCGACTTCATCGACAGCGCGGCGCCGCCGCGGGCGTCGCCGTCGAGCTTGGTCAGGATGATGCCCGTGAGCGGGGTGGATTCGTGGAACTTGGCGGCCACGTCGACGGCCTGCTGGCCGAGGGCGGCGTCGGCGACGAGGAAGACTTCGTGCGGCTGGAAGGCATCGCGCACGCGGCGGACTTCTTCCATCAGGTCGCCGTCGATCTGGAGGCGGCCGGCGGTGTCGACGATGACGAGGTCCGCGGCGGCGGCTTCGGCGTCCTTGACCAGGCGACCCACCATCGCGGCGACGTCGGTCGCGGCGCGGTCGGCGCGGAAGTCGAAACCTTCGTTCTTGGCGAGGGTCTCGAGCTGGTCGATGGCCGCCGGGCGGCGCAAGTCGGCGGCGACGAGGGAAGGCTTACGGACGCCTTCCTTCTTCACGAGGTGCTTGGCAAGCTTGGCGGCGCTGGTGGTCTTGCCCGAGCCCTGGAGGCCGACGAGGAGCACGCGCAGCGGGCGGCGGGGGTCGATCGGGCGTTCGCCTTCGCCGAGGAGCTTCGTGAGCTCGTCGGAGACGATCTTGACCGCCATCTGGCCGGGGTTGACCGATTCGATGACGGCCTGGCCGAGGCAGGCGACCTTGACCCGTTCGGTGAAGTCCTTGGCGACCTTGAAATTGACGTCGGCGGACATCAGCGCGGACCGCACCTCGTTGAGGGCGGGGCCGACGTTGTCCTCCGTCAGCTTGGACAGGCCGCGCAGGTCGCGGAGCGCCTTGGTCAGCTTCTCGGTGAGGTTAGCGAACACGGGAGGTCGAGCAGAACCCAGTCCTCGTCGGAAGGCAAGAAGGGGCGTGGCCTGCGCGCGGCCTTCAGAGACGCTCCACCTTGACGTCGTCGACCAGGGTCGGGACGGACGGCTCGCCTTTCTTCGCCCCGCCCGCCTGGAGGCCGATGTTCATCTTCGGGCAGTCGCCGCAGACGGTGTCGAAGGACAGCGCCTCCCGGCCGTCCACGGCGGCGGTGAGGCGGCGGCCCCGGATCTCCACGGAAAGGGCGTGCCAGACGCCGGCCGCGACGGGAGTCTTGTCGGTCTTCACATAGAAGAACTTCCGGTTCCAGACGCCCTTCTTCTTCAATTCCGCGGCCTCCGGCGAGCCCTTGGGGTGCATCACGTCGTTGTCCCAGGCGCTCACCCCCGACGACCGCACGTGGATGCCGCCTACGTTGAAGTCACGCTCAACCGCCCGGTTCGGACCCGCGAAGCTGAGTCCTAGCATGCCCTCCTTGGTGATCTGGAAGCGGAGCGTGACGCGCAGGTCGGCGCCTTGTACGTCGCGCCGGATGCCGGGAGGGTGCTTCTCCTCGGCCATGTTCCGTCCGACCAGGACGCCCTCCGACAGGGACCACCATTCGGGGCGCGCGTCCTTGCCGCTGACCGATTTCCCGAGCGGCGATTTTTCCGAGATGCCGACGGCGAGGAAGCCGTAGGGCTTCCAGTTCTTGCTGAAGGCCGCGGCGTCGGAGAAGTCCTCGGCCCATACGGGGCCGGGGGCTTCGGCGGCGGCCAGGCGGCAGACGAAGGCGGCAAGAGCGAGCAACGGGACGATGCGCATGGGGGATGGTGCGACTCCTTGCCCTCGCGCTGAAGCCCAAACTGCTCAGTCGAGCCGGATACGCATGCCGTCGTGGCACAGCCCCGTCTCGGGGTTTCGCCCGGCCAGCCGGGCCGAATACTCGGCCCAGCCCACCTGGTAGGTCATGTGCGTCAGGAGCGCGCGTTTCGGCTTCACGGTCTCGATCTCCCCCAGGGCCTCGTCGACCGTCAGGTGCGTCGGGTGGGCGTTGGGCCTCAGCGCGTCGATGATCATGAGGTCCGCGTCGGCCGCGAGCGCGCGGGCCTCCGGGGTGAGCCCCTTGCAGTCCGTGAAGTAGGCGAACTTCCTGCCGGTCGAGGGCTCCTCGAAGACGAGGCCCAGCACCTCCTGCCCGCCGTGCGGCAGGAGCGTCGTGCGTACCTTGCCGCCGCCGGGCAGGTCGAGCCGCCCCGCCGCCTCGTGGAGGCTGAACGCCGCATAGCCCGTCAGGCTGCGTTCGGTCAGCGCGTAGGGATAGATCGCGCGTACGCGGTCGAGTCCCTCGCGTGTGGAGTGCACCGGGACGGCCCTGCCTCCGTCGTTGGTGCAGAACTGGCGCAGGTCGTCCATCCCCAGGACGTGGTCGGCGTGTCCGTGCGTGAGAATGAAGGTGTCCACCCTGCGGATGCCGTTGTGGATGCATTGCAGCCGGAACTCCGGCGCGGCGTCGACCTGCACGTGATGTCCCTCGACGACCACGTGCACGCTGGCCCGGGTGCGCCAGTTGCGCGGCTCCTTCAGGTCCAGGCCGGGATTGTCATGGGCGGGCAGGGGGACGCCCTGAGAGGTGCCGCAGCCCATGACGATGATCTCCATGCGGCACGGTGGATGCGGCTGGCTGAAAAGACAAGTGGCGGCGTCGGCTCAGGGGATGAAGCCGCGCTCCCTCAGCCAGACGAGCGATTCGGCCTGCCACTTGTCCCAGGAAGGGCCCTTGTAGCCGTTGAGCCCGTGGCCGCCGTTGGGCAGTTCGATCAGCCGGGTCGGCAGACCGGCCCGTTTCTGGGCCTCGAAGAACATCCGGCTGTTCTCGATCGGGACGACTTTGTCGTCAACCGCGTGGGCGAGGAAGGCCGGCGGCGTGCCGGCCCGGACGTGCTTCTGGCTTGAGAAGTAATCGGGCAGGCCGGCCGCGGGGGTGTCGCCCATCAGGTTCTTCTTCGAACCGCGGTGCACGCCCTCGTCCATGCTGATCACGGGGTAGATCAGGATGGAGAAATCCGGACGGCTGCTCTGGCCCGCCACTGCGCCGGGCGCGCGGGTCTCCACGGTATCGAAATGGACCGTCGCGGTGGAGGCGAGGTGGCCGCCGGCGGAGAAGCCGATGATCCCGACCTTCTTCGGATCGACCTTCCAGGCTGCGGCGTTGGCGCGCACGGTGCGGATCGCCTGCTGCGCGTCGAGGAGCGGGACGTACGGCCGTCCGGCAGGCAGGCGGTATTCGAGGACGATGCCGGCGATGCCGTGCGCGTTGAGCCAGGCGGCTATGCCGTGGCCTTCACCCTTGGTGACCAGGCCGCCGTAGCCGCCGCCGGGGCAGATGACCATGGCGGCGCCGTTGGGCTTCTCCGCGAGGTGGACCGTGAGGCGGGCTTTGGAGGAGTCGGAGAATTTCCCGTCGCCTTCCGGGGCGTCGCCGGGCCAGAGCGGGCGCGGCACGGGAGGGTTGTCCGCGGCGAAGGCCAGGGCGGCGAGCAGGAGCAGGGCGGCGAGGGGGCGCATGGGGTGTGGCCGTCTTCTAGGCGTCCATGGGCCGTGGGGAAAGAAAAAGCCCCGGCTTGCCGGGGCTTTGTCGGGGGGTCGGAGCCCCGGGTCACTTGCCGTAGCCTTCGGCGGGCTTGCCGTCGTCGCCCAGCTTGCCGACGGACCAGAGCAGGCCGCGGCAGACGAGGTCGAGGTAGCGCGCATCGCCGACCGTGCCGTTGTTATGCCCCAGGGTGGTGCTGAAGACGCGGGTCTTCTTGGGGCCGTAGAGGTTGGTCCAGGCCACGACGGACTTGACCTCGTTGGCCGGGGTGACCTTGCCCTTCTTGTCTTTCTTCTCGGGGATCTTCTGGGTGCCTTTGGCGATCTCCTTGGCGTCGAGGATCTGGACGTTGTTGTAGAGCTCCTCGTTGATGGTCGTCCATCCCTGCAGGCCCTTGGTGATGGGGCTGGAGCCGTCGGTGTAGTCGACGACGATGGGCGCCTGGGGTCCGTGGGCGGTGGACTGCAGGCCGATGAACTCGTACCAGTGCGCGTTGTCCGCGCCCCGCTTGACGGGTTCGCGATAGTTGCCCCAGCGGAAGGAATGCATCGCGCAGTGGAGGTTGACGGCCGGCAGGCCGTTGCGGTGGGCGTCCAGGATGTTGTTCACGTAGGCCTGGTCGGTGATGTCGGCGGCGCATTCGTCATGGATGACGACGTCGTAGGCGCGGCCCCAGTCGGCCTTCTTGTACACCTCGAACACCGGGCGGGTCTTCTTGTCGGTGAAGGCTTTGTCGTTCACGTCGACGAATTCGACGGTGACGCGCGCGTTGAGGCGGTCCTCGACGCCCTTTTTGATCTGGTCCTTCTGGGTGGCGTAGTCGTGGCAGCAGCCGCCGAGGACCAGGAGCACCTCGAGGGGCTTGGTCGCGGCGGCGAGCGGCAGGTTCAGGGCGGCGAAGAGCGCCGACAGCAGGGCGATGCGGGGTTTCATGGGGATGTGAAGATGAAGAAGCCCCGGGGACGCCGGGGCAAAGCGAAAAGGGCTCAGCGGTTAGCGTCGTCCTTCGCCGGAGCGGCCTTCAGCCCGTCCTTGGCCGTCTTGGCGAGGGCGGCCGGGATGGGGCGGCCCTCGATCCAGGTGTACATGGCCTCCTTCTGGGCCTCGGTGAGCTGCTTCTCTTCCTTGGGGGGCATCAGGTCGCCCGCACCCGGGTGGAGGAAGACCCGGGCCAGCAGCATGCTGGTGTCGGGCCGGCCGGGCACGAAGGCCGCGCCGTTCTTGCCGCCCTTCATCATCGCGTCGTACGAGTCGAGCCGGAGCTTCCCCTTCACCTTCTTGGGGCCGTGGCACGACACGCAACGGGCGTCGAGGATGGGCGCGATGACGGAGGAGAAATCGGAGCGGCTCAGCGTTACCTTGGGCGCGTCCTTGCGTGTGGGAGGGGCGGCGAAGGCGGCGGCCGCGAGGCAGGCTCCGCCCAGCAGCGTCGGGAGGACCCTCATTTCCTGGCGCCCACGCGGGCCTCCTTGGCGACGGTGGCGGGGATCGGCTTGCGCTCGATCCAGAGGCGGATGGCCTCGATCTGCGCGGCGTTGAGCTGCGACTCCTCGGCGGGGGGCATGAGGTCGTCGTCGTCCTTGTCGAGGGTGATCCGCGCGAAGAGGACGCTCTTCTTGAGGTCGCCGTGCACCAGGGCCGGCCCCTCTTCGCCGCCCTTCAGCATGGCCTCGACGGAGTCCATGCGGAGCTTGCCCTTCACCTTCTTGGCCCCGTGGCAGCCCACGCAGTGGCTCTCGAGGATCGGCTGGATCACGTCACGGTAGTCGTCGGGGGCGGAAGGCGGGGCCTTCGTGACGCCGCGGTTCTCGCGCACGGCCTTGTTGGGGCGGAAGGGGAAGCCGTCGTCGTGCACCAGTTCGCCTCCGACGTGAGCGGCGAGGGACATCACGGCGATCGCCGCGCCCTGCGCGATCAGACGGATGCGGCGCGCCTGCCCTAGGACGACCCAGGCCCCGGCGGCGAAGAAGGACGCCGTCACGCCCGCCCACAGGTGGCTCTCGACGCCTTCCCCGGCGAAGCCGTTGAAGTGCGCGTGCAGCACCCCGCAGAAGGAGGCGCCGAAGGTGCCGACGGCCGAGATGAGCGAGAGACGGCGGACGGTCACGCCGGCGGCCTCCTCGTGGCGTTCCCAGACTTCGAATAGCGGGACGATCAGCAGGAGCGCGGCGGGGACGTGCAGGGCGAGGATGTGGAAATTGCCGATGATCGAGAGCACCGCGGGGCCCCGTTCTGTCCCGTCCGGTCCGAGCCAGAGCGCCAGCAGGGCCAGGGCGACGTTCGGGGCGAGGGCGAGCAGCAGGCGCGGACGCATGGGTTCAAGTTGCGGCCAAACCGACTTCCGGGCAAGTCCCGTGGCGGCCTGCTCTTGGACAGCAGAAAGGCCCGCGGGGTTCCGCGGGCCTTAGGTCGGCAAGCGCCTCTTGGGGCTTACTTGTTCGAGTTGATGAAGTTCTTGAGCTTCTCCAGCTGGTCCTTGGTGAGAGGCTTGCGGCCTTCCTTGTCGCCGGGGGGCATGGCGTGGTCGTCGTCAGGGTTGGAGATGCCGAGTTCGGCCGAGGTGTAGAGGGGGCTCTTCGCGGCGTTGCCCCAGACGATCGCGGGCTTCTTGGCCTTGCCGAAGCCTTCCTCCATCTTGGCGAGGGAGGTCATGTTGAAGCCGCCCTTGGGCTTCTTGCCGTCCTTGCCGTGGCAGCCGATGCAGCTGGCTTCGAAGATGGAAGCGATGTCGGCCTTGTAGGCCTTCTCCGCGGCGGCGGAGGCGGCGAAAGCCGAGGAGGCGGCGGTCGCGAGGGTGAGGAGGGCGAGGGTGCGCATGGGTGTGATGTAAGTACCCCGGATTTAGGGAGAAGGTTCCAGGAATGGGAGCAAAAAATACCCCTATTCCTGGACGCTCCAGGGGCGGCAGAGGTCCTGCAGGCGGGCGGGGACCACGGCCTCGACGCGGGTGCCCGAGTCCTCCGCCGCGCTGGAAAGCACGGTGGCCTCCCGGTGCAGGCGGGACAGCAGGGCGTAGTGGGCGTGCGGGATCAGGAGCCGCATGGGCAGGTCCTTGGAGGCCGCCGCTGTCTCCAGGCGGGCCAGAAGTTCGGCGATACCCTCGCCGGTCTCGGCGCTGACGAGGATGGCTCCAGGGTGCGCCGACAGGGCCTCGGCCCGGTCCAAGGGGTCAGGGCGCAGGTCCGCCTTGTTGAGCACGGTGATCACGGGCCGGTCTCCGGCCCCGATTTCGCCGAGCACCTGCAGCGTCGTGGCGGCGTGCTTCTCCCTTTCGGGCGAGGCCAGGTCGACCACGTGCACCAGGAAGTCCGCCTGCACGGCCTCCTCCAGCGTCGCCTTGAAGGCCTCGACCAGGCGGTGCGGCAGGCGGCGGACGAAGCCCACGGTGTCGGTCAGAAGCAAGGTCCGTCCCGAGGGCAGGCCCAGCCGCCGCGTGGTCGGGTCGAGCGTGGCGAAGAGACGGTCGGCGGCCAGGACGCCTGCCCCCGTGAGGCGGTTGAGGAGGGTGGACTTGCCCGCGTTGGTGTAGCCGACGATGGAGAACGTCGGCAGGGGCACGCGCTGGCGTCGCTTGCGCTGCGTCGCGCGCTGGGCCACGACCTCCGCGAGGTCGCGGCGCACCTTGGCGATGCGGTCGCGGATCTTGCGCTGGTCCATCTCCATCTGTGTCTCGCCGGCATCGCGCTGCATCGCTCCCCCGCCGCGCTGGCGGTCGAGGTGCGACCAGAGGCGCTTGAGCCGCGGCAGCGTCTGCTGCAGGCGCGCGAGCTCGACCTGCAGCACCGCCTCCCGGGTCTTCGCGCGGGTGATGAAGATGTCCAGGATGACTTCCTGCCGGTCGATGGCCCGCAGGCCGCGCGAGTCCTTCTCCCAGTTGCGCTGCTGCGCGGGCGTGAGCTCGTCGTCGAAGATGATCAGGCCGCATGCCTTGTCGCGGGCCAGGGCTGCGATCTCCTCCATCTTGCCCGAGCCCACCAGGTGCCGCGGGTTCTCTTCGCGGACGCGGGCCACGACCTCGGCGCGCACCTCGACGCCGAGGTTGGTCACGAGCTCGCGGAGCTCGTCCAGCAGCAGGCGGGCCTCCTCGGGCGTCTCGTCCCGGCGCTGGAGGCCCACCAGCACGGCCCGCCCGGCCCGGGCGATCACCTCCGGATCGTTCGGGTCGTCGGGCTTCTGCTCCTCGTCCGACAAGGCGTTCAGCGGTCGAACTGCACCCAGTCGACGTTCATCAGGCCGCCGCCCTTCTTCGGGTTGGTCAGGACCAGGTAGACGTCGTGGCGGCCGGGCGTGGGCGTGAGCTTGGCCTTGTTCTCCTGGAACTTGCCCCAGTCGCCGGTGTGGGCGATGTCGACGGTGGCGACGAGCGGACCGGTCGGGGAGTCCAGATGGACCTCGATCTGGCTGCCCTTGGCGCCGCCGCCGGCGGAGGCGTTGACCTTGATGTTTTTGGTGTCGGCCAGGTTGAGGTTGGCGAACTTCAGCGTTCCGCCGTGCTGGGTCGAACCGACGGCTTTGCCGGTGTTCTTGCCGCCGGTGATCTCGGCGGTCTCGGCCTCGATGCGGCGGTGGCGGAGGCGGACGACGCCCTTGCCGGTCAGCGGACCGGCGGCGCCGGCGCCGGCGTCGGTGACGACAGCCTCGAGGAGCAGGGTGCCCGGCTTGTTGTCCTTGGGCGCGGTCAGCTGTCCTTCAAGGCCGCGGGTGAGCGTCGGGCCGCCTTTGCCTTTCTCGAGGGCGAGCATCCAGCGGAGCATGATGGCGACCTCGTCCTCGGTGTGCTGCGGGTGGGCGAGCATCGGGACCTGACCCCAGACGCCGCTGCCGCCGAGGCGGACCTTCTTGTTGAGGAGGTCGTCGGCGCCGGCCTGCTTGCGGTACTTGTCGGCGATGGCGACGAACGACGGGCCGACGAGCTGGGTCTCCACGGCGTGGCAGTTGAAGCAATCGCTCTGGCGCATCAGCGACAGCCCCGGGTCGATCGCCACGGCCTTGCCGTCGGCGGGCAGGAACGCGGACGTCACCAGCGTGCGCGCGGCGAATTCCGCGGGCTTGGCCTCGGAGGTGCCGTCCTCGGCGTCCTGCGCGGCGACCTTGAAGTCGAGGGGCTTGCCAGGGGTGAAGAAGTCGCCGTCCTGCGGGGCGAGGAAGCGGACGGTCGGGGTCGTGTTGCCGACGACGACGGGGGTGGCGCGCGTCGCCGAGCCGCCCTGGCCGTCGGTGACGGTGAGTTCGACGTTGAAGTTGCCGGCGGTCTCGAGCGCCACGGTGAGCTCCTCGCCCTCGCCGAGCTTCTTGTCGCCGGGCTGCAGTTTCCAGACGTAGCTGAGCTGGCCGCCGTCGAGGTCGCGCGAGCCCTTGGCGGAGAGCGTCGTCTTCAGGGGCGTCGGGCCGGCCGGGGATGACACCGCGAGCTTGGCGACCGGCTGGAGGTTGCCGCGGACGTAGGAGATCTTGAGCAGGGCGGAGTCCGGGTTGACGCCCCAGGTGTCGCCATAGTCGAGCAGGTAGAGGCAGCCGTCGGGACCGAACGTCGCGTCGACCGGCCGGCGGAGGATCGTCGCGCCGTTGTCGATGAGGGCCTGCTGCTTCTTGCGCTGCTCGTCGGTGTTGGCGGCCACGAACGTCGTGGGGGCGAAGGCTTCCAGTCCCTGCAGGTCGGACTTCGCGTCGAGGCGGGCCCACTTGATGAACGGGCGCTGCCAGTCCCAGAAGAGCAGGGAGCGGTCGAAGTGCTTCGGGAAACCATTGGTCTTCTCGTACGACTCCTGCCAGTAGAAGACCGGGCCCGCGCAGGCGGTGCGGCCGCCTTCGCCGAGTTCCGGCCACTCGTCCGAGGCGGCGTAGGGCCAGTAGATGAAGGCGGGCACGGCGGGCGGCAGCTCGACGAGGCCGGTGTTGTTGCGGCTCTTGTTGAGCGGCGCCTTGGGGTCGAAGAGCGGCCCGACCTTCTCGGTCGCGTAGTCGTATTCGGCGTAGGGGAAGTTCTTCCCGACGAAGAGCGGGTAGCCGAAATTGCCGGCCTTCTTCGCCTGGTTGATCTCGTCGTAGCCGCGCGAGCCGCGGGGGCCGTCGACGCGGGCGTCGGGGCCGACTTCGCCCCAGTAGACGTAGCCGGTCTTCGGGTCGATGCTCAGGCGCCAGGGGTTGCGCGTGCCCATCGCGAAGATCTCGGGTCGCGTCTTGGGCGTCCCGGGCTTGAAGAGGTTACCCTCGGGGATGCTGTAGGTAGCGTCATCATGGACGCGGATGCGGTTCACCTTGCCGACGAGCGTGTTGGTGTTGGCGGACGTGCGCTGTCCGTCCCACGGCTCCTTGCCGGGTCGCTGGTCGAGCGGGGCGTAGCCCTTGCTGTCGCCGAAGGGGCTGGTGTTGTCGCCCGTGGAGAAGTAAAGGCAGCCGTCGGGGCCGAACTTCAAGGTCGCGCCATGGTGGCAGCACTGCAGGCGCTGCTCCTCGTACTTCAGGATGATTTTCTCGCTGCCGGCGACGAGCTGGTCGTCCTTCACCTCAAAGCGGGAGAGGTGCTGGCCGTCGAAGCCGACGGGCGAGTAGATCAGGTAGATCCAGCCGTTCTGGGCGAACTTCGGATCGAGGGCGAAGGCGAGGAAGCCGTTCTCCTGCGTCTTGAATATCTCCATCTCCGCCACGAGCTTCACGCGCCTGGTCTTCGGGTCGTAGAGCTTGAGGGATCCTCCGTACTCGTTGAACCAGAGGCGTCCGTCCGGCCCGAACTCGAGGTGCATCGGCTGCGGCAGGCCGGTGAGGAGCGTCTCGGTCTGGAAGCGGACGTCCTCCGGGGCGCCTTCGGCGGACCACGCCGCGGGGGCGGCGGTCAGCAGGGCGGCGCAGAGGAGGGCCGGGAGGCGAACGGTTGAATCCATGGAGGGGAGGGTTTGTCGAAGCGTAAGGGGTCCTCGCAGGGTTGGGAAAACCGCCCCGAGTGCAAGCGGGTTAGGCCCGCCCCGCGCCTGGTCCCGCCTTCAGATCAGGCCCAGCTGCATCTTGCCGTCCTCGGAGATCATCGACTGCGTCCAGGGCGGATCCCACACGATGTCCACGCGCGCCTCGTTCACCCCGGCCACGTTGAGGACGCGGTTGCGCGCGTCCTCGGCGATGACCGGGCCCATGCCGCAGCCCGGGGCCGTGAGGGTCATGGCCACGGTGACGCGATGGCGGTCCTCGGAGCCGTCGATGGACTCGAGCTTCATCGAATAGACGAGCCCGAGGTCCACGATGTTCACCGGTATCTCGGGGTCGAAGACCTTCTTGAGCTGCTCCCAGACGGACTCCTCGGCGGGGCGGCCCCGGTGGCCCGGGTGCTCCGCGGTGCCCGTCGACCCGTAGGCGTCGGTCTTGCCCTCGGCCTCGGCGCCCTCCGAGGGGGGCTGCTCGCCGAGCGCGTCAGCGTCGGCGCCCCGGATGCGGAACATGCCGTTGTCGCACACGACGGTGAAGTTGCCACCGAGCCGGTGCGTGATGGTCACGCGCGTGCCGGCGGGCAGCACGGCCGGCTCTCCGGCGGGAATGACCGTCGCCTGCACGTCGCGCGCCAGGTTGCGGTCGTGCGGTCCGGGGGCGTGCCTCTGTCCGGTGGTGTCTTCGCTCATGGGTCAGGAATGGAACTTCGCGCGGAGCATGCCGCGCACGGCCTCGGCCGCCCCGGCGTCGCCGATGCGGGTGAGGACCTCCTCCAGGAAGCCCTGCGCCAGCAGCTCCTGTGCGGCGGGCAACGGAATCCCACGGGAGAGCAGGTAGAAGAGCTCGTCCGGGCTGACCTGGCCGGTCGTGGCGCCGTGCGAGCATTTCACGTCGTTGGCCTCGATCTCCAGCCCGGGCAGGGAGTCGGCCTCCGCCTCAGGCGAGAGGAGCAGGTTGCGGTTCGTCTGGTAGGCGTCGGTCCGCTGGGCGCCCGGGGCCACCTTGATCAGGCCGGAGAAGACCGTGCGGGCACGGTCCAGCAGGGCGTTCTTGAACAGCAGGTCGGACCGCGCGCCCGGGGCGGCGTGCACCTGCAGCGTGCGCTGGTCGAACTCCTGCTCGCCGGTGGCGACGGCGATGCCGAGCAGCTTGACGTCGGCTCCCTCGCCCTCCAGCCGCACGACGTTCTCGAGGCGGGCGCGGCGCGCGCCGACGGCGGCGTTGACCGAAAGCACCTCGGCGCCGGCGGCGGCTGCGACGGTGTCGATCTCGAAGGATTGGGCCGCCGAGCCCCAGTTCTGGACTGAGAGCCGCTCGACGCGCGCCCCAGGGCCGGCGTGAAGGTCGGTGGCCGAGACGGAGAGCGTGCGCAGGTCGGGCTGCGCCGCCAGGCGCCACTCGTGCACCGTCGCGCGGGCGCGCGCGCCGACGTGGATCAGGGCGTGGGGCAGGGCGGCGGAGCCGTCCTTCAGGGCCCAGTGGACGACGGAGAGCGGGCGGGGGATCTCGATCCCGTCCGGCACGTGCAGGACGTATCCCGAGCCGAACCACGCGCGTTGCAGCGCGAGCAACTTGCCTCCCCCGAGGAGCGCCGGCGGGCGCAGCGCCTCCCCGCGGAGCAGTTCCGGACGGTCCCGGACGACATCTTCGACCGGCGCGAAGACGACGCCGGCCCGGCGCAGGGACTCCGGCAGCTCCGGTCGGGACACGCAGTGCCCGTCGATGAAGATCAGCGTCGCCGCGGCATCGGCCGTCAGCGCGGAGCCCCGGGCCAGGCGCGCGGCGTCTTCCTGCGAGGGGGCCGGAGCGGGCGCGAAGCCCTCGAGCGAGAGCGACCGGACGTCGGAGAAGCGCCAGCGCTCGTCGCCGCGGCCGGGCATGGGCAGGGAGGCGAAGGCCTCCCGTCCCGTGCGGCGGACCTCGGCGAGCCACGCGGGCGCGCCGGCCTCGTGCGCGCGCTGCAGGGCCGGGTCGGCGACTCCCGCGTCCGCGGCGGGCGCGCTCATCCGACCGACCCTTCCATCTGCAGCTCGATGAGCCGCTTGAGCTCGACGGAGTATTCCATCGGGAACTCCTTCACCAGGTCGTTGACGAAGCCGTTGACCGCGAGCGACATCGCCTCGCCCTCGGTCAGGCCGCGCTGCATCATGTAGAAGATCTGTTCGGCCGACACCTTCGAGACGCTCGCCTCGTGCTGGACCGAGTTGCGGCGGCCGCGCACGGAGATGGCCGGGTAGGTGTCGGTGCGGCTATGTTCGTTGATGAGCAGGGCGTCGCACTCCGTGTTGTTGCGGCAGCCGCGCAGGGTGCGGGGGATGTGGACCAGCCCGCGGTAGGTGGAGCGTCCTTCGCCCACCGAGATCGACTTCGCGATGATGTTGGACGTCGTGTCGTCGGCCGCGTGGATCATCTTGGCGCCCGTGTCCTGGTGCTGGCCGTCGTTGGCCAGCGCGATGGAGAGCACCTCGCCGCGGGCACGCTTCCCGCGCAGGACCACGCCGGGGTATTTCATGGTGAGCCGGGAGCCGATGTTACAGTCGATCCAGCGCACCTCGGCGTCCTCCTCGGCCACGCCGCGCTTGGTCACGAGGTTGAAGACGTTGGAGGACCAGTTCTGCACGGTCACGTACTGGATCTTCGCGCCCTTGAGGGCCACCAGCTCGACCACTGCGGAGTGCAGGGTCGCCGTCTCGAACTTCGGGGCGGTGCAGCCCTCCATGTAGGTGACCTCCGCGCCTTCGTCGGCGATGATGAGCGTGCGCTCGAACTGCCCGAAGTTCTGGGCGTTGATGCGGAAGTAGGCCTGCAGGGGTTGGGCCACCTTCACGCCCTTGGGCACGTAGATGAACGAGCCGCCGGAGAAGACCGCCGAGTTGAGCGCGGCGAACTTGTTGTCGCCCGCCGGGATGACCTTGCCGAACCAGCGGCGGAAGACCTCGGCGTGGTCGCGCAGGCCCTCGGTGGGGCCGCAGAAGATGACGCCCTGCTTCTCGAGCTCCTCCTTCATGCGGGAGTAGGAGGCCTCGGAATCGAACTGCGCCTCGACGCCGGCGAGGAACTTGCGCTCGGCCTCGGGGATGCCCAGGCGCTCGAAGGTGCGCTTCACGTCGTCCGGCACCTCCTCCCACGTGCGGCTGGGCTTCTGGCCCTTGGCGAGGTAGTAGCGGATCTCCTGGAACCGGATGTTGTCGAGGTCGTCCGTGGCCCAGTGCGTGGGCATGGGCATGGACTCGAAGACGCCGAGGGAGCGGTGGCGGAACTCCCGCACCCACTCCGGCTCGCCCTTCACCCGGGAGATGTAGTCCACCACGCCCGCGTCGAGGCCGACGCCGGCGTCGTACGCGTAGTCCTCCTCGTAGCGGAAGTCGCCCTTGGAGCGGTCGACGTCGATCGCCTCCCGCTGCATCCGCTCGTCCTGGTCGAGGTCGGCCATGGGCTCAGGCGTGGGCCAGCTCCTTCTTGACCCAGTCGTAGCCCTTCTCCTCGAGCTCGAGGGCCAGCTCCTTGCCGCCGCTGTGGACGATCCTGCCGTCCCACATGATGTGCACGCGGTCGGGCACGATGTAGTCGAGGAGGCGCTGGTAGTGGGTGATGACGAGGAAGCCGGTGTCGGGTCCGCGCATCGCGTTGACGCCCTCGGACACGATGCGGAGGGCGTCGATGTCCAGGCCGGAGTCGGTCTCGTCGAGCACGGCGTAGCGCGGCCTGAGCATCATGAGCTGGAGGATCTCGCAGCGCTTCTTCTCGCCGCCGGAGAAGCCCTCGTTGACGAAGCGGGAGGTGAACTTCCGATCCATCTTGAGCGCGTCCATCTTGGCGTAGAGCTCGGCGTAGTAAGCCTTGGCGTCGAAGGGGGCGCCCTTGGCCTGGCGCGCGACGAGCGCGGCGCGGATGAAGTTGGCGATGGTGACGCCAGGGATCTCGCTCGGGTACTGGAAGGCGAGGAACAGGCCGGCCCGCGCGATCACGTCGGGCTCGAGGCCGAGGATCGTCTCGCCGTCCACGAGCGCCTCCCCGGATTGCACGGCGTAGTCGGGATGGCCGGCGAGGACCTTGGCGAGGGTGCTCTTGCCGGTCCCGTTGGGGCCCATGATGGCGTGCACCTCGCCCTTGGGCACGGTGAGGCTGAAGTTCTTCAGGATGGGACGGTCGCCGACGGAGGCGCACAGGTTCCTGATCTCGAGGGAGGCGGGCATAGCAGGGGGTCAGCTGGCGGGACCGTCCTTGGCCTGAGCGCGGCCGTGGAAGCTGATTTCGATGGTCTCGGAGTCGAAGCCGGGCGGCAGGATCGAGCGGAGGCTGCCGAGGACCTCAGGGGGCAGGTCGATGTCGTGCACGCGCCCGGTCTCCTTGTCGCGGAAATGGGCGTGCGGCGCGAGGTTCGGGCAGTAGCGGGTGGATTCGCGCTCGTGGTTGACCTGCCGTACGAGCCCGCAGCCCACGAAGGTCTCGAGGCAGTTGTACACGGTGGCGAGAGAGAGGCCGGGCATCGCCTCGCGGGCCCGGTTGAAGACCTCGTCGACGGTCGGATGGTCGCGCTTGGCGAGCAGCACCTTGAACACCGTCTCGCGCTGCGGCGTCACTTTCTGCCCGCTGCGGCTGAGGGCCTCTTGAAGGTGTGAGAGGTCGAGTTCGCTGAGATTTTGACTCATTCTAAACAGGAAAGAGTTAGAATGACTCTAAACATCAAGATAAAACCGGAAAAACCTAGGACAGGGTCGATTTTAGGGTCTAAGTGCCGGATGGGCCGAAGCCGAAAAGCCGAAGTTTTCGACCGTAGAGGCCAGCCGTGCTAGGGTCCTGCTCATGAAACCTGTATTCGTGGCAGCGGGTCTGACGGCGGGCGCCTTTCTTCAGGCCGAGTCTCCGTTAGAGCTGGGCTCGAGGCTGGAGCCTTTCTTCGACCTGCATCTCGTCGCCGAAACGAAAGGGGCCGCGTTGCGTCAGCATGAGCCGCGTGACGAAGGGGTTGTCATGCGATTCGACCAGCCTTGGGAAGGTCCGTTCTGCGCCTATTGCACGGTGATCGACGACGGCGGGCTGCTCCGCCTCTATTACCGCGGGAAGAAGAGCGGAGGCCCGGACGGCACGGGAGAAGTCACCTGCTACGCCGAGAGCGCCGACGGACGGACCTGGCGGAAGCCCGCGACCGGCCTGCCCGGCGCTCCGGCCGGTAGCAACGTCATCCTCGATGCGCCGGGCGTCACCCATAACTTCAGTCCGTTCTTGGACACCCGTCCGGGCGTGCCTGCGTCCGAGCGGTTCAAGGCGCTCGGCGGCGTCGTTAGTCTCAAGGGCGGACCTTCCGGCCTCTTCGCCTTCGCCTCGGCGGACGGCATCCGCTGGCGCCGGCTCCGCTCCGAGCCGGTCCTGACCAAGGGCGCCTTCGATTCGCAGAACGTCACGTTCTGGTCAGCGAACGAAGGGCGCTACGTGGCCTTCTTCCGGACGTTCACCGCGGGATCGGTCGCGGACGGGGTCTGGCGACCCGCGGGGTTGCGCACGGTCTCGCGCGCCGACTCCGTCGACTTCCTCTCCTGGGGCGAGACGGTGCCGATGGCCTTCCGGCCAGCCCAGGACCATCACTTCTACACGTCCCAGACGCAGCCCTACTTCCGCGCCCCGCACCTGCTCATCGCCACGGCCGCCCGCTGGGTGCCCGGCCGCCGCCCGCTCACGGACGCCGAGGCCGCGGGGCTCAGGGTCGATCCTGCCTACTACCGTTCCGCCAAGGACGCGTCGGACTGCGTGTTCATGACTTCGCGCGACGGACGTACGTTCGACCGCAATTTCGGCGAGGCTCTCATCCGCCCCGGCACGGAGCTCGGGCAGTGGGTCTCGCGCACGGGCTATCCGGTGCTGAACATCGTGCGCACGGGACCGGCGGAGATGTCGCTCTTCACCAACCAGGACTACGCCCAGCCGTCGTCGCACCTCCGCCGCCACTCCTGGCGCCTCGACGGCATCGCCTCGATGCACGCACCGGCCTCCGGGGGCGAGTTCACCACGCGCCCGCTCAGGTTCTCGGGCCGTCACCTGCGGCTCAACCTCGCGACCTCGGCCGCGGGCTCGGTACGGGTCGAGGTCCTCGACGAGGAAGGACGTCCCGTGGAGGGGCGCGCCCTGGCCGACTCCCAGGACTTCGCCGGCAACCGGGTCGCCCACGACTTCGTCTGGAGGCGCGGCTCCGACCTCGCCGATGTCGCCGGCCGTACGATCCGTCTCCGTTTCGTGCTGAAAGACGCGGACGTCTACTCGCTGCAGTTCGCGCCCTGAGCTCAGTTCAGCCCGCGCGTCGTCTCGTCGCCGCCCTGTCGTCCGATCTCATTGAGGGCGTCAAGGCGGGCGAGCGCGTCGGCGACCTGGCGGATGCGTCTTCCGGGGGCGAGGCATTCGAGCACTTGGCGCCGCGTGCCCGTGTCCGTCAGCAGGTGGCCGGCCACCGCGTCGGCCAGCGCGCCCGGACGGCCGGTCAGGCCGCGGAAGCGGCCCATGAGAGGGTCCGCGTCGGCGCCCAGGGCGGACGTCAACTTCTCCGAGAGCGCCAGCAGGCGCGCGACCTCGCGCGTCACGGCCGCGGTGTCGGGCGCCTCCTCCTCGTCGACCGCGCTGACCTCGAGGCGCGGGTAGGGCGTGCGGCGTTGCTTTCTCAGGACTCGCGCCCGGCGCAGCCCCTCCAACATCACGTGCGATGTCCCGTCGGGATGCTCGACGTGGCCGACGATCCTTCCCACGCAGGTGAAAGGGCAGGACGGCTCATCGTCCTCCGGGGACAGGAGGTCGGCGTCGAGCTGCGAGACCGCGAACATCCGGTTTCCTTCCAGCGCCTCCTTGAGCATGCGGCGGTAGCGCGGCTCGAAGATGCGCAGCGGCAGGAGCTGCTGCGGCAAGAAGACGCAGTCGCCCAGGGTCATGACGGGTACCACTGCCGGTGCGGAAGCCATGTCCCTATGGTGAAGAAGTCCGGGCGTACCGCAAATCGTGGCCGCTGTTGACCTGCGGCCGTCGACTGATTGGGGAGTTGAGGCCGGCGGTCCCGGGGGGCAGGATGGGGCCATGAAGATGCTGCTCCGGTGCCTCGGCCTGCTGCCCCTTTTCGTCCAAGCCATGGAGCGCAGGGAAGTGGAGGTCTGTGTCTACGGGGCCACGCCCTCCGGGATCATGGCCGCGTCCGCGGCGAAACGGGCCGGCCGCTCGGTGGTGATCGTCGAGCCCTCCCGCTGGGTCGGCGGCATCCTCGGCGCGGGCATCAAGCCGCTGGAGGATTGCCCGAACCCGGCCGCGACGGGCGGGATGACCAAGCCGCTGCTGACGACGCTGGGTAATTCCCCTGAGATCATCCGCGCTTCGTTCGAGAAACTCCTCGTCGACCAAGGCATCGAGGTCGTCCGTCAGCTGCGGGTGGGCTCGGTCGAGAAGACTGGCGGCAGGATCGTGTCGGCGTCGTTCGACTTCGCCCCTTATGACGCCTTGGGCTGCCCGCCGGCCGTCGCCACCGAGGCGGGACGTCTGCGCGTCAAAGCGAAGGTGTTCATCGACGCAGGTTACGAAGGCGATCTCATGGCCCGAGCGGGCGTGCCGTATCGCGTGGCCCGCGAGTCGACGCAGGAGTTCGGCGAGGAAGCCGCCGGCGTGCGCGAACCGGTGGAGCTTACGCCGCTCGATCCCTACGTGAAGGCCGGCGACGCCGCCAGCGGGCTGCTTCCGGGTATCACGGGTCGCTTCGCCGAGGTCGTGGGTTCGGCTGACTCGCGTATCCAGGCCTATAACTACCGTTATTACGTGACTTCCGATCCGGCCCGGCGCGCGCCACTCACGCCGCCGGCCGGCTACGACGCCAAGGACTACGAACTCGTCGGTCGTTACGTCGAGCACCTCAAGGCCAGCATCACCGACCCGAAGGAGTTGAAGAAGCGGCTCGCTCGCATCTTCCCCGGCTGGATGAACGCCGGTGAATACAACTACCACCGCAACTCGCTCATCACGATGGCGCCGGTCGCCATCAGTCATCTTTATGCAGATGGCGATTATGCGGCCAAGGCGAAGGTCTGGAAGGCGCATCAGGATTACCTCCGCGGGCTGCATCACTTCATGAGCACCGATGCGCGCGTGCCCGAAGACTTCCGCAAGGAGACCGCCGAGCTCGGCCTCGACCTGCCGCGTCATCCCGACACCGCCGGCTGGCCGAGCCAGCTGTATGTCCGTCTCACGCGCCGCCTGCAGGGGCGTTATGTGATCACCGCGGCCGACGTCTATAACCGCACGCAGGTCGATGACCCTGTGGCCCTCGCCCAATACGGCATCGATACCTATCCCGCCCGTCGCGTCGTGGTTGAGAAGGATGGCCAGACGTTCGTCGGGCTCGAAGGCTGGATGTTCGTCGGCGGATCCCATGGTCCGACCAGGACGCCCTATCCGATCCCGTATCGCGCGCTGACTCCGCAGGAGTCCGATGCGTCGAACCTGCTCGTCTCGGTCTGCTTCTCCGCGTCCTACCTCGGCTACGCCTCGGCGCGCATGGAGCCCACCTTCATGATGTGCGGCGAAGCCGTCGGCATCGCCGCGAGCCAGGCCATCGAGGCGGGGACCGCCGTGCAACGGATCGACGCCGCTGCTTATGCCCAGGCCCTGCGGTCTGCGGCCATGCTGACGCGCTGGGACGAGTCCCTACGGCCGCTCGCGGCGAAGGCGGAGGCCAAGAACGTCGTCCAAGGATTCTTCGCCGAGGCCGACGACGACCGCGACGGCAAGGTCTCCCGCAAGGAATGGGAGGCGCATAAGCCCGGCTGGGATTGGCTCTTCCCCAAGATCGACCAGGACGGCGACGGTTTCCTTACGCCCCCCGAATACGAGGCCTTCCAGCGTTACAAGGAGGAGCACAAGGACTGGCGCGAACGGCTCAGGCGCTGAACGCTGCGCTCATCCCCACTGATCCAGGAAGAGCTTCTTTGGGTCGGGTCGGTCGGTCTCGGCGAAGTAGACCGCCATGCGCAGCGAGGGCAGGAAATGCGCGGGGAGCTCGGCCTTGTTGTGGGCCGCAATCTCGGCGTGGAGCGATTCGGGCGAGCGGCCGGCGAGCTGGTCCACGCGGTGGTAACCGGCGTCGAGCAGCTCGCGAGCGACGTCGGCGGGGAAGCGCGGGATGCGCATGAACGGACTGCACACGGCCTCCCGACGACGTTCGGCCGCACGCTGACGTGCCGCTTCGTCCACGGTCAGAGTCGGGCGAGGATCGCCGCGCCCATGGCCTTCGTGCCCACGGCCTTGCCGCCGCCGGCGATATCCGCGGTGCGGATGCCTTCGGCGATGGTCTTCTCGACCGCGAGCTCGATGGCCTTGGCTTCGGCTTCCAGGCCGAAGGAGTGGCGGAGCATCAGGGCGACGGAGAGGATCTGGGCGCAGGGGTTGGCCTTGTCCTGGCCGGCGATGTCGGGGGCGGTGCCGCCCGAAGGCTCGTAGAGTCCGTAGCCGCAGCCGTGGCGGTTGCGGTTCGCGCCGAGGGAGGCGGAGGCCATCATGCCGAGGGAGCCGCAGATGACGGCCATCTCGTCGGAGAGGATGTCGCCGAACATGTTCTCGGTGAGGAGGACGTCGAACTGCGAGGGCTTGAGGACGAGCTGCATTGCGGCGTTGTCGATGTACATCACGGCGAGGGTGATGTCCGGCGCGGTGGCCTTGATGCGTTCGGCGACGACCTTGCGCCAGAGGACGGAGGTCTGGAGGACGTTGGCCTTGTCGACGAGGGTGATGTGCTTGCGACGGGCGCGCGCGGTGGCGATGGCGACGTCGGTGATGCGTTCGATCTCCGACTTGCGGTAGACCATGGTGTCGATGGCTTCGATGTCGCCGCCGTCGATCTCCTTGGTGGACTTCGGTCCGAAGTAGA
>Ga0222713_10000178_pt1 | contig 68358 bp, 91 predicted proteins | sample C33_649DmetaG_FD_165061 | JGI IMG/M metagenome (GOLD analysis project Ga0222713, IMG submission 165061) | Estuarine water microbial communities from San Francisco Bay, California, United States - C33_649D | ecosystem: Environmental > Aquatic > Marine > Unclassified | place: USA: California...
TACGCCTTTTGCCGCCGTTGGCAGCAGATGGGTGGGAAGATTTACGCCGACGTTATGACGGTCCTAGGTCACGTGGGAAATATCCGTTTCCTAGGAAATCTAGAAGAGCGGCTTAAGGCTTAGAGTAACTTGGAACTTAATGGCCGTTCTCCATGTGTGTATGGTCACACGAAACAAGTCCATTAGCGCCACAACCCTTCACACAGCAATGAACCTCCATATGCTCTGTATGATGCGCGGTACACATCTGGAGATTCACTTTGTGGAAAACAAGTCAACTCTTCCAAAGGTTATAAAGAGCGGTGAGCGTATCTTTTGGATGGACTACGGAACTAATTTGAACCAAGAAATCCTTCACAAAGTTCTGGATCCATTCGACAAGGGTGTTCAGGTTCTGGTATTCCCGTCCGTCGTAGAGGGAATTAATTGGGAGCAGTTTGAGAAAAAGACCAAGGCGGGCTCGACCGAACAGGCGTCTCAGCGCGGTCTGAACTTTGACACTGAGGTGGGCAAGAAACTGGCACCCGGTCTCTACGAGTGCGTCAAGACTTCTGCACGTGTTTGGGCCATGGATGCCAAGCCTGTCGACAAGAAGATTCGGGGTGGCAAGGACCCCGTCAAGCTCCCACTCGACAACAACGAAGAGATGTTCGGGACCCTTTCCAAAATTGGAGTAAAAATTGGTGTGGCGTCCGAGGCACTAGTGGTGTGCCACTACGTTCACGAATGTTTTGGAAATATCCTCGAGGCTGCGGGTGTTAAGCTCGAGCCTTAGAGAATAGAATCAAGTTTAAACTATGAATGAATACATCCGGGAAGCCTGGAGATCGACAGATGCCAATCGGTTTCCAGGCCCCCAACCCGTTTCCATCGAGCGAAGGCACTTTGCTCTCTTGAAACGCCAACCCTATTTTGTGTGTGAAAAGACTGATGGAGTCCGGCAGTTTTTGATAGGCGCACCCGAGGGCACTTTTATTGTGAACCGCGCGTTCCAGGTTGAACCCGTGAAGATCAGGATCCCAAAAGACACTTTGCTCGATGGGGAACTCGTGAAGCTCAAAAATCAGAAGATGGCTTTTGTCGTTCATGATGCGGTGCTTATCAAGGGGGAAAACGTGATGAGTCTACCGCTCGACCAGAGGCTCGAAAAGGCCCGGGGCGTCACCAAAGCCATCATCAAGACCGCGACGGCACCTTTCGAGGTGAGGGTCAAGAAGATGTACAGACTTTTTGAAGAGTCAATTCCGGATCTGAATTCATTCGACTATGAGACGGACGGCATCGTCATGACCCCCATCGAGGAGCCTGTTCGTATGGGTACTCATGAGACGATGTTCAAGTGGAAACCCCGTGAGCGTATCACAATTGATTTTCAGTTACAAAATGGGTTCGAACTTTTTGTACAGGATCGGGGGGAGCTGTACAAAGAGGCTGAACTTCACACAAGGAACGTACGCAAAGACCTGCCCGACGGCACCATCGTAGAGTGCGGATACGGTGACCTCGGGTGGTTTGTGGAAAAGGTCCGGACCGACAAGAGCCACGCCAACAACCGCCGCACGTACTTCAGGACCATCGTCAACATCAGGGAAAACATCCAGATCGAGGAGATTACGGGCGATACCAAGCTTGATAGAATTCACCCTTGAAATTAATAGGCTCGTTTATCTCGCGCACAGTTTCGTCGTCTTTTAGGTACCACTTGTCAAAACGTCTCACGAGTAAAGCGTAGTGTCCCCCCCTCTGAATCCCCTGATGTAGCACGCACGCAAACAGTTTCCGGCCCTCAAACTCGAAAGGAATTTCGATTGGAAATTTGTAATCATACATCGAGAATGAAAAGCTCACGATTCTGGGCCACTTGGACACCCGATGACGCACGGCGGCCGTCTCGTGTGTCTTCCCGTCCGAGTCTACGTACCCTTCGATAGGCTGGTCCTCGAAGCGGTCGTCGAGTAGGTCCTGAAGGCGACACGGCTCACTCACGTCCAGAACGAGCGTCGTAAATGGAGTTTTCACAGTCGACATGCCTGTTTCCCAGCACGTCTCCTGTGAATCCTCCCCGTTGAATATTTCCTGTACGAGCTCCTTGCCTAAAGACTTTTCAAAGACGTCTATGAGTAAAAGAATAACCTCTTGCGCGTCGTGTTGTTGACCCCCGGTAAACTGGGGGAACCTGACTCTGAACGCACCGAGCAAATCACTCGGGCTCACTGGTTCTGTTCGGTCTTTCAAAAACAATTCACGAACCAATTTCTGATATTCACGGGTGATGTCACATGGCCCTTCGTACGGCGGCAGTGAAAAAAGGTGCTTTGTGAGCGGCGGAACGTGGGCGAGACATTGAACTGCAGTATTGAAAAAGCACGTGTTGCCGAGGTTCCAAAGGCCTCTCATCCCTCTTAAAAGGTTCACGCGTTATTTCTCTAAACAAATGAGCGCTCACCCGATGTCGCGTCCTCTCTTTGCCAAGTGGGAGCCCCTGATTCGCCAACATGCGAAGAGGCCCTGTACCGAGATTGAGTTTCGGTTCGGTCGTCCTTCTGGAAAGGGTCTCGACACGAATGTAGGTCATGAGACTTTTCAAAAGGTCTTGAGGGCCCTGACCAAGTACGACGGTTGGGAGTCTACGAAACACACAAACGCGACTGTGTATTATTTCGAAGGAAACAAGCGCCTGTCGGTCGATGAGGAGACTGACGAGCAGGTTGGGCATATCAAGCGCCGCGTCCTCGTCGACGACTTTCCTTTGGAGTCGGCACCTTTTGACGTGCGGCTCGGTATCAGTACTGAGGAGCCGTTCGAGTACGACGGTGACGAGACGAGCACCAAGCAAACGACCAAGGAGCGTTGGTCGTTTGTGAGGAAGAATCTGTCAATCGACATGACCATCGTGCAAGGTACACCAGATGACAAGGATTCTGATGAGGACACGACGTACCAGATTGAGATGGAGATTATCGACCCCTCTCAGATTACCGACGACGATAATTTGTTCAAAATTCTTCACAAGATTTTCGATCTCATGAATTGTATCTAGACTGCTACATATTTGAGCCACTTGTTCTTGAACTTGGCGTTCAGACCTCTACGCGCCAAACCAGCCCACGTGTATTTGTTAGTTGGTCCAGTCGGGAAACCCAGGTTTGTGATGGCGTTATTTAGGTTCTGAATTGCCGAGCGGTTGCGTGGAAGGGCGTACTCGCCCAGGATCCGCGTGTTTTTGGGTTTGGGGCTCTTCTTGGGTGGAGGGGTTCTCTTGGGAATCGACGGAGTCGCCCGACGTTTGGGCACGTAGGCGGGAATGACGCGCTTCTCACCAGTGATGGCATTCTCCACCTCACGTGCGGCCCGAGCGGGGCTCATGGGCACCTCACGGTTTATCCAAGTTCTCACCGCCGCCTTGATATTCTTCTGTGCAGGTTTGGGTTTCTGGAACATCAGGGTCGTCACCAGGTTTTTGTACTTCTGAACCTTGTTGGACGGCATCCAATTTGGAACCTTAATTCGGGCAATGTACCGAACCTTGGCCGACTCATTCTTGCGTTCGGCTGTCGTCTCCTTGACGAACTTCTTATAGGCCCGGTTAACGTTAGCCTTGAGGGGCTTACCACGGACGCCCACCGGCAGTTTGGCGTAGACCGTGTTCAGGAAAAGAGCCTCGTTCCCTGTACGAGAAAGATTGCCCAGGTTCGAACCGAGACGTGCCGCATACTCCAACTCGAGTTCGAACCTGTTGTTTGATTCATTCGGTGAAGGAGCCTTCTTCTTTTTCGGTGGAGAGGGCGCTGGCGCGGGTGCTGGCGCGGGTTCTGGAGCTGGGCGCTTACCTGCCGCCCAGGCTCGGAGCGTGTTGAACTTGTTTGCCTTCGCGGTCGCGTTATACGCCGAATGTAAATTGGCTGGAAGGAAAGTCTTGGCGATCTTGTTCTGCTCAGCCACGGGTATGGTAGCCCAAGCCCGGTGCGTCTGAATACCCTCGCCCGTCGTCTTTTCCACCCGCCCGTTATTCATGAACTTGTAGAATATGCCGTTCACTAACACATCATATGAACGATTCAGTTTGTTTGCGACCCCCGCCTTGCTCTGAATAAGGGCTATGATGGTGGCTGGCGCCATCTTGGCGTTCGCCTCGGGGATGCCCATGTTCCTGGCGATGCCCAAAAGCTCAGCCTTGGTGAGGCGCGTCGCCTGGCGGTTATTGATGCGCAGGATGCGATTCAGGCCCATTTTCACGACGTGCTGTAGTCCAGGTTTGAACGACTCATTGCCTAGCGTCATCACATTCGTCTTGACGTTAGCAGGAATATTGAAAATCTCACGGACCGCCGCAGGGATGTTGCGCCCCGCCTCCGTGTACGCCTTTATCACGGTCTTGCGACCCGATGCGATACCAGCGGGAATTGCGAACCAATACGGCTGCTTGCCTGGTCCTGGGCGCACATAAAAACCAGGCTTGATGGCGTTCCAGCTCGGTGCCCGACGGTTCTTGGGCCCAGCAGGGGTCGCCGTGTTTACATTTTGAATCGGAATTCCGAGGTTTCGGAAAATCTTCAGTGTATGAGCAGGTACTGGAACCCCCGCCTTTTCATACGCCTTGGCTACCACGACCGCATTCTTCTTCGCGAGTCCCATGGGACCTTTGTTGAGCACCTCACCCGTCTGAGGCTCTTTCTCCATCTTGCGCCATTTGTAGAGACGGGGCTTCCCGTTCGTTCCTGGACGCACGTAAAATCCGTGGGGTGGCTTGGCGTTCCACGAGGCGGCGAGAGGGTAACGGTTCGCCAACTTGGCTTTCTTGTTGCCACCCTTTCCAGGTTTCTTTATCGCTGGAGAATTTGCGAGATTGAATGCCAGGAACGGCACCATCTCGTGCTTCTCAAAGAGCTCCTTGAAAAGCTGTTTAGGCGCCTCGCGTTCGGATGGGTCCTTGATACCCGTGAAAAGCACGGTGCCGTTCTTAAAGAACTGATATGTCCACTTGGGATTGGCGAGTTTCAGGACCGTCACGGGAAGGGCAACGTCTCCTTTATAACTTGCATCAGCACCAGGAATCTTTCTGAGCTCGTCTTTAAGGTCCTCGAGGGCGATCGACCTATTTATGTAGAAAATTCCGTCAATCTTTTTGTACGTCGGAGGGGCCTCGAGGAGAATCTTTGGGGCCCAGCCATTCTTGACGATGGCCAAGAGAGCCTCCTCATAGTTGCCCAGACCCATGACGTCAAAGTACTTGTCGGTGAAGACGATAGTCTGCTGACCACGCTTGGCCACCATTTTCTTCACGTCATCCGTTTCGCCTATCCACCCCTGACCAGCCACCCACCGCGCCACGGGCTTTTTAAAGTTCTCCTTGTAGCCCATGATTTCAGAGAACCCCTTGGGGGAGGACTCGAATACACGTTTAAAATTAGTTGGCAACTTGAACGTCACAATCTTGGCCGTGAGAGCCGAGGCTGAAAACTTCAAGGGTCCTTGGGTATTAGTGAAAACACGCTTGGACCGCCACAGTCTCTGAAACTTGACGATCCGAGCCTGCTCCAAACGAGCCTGCTCCCCGAGAGGATCCATTACTATTTATTACATTTTAATCCTGAGACAAAAAGTCGAGACCGAAGATGAAAGGCTGTGTAGAATACGCACTTCCGTTGTAAATCCGCGAGTCCATCCGGACCTCGAGCTCTTTCGCGCTGAAGGGACCTGCGTAAAAGTCCTGATTGAACCGATGCGTCCCCAGGTTGTTCTGTTTGCAGTGCTCGTTGAACCGAGCGATGAAAAGCGACTGAGGCATGAATAGGTCCGGGCCAAACTTGAACTTTTCCGAGCACAGGAAGTGCTGGAGCGCGTTTGTGACCGTCGCAATCTGGCTCTGGACCGTCTTGAAGTACTTGGGCAGCACGTTCCAGATATCCTTGTCGGCGTACTTGTGTGCGTAGTCCAGATAGGCCCGTAGACACTTGCACAGGATGGCGGGAATCTCCTGCTCGAGCTTCTGGTCCAGGTGCGGGTCCGCCTCTGAAACCTGGCGGCCAAAGTTCCACGTGGCCAGGCGACGCAGGATGGATCCGGAGTTGTCTTTCCAGTTGGGCACCTCATTTCCTCCCAAAATTCCAGGCGTCTTCCACTGCATACTCAGGGCCGTCTCATTCTTGCGCGCCACAGACACGTCCTCACCTGACACGAGCGACTGAAACTCGGCCTGTTCGAGCTGGAGGTCACCCTTGATCTCAGGGCTGATGAACATGAACCCACGGTAGATGCTCTGGAGGCCAAACTTCTTCTCGATATTGTTCGAAAGGGTCGCCACGTCCTCGCACTCGTAAAACAGCTTACAGACCTTGGTGATGAGCGTCGACTTGCCCGACCGCGCGATACCCTTCAGGAAGGGAATTACCTGCCAACCGTCCAGCTCGTTCACCTCAAAGCACAGACGGCCGCAAAAGACATACATCCACTTGCAGACATCCGTCTCAAACCTCTGATAGTCGAGGACGCGCTGCATGTGCGGCGTGGGAATGTCGTACCAATCCTCAACCTCCTCGTACGGGTCGAACGGCAAGTCAAAGTACTTACAGCTCACGAGAGTCGGATCGAGTTCCCGGAAATCCTTTGAACTATAGGGGTAAAACTTGATTCGGTACTTTTGGTTCTCCACGTCCCAGTCTTTGCCGACCAGTAGGCCGTTCTGGAACGACCACGTGTGCCGATCCTTCTTGATCTCGGGAAACTGAAAATCCTTACAGTTTGACAGGTGGCGCACGACGTCGCCCACGAGACCACCGCGGCTCGTCAGGTTCTTCCACATCTCAGGGTTGTCCTCTTTCTGGGTCGCATCGTAGACAAAGTCTTTGATCTCCTTGACCGGCTTCCAGGCGCGGGTGTTGCGAATCTCTACACAGCACTGGTCTCGGTACCGGCGGTAGCCTTCGTCATACGCCTGATGAAGCAGAAACAGAAGAAGCTTCTGATACGGCGTGTTTGACTCATCATCCTTCAGTGACGAATCACTGTTGTCGATTGCCAGAGTAGGGTTGTTGATGCGGTTGAAACGACGGTCCCAGATTCGGAACTGCTCAAACATCTCCTGACGGTCGACAATCAGCCGACGGACCCGAAATTCGAGCGTAAATTCCTCACCGTTCACATCCTTACTGGGACGCTTGTTGGCGTCCAGGTTATCCACGCGCGTCAGGAGGGTTCTACAGCTGTTGAGGAAACGATCCTTGCGCGTCTTGACGTGTTCTACTATATAGTTCCGAGGGTAACCGTCCTCGTCACGTTCCTGGTCATTCAGAAACAACACATACGCCCACGACTTGTCAGCCGCGAGTGTATTTGCTCGAATGTGAAAACCAGCTTCGGTCTCTGCTTGAGTTATTTTAGACTCAAGTTCCTCGATCGTCCACGAGTTGATTTCAGAGCTCTGGTGTGCCAACCGGATCTCCTCAGCGTGTTCAGGAGTCACCTCCTTTTCGATTGTGTGGACTTTCTTGGAGCTTGACATTACTAAGAATGCGCCAGACTTTTTTAAGCGGTGGCAGGGGGCTGTGCGCACTCGCACGATTTACAACCATTTTTACCCAGGGCGCTCAGAATCTTGACCAGAATTTTGTTCTGCATCTCCAGGTTCAGGGCAATCTTCTCGGTCGCGTCCTTCAGGCCAACCAGGGCGGTCGCGACCGTCTCACCGTCCTCGGTCGCCAGGAAGGCACCCAGAGCCTCCATCGGGTCGCCAAAGTCCATCTCGTCCATCTCCTCGGTCTCGTCCAGGTCCTCTCCGAGGTCCTCGTCCTCCTCGTCTTCCTCAGGTTGGCTTGGTGGTGGGGGGCGTGGTACACGAGACATTTAATAGGGCACCAGAAAATCGCCGCGTCGCCTGGGCGCAACTAAAGAAATCTGGGGCATTCGTAGTAGTGCATGCCCTTTGTGTATTCCATAAAGTGCAAGCTCGAGCCATACAAGGAATATATAGGCCAGACAACTCAGGACGATTTCCAGGTTCGCCTGAATGGCCACATCGCAGACGTGAACAACGGTCGAAAACGCCACCTGTATAACGCCATCAGACTCCATGGCTGGGACCAATTTCAGATTGAAATTCTTCACAGTTTCCCCAGAGAAGGAAACTGGCAAGAGCGCCTGGACGAACTCGAGATCCAGGAGATTGCTCAACGTGGGACCCTGGCTCCAGGCGGGTACAACAATGAGACGGGCGGGAACAAGAACAAGATTCTTCATGAGGAGACCAAGGCTCTCATGAGCTCGGTCCGCTCAGGCGACCGTCACGCCATGTTCGGGAAGCACCACGATGAAGAGGCAAAGGAACTCTTGAAGGAGGCGAACCGCAAGGAGGTCCAGCAGTGGTCCAAGGATGGGACCCAGCTCCTCAGGACGTTCGAGTCGGTCGAGGAGGCGGCGAGAGAGTCGGGAGCGTGTAGTGAACATATAGGTAAAGTGTGTAAGGGGACACGCAAGACGTCAGGAGGGTTCCAGTGGAAGTTTGTGAATCAGGAGGATGTCCAGACGAACACGCCTCTGAAGTTTACAAAAATCCAGCAGTGGTCGTTCGATGGGAAGAATTTGATCGAAGAGTTCGAGACCATACGGGAGGCAAGCGAAAAAACGGGAGCTGGAAATGGGCGTATCAGCAAGTGTTGCAAAGGAGTGTCGCGGTCAGCAGGCGGGTTCAAGTGGAAAGCCGTCTAAATTTTTTTCTCGGGGTATAGTACAAAGTACTCATGGCGGGCGGATTGATGCAGCTCGTTGCTTACGGCGCTCAGGACGTTTATCTGACTGGGCAGCCCAAGGTTACCTTCTTCCAGGCCGTGTACAAGCGCCACACCAACTTTGCGATGGAGAACATCCAGCAGACGGTGAACGGCACCCCATCCAACAGCGGCCGCGTGTCCGTGACCATTGCCCGCAACGGCGACCTGGTCGGCAACATGTACGTGGCCCTGCAGCCAACTGCCACTGCCTCGGCGAACCTGACCTCCACGAACGCCCTGGCCGACACGTGCTGGGTGGCTGAGCGCGCCATTGCGGCCGTTGAGCTGACCATCGGTGGCCAGCGCATCGACAAGCACTACCAGACCTGGTTCCGTCTGTACGCCGAGTGCTTCCTGAACGAGGCGGACAAGATCAACTACGGCAAGCTGACCAGCACCCAGCTGAACGACACCACCAACAAGAACTACGTGTACCTGCCCCTGCTGTTCTTCTTCAACCGCAACCCAGGCCTGTACCTGCCACTGATTGCTCTGCAGTACCACGAGGTCCGCCTGGACTTTGACCTGACCAGCACCTTCACCAACTACTTCGGCGCCTCTTCCCAGGTGTTCGAGGTGTGGGCCAACTACGTGTACCTGGACACTGAGGAGCGCCGCCGCTTCGCCCAGAAGGGTCACGAGTACCTGATTGAGCAGGTGCAGCACACCGGTGGCGACAGCATCACCGCCACCTCCCAGACCGTGCGCCTGTCCTTCAACCACCCAGTGAAGGAGCTGGTGTGGTGCTACCAGAACACCACCTCCACTGCCACCAACAGCATGTGGAACTTCTCGACCAGCGCTCAGAACGTGAACGTGACCTGCAACGTCGCCCCAGCCCTGGTTGGCTGCATGCTGCCACACCACGTGGGTGCTCCCCGTCTGTACGGTGGCAACACCGCCTCGGCCTCCAACATCTTCTGGATTGAGGAGGGTACCGCCGTGGCTGGCGCCGCTGGCAATGAGGTGGGTCCACTGAAGGACTTCAAGCTGGTGCTGAACGGCCAGGACCGCTTCAAGGAGCAGCTGGGCAAGTACTTCAACCAGTACCAGCCATACGTGTACCACTCGGGCACCCCCTACCCAGGCATCTACGTGTACTCCTTCGCCCTGCAGCCAGAGGAGCACCAGCCAACCGGCACCTGCAACTTCTCTCGCATTGACAACGCTCAGGTGTCCCTGAACCTCAAGGGCCTGGCCGCGCCTCTGCAGAAGATGTTCGCGGTGAACTACAACATCCTCAGAATTCAGAGCGGAATGGGTGGGCTCGCTTTCTCCAACTGAGTGGGAGGATTTATTATATACCAAAATATCCAAAAATACGGGCAGCTGCAAACGGTCTTCGGACCGGGCTTCGGCCCCAAGAACGTTCAAGGTTCTTGGGGCTTAAAGAATAAAACCTCCTATAACTTTAAATGAGTGATAACGAGTTAAAAGAGTGTACAAACTGTACACGCGCACCTCAACCACTTTCTCAGTTCTTAACGAAAACCGGAAAACCCTGTAATACGTGTTTAAAGTGCCGCGAAAAGGGTAAAAAGAATGATAGTCGTCCGGAACGCAAAGAGTATCATGAAGTTCTAAAAAATGAAATGCGTGGAGAAGGTTATTGGGTGGATTATGGAAAGAAGAAAAGAAACGGTGAAATTGTTGAAAAGGAACATGATATGGAACAAAAATGCAAATGGTCAAGAAATGAAAAGGCTCTTGAACGTCTTGCACAGTGGAAAAAACTTAACGTACATGACCGTATTGGCAGTTATAAGCGAAGTGCTCAATCAAAAAATCGCGAGTGGAATCTAACTGATGAGGAAGCCGGTGTTATGATGACGACCCCGTGTATTTATTGTAAGCATATAGATCTTACAAAACGTCTCAACGGTATCGACCGCCTTAATCCCGAAGGCAACTACACAACAGATAATACCGTTCCTTGCTGTTGGGCATGTAACTATATGAAAGGCGTCATGGATCCCAAGACTTTTGTAGAAAAGTGTAAAAAAATCTCTACATGTGATACCGAGTTTCCTGATATGCCACGACAGGAACTGGATTTGTACAGAGCAAGGAAGAAGCCTACCGTCCCACCACCTGCCACGAGCCCTTCAGAGCCGCAAACTCTTCCTCAATGACGACGGCTGTTGATTCTGGATCAAAATAGGGGCTACAACAGAAAACGTCGATGTAAATCTTGTTCAGTTCTGGATACGTGTGAGCGCTAAAGTGGCTCTCGGAGAGCACGAGAACTCCAGTGGTCCCTTGGGGCTCAAATTGGTGAAAGGATCGGCCCACGACTGTGAACCCGCACCTTTCAGCGATTCGATTCATAATTCCCTCCAAGTGATGGGACTTTGAGACCCACACACCTTCGATGTGTCCGATGAGGTGCTTCATGTTACTTTAGTGGTTGGTTATTTTATATGGAATTAGCGCCAGTCCAAGTACGACGAACAGGAGCGCAAAGAATGGACGACCCATCGTCTGGTCCTGGTTGTTCTTCATCTCAACGAAGTTGGCGACGCCCAGGCCCAGGAACATGAGCACAAAGAGGCCCAGGAAGATGGTATAAAGGTCAACGGCCATTTATATTAATAAAAGATTAAAATAAATGGACGAGCTGGTGAAGAACAAGACCATCACCGACGGGGCGCTCGTGAAAGCTGTGACCGCCCTGATGCCCGGTGAGAGCATCGAGAAGATCCTGGATGCTGCTCGGGAAGTGAACCTAAAGCGCGTTCTGAACACCGTAAAGGCTCGTGGGTACGAGACGGTCATACACCTCGTGGACGAACTCGAGTCTCACGGTCTGACACCCGAAGATATCACGACCGTCCTGACGTGGACAGGGGACCCTGAGGCGAAGATTCTTGTCGAGTCTGGACTTTTGAATTCTGTTTTAAAATTCGTTTCAGTTCAGGAACCTAGTATGCCGCGCGGCTGTTGTACCCACCTGAAGATGAGACGCCTGAAATGGCTGTCCAGAAATACATGAGGAACAGCCCCATGACTACGAGGGTCGAAGCCTTGATCATCTCTCCGGCAAACTTGCGTCTGTCAGCCGTCAGGAAGATCTGGAGACCGAACAGGATGAGCGCCAGTGCCACTACGAGTATCAGGCCTGGTGCCAACATTTAATACTTAAGGACATTTTTATTTATAAAGCCAAGGTATGAATTTCGCCTACCTGGATGCCCGAAGTCTCTTGGAGACGGTCCTGGCGCCTCATAGCGCCCCTGAACCCATCCCTATAGTCCCATGCGAACTGAGCCCAGAATGGAAAGAGTTTGGGGAGGAGCTTGGTAATTTCAAAACGGAATACGTCAAGACCCGGGCGCAACTGACTGTGAACCTCGCGAACCTTCGTGAAAAACAGGAAGAAATGAACGTGCTTCGAATGATGATTGAGAACGTGACTTCACAAGACTTAAAGGAAAAGCTCGAGGATATAGTAGACAAATACGAGTCAGAAGAAGGTATCCAGGGCCTTACTCAACAATGCGGGGAAATACAAGGTAGGCTGGAGGCGATGAAGAAGGTGCTGATGGACACGGGCGCTGAAAGGTACGGTAAATTCACTTGTTTTGTGTGTATGGAACGACTCGTTGACCTTTTCATTGAACCCTGTGGCCACGTGATTTGCGAGGCTTGTTGGGTCCGGACGACCAACAAGCACCAGTGCCCAGGGTGCCGCGGCAGGATGGAGGGGGTGAAGAAGATTTACACGATGAACTAGTTGGAGTCTCGGCTCCAACCCCTTCGGGTGCGTTAAATTTGTGAATTTTGTTTCGTGTGTAATAACATCTGACCTTAGCTCAATTGGTAGAGCGAAAGACTGTAGAATTTCAATTCTAAATTGGATAGTCAATTATCTTTAGGTCGGTGGTTCGATTCCGCCAGGTCAGAGCGCACATAGTATAGTGGTAGTACAGCACCCTTCCAAGGTTCAAGGCGGGGTTCGATTCCCCGTGTGCACAGGACGGTTTCATCGTCTAATGGTTAGGACACAAGACTCTGAGGGTCCCTTCCCCGCGTGATCTTGTAATGGGAGTTCGAATCTCCCTGGAACCTTAACGCCTCTGTAGCTCAATTGGTAGAGCACCCGTTTAGTAAGCGGGAGGTAATGAGATCAAAGCTCATCAGAGGCACAGGGCGCTACGCACCCGTCGGGAAACCCCGTTTTCCTCCGACCTGAATACGTCCTAAAACTGTTCCGTGCTCCTGTAGCTCAGTCGGTAGAGCGTCAGACTGTTAGAAAAGCGAAGCTTTTCGCGACTTCGTCATCTGAATGTCACAGGTTCAATCCCTGTCGGGAGCGTTTTTTGAAGCGGAGCAAAGACTTTACTTTGCTCCCCGCTTAAAAAAACGCACTGTAAATTTTATATGGATCTTGGAGCTATAGAAGTATCTAGTGGAAACTATTGTAGACCAAACCAAGCTTTAAAAGAGAGTTCTTATAAGTGTGCCGAATGTGATCAACGCGTCATCCTTCGAAAAGGTTCTATACGCCGCCCCCATTTCGCACACTATTCAAAACGCGAATGTTCTTATTATGAACATCCAAATGAAAGTCAATTACACAAGGACGCCAAGTATCGCATGGCGGAAATTCTAAAACAAAAATCACCTATATCAATTGAGTGGAGTTGCGGAAACTCTAGTTGTAGAGGTTCATCCGGAAACTCAAATGATGTTATTTACAAAGACGGGGATGAAGTTGTTATTGAATATAGAGACCCCATGGGAAAGTATATAGCAGACGTGGCAGTTATCAATAAAGGGAAACCTCGCATGATATTTGAAATCAAACACACCCACGCGACAACAACAATTCGTCCAGAACCTTGGTTTGAATTTGAAGCCAAAGAATTTTACGAAGACTATAATTTGGACACCAATAGTTACTCATTTTCATGTGTTCGAAGAGGGGCTATGCGCGAGTGTCTAGGGTGTAGTGCTCTGAGAGAACCTTGGATAGATAACATCCCTCGGCTAGACCGGAGTTTCGAACCACACAAGGCATGGGAACAATCTCATCCTTGTATTATTTGTAAACGGAAATTGTATTCTGCGATATTTTATAGAGGATATCGTCAACTTTGTAAAATATGCCTCGAAACCGACTACACCAATTTGAAACAAAATTGGGATTTGAACTTGAAAGGGAAATGTATGTTCATATAAAATAATAAGCCATTTGTAAACTAAAATGGCAGTCCGCCTTGTGGATTCCATGCCTCGGGGCGTGAATGAGGGTGACGCCGCAATCGTCCAAGCTGCCCGGGTTTCTTACGGAGCCGGGACCAAGTCCGTCAGCAATGACCGGGCCCTTATCCGCTATCTCATGCGTCACAAGCACACGACGCCGTTTGAGATGGTTGAATTCAAGTTTCATATTCGTGCCCCAATCTTTGTGGCGCGTCAGTGGCTCCGTCACCGGACCGCGTCCGTGAACGAGATGTCGGCCCGTTACTCCATCGTCGACACGGGCTTCTTCCTTCCTGACGAGCTCCGTAAGCAGGCCAAGAACCGCGGACAGGGTGGGGAGGAGGCGTACGGGGAGGGTGACGCAAATCTTTTGGCCAAGCAAAAGGCTTCGTGTGACTTGGCCTTCCACGTCTACGATGAGCTCATCCGTAAGGGTGTGTCCCGTGAACTGGCTCGGGCCCATTTGCCCCAGAATACGTTTACCGAATTTTACTGGAAAATTGATCTTCACAACCTCCTCCACTTTCTCCAGCTCCGTATGGATGACCACGCCCAGAAAGAGATTCGGGACCTGGCACAGAAGGTCTACGACCTCATTCGGCCTATCGTCCCTATGACGTGTGAGGCGTTCGAGGACTTCCGGCTCGGGTCCATGACCCTGTCCCGCCTTGAGGTTGAGGCAATTAAGAATGGAAAATCGTCAATCTCTGGCCAGGGTGAGAACCAGGAGTTCCAGGAAAAGCTCGACAAACTCGACCTAGAGGAACCGCCGCCTCCAATCCCCGAGCCTAAATCATTTTTTGGTCGGATCCTTATGTGTTTCTCAAAGGCTTAAAGTTTGTAATGGGTACTAAAATATGAAGGCTAAAATTCCAGGTGCGTTGAGAGAGCAGGTATGGCTTTTGTACTGCGGCGACAGGCTTTTCAAGCACAAGTGCCTCGTGACGTGGTGCGAAAACGTCATGACGCCCTTTCAATTTGAGGTAGGTCACAATATTCCTGAATCCAAAGGGGGTGCTACTGACATCAACAATCTGCGGCCCATATGCAGCAAGTGTAACAGGTCTATGGGAGATGAGTACACGATCGACGAGTTTTCGGCTTTATCGGGGCCCAAACACGCTAGGCACCTCTGGGAGTGCTTCAAGTTCACTGGGCCAACCACTTCATCTTCTCCTGAGTCCGCGTCTGGAAAAACATGAAAATAAAGACCATGAGGGGGAGGCTGCGGAGGTGGGCGAGGGTCGAGTGCTCGTAGCCGTACCAGCCTTCGAGAGGGAAGGGTATATTCTTGATGAAAATTCGAGCACCGTAGACGATGGCTGCGACGATTCCAAACTGGGCACAAACCTCTAGGAACGTCTGCCATCGTGGCTTGGTCTTGTCCAATTTTGGTGTATAATTGTCAACAAGTCTGGAAACGAAGAACGCAAATATGAAACAAGCGATACCAACCCACGCGGCCCCCAAGGTCCTGACGAGGTCATGTGTCATATTACTAGTGTTAAAGAAAAAATACGTTGAGAGTTTGGGTACAAGTACCCAACCCCCGTTCCTGTAACTCAGTTGGTTAGAGTGTGGATCTTATGAACCAGTTATGTAGTAACTGTGACGCCAGTCCGAAGCCGAGAGTTCGACCCTCTCCAGGAACATTTTGACTCTGTAGCACAATCGGATAGTGCACCAGCCTTCTAGGGCGAAACTTTGTTTCACCCGGCGCGAGCTGGAGGTTGCGGGTTCGACCCCCGTCAGAGTCGGTTTGAAAACTTGTTTTCAAACGCGCATCAGTGTCCGAGTTGGTTAAGGAGGCAGACTTAAGATCTGCTGCTCGTATGAGCGCATGGGTTCGAGCCCCATCTGATGCACTTTCGTAACTTTACGTTCCATAAAATCTGTACCTAAATTAGATGGATTTTATGAAATGTATATGGGACTCTGACCAGGCGGCACACGTCACGTTGGTGGTCAGGGACTATCCAGAAGAGGGCGTGACCCTCGATGAACTCAAACCTATGATTCAAGAAATACGTGAAAAGTCCACTGGTATGATAATCAAGGCTGATTTAGCAGGTGCGGGTATTGTTTCAATCGACAGGTTCAGACTCATCGTGAAGATTGTAAAGGAAGTTGTCGAGTATACGCGCGATGACAACATTCTGAGACAAATACAGTTTGTAAATACAGGCTTTATCTTCAGGACCCTCTACGGACCTATAAGTCTGGCCATCCCCAAGTACTTTCGCGATATTGTTGTGTTTTTATAAACCAGACCCTTCGTAGATGGGGAGCAATTCGGTGAATTGCTCCTGGCTGCGTTTCCAGCCCGACGAGGATGCCAAGATTCTTTATGTGGACATCCTCGTCGGACGGCTCATAGAACTCCAGCCTAGCACGACGGAGGCCACAGACGAGTTTTGTCAGGAGCTTTATCCAGTGCTCGACCAGATTCAGGCTCTCTGTATAGAGCGTGGACTCAAGCAGGTGTGCTCGGCGGACCTGACGGGTATCAAGGTTCGGAACCTCAAACCGATGACCATGATGCGTATGATCTGGAACGTCTATGAGCATACCAAAAACTGTATTTTACTCCAAAATTGCCAAGTGTCCGGTGGGGGTGCATTCTTCAACACCCTCGTGGGGGCTGTCCGTGGCTTCCTCCCGCCATTCATGCGGAACATGATCACGTTAATTCCGGATCAAAATTCTGTCGAGGAAGATGTAGATGACGAGTCAGATCCCGAAGGTGACCCATCAGATCTGGTTTCAGGGCTGGGACCAGTTGCCTGAAAAATATCACAAGGACACGGAAAAACTTTCAATTTTGAACCCGAATTGGGAACACATGAAGTGGGATGAGGAGTCTCTCCGAGCCGAGTGCGAAAAGTTTAGTCCCGAGGCTCTCGCCAAGTTTGATGAATTCACAAACATGATTCAGAAGGTAGATTTCGGGAGGTACGTGGTTCTTTATAACTATGGTGGTGTGTCAGTTGATTGTGACGCCGAGTGTCTCCGCCCTCTGGATAAAATCCCGCACATAGATGTTTTTAATCTTATCATATCGAAAAATCCATTGAACAAAATTGAAAACAAAATTGCGTCATTTGGTCTCTCAAGTGATATGGTCATGTTGAATAACGCGGCTTTGTGCTGTTCGAAGGAACACCCGCTCATGAAAAAGTTTATAGAATTTTTGATTGAAAATAAATCATGGAACGAAGACGAAACCCTTGATACCCACTTGAAGACTGGCCCTCTGGCTCTGAGTGTATTTTTCAATCGTTTTATAGACGACTTTTTCATCATAGACTCCGAAGTCTTTGAACCTTGGGGCCACGTAACGAAAAGGACAGTACTTAATCACAAATATGACCACTCGTGGGTTGATTCGTATTTCGTTCCTCTCCTTCACATGTACAAATTCATAAAAAACAACCTTGTGTGGATTTTGCTATTTGTAGTGATTCTCATAAAGTTTCTATTTTTCAGAAAGGTTTTAGAGAAGAGCCTCGGATAGAACCTAAGACGGATGAGCGACCTGCTCGTGTTTTATCCACAGGGTCGCCACCTCTACATAGAGTTCCTGGGGGCCAAGTACATCGAGCGTCAGCCCAAGGATGCGCTTGAGGCTCAGGCTTTTACGATGGCCATCAAGCCCATCGTCCAACAACTCGATGATTACGTGGAGAAGCACGGTCTCAAGGAAATCATCGAGTTGAACCTCAAGGGGGTTCCAATTTCGAAACTAAATTCAGAGACGGCGGTGCATCTCCTGAAACTTATGATCGAGATCCGACCTGATAAGGGGCTTCTTGAAAAGATTCGCATCACGAATAGCAACCCACTGTTTAGCATGGTCTACAAGAGCGTCAAGACCAAGTTACCAGTGCGTATTTCTAGCATTGTGGAATTTGTGGACAATGACAAATTTTTTTAGATCCTAAATTTAGGATGAAGGAAGACGCTTGGCACACGAAAGAGGAGGAGTTCCTCAAGAAGATAGAGGCACAGTGTAACGCGTACCAGTCGTACTTCAATAAAGACTACATGTATTACCACTCCCTATCGTCGCGTTTCAACATCCCTATTCTCATCGTGTCGGCCATAAACGCCCTTACGGCCATTTCGCTGAACGACTTTTTGGGTCAGCGCTACGTCAGCATCCTGAACGCCGTCCTGTCAGCCGGGACTGGTATTCTCGGGTCCATTCAATTATACATGAAAATTAATGAAAAGATGTCAAACGCTCTGCGCTCAGGTATACTCATGAAGCGTCTGGCCCTCAAGATTTCCAAGGAGATGAGCATAGACCGCGAACAGCGTGGAACCATCGGGCAACAGTTCTTGCAGGAGTGCTTCAGTGAATTCAACGCCGCTCTTGAACAGTCCAACCCCATCGAAAAGAAGGTCCAGAACTTTTTGGCCCTCGGGCAACAACCACCCGCGGCCAAACCCATGAGTTTCCTGAACCTCGCGTCGGCCGCAGTGGCGAGTATATCCCCCAAGAGGTCTTCGATGGATCTCGAGACGAGCTTCACCTCATATGGAAGGATGTCACTTCCCGGGGAGACTCGCGCCAAAACGCTTTGGGGTTTTCTTGGAACAAATCGAAGAGCCGGCAGTTCTCCGCCCGAATCAGAGTCTCCTCCGAATCTGAACGAACCAGTCCTGGAGGAAGACTCTCCAAGAGGACGGGATGCAGGGCCGCGAGTTCGGGGGTGCGAAGTTTAGCAACCGCAAACCCTAAATCCAGGTCCATCCCCGTCTCCACTTCACGGAGCCAATAGTGCTCACAAGCCTCTTTAGTTTGCTCGATAACACACCATCCCTTGATCATAGAGGTCTCGACCCCCTTCTGATCAAGCGAACGTTTTAAAAGAGCCAAGTGATGTATGACCGTCCCTGGGACGTTGTGAATCTTGAGACGGAGTGCCGCCTGTTTCACTATGTCGTCCATATATACTTGGTAACTTTTTGTTTCCTTATGTTAAATGAGTTTTGGTTCATTCATGTCAGGAGGTTTACTTACTCTTATACTTATAATTATATTAGCAAACGTATTACCCGTGACTTCAAACTGTCCAGCGCTCTCACCAGTATAAAAAAATGAAACTCTAAATTAACAATGGTGGCGTGGACAGTTCCTTCGGAACTGGACCCGATTCTACTCCCAAGCCCGTCGCGCTTCACAACCTTTCCTATACGGTACCCGGACCTTTGGGCACTGTATAAGAAAGCCATAGGTTCCTTCTGGACGGTCGAGGAAATTGACCTTGCAGCCGACCTCAAGGATTGGGACAAACTCAACAGCGACGAACAGCACTTCATCAAGACGGTCCTGGCGTTCTTCGCCGCCTCGGACGGAATTGTGTTTGAGAATTTGGATCTGAATTTCACAAAGGATGTCCAGATTCCAGAGGCCCGGTCTTTTTATGCCTACCAGGGATTCAACGAGAGTATCCACGGCGAGACCTATTCGCTTATGATTGACAAGTTGGTACGGGATCCCGAGGAAAAGTCCCAGCTCTTTAGGGCCATAGAGACAGTACCGGCTGTTAAGAAAAAGGCGGAATGGGCCCTGCGCTGGGCCGGGACTTCGGCGCCTTTTGCACAGCGCCTCGTAGCTTTCGCATGTGTGGAAGGAATCTTCTTCTCGGGTTCGTTCTGTTCCATATTTTGGCTCAAAAAGCGTGGCCTCATGCCCGGTCTTTCATTCTCCAACGAGCTGATCAGCAGGGACGAGGGACTTCACCAGGAGTTTGCCGTGACCCTGTATTCGCACCTCAAGGAGAAACTCGATGACAATACGATTTTCCAGATTGTCGTGGAGGCTCTGGACATTGAGCGAGAGTTTATCATAGAGGCTCTACCCTGTCGACTCATCGGCATGGACTCACAGTCTATGATCGAGTACATCAAGTTTGTGGCTCAACGGCTCCTGACGCAGCTTGGCGTGACGCAGCATTCGATTATGGCAAGTAACCCTTTCGACTGGATGGAGAACATCTCGTTGGAAGGGAAGACCAATTTCTTTGAGAAAAGGGTCGGAGATTATTCAAAGCATATTGTGGCTGAGGGGGACGGCGTCAGGTTTGACGAGGAGTTTTAGCCAGTCGCGTAGCGACTGTTTCCTGCGAAGCCCGAAGGGACTCTTTTTTCCCTTTTTCAAGCCACCTCATTACGCTGGGCCCAATGGACATACTCCCCTGACTGCTGATCCTTGCGGGTCTCGAACCCCGAGATCCGTGGTACAATACGCATCAGAAAACCCACGAGCAGAACGAAAACCAAAGCATGGAGCAGAAGACCTGGGAAGGTTGCCAGGCCCTCTGCACTAGCGACCCAACTTCCCAGGATTCCACGAACCGCCTTGTACGTCGCTGGGTGGGCGACGAGGACATAGGCCAGAAACGGAATCACATAGAAGTTGAGCTGAGACATTTAATTTTAGTCAAGAATTTACTGGCACCCATCGATGATGTCAGCGGCACTTCCATCAGCCAGACCAGGGCGCAGAACCGAGTGGGTGTCTGGGGTGTGGTACTTGGACACGCGCTTACCGTAGACCAGGCGCCACACGAAGGTGCTGAGCAGCACGAAGACCAGGGCATGCAGAAGCAGACCGAGGTTGCTGGGGACGCCGTAAGTCGAGCCGACCCAGCCGCCAAACAGGCTGCGGGTCATCTTGAAGGTCTCGGGGTTCGCAACCAGGAAAAACACGATAAAGGGCACAACCTTCTTGCTCCAGTCAATGTCCATTTGGTACTATTGAAGAAGAAATTAATTTAAAACATTCCATAGGTTGCTACAAATTTACTGGGAGTGGTGTCACTGGTCTTTCTAGACGGTATGTTTTGATTGTTTCGTCTCTGGAATTCGTTCTCTTTAGCTTTTTTCACAGCCGCCGCCTGTGCCGCAATGTTTGCATTGCGGTTTCCAGTCAAGGGCACTTTAACAGCACGTCTAATCTCCCAGTACCCTTTAACGGGCTGGGCAGCGATTGCTATATTCACACGACGAATTAGGTTTTTCTGAGCATTTGTGAGGACGTATTGATTAAGATTTGCAACCGCCTTGGGCCAATTGAGTTTATTGGGGTACTTACTTCCTCTGACTGGTATCAGCATAGACTTGCTTAAAAATTTACGTGCATTATTGATCGAAGTTTCTTTCGTCGTTCCCTTGAGAACGCCCTGTGGAGCCGCACCTGAAAGCTGAAAATTCTTGAAGAATTGATCAATAGGTTTTTTAGACGTCACAGAAGCTTCAGATAGGAGAGCGGCTCTTCTTCCAGACAAAGGCTGGACCGCCAACTTTGAGACGGTGGCGAATCTTCGCGCAGCTCGTTCGGCCCGAGCCACGTTGTTATTTGTAGGGGCTCCCGATGGTCGGGGGGTTACGGGCCCGCCTCCTATGGGGCCGTTTACTAGTTTAAAGGCCTTGGAGCTCGTATAAGGTTCAGACGCTCGACGTTTGCAATTTTGGTTGCGATACGCGGACGCATGGTATTTGGAACGCGGTTTTGAACCTTCCGAAGCCGATTCAGAACGCTGTTGATTGTGGCCTGATTGGAGTTGGCGTTCAGCGCATTGGCGTTCCGAAGAGCTTGGTTAGCCGTAATCTTGTTCGTTAGAATATCATACTTGGTGACGGCACTTGCCGGTGCTTTGCCACGATTAAACCCGGCATTATTCAGACGAGTCTTGATTCCCCGGAGCCTGTTGATGTTGTTACCGGCTTCGTTAATCTCGGCAAGGACTGCATTAATCTTCTTCTGACGGTTCGCCTCGTTGAGCGCTGGTGCCGTCGCCTCCATACCCGGGAGTTCAGCAAACCCCGCTACGACAGCGGGACGGTTCAGGTTGTTCCACAGACTGGTGTAACGGGCGCCACCGTTACGACCAGAGTTGAGTGCACGGTTGGACCTGGCATTGCGACCAGAATTTGTGTAGTATTTGGCGAGGGCGTTGGCGTTTCCACCCTTGAAACCCGCCATGAAGTTGTTGAGGTTCTTGACCTGCCGAGTAAGATTGTTCACGGCGGCAGCCGCGGGTCCCTCTGGTGCACCAGTCACCATGGCGTTTGCAGCCTGGGGAAGAGCACGACGAGATGCAACAACAATCTTAGCCACTCCATTCACGATGCGATTCTTGTATGAAGCATTTGCACCATTGGCGGTTTTCATAAGAAGACCGTAGATGTGGGCGTTATTTTTGTTGTTTAATTTGTTGACTTCCTTGATATAGTTTCCAAGTGCGTTGCGAAGAGTCGCCGAATTAGCCTCGGTTATCATAGACTTGGCGGCGCCTCGACCGAACCATGTGGCTGGGTTCCACCAGACCATCTTTTGTTACTCTAGGGTCCGAAAAAAATTGGTGTCCTGTGAGAGTCACATAAAGGGCTCGGTCGTGTATACAGTAGAACAAAGCAAATGGCTCTCCAGATGTTCAACACCTTCGATGCCTCCAACGTCACCTTCTCCGATGTGCGCAAGAACGCCAAGGGCGGCAAGGCTGTGTACCTGAACGCGGTTGGCGGTGGTAAGCTCATCTTCCAGCTGCCTCAGCTCCGTGCGCCTTTTGGCCTGAGCGAGTTCAAGGACGAGGGCACCGGTCGCGTCAGCTACAGTCTGCCTCTGAGCCTGGACAAGCCCGAGGTGCTCGAGAAGTTCGCCAAGCTCGACGCTCGTGTGCTCGACTACATCACTGAGCACTCCGAGGAGCTTCTGGGCAAGAAGATGTCTCGCGAGGTCATTGCCGAGGGCATGTACAAGAGCCCCATCAAGCCGAGCTCCAAGGAGGGCTACGCGCCAACTCTCAACCTCAAGGTCATCACGGACCTCAAGACGGGCGCACCGGCCACCGAGGCGTACAACGCTCAGCGTCAGCCTGTGCCTCTGAGTGACCTGGAGAAGGGTCAGTCCCTCAGCGCCATCATCGAGCTCAACCAGATTTGGCGTACTCCTGCTGGTGTCGGCGTGTCCGTGCGCGTCCACCAGGTCATGTTCGCCCCGACCAACAAGCTCAAGCCGTGTGCTTTTCTCGCCCCAGCCGAGGAGCCCGTCTCCGACAAGGACTCCGAGATCGAGTACGAGACCGATCCGGACAACTAACCAAGTCGCAGCGCACAAGTCCTACGGACTTGGTCGGATCCCAAAATTTGAATTATAATGTGTAATATAAATATAATGAGCTGGATAAACTCCAGACAATTTCAAATAGCTGACCGCAACGGTCGTCACTATGTGCTTCGTCGTAACAACGCCGGTAACACAGAGATCAACATCCCCAGAAACATCGTCAGCAAGGGTCGGGCCATCGCGTGGCTCAAGGCGCACCCCGAAAAGGTCGCCAATCCTACCAAATACACGCCCAGACGGAAGCGCGGCGCCGCACCCCCTCCAAATAATAAAGGTATGATACTGGCCCCTTTTGTGAATCAAAAAGGCATACCATTCTTTCGGCGCATGAAACGGGAAAACTACAAACCGCCTCCGTATCAGCCTCCCCCGCGGCCAAAAACCCCTCCAGGTGGTTGGAAGTACCCGGCCCCCAAGCTTGTGCCCTGGAAAAAGCTACCGAATCGGCCACCCGCGAAGAACGAGTGGGCAATGACGTGTGACGAACTCAAATCGTCGCTCGACTCAACGACCCCCATAGGCAAGGGTCGTCAGGGTATAGTATTCACGGCCAAGCAGCTCGGTGGAAACAAGCGCCCTTTCGCTGTGAAGGTGGCGCCCCGTGACCTTATGGCCGCGAGCCGTAAAGAGCCCCAACCCGTCGATGTCGAGTTCAATATTCAGGATGCCGTTCAAATTTTGACCCCAAATGTCGTGCGCATCTACAAGAGTATGCGTTGTGAGGACTTCATCACTCCGACACAGATGGACATGCCGAACGTCCAGAACGCGGCCCGCTTCGACAAGTCGAAACAGGGAATACTCCTCATGGAGTTTGCGTCTGGTGGTTCGCTCGATTCTTGGTTGAGAAAGAAGGCCCATGTGACCGATGGTGTGATGGCCCAGATCATTTCGGACATTCTAAAGGCCCTCTTCAGAATCCAGAAAGTGTATCCCGATTTCAGACACAACGACCTTCACATGCAGAACATATTCGTCGCAGATCGCGGGTTCCTCATAGGCGACTTTGGGTGGGCCCGTCTAAAAAAGATGGGCACCAACCCTGCCGTCAACACGGCGAATGGGACCAAGACGGCCTCATTCTGGGGTGTAGGTCCCAAGACCGATGAGCGCTACGACCATCACCTATTTTTGAATGAATTGCTGGATTGGGCCCAGAAACACACCCCGTCCGATCACCCCAAGGCGATCGAGTTCCTGAAGATGGCCGTACCATCTGGGTACCGGGGCGCCAAGGATACGCACGTGTCTGAATGGCGCCTCAAATACGAAGACCCGTGCAGAGGTCTTCCTTCACTGGGTCAAGTTCTGAGCCATCCTTTCCTGTCTGGAAAGAAGCGCGTTACGTCACCAGAACTCAAGGCGGCCCGAGCCAAACTCAAGCCCGCCAAGGTCAAGCGTGTATTCTCGGCCAACCTCCTCAGGGCCAAGGCGAAGCTCAAGGCACCAAAGGAACTCAAGATGGTCACGTCCGCCCAACTGCGCAGGGCCAAAGCGGCACTGAAGTCTGTAGCGCGTCCTAAATCCAAGCCTCGCATCACGGGTTACAACCTACGCGCACGTAAAGCGAAGCTGCGCAAGGTGAAGGTGCCGAGTCCCGCAAAAGCCCCGAGCCCACCTAAGAAGAAGGTGAAAGTGCCCACTGCCCTTCTTAAAACCGCCAAATTCAATAAATTAGTGGAGAAATTATGGAGGAACGCGGGTGCTGCATCAAATAAAAATTTCCAAAGCGCGTGGAACAATGCTAGAATGAAGGCGATCAAAGTTATTGAAAATCGCCTCGGACGCAATCTACCAGCTTTTACGCCTAGCCCACCAAAACCCCTCCCAACCCCTCTGAGCCCGCTCGGGCCTCCCCCCAAGCCCAAGCCCAAGGCGCCCAGCCCGCCCAAGCCCAAGGCGCGACCCAACTACAGACTCAGCCCAACCTCTGGCCGAGCTAAAATTCAGTCCAAGAATAGCGGTCGCTGGGTCTATGCCAACCTTCACTATTCCATGGATGAATTGAAGAGCCTGGCCGCACAGTTGAGCGTAAACGTCAAGGGCCTCCGCTCAAAGGCGAATATCGCCAAGAAACTTTTCGGTTGATACTATAAATGCTGGCCGGTAACCGTGAACTCGGACAGAAGATTTTCTGGGGTATCTTGATTGTCGGTATCATCATTATATTGTGGAAGGGCGTGTCGGCCTATACGCAGCAGACGCCCGACAAGGGTAACATCATCGTTTACGGGTCAAAGACCTGTCCCTGGTGCGTCAAGCAAGAGGCTTACTTGAAGGACAAAGGAATTCCTTATGAGTTTGTGGATTGCAAGGACCAGCAGTGCCCTGATTTCGTTCAGGGGTTTCCGACCCTAATGGTCGACAACGTTGTTAAGAGTGGGTATACTGAGTTGTGAAAAGGGGGTTGCGAAGCAACCTGGTTCAAAACATCAAAAAGTCGCTGCGCGACTTTCCTCTAGAGCCGGAACAGCGCAATGCCCAGAGCCAGGAGGAAGGTCTGGAGCAGCGAGTCCACTGGGCGAAGGATGGTGATGTGCTTGACCAGTGTGCTGTTCCACAGGAACTGCATGAAGAAGGTCATGATCACCACGAACAGGACGAACACGATGAGGTTGTAGATCATCTCGCGCTGGTTACGGGACTGGAGAATGTTAAGCATCTTTTTATTAGAGGTTGAGAAAAAAACCAATTCTAATAACAAGATGGTGACGGTAGTGAAAAAAAAGTCGCCTGTAAAAAAGGTGACGCGGGTCACGACTCGTACCCGGGCGTTGCCTCTATCGGGTTACGAGCGTACGTTTTCTTGGGATCCCTGGGGACGGGCTGGAGTCAATCACGATAACTGCTACGACTATGCGTTTGGAAGCTACTCGGCCAAGAGAACGTCAAAGAGCGTTCCGGGTAATCGTAGCGGCATCGGCTCGAACGGTCTGACCTTCACGACGTGCGCGGGTATCGTGAAGCGCGTTCTGAGCGACAACCCAGGGAGTGTGTACCGGATAAGCCCTGCCGCCAAACCCAAGCCAGGATATTACAAGGTCATGTGCTTCGTGGCGCCTTCAAATGATTTTGGAAATTCAACTGGAGATTTCCATTGGTACGTTCAGAATCAGGCGGTCCGGTACAAGATCCGTCCCGGTGACACCGTGGCAAAACTTGCGCGTTTTTTCAGGGTCAGACCGGCTGTCATCATCGAGGCGACCCGGAAGTACAAAAACCCCGTGTCCAATACCGATGGTAAAATAGCGACCAACAATTCTAATATAAAAATGACAAACTCCCGGAGCGTCACGAATGGCCCGGCCTTGGCCGTTGGGAAGATTATCGAGTTCCCTGTCAACCTGTGGTCACACAAGCAGGGATGGGCATCAGGCCCCCTGATGATCGACGCCTCTGGTAAGACGATAGTCGACCCCAGACGGTCGAACCGTTCCTGGAAGCCTGGGTTCCACTATACCAAGTTTTGCTCAGCCTACGCCGTCCGGCGGGGTGTAGCACAGACCGGTAACAACAAGACGCGCTAATTCGGCACTGGAAGACCAAGTTCTCTGAGGACATCCTCTAGGATTTCTGATGGCTCGATGTCAAAGTGAATATCGGTATAAAAACGACCAGCACCGGCCGCCCCGCCTGGGATGAGTGAACGGAAGTCGAGCCCGAACCCTTCCACGATGGACATGACGTTTTGAGTTTCAAAATTCGTCACGTGTCTCTCGGGTGGGTCGGTAACCTTTTCGATTATGAGTCGGCACCTGTACGTGGGCACGTCAAAAGGTACTCGACACATCGGGCATGTGGGGTCTGGTCCGGTACAACTCGTCTTCCATCTCTCGAGACAACGGGTATGAAACTCGTGACCGCACCCGAGCGTCCTTGTGGCACTTTGACCCCCCATACACGCCAGACACACCGAACAGGTAGTCCCTCTATGTTGCCAGCAGCGTTCCTGACCTGGACGTAGCTTCTGGCGACATGGGGTTCCTGATAGGGTCGCCGCCCCACATTCCATTAATTTAATATCAGTATTACTTTTCATCTAGACCTACGCGCTCTGACCACTTCGGCCTCAAGGGACCGGATCGCTTCCTTGTACTTCTCCCTCATGTTCTCCTCGACGTGTTTTCTGAAAATAACTATGGGGTCGTCGTCCTGCTCCATCCGGCACTGTGGGCACTCGATGCTCGTCTCGAACCAAGTCATGATGCACTTGTTGTGGAACGAATGTTTACACTTGAGCTTCTTGGCCGTGTTCCGCCGAATCTCTTCAAGACAGACGGCACATGTTTGTGAAAGATGTGCAAGGCACTTCCCGTCTTGGACCGCCTTCTTTTTGCATTTGGCCCCTGAGAGGGTCACCGACGAGCAGTTCATTGTCTGATAGGATGCTACAAATTTCCTTGTGAATTTCCTCAACACTTCGGTTTGCGTTAATCACATGGACCCGACACGGTACATTCCTGACGAGTTTCTGGTACTCTTCGGCCAGTTCTCCGAGATACTCACGTGTCACACCCGTGTCACCCGCCTGGTGCCTCTTCTGGATGTGTTCCCACGCCAGATCCAGATCCTTGGCCAAGAAGATGTACAGGTCTGGGTACCATGCGTACTGCTCGTAGAACCGAGCATACGTTTCATCCTCTTGCTTGGTCACTGTTCCCTTCTTGAGTAACACGGGCCAGAATACCCAGCGAGAGCTCAAAAGGGACCTTTCGTAAATGACTGTTTCCTGAGTTTTTATAGGCCTGAGAGTCTGGAGAATTACCATGTGAAAATAGAACGCCCAACGCTTTGGGTCCTTGTAAAATTCTTCGAGAGGCCAGTCGTCTATAGGCTCTCGGCGAACTTTCCACCCCTTTTGCTCGAGGAGACCGAGCTGAGTCGTCTTGCCTGAACCGATGTTACCATCGATGACGACTCGAGGCATTATTTAATTTACGTTTTAATTCTTTAGTACGGCTCAACCTCATAGCCTGAAGTTCCCGTACGAGGGGTTTGGGCGGGCGTGTTGGTGGGAGCACAAGGGGGGCAGAAGGACACTGGACGCTGGGCCTTCCATGCGGCATCATAGCACAGACCCAGACCGACGTACTGATTATCACACAGGGTATTGGTGAACGTCAGTGCCATCCATATAGTGATGAAAATCAATAGGATTATGGTGACGACACCCCACATTTTATTATACGTTTAGAATTTTATTCGTTTTCTACGAGAACCTTGGGACCTCCTCCAGTGCGGCACGCAGCGTTCTTCAGGGGCAGAGACAGAGCCTCTGGGCCCTTGGACTGAAGGAACGCCCGCCACTTGTAGTTGTCCTGGAAGGCGATACCCTCCTTGGACATTAGCATATCATTCATGATACGGTTCGAATCGAACGAAGTGATGCAACGACCGTCGGCCATACCAATGCGCTCAGACATTTACTTTAGTTACACATTTTATTTAGTACCGTGACCCACTCCTCGAAGGTGGCGCCCATGATCGTCCCGAACAGCTCTGGGGTGGCGACCGGCTTGACGAAGATTCCCGCATCCAAATTTTGGTTCAAAATTTTGTAAGCCTGAGCAATCTCGTCGAGGGTCTGGGCGCCGGTCACGATGATCTTGCCCGTGCTGAAGATGCTGGCCGTCACCTGCTTCATGCCTTGGCCCGGGACAAACTTGACCTTGACGGCGCTGTACCTGTCGGGGTCGAACGTCACCTTGAACCCTGGGATCTTGGCAAACTTGGCGATGATCTTGTTCAAATTTACAGACGAATTGAGGGAAAAGTTCGTGTTGATCATCTTGATGTCCACCGTGGCCACTGGCGGCGGCTCCTCGAGTTCCAGAACAGAGGCCAAAATAAAGGACAGCTGTTTCAAGATGCGGCGGCAGTCGAACAAGTCCGAGCACCCCGCCACCTGGATCGCGCCGTTGCCGAAGATCTTGATGCTCTTGCGCGAGTAGGCGTCCTCGTAGCCGATGGTCACCTGGTTGTAAAAGGCCGTGTCCTTCATCTTCCACTCAAAGCCACGGAACTTGGAGCCCTTGCGCCGGACCGTCACCGACCCGAGCTCCTGGAACTTTTCTTTAAATTTCTTGAGGTCAATTTCCTGAAGAAATTTAGAAATCATCGTGATGGTCGTGATCCGGACCCACGACGGGTCGGGTCGCGTCGGGTCCTCGACGAGCCCCTTGCGAATCTCAGCGAGTTTCTGAATGTACGGGAACGAGTCCATGTTTCATGATGTTTCGGGTGTGACCCTTCGGCCCCCTGTCCCTCACGCAACACGTTTTTTCGCCGCCTTCTTGGCGATATTTGCGAATGGTTTTTTAAGTAGATAAGACTTCATGACCTTGCGGTAATACTTCTTGAGCTTCTCGTCGTTCGGGTGGATGTTGTTTGTGCGCGTGATGTTATGGGCCATCAGTGAAATCAGCTTCTGTTTCTTCACGGCGGCGATGACGCGATTCAGCTCCACAAGGCGGATGGGAGACTTCTTGGGCCGCCGCGTACGTGGCCGGGCCGCCTTCAGTCTCTGTGTCGCCGGAGTTTGCGCCATCGTGTTCAGACCCTCCAGAATCTTCACAGTCTGTGACACGCCGCCGAGCTTCTGAACAGCCTTGATGGCTTCGGGACTCACACCCTTCACATTGATTGCCAACCGCACGTTTCCTCCCGTCTCGTTGAGGGCCTCCGCCGCCTTGGCCACCTCTGGAGCCCCACCGGGCACGAGAGCGACCGTGTTGACGGCATTGGAAGGTCCGCCCACCGCACTGATGGCTGCGGTCTGTGATGGGGGCAGAGGAGGTGGTGGAACTCCAGCACCTGATGGAGGAGCTGGTGGACCACCGAGTGCCCGTCTAATAGCGTTTTCATTCGAGGATACCCGGCCAGGTTCGTACCCTCCTGCTCCCGCTCCCGCTCCGTAGCCGTACCCTCTTCCGTTGTTGCGCGCCCGTGGAGGTTCAGCACGTGCCATGGCTCTGCGGATGGCGTTGTTGTTCGAGCGACGGCGGTAACTGGTCTCCGATTCACCTGGATACCGGGACACGCCACCCAGTGCCTGTCTCATACGGCGCTCGTAGCTCTCACCTGGACGGCGCTCATCTCCCCGACGGCGTTCAAGGCGCCGCCGCTGGACCCCAAGTGCCTCGCGAATGTTACGGTTATTGACCCCTCTCAAATTTCTATTAAAATTGGAAAGTCTGTTCATGTTGCTGATCTCACGAATCATCGCGATTATGGCGGACACAATCTCACGACGGCCATTGAAATTGGTGGGGAGCTGCTTCAGGAGCTCCACGAGGCGGCCAAGGCGCTCACTGCTTGAATATGAATAACGAATTCTGTTCAGAGATTCCTTTACCAGCTTGTATATGACCGAGTTCACGTTAGCCTTGTTTCCTGGGTTCTCGCGGCGCCATCTCAAAAGAGCTGCCAAGTTGAGTTTGGAAAAGTTGGGGCGACCCTTAGGGCCAAATGTGGGACCAGGGGCTGGCACGGGACCAGCGGCGGCGCCCGTGTTCACGTGCCAACCAGTCTTGCTGTTCGCCCCCTCACCTTTGGTTCCAAAATACCACTTGCGACCGTTCTTGGGCCGGTTGGCCTGTCTGAACGTATTAGCCGGGTAAAAATTGAGCGCGGGTGCTGGACCCTCCATCTTACCATTCGTTTTGAAAAGATTCATAATTATTCTAAAAATAAGGTTAGCCGTGTTGTTGGTCGTCGTGGGTGGGCGCGGAGGGGGCTGGGCCTCTATTTTAGCCTTGATTTCAGGAGCCTTTTCAGGGGGTCCAAGTGCTTTTATAATTATATTCAGTATTTTGGAGTTTGTATTATTCTTTGGGGGTGCCCCGGTGTGTTTCATCACCTCCTCGGCCGTCTCCTTCTTCAGCCGACCGTTTGGCCCCAGAGAATTTTGGATCAATTTTAGAATCAAACGAGCCGTGTTTGATTTTGGGGTGCCGGTGCCAAGTGACGCGGAAATTTCCCGTGCCACTTCAGGTTTCAGGGCGGTCTTCAAGTTTTTCCCAGAATTCAATGATTTCCGGATAAGAGTTATTATGGCTTCAGCGATAGTCTCCGAAGTCACGCCGGGTAGCTTTTTTACTGAAACTCCGTTCTGAATAAGACGGATGATTTCATCGACAAGTGCCGTACTCATACCTAATAGGGCCCTAGACAAAAATTCGTGTCCTGTCCAGCTTAGGGTCTGAACCTGTGTAGGGTCTACACAGACACACAAAAGCTTCGAAATGCTCAAGACCCGCCTCATCTCCCCGTACCAGCACGAGGGCGTCCGGTGGCTCGTCAAGCGCGAGTTGGACACTACACACCCTGGTGGCTTCCTCTGTGACGAAATGGGCCTGGGCAAGACTGTCCAACTCATCGCCACGATGTTGGTCAATCCCAAGCCGCACACGCTTGTGATCGTGCCCAAGTCGATCGTGGGCCAGTGGTGCTCTGAGGTGGCCCGGTTCGCCCCGAGCCTGAGCACCTACGCCTTTGACGGTGCGCGGCGCAAGCTGCCTGAGAAGCTCCCCTCTATCGTGGTGGCGCCGTACTCGGTTCTGCCGCAGCGGCCGGGTGCGCCGCCCTGTGAGCTGCTGAGCGTCAACTGGGACCGCGTGATCCTCGATGAGGGCCACGAAATCCGCAACAAGAAGAGCAAGAGCCACATTGCGGCCCGGGCTCTCGTGGCGCCCATCCGCTGGATCGTGACCGGTACGCCCGTCTTCAACTCCATCAAGGACTTTGTGGCGCTGTGCGCCTTTGTGGGGCTGCCGCGCGAGGTGGTCCAGGGGTACACGGACCAGATCCGCGCCAAGTTCGTACTGCGCCGTACGAAGACTGATGTGGCCGAACACAACAAGCGCCTCGAGCTCCCGCCCCTGGACTTCCAGAACCTCGAGCTCGAGATGTACCCCGAGGAGCGTGAGCTGTACAGTGACGTGTTCAGCAAGGGCCAGACCATCGTGCGCAGCGTGTTTGCCGCCGGTACGCAGAACATGCACCAGATGGAGCTGCTCGAGTGCCTCCTGCGCGTCCGCCAGGTGATGACGTGGCCTCAGCTCTACCTGGACGGCATCGCCCTCAAGGAGGAGAGCGACCCGGAGCCGTGGCTCGGCCGGTCGCGCAAGATGGAGACGCTCATGGGGTGCATCGAGACCCATCCCACTGAAAAGACCCTCATTTTTACGCAGTTCATGGGTGAGATGGACCGGATCCAGGAGTTGTTGGCGGAGATGGGCACCCCCACCTTCCGGATAGACGGCTCGGTCCCCAAGGAGCAGCGCGATGAGCGGATCCAGAGCTTCAAGAAGGGGCCGCCCAACTCGGTGTTCATCATCCAGATCAAGGCGGGTGGCGTGGGCCTGAACTTGCAGGAGGCGACGCGCATCTACATCACGTGCCCGGCGTGGAACCCGGCGACGGAGCTTCAGGCGATTGGCCGCGCTCACCGCACCGGGCAGACGCAAAAGGTGGTGGTGCGGCGCCTGATCTACATGGGGGAGGACGGAGTGACGCCGCTGCCGAGCGTGGAGCAGAGCATCATGCAGTTGCAAGAGGGGAAGGCCAAGGTGTGCGCCGAGGTGCTCAAGGACCCGCGGCTCGAGACGCAGGTGCCCAACGCGTCGCGGACCAAGATCACTATTCACGCGCTCAAGAAGATTTTCGCAGTGTAATGATAGGGAATGCCGTCACTTTACTCTATTAGACCCGCCCCCCGCACTATGAAAGGCGCGGCCCATGTGGGCATCTTTATCCGCCGCCCAGCGTCCCCTATTGTCCGTGCCAACAACGTGCGTAGTAAGATTGTAGGACTGTTCAACGCTACACCCAATTATGTAAACTTGTCCCCTGGTAATAGAATAGCTCTCCGTGCCATATTCGAGGAACTCGGGGTCACGAAGACACAGCTTCACAAACTTGCGACTGTTGTATTAGATATAAGAATTAGGGAGATGGCGAGTCGCGCTAATACCAACGCGAACCACCTTCATGAGGCCGAGTTTTGGGCTTGGCTGTCCATCGTCACCCGTCGATCCAATCAGGAGCGCCCCAGCCCAAAAACGCTCGTGCAACAGGAACTCGCGAAGTTCGTCGCCCGTCCTTGGAACCCATGGACCAACACACACAATCCATTATTTTCCAAAAAAAAGGCAGAAAAAAAATAAAGAGTAACACTAAATGACGATCGGCTCCCGCGCTCAGGTTTACCATGGCAACGCCACCGAGACCGCAGGCGGCCTCAAGAAGAAGGATCTGAAGATGGTCAAGGGTGAGATCGTCAGCAAGTCCAAGTCCAAGGATGAGAAGAAGAACCCATGGATAAAGGCGGTCGCAAAGGCCAAGAAGGAGCTCGGCATCAAGGGCTTTGCGCTGGTCCAGGGCCCCCTTCTGGCGAAGGCCCGTGAAATTTATTCCAAGTAGATTACAAGATGAACGACGGCCTCAGGGGCCTTCGCGTCACGGCCAGTCTGGCACTTATGAACAAGATACTCAAGAGTCCAAAAACGCGCAAATCCCCTTCGCCAAAACGGGCGGCTCGGCGTGGGACGTCGGCGCGTCGGGGCTCGGTTGCTCAGTCCCGTAGAATCGGATCTGCGAAGCGCGTATAGTCAGCCCCCATACATTATTGAAAAAGTAATTTGATTCAATATCAATTATGCAACTCAGTTCTTGCCCACGGAAGAGACCCTCTCGGACATCGGGTGTGACCTGTTTTGAATTTTCATCGAAAATATAAGTCGCATCATCAATCTTGATACGAAGGGACCCGTTCGAGAAGTTGGACTTGAACGGCTCTTGAGGGCACAAGCGCCTCTCGAGCTCCGCCCACCACTCCACGAACTCGTGGTTTTTTATCTCGATGTTGAAACTTTTGTATTGTGACACACCCCACGTGCACACCCCCCGGGGAACCTGAAAGCGCAGGGGCTTACCGTCATATAGGTACTTGCTCTTGTCTTTCATACCGGGTACTACATCTATGACGTCTTTGGCCACGTCCGACCAGAGTACCATTATAAAATAAAATGTTGGCATTTTTTAACTAGTATGTCGTCATATGAGTTTTACCTAAAAAGACCCGCTAATAATATCTCTTGGAGACCTGCTTTCGTCCGAAACATGACCAATTTTGCGAACACGATTAAAACCTACCGCGAAAAATACGCCAAGGCTCCTCAAGGTTCGGCTGAAGAGCGCAAGGTGGTGGCCAACTTCAACAAAGCCTATGGCGCATGGATGACCAAAGTTAAAAATGAGAATGCACGGCGCCGTGCCCACGAGAGCGAGTTTTTCAAAAACCTCAGTGCCGCTAGAAAATCAGGGAACGCCGCGGCAGTCAGTGCGGTTCTGGCCAAGTACGCGAATTCTGCAGCGGCTGCTTCCCCGCGCCACGTTTCACCATCCCCTGCTCGGCAGCGCAGCCCAGTGGCGCGATCCGCGTCCCCCAAACGTTCGGGTAAAAGACGCAACACTAAAAACTTGCGCAAGGCGTTGGCACACCGCACTCTCTCTCGTCTGAAAGCCAACCTCATGGCGCAAAAGGCGGCGCTTGAGTCAGAGCGCAATAAATTAGAAACTCAAATTTTCGCACTCATCAGACAGATAGGGGAGTTGCCAAATAACTAAAAAGTGCCGTCGGTTGCTGCGCCGATGACTCGTGCCAGTCCCGAACCCCTGAGTAGGACCCGCATCTCCGTAGACCAGGAATCACGGGTCACGAACGACGAGAAATTTCCATTCCTATTAATCACCTCAACCATGTGCTCATCTTCAGTGTCATTAAAGACCCATAGACCTGCCGTGTGATAGTTCAGTTCTATAGGTCTTCTGATTATATGGGATCCTGCTACACGAAAGTTATGGAGGGATTTTGATTCTAAATTATAAATGAGACCGTCATGGGACTTGAGAAGGTACCAAAGTCGCCAAGCCTTGGCCTCGTCTATTTTTTTGGGAGGAATTTTGAAACATAATCGAACATCGATCGATGGATTGGACCATTCAATTATTTTTCGAATTAATTCTGTAGGCAAATTACGCCAGATTTTTGAATCCATGTTTTACTATCTCTTGCAGTTTTTATAAGGCGCACAGCTCGAACGCATCGTGAACCCCTTTATCGTGCCCAAGAGACACCTGAGCTTTGAGAATTTACGAGGCAAATTGAACACCTTTTTGTTCGAAGGCCTCACACACTTTTTGTTTTTGGGCCCTGAACGGCAACAGGATTTCATCTTGAATTTAGTTTGGAAATTTAACTTAGTAAACGTTCCAAACACTGCGCGTGGGAGCGGTGCCACGAGGGCCGGTGTAACTAACCGCGTAACTCAAGTTCATAGGCTTGGTATTGTTGGTGGTGGTTCCATTGTTGACGGGCGTACCATTCGCCGTCTTGCGCTTCGTCACGCCGTTGACGGTCTTGGTCCAGATGGTGAGACCGTTGGGTGTCTTGTTACCCGAATTGCGGTAACCACGGACGCGCATTTTTGCAGCGTTGCGAATCGCTTTGAGGCGATTGGAGACGGGCATTTTATATTGAGACGAGAAATTTATCCCGAACACATCAGGCACGACTCTGGGTTTTCACGGGAACACGCGAGTTTCTCCTCTTCTGTTGGCTTCGCCGTGGACAGTTTCTCGACTGGAACCGTCACCTGCTGAGCCCGAGCCTTGGCGCGGGTCCGCAGGTAGTACATGCCCGTCTTGAGCCCCTTCTTCCAGCCGTACATGTGCATCGAGCTCAGCTTGGCCATCGACGGGTTCTCCATGAAGATGTTGAGTGACTGGGACTGGTCGATGAACGCACCCCGGTCGGCCGCCATGTCGATGATGCTCTTCTGAGGGATCTCCCAGATGGTCCGGTAAATCGCCTTGAGGTTCAGTGGGATCCCGTCAATCTGACTGATCGACCCCCCGTTCCGAACAATTTCATTCTTAATTTGAGGGTTCCAAAGGTTCAGCTTCTGTAGGTCCTTGATCAGGTGCTTGTTAATCATGACGAACTCTCCGGCCAGAGTCCGGCGCAGGTAGATGTTGGTCGTGTACGGCTCGAACGCCTCGTTGTTCCCCATGATCTGGGCGGTCGAGGCGGTGGGCATCGGCGCCACGAGCAGGGAGTTCCGGAGCCCATGGGTCTTGATCTTTTCCCGAATTTCATTCCAAAATTCATTAGATTCTTTTCCCCACATGTCAGGTTGAAGAATACCTTGAGACGCAGGTGACCCCTGGAAAGTTTCGTAAGGACCCTCCTCCTTGGCCAGTTCACACGACTCGGTCAGAGCCGCATGGTAGATGGCCTCGAAGATGCCAGTGTTGAGCTTCCGCGCCTTGGGCTCGTCGAACGACAGACCGAGCATCTGGAACACGTCGGCAAGTCCCTGGACGCCAATACCGATAGGGCGGTGGCACAGGTTCGACTTCCGGGCCGCCTCGGTGGGGTAAAAGTTCTTGTCGATGACGCGGTTCAGGTTACGGGTGATGACGCGGGTCACGTCGTGAAGCTCCCCAAAGTCAAAGTAAGGCGTTGTACCCGAAGACCCGTCAGCGGCGCCGTACCCCACGCTCTTCACGAATGACGGAAGGCACAAAGACGCCAAGTTGCACACGGCCGTCTCGTCCGGCCCGGAAACCTCCATGATTTCTGTACACAAATTGGACGACTTTACTGCGCCGATGTTCTTCTGGTTGGACTTGGCGTTTACCGCATCTTTGTAGCACATGTAGGGTGTCCCAGTCTCAACCTGACTCTTCAGAATCGCGTCCCAGACCTGTCGCGCCTTGACCACCTTCTTGAACCGACCCTGGGCCACGTACGTCCGGTACAACTCATTGAACTCCTCACCGTACACGTCGGACAGACCCGGGCACTCGTGAGGGCACATCAGGTGCCACTCCTCGTCCTTCTCGACCTTCTCCATGAAGAGGTCTGGAACCCACATGGCCGTGAAGAGGTCGCGACAACGCATCTCCTCGTCGCCCTGGTTGAGGCGCAGCTCCAGGAACTCCATGACGTCCGCATGCCACGGCTCCAGGTAGATGGCGAAGGAGCCCTTGCGCTTCCCGCCACCTTGGTTGACGTACCGAGCCGTGTTGTTGAAGACGCGGAGCATAGGCACGATACCGTCAGCCACGCCGTTCGTGCCCTTGATAGGAGTGCCGTTCGCCCGGATGTTCGAGCAGTGGATACCTATGCCGCCCGACCACTTGGAGATGTGCGCACACTCCTTGAGCGTCTCGTAGATGCCCTCGATGCTGTCATCCTTCATAGCCACCAGGAAGCAGCTCGAGAGCTGCGGATGGTTTGTACCGGCGTTGAAGAGTGTCGGCGTCGCGTGTGTAAAATGCTTGAGGGACATGTGGTTATAGGTCTCCCGGACGCGGCGGAGACACTCCGTTGTCTCCGTCCCGTGTATGCCGACCGCGACGCGCATGAACATGTACTGGGGCGTCTCGCCAACGTTCAGGTAACCACGTTGAAGCGTCTTGATTCCAAAGTACCCAAAGTCATAGTCGCGCTTCGTATCGATCCACGCATCCATCTCGAGACTCAGGCACTTCATGAAATAGTCACTGACGATGCCCTTGGCGTGTAGAGCGACCATGGCATCGCTAAAAGTCTTGGGACAATTCTTCTGAAGATTCGAGACGGTGACGCGCATTGCCAAAGTCTCGTAGTCGGGATGTTCCGTGATCATAGCAACGGCCACTTCGGCCGTCAGGTTATCGATTTCCGATGTGGAGATCCCATCATACATGCTCTGGAAAACCTTCTGGGCCACCTTATCCGGCTGGACGTTCAGGGGCTCGAACTCCGGAGCCTGATTTAGTTTTGAAATTCGCTTGGTCACCTTGTCGAAGAGCATCTCGACCACATCTCCCGACCTCTTGACAACCTTCATTGTGTAATAAGCGTCGGCTTTTTTTATCCTCGTCTAACATCAAATGAGCACCCGTCTGCTCCCTACGCCCCTCACGGATGCTTTCTTTTCCGATTTCAACCGTGAGCAGATTCACAACATGATTATCGACTCGGTCCAGGCCAAGACGGGCGTGAAAATAGAGCGTCAGAATGATGCGGACCTACAGGCTCTCATGAAGCGTGTCTACACGAACATGGCTCGTGACCCTTACAGCGACGTGCGTGGGCAGGTGGACGCCATGAACAAACAAACCGTCAAGGAGGCGACAGCCACCGTCACGACTGGCGTCCTCCAGCAGCTCGTGTACCTGCGTGACATCTCCTCGAACCCCGTGCCCATGGCCGCTCCCGTCAGCACCAGCACGTATGGAAATAAAATGCCATACAACAGCAAGATTGCGTTCTAGATGCGCTCCCTAGATGACATCCTGATAGGTTTCTTCATATTCTTTGCAATTGACCGTGCTATTAGACTCTTCAGTAACGCGGTCGTAGAGCCTTGGGCTCGGACCAAGACGGGCGACGAGCACAGGGTGGAAAACTGGAAATTAGGTACAGAATTCCTTTTACTTTTGGCCGCCGTCTTTGTCGTCTTCAAGATGCGCCGTTTCATAGGGCGCCTGAACAAAGCTTAGAGACGTCAAGACCTTGATTTACAATGAATAGGTTTCGTGATGAAACTGCTGAGCTGTGCAAACAGAAAGGGTGGGACAAAGCTCCAGTAAGCATCGTATGGATGTTACTGAACGAGGAGATGGGTGAACTAGCCTCGAGTATTAGACAGAACCAAAGGATATACAAAAAGACGGGACTCAAGAAGGACAGAGGGACTGACATAATGATGGAGATGGGTGACGTGTTCAGTTATCTTTTCCAGTTGGCCCATATGTTGAACGTGGACATGGACACGATGTGGGAACTTCACCGACAAAAGGTCCAGACAAAAGTTTATGCTAAAAATAATGTAAGCGTATGTTAAGATGGCTACGGCCGCTATGGCGTGTGATGACCTGAGCATCAATCGCTTCAACCCATACACGTGGTCCGGAACCTTCGGTGTTTACTCCGATGGGTTCCCGAGCACGATTCCTATCGACGGTTCGTACACCACTGAAATTAGCGAGGAGCCCACTGTTTACATGGATCCTCTTGCCGGTACCGCGGACCCTAACATGAACCTGGCAGGCCCTATGTACTTAAAGACGGCTCAGACCAGCCCCGCACCTTTCCGTGGTTTCCCAGCGCGCAAGAACGAGTTCCCAGACGGTACTGTGACGTGGATGCGCCCAGGGCAGCCATGGAGCTGGATGGGTGGCCACCGCGCAGCCGATGACACGTGGACGGCGCGCATCGGTGGTCAGGACCTCTTAATTTGGCTCGTTCTCATAGCTCTGGTCGTGTACCTGTTTTCACGCCTCAAAAAGTAGAAACCTTGGGCGCCACCACCTTGACTAATTTCTTGGCTAAATTCTCTTTTTCAATTTTCGACCGTTCATCCAGCTTGGGGCAAAAATGAACCTCCAGCTGGATGCACTTGGCACAAAAGTTTCCGGTGCACTCACGACACTTGAGGAACCTGTTCTTGTGCGGGCACTTGGGTGGTTCAGGCTTGGGTCCAAACACATCCATATACGCCTCTTCAGGACTTCTCATCTATTACTAACTCACAAGCAATTTCATTCTTAAACTGTAGAGGCTCGTCATCGACCAACTCACATAGTCCCTGGGCGCGGCCCTTGACGATGCGGTCCCAGACCTCTTTCATGGCTGGCAGGTTCTTTTGGAACCACTCACGGTCACGCTTGACGCGGACAACCACAAACTCTTCAGCCTTTTTTGGTACAGTGCCTTCGGCACTGGCTGGTCTATACTGAATAAAGTCGCACTCTTCAAGGTCCGTAATCTCAAGCTGAAGCTGAACTTGGGGCCAATAGTGCTTTGGGACCTTGGGCTCGATCTTGCGAGTCAGAGGGCATTTTATCTCGATCAAGAGCCCATCCTCGGTGACACCATCAGGCGAGGCTCCGAGCCACTCGTACTGACGGTGCTGAACCAACCCAATCTCATGAGACTTGCGCCCGGTCCGTTGGTCATACAGGTCCCTGACGAGCGGCTCGAGTGCTGTACCGTGCGCAGTAGCTGCGTTTCCGGCCCACTTGGTCCTGAGCACCTTTTTCTTCACGAGCGAATCGGGGGTTTCAAAGTGGTTTTCACCAAGGGCACTTGCCACGTCACTTGCCGTGATCATCTGATCACGGAGTGCTAACCATTCCTCCGATCTTTGTTCGGCGTATTCAGCCGCAAGGAGCTCCTTGGCCCTCTCCACTACGCTCACGCTTCGGAGGTCCATTCTTGTTCTTAAATCGAGGGTCCGTCTTAAGTACAATTTCGGCCGCATTCTGCTCAGCCTGTTTCTTTGTGAGTGCGAAACCCGCTCCACATTCCATGCCATCGACTATCACCGTGATGAAAAACTGGCCATTCGTCTGACCGTCCACGCGATACTCTGGAAGGGGATACTTGAGAGCCTGACACCAACGCATGAGCTGGTCCTTGTAGTTGTCATCGACTAGCGAGGTTTTCACTTTAGTAAAAACATCGAGCACAAACTGTTTGGCGTGAACCATCCCAAGGTCAAGGTAGATGGCTCCTACAAGAGCCTCGAAGACGTCCTCCATGATGTGCTCATTGTTGTTCCAGCCGTTTCGCTCACCCTTTTCATCCATCAAAATCAGCTTGTCGAGTCCAAGTGTCTTTGAGATTTCGCAGAGGGTCTTACCCCGGACCATCTTCGTCCGGGCCTTGGTCAAAAACCCCTCCTGATGCTTTTCATATTGGTCAAATAGATGTTTTGTGATTATAAATCCAAGGACAGAATCGCCCATAAACTCCAAAGTTTCGTACGAACCAGTCAGTCCTGAGTAGCGCTTCAGTGCTGACTTGTGCGTAAAGGCCCGGCGATACAAATTTAGATCCTTAATTTTCGTCCCGACTAGAGCGTTCAGGGTTTCACGTGAAAGCTCGGGTGGGGAGACGGACTCCATTTTGTTTTGTATTACATTACACTCAGACTTTTAAGCCTCTGAGACCGAGTCCGAAGCTCCGCTTCGCGACTGGAACTCGGACTCAGGCAATCGGACAACCTAAGCAGATGGCTTGGCCACCTTTGGGCGAAGCTTCTTCTCCTTGGGGGGAGCGTCAGCAGCCTCGGTCGCGGGTGCCTTCTTCTCACGTGGCTTCTTCTCGGTCACCTCCTTGATGTAGTGGGGGTTGATGTACTTCTGGATGTTCAGGAAGGTGATCTGAGTGCCCTCTGGTGGCTGCAGCAGGTCCTTCAGGGTCGCATCCAGGCTGATGTTCTGACCCGCCTTCAGGCCCTTCTCGGTCACGTAGGTGTTGATACGAGCAGTCACCTGAGACCGCGAGATCTTCTCATCAGCCGCCAGACCCAGGAAGGTGCGCAGCTTGTCCGTCACGTTCAGGGGCTTGTTGAAGCCGTTGTTCTGGGAACGGGCAGCCTGCTTCTCACCCGTTGGGTCCTCAAAGTGCTGGCGAATCTTGCGGATATCCTTGCGCAGAGCCTTCAGCTCCTTGGCGAGCAGCTCGAGGGTAACTGGAGCATCGGGGGTGGTGGCCATTTCTACTCTACACACGAGGCCCATCTTTAAGCCAGGGATGCGATGGTCAAAAACACGATGAGCAACATCAAAAGCGGAATCATCATTCGCTCCCAGACCGTCTGATACCGCGTGTCAGGCGGTTCATAGTCTGAAGCCCCTTTAGCCCTGGTGGGTTCGTCACTCGTGACCAAGTTCACGCCAAATCCAGGGGGCAGTGCCGTCCCAGACGATGCTCGAAATTCGTTCTGAAATTGAAGAATAGAAGGTACGTCTGGGTTGGTGTTGCATCGTGGAACGCAACATCCTGAATCACATGGAGTCACCAGGCCGTTCTGGCGGTTTATGTAGGCGCACACCTGTGACCCAGGATCGACCGGGTTCGAGAGGCACTGACACCCTTTGCCGATCAGGTCGGAAGAGCAGTAACTCATCTACTATTAAAGAGGAAATTAGTTCCTAATATAAATGGAGTACGCGACGCCTCAGAAGCTTCCAGACGGCCGTTACTTTCTGAAGATTACTGGGGCCCGTCATCAGGTGAACGGTCTGATTCTCCAGGACTCCCTTGCGTCCAAGTCAGTCAACTTCAAGACTGAGTCTAAAATTTTCTCCGAAATTGATGAGCAGATCTTGGCTCAGGCCAAGCAGTCCAAGCAGGAGTGGTTTGGCAAGGACCTGAGCGACGAGACCATCCAGAACGCATGGCAGGAGAGCGTGACTGACGGCGTTCTGGGCGCCTCTCTGGCAACCGTCAAGGGTCAGGTGGTGACTGTGGCTTTTGACACGCGCAAGAATCCAGTGGAGCTCCAGGACATTCAGCCCGAGACGTCGTGTGATGTGGTCCTCGAGCTGTCAGGTCTCTGGTTCCTGAAAAAGTCATTCGGTCCCATCTGGCGCGTGCTCCAGGTGCGCGTCCGCGCCCCTCCCAAGGCTCCAGAGTTTCCCAAGGATTATCTTTTCTCTGACGAGCCAGCCGACGAGGTCGAGGACGACCCGGCGGACTACCTGGATTAGTCCCAGTTCCGTAGGAACTGTCCTCCCCAGTCCCAGGGTCCAGCCCGTCCTTCCCACCCAAGTCCTTCGGACTTGACCTTTGAGCCCAAAAAAATTATTGGTAACTTATAATAATATGGATCGCAAGGGACTGGCAATTCTTTTCCTTCTGGCCGTCATCCTTTTCCTGCTGTTCGCCCCCAAGGTCAGTGGCTTCCACCCGGCCAAGAACGGCGGTATCAGCGGCTCGAATCTGGACTCGTCGATGGCCGCCGCCCCAGCCGCCACTTCGTACGAGGGCGGTGCTGACGTGTCGTCCGCCAGCCTGATCCCCCGCGAGGTGGTTCAGACCGAGGACTTTGGTCAGTTCAGCCCAGACAAGATCATGTCGGGCCAGAACTACCTGGACCCACGCAGCCAGATTGGCTACCCAGAGACTGTCGGCGGCGTTCTGCGCAACGCCAACCAGCAGTTCCGCTCCGAGCCAATCAACCCCCGCACTCCAGTGAGCATCTTTAACCTCAGCACCATTCCCCCAGACACCATGCGCCCCAAGTTTGAGATTTCGCCAGAGTACCAGTGAAGAAACTCGCGAGTTTGTTCCCCGCGTTAGCTTCGCTTAAATAAGTGCTTTATATTTAGTAGAAAATGGACTTTAAACAGGCAATGACTGAGTGGGTCGCCCTCAAGGCCCAGTTGGCCGCAGCTCGCAAAGATCTCAGCGTTCTCAACAAGCGCGAGAAGGATCTTCGCCAGTTTGTGACGAAGGAAATGAAAGAACGGGAAATTGATACCGTAAAGGTCCAGGACAAGGTCAAGGTGAATTTCAAAACGAAAAAGACCAAGGCACCAATCACCAAGGATGTCATCAAGAAGGGTCTGAACACCTTTTTCGGTGGTAACGAGGCTCAGGTCGAGGGTGCGTTTCAGGCTATTCTGGACGCTGCGCCCGTCAAGGAGACGGACGGTGTCATGGTCACAGGCCTCAAGTCGGTCCTCGAGGCTTAGAGCGTTGGGACGTTTATAATTCAAGACCAAAAATGGGTATCAACGATGAGTACTCGCGTGACGCGTACAATTACGACCTCGCGTACGACTCTGATGGATCGGACGAATTCGATCCCGAACTCCATCCAGAAGACTGGCAGGATATGTACTCCCAGGAACTCCTCGATGGTTGGATGAAGATCCGCGACTACATAGAAGAGCGATATCTCGAGATCTGGGCAAAGTTCCCCGACTTTGTGGACTTGGTGCTTCACTCGGGCCGTTGGTACAGTGCCGAGCCGCAGAACGAGCACCACGAGGCCATGTGGAACCTGATTTCCAATTTGCCCGTCATTCGTGACCGTGTTCAGGCAGAGAACTTTTACGGGTGGGCAAAAAATTATATGAGTGAATTGTAACAATGTTCGACGTTACCGGCCCCAAGGTTCTCGTTCCTGCCATCCTGTTTGCTCTGCTGAGCCCAGGCCTGCTCCTGGCTCTGCCACGGGGCGCTGGTCTGCTGGTTCAGGCGGTGGTTCACGCCCTGGTCCTGACCTTCGTCTACTGGGCGATCGCCAAGTTTGTGCTGAAGATCAGCCTGACCCAGGCCGACCTGGTCGTGCCAGCCGTCCTGTTCGTTCTGCTGACCCCAGGCCTGGTGCTGACCATCCCACCAAAGAACGGTGGTCTGTTCATGTCCCGTCAGACTTCCCCAGTGGCCGTGGGTGCCCACACCGTCGTGTTCGCTCTGCTGTTCGCCTACCTGCGCGGCCAGTTCCCCCGCTATTATTAGATTAAAATTGTAGAATGGTCCGGTGCCTCGCCATCGGCCCAGGAGCCATGGGCTTCTTCCTTTATTTAGGAGTCCTTTCAAAACTAAAACAAACCGGTAGACTCGAGGGGCTTGAGGAAATCTCAGGGGCCTCAGCCGGGGGCCTTTTGGCCTTTCTGTTTCTCGCGACGAAAGGGGATCTTCCCAAGATCCTCGACTATGCTCTCACCGTACCCGTGAAACAGATTATGAAACCAAATTTGAAAAACTTTATGAAGAGCTATGGCCTCGTGCCCCCCACCAAGATTCGAAAGGTTCTGTCCGAGGCCTGTATGAAATTCATGAACCGTCCCGACGTCACGTTCGAGGAGCTCTATGCATGGCACCCCATAAAGTTCCACGTGAGTGCTTACTGTGTGGACTTGATGAAGACCGACTATTTTTCTGTGAATTCAACTCCAAAATTGAGTGTCCTCGACGTGGTCAGCGCGACCATCGCAATTCCTTTTCTATTTTCAACTGTAAAAATCGGGGAGTGGACGTACATAGACGGCGGTGCGGCCGAGACGACGCCTTCTGGCCCGTTTTTGGGAAGGAGCGGGGAGGTCCTCGCGATGAAACTCGGATGGTCGAGGCCGTCGCCGGTCACGGACCTCAAGTCTTACGCCACAGGGATTTTGTATTCTACTATGAAATTGAGAGCCGTGTATGAGGTGCCTACACTGGATCTGGACCTGGGAGACTCTGACGTGTTTGATTTCGGTGCGTCAAATGACGGGAAGCTCAGGATGTTTATGAAGGGCCTGGCCACAAACTTTTCTTAGTAAATAAAAACAAAATGCGTTCCATAATGCGATCGGGATATACCCAGCGTCGGACCCGCAAGGTGATCCGGGTCAAGCGCAAGGACGGGACGTCCTACTCGTACGTCCGCAAGGCGGGTGTGAGCCGCGTCCGCGCCGCACCCATTCCAGACGTGGGCGCGGCCGGCAAGGGCCCCAAGCTCATCGGTAGCCTCAAGGGTGGTATGCTGACCAAGTACGGTTACCACCCAGTCGAGGCGATGACCAATCGCCACAAGGCTCTGAGCAAGGGCATCAGCCAGGGTGAGAAGCCCCTGAGCGTGATGCGCCGCCTCGTGGCCATCAGCACCCTGACCAAGCGGACCCTGCCCCGCGCGTCCCGCATCTACAAGCAGGACGCCATGTGGATCCGCAGCAAGTACGCCAAGTCTTTCGGGCGTCGTTAATTTCTATGTAAATGTTAATGAGCGGCCTAAGCCTAGAAGAATATTTAAAAAAGAGTCGTGAAGCTGCGATAGGCGGTGTTTTGCCCAATGAGTACGGTAGGCTTCGTAGAAAGAGTATGGTTGTTCTCACCCCAACGGTGGAGGGTTTCACCAACTATATACCAGCAGGATGGCGCCGAGTTCCCGGTACGCGTAATCTCATAAGAGGGAATGGTAAATCAGCGTTTAATAGAGGCGTCATCGTCGCCAACGTTGGTAACGTCTATGGCCTGGTGCCGGTTCCCCGCAGCAATTTTGGCAATATGCAACCAGGGACGTACACACGGAGAGGCAACGAACTTGTGAGAATGCCCAGTACTTCTAGAAGACCAAATACCGTTCCTCCTCCCCCGCCCCCGCCAAATAATAGTCTTCTCCCATGGGGTGGCAAAGGAAAAAGAGTAGTGCGCCCACGCCCATTGGCTCCCGCGGAATCTGTTGGTGAGAGTAATTGGCCACCTCCCCCTAACAAGCCCAAGCCCCCTAACCAACCCAAGCCTCCTAACCAGCCAAGGCGCTCCGTGTGGCAGGCGGTGACAGGTCTCGTCCCCGACTTCACACCGCGCATGTCCGCCGCGGCCAACAGACCTCGACAGGTTAACTATGTCCCTCAACGAGCAAGTAAGACGTTGGAAGAGATGGCAGAAGAGTCTAGACGGCAATCGGCACGGGAACAAGAGGCGCAGTACGCGGCGGGAAGTTCGCGTTTGTATTATGCAATGGAGGAGGCACGTCAGCGCGCCGAGGCGCAGGCGGCAGCAGAAGCAGAAGAAGCGGCGCGTGCGCGGGCGGCGGCAAAGGCGACGAGGCGCGCCTACGCCGAGAGCGAGGCATATTGGGAAAAGCTAAGATGGGAAAAGAAAGTGAATGACATGAGAATCGAAGCAGAAGAAAGAGAAAAAAAAAGAAAACAAGGAATGATAGAACATGGGTTAGAAGTACTAAAAAAACATCATGGCATTGACGGCATGATGGGGGATATGGACAAAGCCATTTCAAAGTTAGAGGAGAACTATCCGAAATGGAAAGATGCGATTACTCGGCTCAAGCCCTGGCTAAACTTCAGTTCAAAAGGTGAGTTTAAAGATTATGAAGAAGAATTGCGCCGGTTTCGAACTTTATATAATGAGGCTCGGCAATATTATCCTGATTTGAAATCCATGAAGTTGAACACGGCCAATAATATAAAAAACAATGACAAATTTTATAAATTTTTACACACATACAAAATACTTACCCAGGTCGTTACTTCATTTCCAGAAAGGTACTCCAACCTAAAAGAAAGAATAAATGGATGGTTGGCCAATGAAAAATGGACCCAGAATAGAAGAGAGGCCAGGAGGAAACACCAGGAAGAAGCTAATAGAGTTCTAGCCGAAATTGAAAAACAACGTAAACAGATGGAGGAGGCTCGTTTAAAGGCGGCCGAGTTCGGATATGAGATGCGGTACGCTGCTAAAATGAAACGCAAGAGCCGAACGAACTCGAAAGTTTTACAGTGGGCTTCACGGGCCAAGGCTCGGGTTAAAAACACCCAGAAGGCAAGAGAGAACGCCCAGAAAGCTTACGAAAAAGCCCAAGAGAATGCACAGAAAGAAAGAGAGAACGCCCAGAAAGCTTACGAAAAAGCCCAAGAGAATGCACAGAAAGAAAGAGAGAACGCCCAGAAAGCTTACGAAAAAGCCCAAGAGAATGCACAGAAAGAAAGAGAGAAAGCAGTAGAGGCTGCTCGGAAAGTGAGAGAGAACTACCAAGCAGCGATAAATAATGGAGGCTTTCATACAATGATGTCTAAAGTCTTGAAACAAGCGGGTTTCGGACAAATTGTACGTGAACAAGTTGTAAACAAACAGTTGAACGCCAAGAGAGCCGAATATGAATTTGCAAAGAAAGTTTATTCGAATATGGTGAAGACGCGTAACCAAGATAAGAACAGGGCCCAAGCAGGTGATCCGTGGTCTAGAACTATTTTACGCAAGGTTAATGGAGTTAATTCACGTGCGCGTAATGTTGCTAACGCACATATTGGAAAGAATAGGAAGTTGTGGTTGAAGTATAAGGTTGGCGTCCCTTCGGCTGTATCTGAATGGCAAAAAGCGTATGATGACTATATAAAGGCGCACAAAGAAGAATTAACTTATAAAAGTATAAACGAGGCAATCGAACGCCAAGCCAAACAAGTCGAGAATTTAGAAAAAGCCTTCTTGGCCGCTGAGAAAAATGCCAGAGCCAAGGCAAACGCCAAAGCTATGGAGAACGCAAAGGCCAGAGCGAAGGCACAGGAAAAGCAAATTCTTAATGAGGCGGCTTTCTATAAAGCCTATAACGAAGCACGTAGAAAAGAGAGAATAAACCGTGCAAAGGCGGCGATGCTCACGTTTCTGCCTAACCCCAAAAATAGGGAGAATGCCGCCAAGGCCGCCACCAAGATAAAAGCCGCTTTCAAAGGATTTAAGGTTCGGAAAAATCTAGAGGCTGCCAAGGCGGCGCAGCGGCGCGCAGAACTCGAGAAACGGGTCACTCGTGTCGAGGCGGCTGCGAACGCAAAGGCGGCTGCGAACGCAAAGGCGGCTGCGAACGCAAAGGCGGCTGCGAACGCCAAAGCCAAGGCGAACGCTGCACGTCAAGCCGAGATCAAAGCTACCAGAGAGGCCGCTGAGACAGCGAAAATGGCCAAGGCGAACGCCAAAGCCAAGGCGAACGCAAAGGCAGTGGCGAACGCAAAGGCGGCCCGTCAGCGAGAGGCAAAGGCAAAAGCGAACGAGAATGCCAGGAAGGCCGCTGAGACGGTGAAAATGGCCAAGGCGAACGCAAACGCGAGACGAGCGGCGGAAATGGCCAAAGCGAACGCAAACGCGAAACGAGCGGCGATGATAGCTGAATCTAGAAAGGCTGCAAAAAAGGCGGAAGAGAACCGACGGGTGCGCGAGGCAAAGGCAAAGGAAGAACGAAGACAAAAAGAAATAGAATATCGCCGAGCCCAGAAAGCCCAGAAAGAATGGGAAGTCGCACAGGCGGCCAAGAAGGCGCGTCAAGCGGCGGTTCTACAACAAGTGGCGGCGCGTTCTGGTGGATCGGTGAGGCTGAAATAAAAACGCGTATAACATAAATGGCAAATAACAATGGAAACCGTTCCTTGCCCCCAATGCCACCTGGGCGGAAACTAGGAGGCTCGTCTGAAGCGGCTCTGCTCGCACGTGGGGCTCATCCATACAAGAAAATTTGGTCAAATGTTGTTAAACGCATTAAGACCCCGAGAGTTCAGGAAATTGCGGAAAAGGCGCGCCGTGAATACTTGAACTATATAAATGAAGTGTCTACAAGTATAAAGGCCGCCAAAATAGCTAAAATGAAAATGAACATAAATGCTGCCAAAGCCAGAGAGAACGCATCTATTGAATGGAAAAAACACCGACAAGAACAGAAGAACCGTGAACTGCGAAAACTCAAGAACACCTTGAAGGCCAACAGAAATCTTATTACTGATCCAAATTTACAAAAACTTTACAATGGCTCGGCTAGTTTTTGGATTAAACAACTTTTCAATCGCGAGTTTAATAGAGGATATATACCAGGAGTAAACCGCAATGAGCACAACAGGAACATGGAAAAAATAAAAAAGCAGTTGGCTGAAATTATGGAAATTAACAAACAAATGAAAAAAGAGACTAATGCGGCTATAAAAATCCAGAAGGCTGCCAGGGCTATGTTAGAAAGAAAAAGACTGAACAATGAAAAGAAAGAGAAGGCTGCTCGTATTGCTCGGGAAGCGGCCCGTGCGGCAATGATACGCGAGAGAAACCGTACAAGACTTTCTGGTAAAGGAAGAGCAAACTACAATTACGAAACTGTTAGAGCCACGAATATTCTTCGCCAAGAGCAACGTGTCAAGAACGCTCAGGCGAGGGCCGCGCTAAAAGCAGCCGTGAAAGCAGCCATGGCACCCAGACGCTTGAACACTAAAGAAGAATCTAGAAACGCAGCAGCCGTTAACGAAGCTCTTAACAACCTCATCAACGCCCTCCCTTCAAACATTGCTCGTGAACGTTGGCAAAACGCCAAGCGTCAGCTTATTAACGCTAGAAGACAAAATAATAAGGCAGTTAATGAAGTTTTGCGTAACATTCTCAATAACGTATCTTCCAACTAAACCCACTCAACAGGGTCCCAAATCCCATGAATAGCGGGACCTATAGGAAAAAACGGTTCAATTGACCACTCACCCGTGTGACTCAGCAGGTCCATGAGGATATGAAAAGCATAGATAGACCTGGCCCTTGAATTTGGGATCAAAATCAAGAGCCATAAAGAGTGTGGGAACTTATAGAAAAATGTATATGACGTCCAGTCTTTTATCTCCCGCCAGGGCGTGTTTGGGTCCACGAAAGCCCCCCCGGGTGACAAAAAAAGTGCCATTGGGAGGTCAGGTGCTATGGCCCAAAACGCATCCTCTAGACTCAACCTTCCGAAATAGGCCCTTGTTGTCGCCAAGTGTCCAAGCCAGAACATCCCTACTTAGAAGTAATTTTAATTCAAGAATCATGGAACACACACTCAGGGACGTGGCCCGTGACATCTGGTCGTCCCTTGGGCCGGGTTACTCAGAGTCTGTGTACCACTGTGCTTTTGAGGTGGCTCTACGGAACCGCCTCGTGAATTACGAGACCGAGCGCATCGTCCCCGTATTCTACGCCGGTCAGAACGTCGGGCACCTACGGGCCGACCTCATCGTCGACCGCAAGTACGTCATAGAGCTCAAGTCGGTAAGTAAGCTCAATGAGACTTACCGAATTCAGACCCAGAACTATTTAAACCTTTTAGGTTTAAATGTGGGCTACCTCATCAACTTCCCGGACAAGAGGGGCAACTTCGAGTTTGAGGTCATCGCACGTGACAAGCCCATCGAGCCCACCCCTGACCAGATCGACTGCTAGTTTGTGGTTATATGTTCCCACTGTAATTCGTTACAAATTTTCTTCCATATTTGGTCTTGTACGTAGAGCTTCTCGCGACTCTTGAGCAGTGGAAAGCACGGCAAGTACTCGTCATGTTCGAGCAATTCGCACATCTTATAAAGCACAAAAGAGTAAGACAAAAAGTTCTTTCTGTTTCCTGGTTTATGTTTCTCAAAAGGAGCTTGTATTTTGTGGAACATAAGCCGGAGCTTATCCTCGAGCGCCTGAGGCATTGTAGGGGGCTGGATACCGTTCAGAATCGTAGATATGTACGGAACGTGCTCGTAGTACTTGGCCCAGCCTAGCTTTTTTAATAGGGTCTTGACCTTTTCGTGAGTAATCTCCGAGAGGTCCTTTATCTTTTGCTTTTTGAACTCGGCCCTGAGCTGTTCTATGACCGCCTCAGGGACGCTCGTGGACTCTTTGGCCTGAAACTGGCTTATCCACTCGTTAAAATGATTCTCGCGTTTGTAGCTATAAACGACATTCTTCTCCATCTCTTGCTCCTCCTTGAACCCCACCTCGTTACACAGCACCGTGTCTATTACTCCGCAGTTTGAACACGACTCTTCGCTCTGGACGTCATCGAATATTCTAGAAAACATAGCCCCACAGCCTCTACATGGTTTCAGGTGGTCCTCGGACGCACGGGCCGTCGTCGCATCCACGTGACCCTCCACCTCGGTCATGTACCGCTTGTAAATGTCCTGGCGCTGGACACCCTTGCGTGAAGCCACCTTTAAATTCAAAACATGTTTGGTACTCACCTCTTCAGAAACTTCTGAAGTGTATTCCTTTATTATAGGAACACAGTCTAGAAGATACTCGGCCAGTTCAGCCTCGGTTCGACACCCTTGGACCCTTTCGTTGAACCGCGCTTCCATTACCGTCAAGTGCTCTTATTGTTTAAGGATCAATTTTTGGCGCCAAATAGAACTTCAGATCTCCCAAATTAGCAATCGTGTATCTGAATATAATTGGCATGTTCTCATTCTCAGAGTCCTGCATGAGCTGGACGCTCGAGCACATATTGGTCGCCTTTGTGAACAAGTTGATGTACTTGAGGCTGAAGGTGTTGCCCGTGCGCTTCACTGGAGGGTCTGGGAACTCGATGCTCGTCATCTGATCCGCAAAGTCCCCCTTGCAACTCAGGACCAGCTTCTGACCCTCTCGGACGATGTCCATCTCTACAGCCAGGTTACCCATATCACGGGTGATGCGCTGAAAGTCCACAGATGGCAGGGTGGTTACGACGTTCATGTGAATGTCAGGGAACTCGATGATGTCCTCGTTAATGTCCAGCAATTTTAGACGAAATTTAGTGGAAGATTTCTTGACGGGATTCTCGATCAAGAGGTCCATATAGTCGCGGCCCGTGATACTGATATCCAGGGTATCCTGACCCGACACGCTCTTGAGCAGCTTGTAGACGTTCGCCATGTTCAGACCGGCCGTCACATCCGTGGAACACTCGTACTCCTCAAAGTTGTCAGCCCCTAGACTCATATGCACGAGCGTGACCCGTGCCGTATCCAGTGTCAGAATGTGGATTCCACTGGCCGTGAAATACACATTGACGTCATTAATGATATCCTTGAGCACTTCAAAGACCGACTTCAGGGCCGAAGCCTGAATCGTCTTCAAGTGCATTCTTGAATTCAAAGGTTTACAAATCTTTAACGCTGTCCAGCTTTCTGATAAGCATCCTGAACGTCTCCTCCAATTCTCGCCTCTAATTCAGGAGTCAGGCGGGGCTGGAGCGACTCGCCGTACCGATCAAACTCGAACATTCCAGGGGTGTCTGTACCATCTAGGTTGGCTCCTACACCCGAGTCCCATGATTCAAAATCACATGGGACCATGGACTCGAGCCACGCCTGGACCTCCTTACCCACGAGCATCTTCCCGTCGTTCGTCACGAGGGTCGGGACGCGCGTGATTTTGTTCGACGGGATGCCCTGGTCATTTATGTTCCAAAATCTGACAATCTCAAGGAGAGCCGGTTGAGTCTTGATGTATCCGAGTATTTCCTGAGACCACTTGCACTTGTCTGAATAGACCAGCAAGGCCATTTGAATTTACAGAGTTTTTTTCATCGAATCTTTTTTCGCAGCAAATGGTAATATGAAGGACCTGATCATTCTGCTGTTAGGACTTATCATAGGTTTTTTGATTTGGAACGGTCGTCAGGTGGAGCGTTACGGAACGTCCCCGGCCCCTGGTCCCATGGGCCCCTCCGACGCCCCCGTGTCTCCTGACGTGACACAGGTTATCCTCGAGGCGATCCAGAAGAGTGCGGGGTATCCCCTCGAGACTCTGTACATCAAGAACATCGGGGACAATACGTACGATGCCCGCTTCATGTTCTTTAATACCGAAAACTACTTCGGTACACAGTACGACGTCAAGGCGCAGGTGACGCCCAACGGTTCCGTGAACATCATCAGCAAGTCTGAAACCGCCACGACCGGTGACGCCGAGAACCCAGCATACGTTCCAGACAAGTACCAGCCCTATGAGATGATCGAGGCTAACCTGGACCGTCAGCTCCAAGATGCGCTCAAGGCGAACAAGGGAACCCCTGGCGGTCTCATAGGCACGCCACGTGAACTGGCCAGTGGCGCCCCGGCCCCCGCGCCAGGACCTGCGCCATCTTATAGAATGTAAATACTAGATGGAAAGGGCCCCAGTTCCTTCAGCCAAGGATATAGTGGCGGCTGAAAAGAAGAGAGCTTCTGCGAAAAAGGAATACTACAAGGCTTTACTTGAGCAATTTTCAAGGAAAATTAAACACTCCGTCGAACTCGGAAAGAGGGACGCGATCGTGACCGTCCCCACATTTTTGGTGGGTTACCCACGATACGACCTGGCTGCGACGGTCGTCTACATGTCCAGACAATTAGGGCGGCTCGGATACAAAGTGGAACTCATAGGACCCCTTGACCTCAAGGTGACCTGGAGAAACACGAAACCAGAAGAGGACACGGAGGCTGAAATTTCAGAACCAAATGTGTTTCTGCCGAGCCTCGTGAATCTTCAAAAGACGGCTCAGAAGCTGCGTGTTACTAAAAAAGGATAAGTGCGGCTGGTATTGGCAAATAAATACTACGCATTTACCAAAGCAGCATGGACATCCTCAACGAGTCCGAGCGCCGATTTACCAAGAAACTTTGTGACGCCATGATTCCCGTGATGATTGAGGCATTCTGGGAAATATGGCTCGAGGCCAAGAAAGAGTCCCAGGGCAAAAACACGCCCCGCGTCTTCCAGGAGCTCCTTCGAGGCGTCAAGACCTGGAACTCTTCAATTTCACTCAAAAATACAGAGGCCATCGTCAAGAACCAGCCCCTGTTCCCCAACCTCTTGGCGGCCGTCTTTGTGATCCACGTCAAGATTCTGAGCGCCATCCGGACCGACAAAAAGTCCAAGAAGATTTCGATAAAACTCCCCGCAAACGACGTCTTCGTCCAGCGGTGCTACGAGGCGTGTGCCAAGGACCTCTACGAGAGCCCTTACATAATCGTCGAAGACCATACCGAGGCTGAACGCAACGAGGACCTTCACAAGCGTTTCCACAAGCACATCTGTTTAGTGATTGAGGACCTCGTGCCGACGGCTGAAATTCTCAACACGTATCTGCCCCTCCCCGAATCGGGTGGGGACCTCGACATGAATCAGGACGAAGAGGACCCCGAGCAGGACGACGAGGTCCCTGAAATTGGCGGAGGGGACGAAGAGGACCAAGAGCTCGACGCCATGCCCACCTCGAACGACGCCGCGGGAACTGCAGGGGGTGGCGACACGGGTATGGAGATTGGTAAGACTCCAGGAGGCGTGGACACGGTCGTGACCGCCTCAAACGGCCTCACACCTCCCAGTGTACCCGGGACCACGCCGGCTCTCCCAGAGCAGACCCTGTTTGACGACGCCCCGACCAAGGTTCAGAAGCTCGGCGCGTGAGGAATCGAGCTAAATAACATCTTGGAAATTACTAGATGGAACACTACTTCAGAGAGCCCTTCAGTGCCGCCATCATCGCTGCAGCCGCCGTCATGGCTTACGTGTTTATCAAGGCCAAGATGAACAACGAGGGAAAGCTTAAAAACTCCGATTATTTCAAGAATGCTTTCCTGGTCGGTCTTTTGGTTTACTTTATCATCAGCCAGGGCCAAGGGTCGCACGAGCCAATTATGAAGGAACCTTTTTAACTTAAGGAAAAGGTTCTATTTTAAATGTAAATGACCACCCTCGCTGCGTTTAACGAGATGATGGGTCAGTTTATCGGTGAACTCGCGCAGACTTTCCCCGATGAGCCGAAGATCAAGGAGGTCCAGGCCGCTCCAATGAATCGCGCCACCTTTGACCAGTTTATGAAGGACATCACGCCATGGGTCTCCCAGATGATGGCGAAGGATCCAGCTTTCTTCTGTGAGGCCAACCCCGTTGCGGCAAACCTGAACCTTCACAATGTGTGGACGACCGAGGATTGTACCGAGAACACCAAAGCGGCCATCTGGCAGTATTACCAGACGCTATACATGCTCGGCACGACCATCAACATGTTCCCACCCGAGACGCTGAGTATGATTGAGTCAGCCGCTGAAAATTGCGCCAAAAATATGAAAAAGGCTCCGAACGGTCAGATTGACGAGGCGTCGTTGATGGCCGGTATGAACAACATGCTTTCTCAGATGCTTTCTGGAGGTGGCGGCGGTGCCAACCCATTCGCGGCGATGCTCGGAGGGGCAGGACCTGGACAGCGCCCGGGACAGCCGTCCCGTGCTGTCCCCCCAAAGCCGAAACGCAAGGCGACCAAAAAGATTTCTAAGTAAGTATCAGAATGGACGTGAAAGATATTTTCAAGACGAGTGAACTCATGAACTTTTGGCCAACCGCGCGTCAGTCGGCCAAGCAGCGCGTCGCCTCGACGACCCGCTTTATCCTGTACGCCACCATCGTCGTCTATCTCATCAACCGCGACCCACGCGTGTTTGCCCTTGGCGCGCTGGCCCTCGGCGTCCTTTATTACATGTGGTCCTCGAACCTCATTATGGACGGCCGTCTTCGCCCAGCCTACGCCGACGACCGGGCCTCGAGCCTCTTGCGCGACGAGGTGACCATGCCCACGCTCGACAATCCAATGGCCAACGTGCTTCTGAGCGACTACACGGAGAATCCAGACCGGCCAGGGGCGGCGTGGTACCCAAGCGTCCGCGGTGAAGTCCAGGCGGCGTGGAGTACCATCCATCCTTTCGAGCGTGTTCGTGACGCCGAGCGCAACTTTTACACCACCGCCTCCACAACCATTCCAAACGACCAGAACGCCTTCGCAACCGCCGCCTATGGAAAGCAGTTTGCCCCCATGTGCAAGGACCAGGGTGGCCGGGCATGCGACCCAGACAATTTCTACTTTAATTTCCCAGAGCGTGTACAGATGCGCGCAGGTAACGGACGCTAAGCTTTTTTTCGCAACTAAAATTAAGAATGCCACGTCTTGACGCGGCTCCCGTTATTCTCCAGCCCAACGTTCACATGGGTCCCGCGACCGTCGTGCTCGAGGACCTGGCCGACACCGGCTCGTACCTGCGCGAGCAGACCACCACCGCGTGGAAGAAAAACTGGACCGAGCAGTCCTATGACTTCCCCAACACGTACGTGAACCTCCCACTGCGTACGATGCAGTGGGACCCCATCAGCACGTATGCCGATGATCAGAACACCCGTTTCGTTCAGCGTTACTACAGCGCAAAGAAGTAAAATAAATCCTCCGTAAATACTAATAGATGGAACCCCTCGCTTTGGCCGCAGTTGTGGGTCTTGTGTTTGCCGGTAAGCGCCTCTCGGATGGCTCAGAAGAGTCAGCCGAGCGCAAACCACTGCCAACCACTCGACCAATTACCCGTCGTGATATCGATCTGGCGGCGAACGCCCGTGATCACGCCAAGGATGCTTTTGACCTTCGCGTCATGACCCCTAACCTCGGTCGTCGCATCGGTGATTGGCGTCTTCAGCCAAAAGAGGCGGTCCCGAGCCTCCAGGACATGGCTCCAGATGCGAACCGTTTTCCGTTCGGGCAGCCCATTTACGACCTGAGCAACCGCCAGTACGTGACGAACAAGATGAACAACCTGCAGCCCATCGAGCGCCGCCGTATCGGCCCAGGTCTGGGCGTCGGTGCCAACGTGGACGCCGCGGGTGGTTTCCACCAGTACTTCCGCGTCTTGCCGAACAACATCAACGAGGAGCGCCTCACGACGCTCGAGGGCCGTAACGGACCCGCCGCCTATTTCGTCAAGAATGGCGGAGCCGGTGGAATCGGTGAGGTCACCCACCAGGCCAAGGAGACCAAGGCGTGGCACCGCGACCCGGCTCGTAACCGTGCTCAGGGGCAGGGTGGCGCCATCACCGGTGCCGAGGGTCGCCCAGAGTTCCTCAAGACGGCCCGTACGACCATGCGTGACGAGCAGACGACCCGCGATGACACCCTTTCAATGGGTCCCGCGCAGTACAACGTGTACCAGCCCTATGCCGAGGGTGGGTGCGGTGCGTACACCGACAAGGCTCTGACTCGCAGCAGCGACAATCGCTCGAACCCAGACCGCGCAGGCAACGCGGGTCAGATGAACGTGCGCAACGACCCCGTCAACCAGGTGGGCGCGATGACGAACCTTCGTCCAGAGTCCAAGCCGGTGCCTGTTTCTCACATGAACGGCGCGCGGTTCCAGAACTACCTGGGCCCAGAATTTTACAGATTTGTGGAGAAGAAGGACAAGCTCAACCCTCTGGCATCGTCCAAGTGCCTCGACGTGGCCATCCAGCAGCTCGAGAAAAATCCGGTCGCCCTCCCTCCGTTGTCCGCGGTGTAAAATAATCTAGACCAATTGTAAAATGAGCGGTGGTATCGTTCAACTTGTCGCGACTGGTGCTCAGGACGCTTGGCTGACTGGTAAGCCCGAGGTTTCTTTCTTCCGCTCCAACTACCGGCGTTACACCCACTACGCCAGCTCGGTGGAGCGTCAGGTGATTCAGGGCGCCCCCATCGCCGGCGGCATCTCCACCGTCCGTCTCGAGAAGAAGGGCGACCTGGTCAACTACGTGTACCTGACGGCCCGTGACGGTAACGGCTCCATGTGCCCCATCGTCGACTGGACCAAGGTTATCGACAAGATTGAGCTCATGATCGGCGGCCAGGTGATCGACACCCAGGACGTGACGTACTCGACCGCCATCGAGCCAGTCACTGGCGCCCAGAACTTTAGCCAGCGTCTGCTGAATGGCAACACCGGCACCAACCTGAACCCATCCAACTCACTGAACGCCTTTTACCCCCTGAAGTTCTTCTTCAACAAGGATTGGTCCGTGTCCCTGCCCCTTGTGGCGCTCCAGTTCCACGACGTGGAGCTGCGCATCACCTGGGCTTCGGGTCTGGGCTCGGCGACCGGTTTCAATGCTGCTGCCAACGCCACCAACTACAGCAACCTCCAGTACATCTGCTGGGCCAACTTCACCTACCTGGACCAGGCTGAGCGTGATTTCTTCGCCAACACCGCTCACGACATGCTGATCACCCAGGTCCAGCGCACTATCGTTCTGGGCTCCCAGACCATGCAGGAGCTGGCTCTGGCCCAGCCCGTCAAGTTCCTGGCGTTCACCAGCAACAACTACGCCTCGACCTACGCATCCGACGGTGCCAACTCGGCTCTGGTCAAGGACCACATGCTCAAGACCCAGGTGAACGGCGTGGACGTTGGCGAGTTCCGCCACCTGCCCGCCTTTGTGGACCTTCCCCAGTACTTCAACACTCCATTCGGGTACATTCCCAACGGTGTCAACTCTGGCACCGCCAACGTGGGTATCATCAGCTACTGCCTGGACACCTCCAAGCTCCAGCCCACCGGTACCCTCAACTTCTCCCGTCTGGACACGTATCGTATCGTCGTGCCACCAACCATCACCATCGGCGCCCTCATCAAGAGCACGTACCTGTACGCCGTGTCGTATAACGTGCTGCGTATTCAGAATGGACTCGGAAGCGTACTGTACAGCAATTAAGTAGCGTTTTTGCAGTTTTTTAAAAAATATATAATCACAAGGTTGCATCTTGGTCTCGATGCAGCTCTGGCACTGGGTCTTGCTCATAGGCCTACTGTTTTTGATTACTTACAGCCCGACCACGGGAAATCTCCGTGACTTTTTTGACCCAGAAATATCAGAGGGGCGTCCAGATGGCGACTCCCCGAGGTCCTCGAGAGAGGCACAAAGCAATCGCCATACCCGTCAGCACGATCAATGAAGTTCCCTACTTTCTCATCGTTCACGACAGAAGGTACCGTGAATGGACCTTTGTCACAGGCGGGTGTCGCCGACGCGAGATTTACAACCCACTTCGGTGTGCCGTTCGTGAACTCGAAGAAGAAACACGCGGAATCATAAACCTGAAGAGAGGCTCCTACGCCTACTTCAAGTTTTCGACCGATACCCCAGAGGCTCGGGACGTGGAGGATGGTGTGGACGTCCTCAACCATTACCACGTCTACGTCTTCAGTACCCCAATGACGACTCTAGAACAGAAACACATCGTAAAAAGATTCACGGAAGAAAAGACCAAGATGGAGGACAACTCCGTGCCGTTCCGCAAAAACTATGACGAGAATGACGACTGTAAATTTGAGACGCTTGATTCTATTTCAAAATTACCAAACCTTTGGCCGATGATACGTAAGCACGTCTTGGGTAATCCGGAGTTTCAACAGGCTCTTGCGAACCCCAAGACGCCTTTTAACCTTAGAGTTTGAAGAGGCTGTGAAGTTCCACAAAGATTAATCTTTGATTCAGTTTGTGAATTTCCACAAGATTTTCCAAATCTCTTACGAGCCGCGCTACGCGCGGCCAAATAAGTGCTACGCACTTACTATAGGATGACCCGCTCCAAACTCGAGTTTGCCACCATCCTCGCCACTATGCGTGGTCAGGGTGAGGACCCAGCAAAACTTGCGCAGGACATGTCCCTTCGCAAATTATGTTATGAAATTGAGAAACTCGAGCAGGCAGCCGAAGAGGCGGCCAAGGTCCAAGAGGCTCCTAAAGAACAAGAGCCTCCAAAAAAGCCGCCACGTCAGAAGCACATCCTCTCTTGGCTCCTCGATTCATCGAGTGAGGACGAGTCGTGAGACCGAGACGCGAAGCGGCTCGTGATTGGAAGTAACTATTAGAGAATTTAGTCTCTAAATTGGTAATGTCAATAGATCGTTGGAGGGTCCCTAATGGTCCAGCCACCCACCTCCTCATGTCAGGAGGTATCCTTTCCGTACCCACAGATGAAACCCTAGAATTTTACGGGGCTTGTGTGGATGCGATTAAATCAGGTGCGAAATTGTACGTCGTCGAACAAAAGACTGAACGTTTCAAGTTTTTCGTGGACCTCGACTACAAGTCCCAAGACAAACTGACCGATGAAGACCTTTTTCAATTTTGTTCCATAATTCACAGCGCCTTGGAAACCTCATCCAGGTGTCTCATCGCCAAGGCCCGTCCCAGACCCGTCAGTGAGGGTCTCATCAAATCAGGGGTCCACGTCCACTGGCCGGATCTTGTGGTCACAAGAAATCAGGCTCTTCAATTTCGGACTAAAATTATTTTGAAACTGACCGAGTATTTTGCCTTTGACTGGGACCGCATCATCGACGCGTCAGTCTATGGGGGCTCGGGACTCCGTATGCTCTGGTCCCACAAGAAACCCACAGGCGACCCTTATGTCCCATGGAAGGACCTGGACGGCCACGTGTTTGCCAAGGAGCCTAACGTCGAAACATTGGCCCTCTTTGCCGTCCGTACAGATGACGAAGAGAATCGGGACCAGGAGGTTCTTGAGAACAACGGACCTCTCGAAGAGTACATCCGGCGCGTCCTCGAGGGTCAGAGCCGTACGCACATCAAAAAGGTTCAGAGACACGACCACGACGGCTGGTTCGCTCAGAGCGACTCCAAGTACTGTGAAAGGCTCCAAAAGGAACACAAGTCCAACCACGTGTGGTTTTCTATACGGTCAGGCCGTGTGTCCCAGAGGTGCTTCGACGAGGAGTGCCGCGAGTTCAAGGGCCGGGAACATATTCTCCCTCCATCAATAGTAGAGCAACTCAATGAAGTTGCTATTGTGGGTAGTCCTTCTTGTAGTTTTCTTATGGATTTTCTTCCCGATGGGCCCAGTCGCGCGTTTCAAAAAGTACAAAGAGAAGGTCCACACGTACTCGGGGCTGGACCCAAAGAGCTGGGAAAGATTTTTGACCAATCTCCACGAGTTCGAACAGTTGGTTTCGACGGACCGTCTTGATGAATCCGCCAAGGCTCTGTACGCAGCCATTGAGAACATCAGAGACTTGGCGTTAGGTATAAGACGTGCCGACGACGCCGAACACCAGGAGGACCTGGACACCATAGCTAAAGAGCTGGGATACGAGGGTGAATTCCTCATCAACGAGTACGCCAACGCAAAGGGTATTCAGTTCTTCCCAAAGTACTTAAACGATTCGCTCGTGGACTATCCAGATGTCCGCCCCGACGGTCCCTACCCCAGACTCCGTTCCGACCCCTGAGGTCCCTGCGACTCGCACTCGCTCTGGTCGCATTTCCAAGCCCCCAGAGCGTTACGAGCCCATCGAGCAGGTCGAGGACGATTACGGCGAGGATGATTACGATTCGGACGAGTCGGAGATCAAGACGGACGACGAGGATGACTTTTCCGAAGACGAGGAGGACGACGAAGATGATGCGGACGAAGATGGCAATCTAGATGGATTTGTTGTGCCAGATAAAAGCGAGAGTAGCGACTCTGATAGTGACGACGATGGAAAACCTGCCGTTCCTGTCAAAAAGCGACCAACCGTCCCAGTCAAGAAACGGACCCCCGTCCGAAAGTGATTGGCCAGTACAGGAGCCCCCTCGGAATCGGATGTTTCAGCCAGATTTCGAGGTTCCTCAAAAGAACGATCCCCTTGAATTTTTGAAAAATACAAACCCCGTCGGTCTGATTCTCCTCGGTATTGTTATCGGTGTTCTGATTGTAAGTATGCGGCCTATTGTAATCAATAAATAAGACCTTTACGTGACTAGGTAAAGTGGAGCGTTCCCAGACTTGGCGTCGTTACCAACAAAATCTCCTATAGGGCCCGTGCGTTTCACGCGCACGTCCTCCTGAAGAAAACCCAGCCATGGATTCTCACGAGTCTGATCGGCCGGCTCCATATCTCTGAATACATCAAACTGATTGTCATAGGCGGCAACAGTTTGAGATATTCTTGCAGGCGCGGGTGGGAACCGCTTGTACGCCAGGTACAAAAGGACAAGAACCACCACGACCGCAATCAATTTAAATATCATTTTTATTAGCAAATATTTTAGGCCTAGGCGTCAGGGACCTCCTCTTCCTCGATGATTGGCTCCTTGGTCTTCGCGTCCTCCGCAGCCTTGGTGTCGGCCTCCGCCTTGTCGGCCGCCTCCTGCGCCTCCTTGCGCTTCAGAATCTCGGCCGCCACGCGGATGTCCGCCTTGGCCACCAGCTCCTCCATCGACGCCTCCGGGAACTCCTTCTTCAGGTCCTCGAGCAGGTCGGCCGGGTGGGGAATCGGTGGAACGTCTGGCTTGGTGTAGAACTTGCTGTTCTCGTCGCCAGGCTCGATGAACGGCGTGTCCGAACCCTCGACCGGCTTGGCCATCATGTCGCGCTTACGCTTCTCGAACATGGCGGCGGCAGCCTGCTGGCTCTTCCGGTAGTTGACCATAATCTCCTCGAGCTTCTCGTTCTGGTAATGCACGTCATCAATCTCCTCGCGCTTGGGTGGGATCAGAAGCCACTTGTACATGTCCACCACGTAAATGTCGACCAGGGCGTCATCCTTCTGGAGGCGCTTGGCGTGAGCACCAGCCTCCTCACGGGTCGGGAAGCAACCACGAATCTTCATACCCAGCTGCTCGTTACGCTGAGGCTGGTCGGGGCCAACGAAGGAGACGCATGCAAAAAGCTGTCCTGGAACCGTAAGGTAATCCTGAGTAAGCTCTCCAGCGGAAGCCATTTAAAAGGATCACGCATTTTTCTTTTAAGTTATCAAACGCGCGAAGAGTTGAAATGGATCTCCGCAAAACTCACAACAATTACAAACGCCAACTCATTAACCAGTGGGTCAAGAACGACATGTACGTCCTAGATTGTGGATGTGGCCGGGGAGGAGACTGGTGGAAGTGGCAGGCGGCCCGTGTTCGTCTGGCCGCCATAGATCCCGACCATGATTCACTCGATGAGGCGGAACGCCGAGCCCGTGAAATGGGTCTGAATGTATGGTTTCTCGGTCAGGGTGACATCCGTCAAGCCGCCTTTGCCGGACCTTTCGACGTCGTGTGCTATAACTTTTCGCTTCACTACATTTTTGAAAATGAATTGGTCCTCGAACACTCACTCAAGGCTCTCAAGGTGGCACTCAAGCCTGGGGGGCTCCTGATCGGCATCACCCCTGAAAAGGCTCGGGCAGAGTCCATGGTCAACTCAAATGGCCTGTTCCGTGATAATTTAGGAAACGAATTCAGGGTTCTAGGGGACCGACTCTCGGTCAAGTTGTCCGACGGCCCCTTCTATGCTGATGGTGCCAAGGAGGAGCCCCTGTTGGACGGTCCAATTCTGATCCAAAAATTGAAGGCCCTAGGGTTTGAGAGGCGTGTATGGGAGCCCATGGTGCCCAGGCCAACCGGACTGATCTCGGATTTGTATACGAAATTTGTCTTTGTAAATGGTAGAGGGGCCGAAGAGGATGAACAACCTAGCCCCGATTCTGTTAGTACCTCTTGTTTTGGGTGTGGTACTCACTAATTCAGAACCAAAAATGCTCACGGAACTCAAGGACCGGTACTTTAGGACCCTGGACATTCTTCGGGCGACCGGTGACCCCATTTGGCATCCCGTCCTGAAACCAGCAATCATCACGGGACTCCATGGGAAAAAGGATGGGGTCATAGGTTCTAACGTGAACAAAGGGTACGAAATTTACATCTGTCTGGATGGAGACGATGTAAATTCGGCATTTTATGTACTTATTCATGAATTAGCTCACATGACTGTGCCGGAGTATGATCACTCCATCAAATTTTGGGAGAATTTCGAGAAACTCAAAAAGATTTGTATAGATTCAGGCTTATATGTGAAATCGGGAACGCGTCAGTATTGTGGGGACTCCATCCGAGATTGAAACCGAGGTCCGCAGGACCTCTCTTTACAAACTCGTAGGCCGGCCGGGAGGCCGCCTTTCAAGAACGCTCCGAAAGAAACTGCCGGGCAAAGTAGAAGATGACCGCCGCAATCAGGGCCGTCACCGCCATACCCGTCATGGACATCTCGCCGTTCTCCCCCAGGAACTTGGGCACCATCGTGCTCAGCTTGCCCTGAACAGGCTTGGAGTAGGCGATGACGGCTGCGACGCCCGCCAGAGCTGCGTACCACTGCTCATCCGTCAGACCGAATGGGTTCTTCGACGAACCGGAAGAGCCCTTGGAGCCACCGGCCCGCTGCTTCTGGGGTGGTGCCTGTTCGTAAGGCGACCCCTGGACCTCATCCTGCATCATCTGTCCTGGACCTGGCATAACTTCCTCAATCGACGACGAAAACTCCGCCATTTGAGATTCGTCTAGGTTTTTTTCGGGCTGTTGAGGCTCACGAATCAGCCCCGTCGGGACCGTCCGTTTGTTGTCCGTCTTGGGCTGTTCGACCGCCGCCTCGGCAACTGGGGGCATTGGTGTCGTGAGGTCAGAAACGTTCGGGTCGTATGACAGCATTTCTTTCTAGTTCTGATTCTGAAAAGAAACCTCTCTTAACTACGCGCCTTTTTGACAATCACAGTCCCTCCACGGCGCTGTGCTGCCGGTGCCACCGGTTGAGCCACCGCCCTGGGATTGTAGTGCCTTTGATGGTACTGCCAAAACGCCTGTGATCCTACATGGAACCCTCGGCGTATAGGCGCCTTGTACCAAAACACGCAATCCGTAATCTTGTTGCTTTTGGATGTATTGTCCAGGACCAAGCACTCGTAGTTTTCCGTACAGGCGTCCATGACCTGTGAAAACTGGTCGAACGTCGGGAAGACCCCAAAGAAAGCCTTGTACAGGTTCTCGCGGTTCTGCCTGACGTTGTCACGCAGGGCGAAGACGTAATCGACGTTCGTACGAATCATGGGGTTCATGTCCATACAGTACTGGGTCGTCATCATAAAGAAAATCTTCCAGTGCCGCCCGTTCATAAACAGTTGGCGGATACACGTGTCTCTCATGAATGACCTGTCATACATACAGTCGTCCATGAGGATAAAGACTGGCTGGCACCTCCCGACCGCCAGGAGCTTCTTTTGACGCTCTATAATCTTCTCGAGAGCTTCCTTGTTGTAGTCGCCGTAGACGAAAAGGTCAGGAATAAACTGCTTGTAGTACCCGTTGCCCTCCTCTGTACCTGACATGGCAATTCCGGCTGGAATGTGCTTCTTGTGCCATAGGATATCCGTCACGAGCGTCGACTTGCCCGTCCCACGCTTCCCTATAAAGACGCAAACCTTGTCATCCGCCATCTTCGACGGATCAAACTTCCTGAGCTGAAGCGTCATCTCTGGTAAAGAAAACGAAGTTTTCCCTCGGACCGCAACGCGGTCCTCGTCCGTAGGACTTATTTATCGCGGAGCGGCGCGGCCCTTGACTCTAGAAAACAATGTTTCCCTTTACTAGAGGCAACGATGAGTGCCGGTTATATCCAGTTGGCCGCCATCGGTCAACAGGATGCATATCTCACAGGAAGTCCCCAAATCACCTACTTTTCGGGCGTCTACCGCCGTCACACCCCCTTTGTCCTCGAGGCGTATGACATTCCTTTTTTGGATCAAAAAGTAAATTATGGTCAAAATAACATCTGTCGCATTCCACCCAAAGGTGATCTCGTCCGAGGACTCACACTTAAGTTAACGCTTCCGGCTCTCAATAACCCTGGAAGCGACTGGACATGGCCAACCCCTCCAGCCCCCGACACCAATCAGCCATACATCAGAATCATAGGGCCATCCACCGGTGGTTCCAACGTCACCTTGACCACCACCCTCCTCGTTCCTTCCTATTCAACAGTCAATTTCAACCTCTGGTTCACGCCCATCTTCGCCCCTTACATTCAGTACAACGTATCGACCAACCGATTTTCGTTCAGTAATTGTGCATCCGTCGAGGTGATCAACTCTTCAAATTACCTCGCCCCGGGCATCTTTTTCGGCCTCGATCCAAAGGCTTACTCTTCCATCAACCCCGTGAGCGGCAACCTCGTTTATACCGTGAATAGCACCTCGAACCTCACGGCAAATTCATTTTCAAATTCATCTGCTAATTTCATCTCGTCCGTCACCCGCACGGCCGACTTTACCCTCGAACAGTGTGGCTGGGTCCGCTCCATCGGTGCTTTGCCCCCAGACCCTCGTAAAGGTTTCTTTGCGTACCTCAACCAGCCCTTGAACGTCTCGGGCCGCCAGTTTCTCAACTTTTCACAAACCTCGGGCTCTGGTGCTGTATGGACCGTCCCTGACCGCACATCCAAGTACACCTTGACCACGGGAGGCCGCATAAAGTTTTCGAGTCTCGGCCTTTACTGTGTCAAGGCTGGCTTTGACCTCGGGGCGGGCTCTGTGGAAACATTCAGCTTTGGCTCCAGTCAAAATGAGGCGTCCGAAGGCTCTGGCCCCGTGAGTCCCAATTTTGAATACATATTCCCGTTCCGCGTCTCTCCCGACCCTTCCATGCCCGCCGTCATCCCTCTGAACGTCAAGAACACTGCAAACACCTACTACTTCTACGTCACGAGCACTGGGTCCCAACTCCAGTCCAACTCGTACGTCACCATCAGCCCCGTCGATGAAATTTACCAACTCAGTGCACCGCTCACGATGGCCTCCAACCCTTACAAGCTTCCCTTGTACGGCAACGTCGTGGCGACCGGCGGTTACGCGCTGACCCTCACGCCCGGCTCAAATATCAATTTCGTCAACCCCGGTGAGTATCTCTTGACCGGTTCCGTGTACCTCGGGTCGGCGTACGTCTCAAACGTCCAGGTATGGGAAAGCTCAAACTTGGTTTACAATTACGATATGAAAATGCAGGGCCGCGACCCTACGTTCGCCTTTTCAGTTCCTCTGTCCGTCACCAGCAACGTCGCCAACTACTACATGAACGTCACTACGACCAGTGGTCTCACTAGCGTGAGCCCCAACACCTACTTTATCGTGAACCGCATCAGCGTTCCGACCGCTTCAAACCCCGACTCGAACGTCTTGCCCGATAACGGTCTCACCTTTCGCTCAACCAGCTCGACCCTCAAGGCCCCTTTCAATTTTGTTTCAGATTTCACGTCGTCTGGAAGCTCCAACATCATTTCCGTCACGTCCGGCGGGTTCAAGTTCAGCAACACGGGCTCTTACATCCTGACTGGCGCCATATGTACCGCCGATCCCGTCCGGAGCATCTCGTTCGGTCCTCAGACCTACAGGGACAACCTGGGTATCCTGCCCCCTTATACCTTTCAGGTTCCCATTTACATATCAGACACTTCACAGACGTATCCCGTCTCCGTGACCGTCGCTGGAACCACCGCATCTCCAAACATATTCTCAAACACATTTATTTCAGTCTATCCATTAACCTCGAATCTTGCCGACCCTGCGACCCAGGTGTTTTCCTACTACGATTCCGTGGGCACGTGGGCCATCAAGAACGCCGACCTCAAGATTGGCGGTCAGACCGTCCAGAGCCTCACGGGCGAGTTCATAGAGCTGTGGAACGACCTCCACGTCCCGTACGAGAATCAACCCGGCCTCCAGATTCTCACGGGTAAAAACGATACAGGTACGACCATCAACCCCCCGGGCCGCACGTATTTCGTGAACTTGCCCTTTTATTTCTACGGCAACCCGGCCCTGTACCTGCCTTTAGTTTCGCTGAGCCGCCACGACGTCGAGGTCCACGTCACGTTCAGGAACTTTACCGAATTGACTGCTGTTTCTGTGAACAATCCGACCCTGGACGCAACCATCATAGTCGACTATGTGTACTTGTCTGACCCGGAGATTCGGTGGTTCCAGAGCTCCCGGCTCGATTATGTGATTACCCAGTGCCAGTACCAATCCATAGGGCTCTTGGCGGGTTTCACGTCCGCCGTGTTCAATTTGGATCTCAAAAACCCCGTGCGTGAACTCTTTTTTGTAGTTCAGCCCGTGGGTAATTTGCCGTACGATTACTCTGATAACGCGGTCCAGAGTTTCGCCCTGAGCCTCAACGGCCAAGACCTTTTCACGACCGACACGACCGACGCCCTGTACACCGGTTCCATCGAACCGTTCAACCACTACCCCAACTTTCCCCAGCGTCGTTTCTTCATGTACGCTTTTACGGGCAATCCATCGTCCCCGAAACCTCGCGGCCAAATCAACTTTAGCCGTATCAAACAGGTTCTTCTGACACTCAAGTGCGGCGGCCAAGCCTACCTGCCCGCCAAGGAACTTCGAATTTTGGGTGTAAATTACAACGTGCTTCAGATTGCTGATGGGCTCGGGGGGCTACGATTCAATACTTGAGGGGGCAGGACCACACAAGCCCTGCGACTCAATCCATAAATCTTTATTAATTTCCATGTAATACAGATTTATTGACCTTCATGAGGG
>Ga0222713_10000179_pt1 | contig 68281 bp, 66 predicted proteins | sample C33_649DmetaG_FD_165061 | JGI IMG/M metagenome (GOLD analysis project Ga0222713, IMG submission 165061) | Estuarine water microbial communities from San Francisco Bay, California, United States - C33_649D | ecosystem: Environmental > Aquatic > Marine > Unclassified | place: USA: California...
ACCGCCGGCACCCGCCAGCGCCTCCACCGCCTCACTGAACACCGCAGTGACATACACCACATCCCCAATGCCATATATGGCGCGGTCACTGTCAAAGCGCGTAATCGTTGCTCGCATAAGAACACCAAAAAAATAATAATGACAATTTAGACAATTATGTCAAAGTTTGCGTCATATTTGAAGCATAAATTGTCATTTTTGCCATTCGGTGGCTGACTGATATAATTTTTATAATTTATTCAATAACTTAGCCTTATTTTTGCCATCAAAAAAAGACAAAATACCCTGACAGTCCGTATTGCAAACCATTAGACGGTGAAGACCGATAACCAAGGTCAGTTGCAGGCGATACACATACATGACACTCCGGTCGGCACCCCTAGCAAAATGCCCGTCAGCTGGACCGGGGTTCGATGTGTATTCAGCGGCGCTGTAACCGCATAGACGCAGCCCGCTCTGATTAACAACCTGCCCCCCCCTCCACCAAAAAACTGAGGACATACTCTGTGGGCATCACAGGAGCGCCAAATACGATAGATCTGATTGGCATGACCAACCGCCGTTTGAAGGATTACCTGGAGCCGCCCTCGGTGCGAAGATCTATCGTCCATGACCGATCCATTCAGTCCTGGGTGCCACAATCAATAAAATTATTCATTAAAATCAATAATTTATACATCTTATCCGTATATAATATGCCTTAACACGAAAGCTCACGGTCATGCTGTCCTACCGCCATCAGTTCCACGCCGGAAATATCGCCGACGTCTTCAAGCACGCGTTGCTGACGCGACTGCTGCTCGCACTCAACCGCAAGGACAAGCCCTACTGCGTCGTGGAGACCCACGCCGGTATAGGGCTTTACGATCTGCAACACGCCTGGGCGCAAAAGACCGGCGAATGGCAGAAAGGCATCGCAAGGCTGTGGTCCCGCAGCGGTTCGCCCGAATTGCTGCGCCCCTATCTTGATGCTGTTCACGCTGAAAATCCTGACGGTCAATTGCGCTACTACCCGGGTTCACCCTGCATTACCCGACGCCTGATGCGCGAGACTGACCGGCTGGTGCTCTACGAATTGAACCAGGATGACTGCGAAACCCTGCGCAACCAGTTTCGCCACTCTCGCCACACGTCGATCCAGCAGCAGGACGGCTACACCGCGATCAAGGCCACCCTGCCGCCCAAGGAACGCCGCGGCCTGCTGTTCATCGATGCCTCCTTCGATCAGGGCGAAGATTTCACGCGCGTCGCACGTGCCGTGAAAGAAGCACATAGCCGCTTTGCCTCCGGCATGACTGCCGTCTGGTATCCTTTGATGGGACGCTCGGCAATCGAGGCCTTCGAGCGCAGTCTGCTCAGCGCGGGGCTTCCCAAAACCCTGCAACTCGAACTCTTTACCGAGTCACGTGATTACAGCGAACACATCCCCGGCAGCGGCCTGATCGTCATCAACCCGCCGTACGGGCTGGATCAGGAAGCCCCGCCCCTGCTTGACTGGCTGTGGCGCACACTGTCACCCGAAGGCAAAGGCGGCACACGCTGCGAGTGGCTGATACCGGAATGAAAAACGCCGCAGAAACTCTGCGGCGTTTTCCCGTGCTGCATGGAACGAAAGTTCAGCCTTTGGTGCGGCTGCGGTATTCGCCAGTGCGTGTATCGATCTCGATCTTGTCGCCGGTGGCGCAGAACAACGGCACCGGGATTTCAAAGCCCGTGCTCAGCTTTGCAGGCTTCAGCACTTTGCCCGAGGTATCGCCGCGAACCGCGGGTTCGGTGTAAATGATCTCGCGGACCAGGGTCTGTGGGATTTCCACCGAAATCGGACGGCCTTCATATAGCGTGACTTCACAGGGCATGCCGTCTTCGAGGTAATTCAGCGCATCACCCATGTTCTCCTTGTCCACCTCAAACTGGTTGAACTCGGCATCCATGAAAACATACGACGGCTCGGCAAAGTAGGAATACGTCACTTCCTTGCGCTCGAGCTGCACGACGTCGAATTTCTCGTCAGCGCGATAAACGGTTTCCGTGCCGCCGTTCGACAGCAGGTTCTTCAGCTTCATTTTGACTACCGACGCGTTGCGGCCGGACTTGCTGAACTCGGCCTTCAACACCACCATCGGGTCCTTGCCGACCATGATGACGTTGCCCGCGCGGATTTCCTGAGCAATTTTCATAACCTACATCCTTGATTAAACGTAATAAATTAAGCGGAAAAAACACGCTATTTTACCTTGTTGCGCACAAACTCCACCAGTTTGGCGGACATTTCGCCCAAATCGGCCAGTTTCCGGGACCAGCCCAGGGCATTGCGGGCCCACTCCCCCCGCGCCGCCCGCAATGCAGGCCATAGGTCCCTGACCGGGGTTCCCGCACTCCAGGCCGCCGTAAAAGCCGCCACTGCCACGACGGTGGCCGGTTCAAATTCGGCCGTATACCGCTGTATAAAGGCCTCCAGCTTCCGTTGGTGGACACCGTCGTCCTGGCGGTAGGGTTGCCAGACCAAGGGCTTTCCCGCCCATTGCGCCCGGACAAAGGAATCCTCGCCGCGGACAAAATTGAGATCGCAGGCCCACAGCAGTTGGTCATACCGGGATTGCGGCAAAAACGGCAGCAAGCGGACTTCCAGATTGCCGCGGCGTGCCTGATCGGCCGTTGTGCCGAAAAAAGCCTGCACCGCCGGCACAACCGCGCCTGCGGGTACCAACAACAAGGTTGGTGATGAGTCTTCAGCCAGCGCCGACAGCAGATCCGTAACCGGCGCATCGGCATAGGCAAACAGCGATACCGTCAGCACAGCCGCATCCGGTGCGGTCATGCCGGATTCATGGAAGAATCCGGCACGGGCTTCAGCATCAAAGGCATCGCGGCGCGACAGCAAATCGCGCTCGCGCGGCAGGCCACCGGTCGCTGCGGCAAAGCCGGGATAAAAATACCAGCGCGGCAGTGCCAGAGAAGGATGCGGCGACGCCAGTCCGTGATGCGTGTCGACCCAGGATTCGGCACTCAGGTAATCGAGCACAATCCACAGCGGCGGCAGCGGCAGTCCGGCCATCGCCGTCACATAGTCATCAGGAAACCCGCATCCGAATGCCTCAATCACGACGTTGGCAGACGCCGGATCGGGTTTGATTCTCGACCAGTCGATCACTTCCACACCGTCGAGCTGCTGCCGGGAGGCATCAGCATCGAGGTCCGGCCGCAAGGCCTTCAGGATCTGCGGGCGATCAATCCACAGCCGCACCGCAAGGCTGTGCTCCTGATGCAGCAAGGCGGCAATGCGCCAGCACACACCGGCATCGCCGAAGTTATCGACGACCTTGCAGAAAATATCCCAGACGGGGTTGGAGGCGGCGGGTGCCATGGAGGGACGGATTATGCAGCCCGCCCCCCCGGCTAGTGAAGCGTCAGGCGGAAACGCCGCTCCAGCAGGTCGGCATCGTCAAAATGACGCCGGCCGAGAAAGGCCGTGGCATGGTTACCCCACTGCCGCATCGCACCGGCGCTGGGAATGCCCATTGGCCAGAACAGGAAACGTTCACCGCGCTCGGTACCGGCAACCAGCGCATCCGCATCGTAAATGCTGCGGTAGCCGCCGCCGGGCAAGGGCAGCGAACGCAGGATCTGCTCGTCCAGCATCTCGTAGCCGCGCGCTGCGGCCGCCACCGGCTGTACGCCGACATCGAGCAAATAATGACTGCGCGTGGCGATACGCAGACGGATCTGCTCATTTTCCTGCACACGCGTCAGTGTTGCCGGGATGAAGGCCCATTCATCACCAGGATCCGGCGCCGGCTGGGCAGCAGCGCGCCGGGTCGGGAAAAACATGTGATAACAGCCGCAGGGATGCATGGTATCGAACACCAGGGGCTCACCGTCGGGCGCCAGAGTCACGCGCCACACCAGGCCGTCCAGTCCGCCGGCCAGAATATCGAAGGACTTGTCGGCGGGACGTTCGCCGAACCACATCGTATAAACCAATTGCACCAGCGTCCGTCCGCCATAACGCGTGTAAGTCAGGCGCTGATAAACCACGGGCATTTGCGTATCCAGCACCGGATGGCGCGCCCCGCCCCAACGCAGCGCGCCGGGACGGTCAAACTCGCCGGTGGTTTCGACTTCAAATACCGGCGCATAAGTGACCAGGAGCCGGGATGTCTCATCGGCATTCAATGACAGCAGACCCAGTGCCGGATCTGCACGCTTCAGCAGCGCGGCGACTTCAGCACGGCTGTAACGGGCTATGCCTGCCGGCGCGTAACGTTCAACCGGGTGTGCGGAAGCCTCCCCCTTGCGGGAATTTTCGAACATCGCACGGGCCTCGGCATGCCATTGCGCCACTCCGCCGGCAAAAGGAATCCGTGCCAGTCCATAGAGGCCGACGATGCGCAGACCATCACTGTAAGCATCCGCCACCGGCACTCGTGCTGCGAGCATCGCAGACAGTTCGGGCTGCTGCAGGTCACGTTTCAGCAGCAAGGCCCCGCAGCGCTGTACTTGATTGATATCGGCAGTCTGTGCGGCCGGCAGATTGCGCAATTCGGCCGCCCTCGCCTGCAAATCAACCTGCCTCAGTTGTTCCAGCCAGGTTCGCCGCAGCGCATCGGTATCCGACGCCGGCATCAATGCCGCGAGAAACCGCGTGCTGCGCAAATAAGGAAATCCCGCTACCGGCGAAGCTTCACGATCACGCACGCCGGCAGCATCAACAGCGGCGTCGGTTGCCTGGAACCACTGCGCACAATCACGTAAATCGGCATCGGCGGCCTGCAGATGCTGACTCTGCGGCGGCTGCACCGTCGCACAGGCGCCAAGCAACAGCAGCGTCGCCGGCGCAACAATGTGCAGCACGGCTGCGCGCACCCTGTTGAACTTCATGCCTTCAATGTCCTTTTGTGGATGCCGTGCGCCGGACTACGTCGCGACGCTCGATTTCATCAATCATGCCGCGGAACTGATCGACGATACTGCCGCGGATCAGGCGGACGTTGAGAAACTGCGGCAGCGGCAGCGAAGGTTCGACCATGCCGGACCAGCTTACCACCCAGGTGCCGTCTTTCTCGCCGCGTTGCACCTGGTAACGGCCGTCCAGGCGTTTGAGATTGCCCTTGAGTAAGCGAATCTCGATGGTGTCCGGTTGATATTCCGTCGAAGCCACCAACACATCGATGCCATAGGAAAAGACCATGAATCCAGCCTCGCCGCGTTGTTCAACGATGGCCGTAGTGCCGCGGCGCTCGGTAATTTTGCTGCTCTGCATGCCGGGGATGAATTCCGAGAGGTGGCCGTAATCAGTCAACGTACTCCAGATCAGCGCGTGCGGTGCCGCAACCGTGGCACGAACATCGATCGCCACTGCAGGTCCGCGGGGCTCGGCATGAACCACCATGCCTTCCGCCGCCATGGCAAAGCCGCCCTGCACGAGCCCGAAGCCCAGCACCAGGACTGCCAGCCAGCAACGGATCACGGAACCACGCGACACTGATTACTCACGCACCAGGACAACCAGTTGATAAAGGCCGCCGAAAAACGTACGGCGGGATTCAATGTGAAACCTGATGTTTTCCGGCATCCAGCGGCTGATGTCATTGCGCCACAGGTCCAGCGCATAAGGCTCCAGCAACGCGAGCACCGGCCGAAACAGGTAATACAGCGGATGCCAGCGGCTTGGGCAATGATAATCGGCAATCACGACGCGCCCGCCAGGTGCCGTCACGCGCAGCGCTTCGGCGAGAGTCTGGCGGCGCACGGTTTGCGGCTGCTCATGCAGCAGGAAAAACAGCAGCGCGCCCGCATAGCTGTTGTCGGCGAAACCCAGCGATGCCGAATCACGCTGGAACAGCGTAATGCCGGAACGGCCGGCCAGCTTGCGCTGCAGATTACTGATCTGCGCCGGCACGATATCAACCACATCGAGACTGGCTGCTTGTGACATGCCATCGGCAAGTCGTGCCGTCAGATCACCGTAAACGCAGGCGATCTGCAACATCCGCCCCTGTAGCGGCCCCAGTGCCTGCAGCGCGGCGTCGCGCAGTTTGGAAAAATTGCCCCAGAGAATGGCATTGACCAGCCACTGCCGCTCAAAGACGCGGATCGCGTTGGGGTGGACATAGGCCCACCAATAGACTTCCTGCAGATAACGCGGGACGGAGAGAACCCCGGGTAGACCCGGTTCCTGGGCAAGTTCCTGTTTCAATTCAGCCTCGTTCAAGCCAGCCTGGGATCCTCGCCGGACTCAGGGTTGATGAAGGCTAAAACTTAGAACAGGACACGTGAAGAATCCGTGAGGTGGGGAAAATCATCGCCTTACAGCGATTACGGACGTAAAAAAACCGGGCCGAAGCCCGGTTTTTTCAGCAGCTGCAACAATCAGATTGCCTGGATGTTGCTGGCTTGCTGTTTGCCTTTGTTGCCGGCGGTGATGTCGAAGGAGACTTTCTGGCCTTCCTTCAGGGTCTTGAAACCGCTCATCGCGATGCCGGAGAAGTGTGCGAAAAGATCTTCGCCGCCGCCGTCAGGAGTAATAAAACCAAAACCTTTGGCGTCGTTGAACCACTTAACAGTACCTGTTGCCATTTTGTGCATTCCTTTTGAGGATGATTAAAGCCGGCTTTCGCCGAATATCGTATTTAAATCTCACAGCCCCAAAAGCACGCACACCGACAACTTGCTTTACGCGGAACAGCTGACTTTCAAGTACCTGGAAACCAAACACGCGAGGCTGTTATACGGAATGCCTGCAACCCCGTCAAGCACAATGTGGAAGGCATTTGAGTTAGAATAATTATTCCATAAGAATCAATAAGTTATAAAGCGCTCTTAACGGTCAAAAAGCTAATGATCAAGACAGCAATTCAAGTACTGCAGAGCACTCAAAATTTGCGCAAAGTCCTAATCCGCATCACCCTCACCCAGCACCACGTTGCGCACATCCAGACGTTTCGGCAAAGCCGTCCGCGAAATCCGCACAAAGCGGATGCCTGAATGCGCGAAACACCGGGTCTTGAAATCCGGTGCCGCCGTCAGCGCCGCGGGCGCCTCGCCGGCCAGCAGATCGATGGCGATGCGCGGCTGCATTGCCTTATCGCAAAGCACGAAATCAACGGCATGCGACGACAAGCCCCTCGCCATCCGTTCACGCTCGGCTTCCGAAACGGCAGAAATCACCAGCAGCCGGCTCAGGCTCACCCCGCTCAGCACCTCATATTCGGGAAACTGGGTGCGCAGCAGGAAATAAAAAAGGGTTTCCGCGGGTTCCAGCAAGCGTTCCCGGCCGCGATAAGCCTGCGGCGCGGTTGACGGCATCGGTTTCAGCGGGATCGCGGCTGCCGGCAACGCAGCAGCCTTGGCGGTCATTTCCTTCTCCGGTTTGCCAGCCTTGCTGACCAATTCCTGCCAGCGTTCCTTCGACTGACGTTCAAGGGCTGCCTGTTTACGCCGGTAGTTCCACCAGAAAACCACAATCGCGATCACCGGCGCCAGCATCAGCAGGTACCAGATGGCCACCATGACTCAGCTCCGAACGGTATACGTCATGACAGAACCTGCGGCCAGTCAGTGCAGCGGCGGCACATCGAAACGATTCAGTGGTCAGGACACCGTCTGATAATAAAGGTTTTGCGGATGATTGGCTTGCGCGAAAAAGAACCAGCGCTCTGCCACCAGACCGCAGAACTGCATGGCAAACGCCAGCACCAGCAGCGCCGATGATCCGGCGCCCAAGCCCGACTTGACCAGCACCACCGGCAGCACAAAAGCAGCGGCAATGAACAACCACTTCACCATGCGCAGCGTGCCCGGTCCGCGGCCATGGAAAAATTCACGGGTATTGAAGGAACCGCCCATGAAACCCTGCGCCTTCTGCACGACTTTCGGATGATGGATGCCGATCGCGCTTTGCAGTGTTGATTTGGGTTTCAGCGCGGCATTGCGCCGAAGCGAAGCAATTCGCGTCGCCATTCCGGCCAGCGTCAGCAGCATCGCCCACTGGCCGAGGACCGCCACGTTCGGTTCGCCGCGCACTGCCGCCAAAGCAGTCGCCAGCATCACGCCCGAAGCGCAACCCAGCAAGGTAAAGTTAACCAGCGTCAGCGGCGTCGCCCATTCCTGCAGGAACTTGATGCAGGCGTAAATCATGCCGGTACAGACAAACAGCAGCACGCAGACTGCGGCCGCCAAAAGCCCCAGCGTCAGCGTGCCCGGCCGCCCCAGCCAGTGCATCCAGCCGTAAACCGTCACCAGCACCATGAACACCGGCAGCACAATGACTTCACGCGACAGCCAGGACGTGCGCCACATCGCCGCCGCGCGCCAGGCACGATCGGGATGACCCAGGTGGAAAAACGAGGCGAGCAGTCCCGCACCGAGCAGAATCACGGCGGTCGCGCTGCCGCAGGAATAAAACCCGGATGCCGGGGCCGACAGCAGGCCGGCAGCAACAGCGCCTTCAACGACAAACAGCGCGAGAAACAAGCCCTGCCCGGCACCGAGCAGCGTGGTCAGGAATACAACGGAAAAGGCAGGATTCATGTCTCAGTCCTGTTATCGGGCCCGGCCGGATACCGGCGCGGGGCCATCGATGTTCAGCGGATTGTCAGTGCGAGCGGCAACGTCGCCCGGAAGCTTCGCCTCGGTCTTGCGCCGCGGCAGATAATGATTGGCGGGCTGCGTACCCCACTCCGGCATCAGCTGATAACCCGCGGCTTCACGGATCGCCTTCGACACAATCGACTCTTCGTCATGGATATCGCCGTAGAGCCGTGCATTGGTCGGACAGGCGAGCACGCAGGACGGCTTGCGCTCCGACTCGGGCAGCTTCTCGTCGTATATACGGTCGACGCACAGCGTGCACTTCTTCATCACCTTTTGGTGCTCGTCCAGCTCGCGTACGCCGTACGGGCAAGCCCATGCACAGTATTTGCAACCGATGCACTTGTCGTAATCAACCAGCACAATGCCGTCTTCAGGGCGCTTGTAGCTCGCCCCTGTCGGACACACCGGCACGCAGGGCGGATCTTCGCAATGCAGGCAGGACTTCGGGAAATGAACGGTCTGCGTATCCGGGAACCCGCCAACCTCAAAAGTCTGCACGCGATTGAAGAAAGTACCCGTCGGATCGCGGTCATACGGATTGTCATCCGACATGAAACCGGCCTCACCCGATGTGTTCCATTCCTTGCAGCTGGTCACGCAGGCATGGCAACCCACGCAAACATTGAGGTCGATGACCAACGCGAGCTGGGTCATCGCGAGCACTCCCGCTTATCTGATTGAGTCATTTGAAATCTCCATTACCGGCGACAAAGGCCTGCCACAGCTTTCGCACCTTGCCGGTTCCGGGCGCTGCCGGCAGCGGCGCAAACTGCGGTGAGGTTTCTTCGGGCTCACCCGCTTCCGCCTTGCAGATGCGCACCCGCACGTCATACCAGCCGGCCTGCCCCGTCACCGGATCGGAATTGGAAACGGTGCGTCCCCCACCCATCGGAATCTCTTCCGAGATCAGGTGATTCAACAAGAAGCCCTTGCGCGCCTCATTGGCGTCGGGCGACAGATGCCAGGCGCCCTGCGCCTTGCCGATTGCATTCCAAGTCCATACCGTGCCCGGCTCCACCGCGTTACTGCAACGGCACATACAGCGCACGCGGCCGTGCATCGACTCCACCCAGATCCAGTCGCCGTCGGCAATACCGTTATCAGCTGCCGTTTTCTCGTTGACGAACAAATAGTTATGCGCATGAATCTGGCGCAACCAGGCATTCTGCGAATCCCAGGAGTGATACATCGCCATCGGCCGCTGCGTAATCGCCGACAGCGGATACTTCTCCGTGTCGGTGCATTGCACTTCCAGCGGCGTGTAATAAAACGGCAGCGGATCAAAGTACGTGGTGATGCGTTCACGCAGGTGCACCGGCGGCACGCGTTTGCCCTGACCGCGTGCGGCAAGACGGAAGCGCTGCAGCACCTCGGCATACAACTGGATGATTACCGGATCGGCAAAGCGCCGCAGTTTCATTTTCTGCGCCCACTCAGAATATTCCTGATTCCAGTTGCGCATGTACTGGTAGGACTCCGGCATCACGTGGTGGAACACGCAATTGTTCTTGGCGTACATCTCCCACTGCTTGGGATTGGGTTCGCCGACCAGCGCCTTGTCGCCATCCTTGCCGCGCCAGCCGATCAGGAAACCCTGACCCGATCCCGGTTCGGTTTCGAAATTGGTGATGAAGTCCGGGTAATCCTTGAACTTGCGTGAACCATCCGGTTTGGTAAACGCCGGGAACTTGAGGCGCCCCGCCAGTTCGATCAGCACTTCCTGGAAAGGTTTGCATTCGCCCTTCGGCGGCACCACCGGCACCCGCACCGAATCCACCGGGCCGTCGAATTCTGAAATAGGCCTATCCAGCATCGACATCACATCATGGCGTTCGAGATAGGTCGTATCCGGCAACACCAGATCGGCGAAGGCCGTGGTCTCAGACTGGAAAGCGTCGCAGACAATCAGGAAGGGAATCTTGTACTCGCCCGACGCATCCCTGTCGTTCAGCATCTTGCGCACTTCGCTGGTGTTCATGGTCGAGTTCCAGGCCATGTTCGCCATGAACAGCATCAGCGTATCGATCGGGTACGGATCACCCTTCCATGCATTGGTGATCACGTTGTGCATCATGCCGTGCACCGCCAGCGGATGCTCCCAGGAGAAGGCCTTGTCGAGCCGTACAGGTTCACCCTTGTCATCGACGAACAGGTCTTCGGGGCCGCCCGGAAATCCCAGCGGCGCACCGCCCAGCGGCGTATCGGGTTTCACCGCACCCGGATCGTTGGGGTTTCGCGCATACACCGGGGGCGTGCTGCGCGGGAACGGCGCCTTGTGGCGGAAACCGCCGGGCCGGTCGATGGTCCCGAGCAGCGACATCAGGATCGACAGCGCGCGGATGGTATGAAAACCGTTGGAATGCGCCGCGAGACCGCGCATCGCATGGAAGGCCACCGGATTGCCGGTGACCTTGTCGTGCTTGCGGCCCCAGCTGTCAGTCCAGGCAATCGGCAACTCGATTTTTTGATCACGCGCCGTAACGCCCATCTCCTGCGCCAGGCTGCGGATCTTCGCCGCGTCGATGCCGGTAATTTTTGCAGCCCACTCCGGCGTGTATTCGCTGAGCCGTTCGCGCAGCAGTTCGAAGGCCGGTTTTACCGGCGTGCCGTCGGGCAATTGGTAGCTGCCGGTCAGCGCCGGATCGGAATCACCGGTGTGGTTGATCACTGCGCGCTTGCTGTGACGGTCCCACCACAGTTGCTGGTGCTTGCGATGCGGATTTTTCTCTTCCGCGGTTTCATCGCAGGCGATCAGGCCGAACTTTTCGCTCTTTTCATCGAGGTTCACCAGATAACCGGCGTTGCTGTACTGCACCAGAAAGTCGCGGTCGTAAAGACCCAGCTTGACCAGCTCATGGCACAGCGCCAGCAGCAGCGCACCATCCGTACCCGGGCGGATCGGAATCCATTCATCCGCCACTGCCGAATAACCGGTACGCACCGGATTGATCGAAATGAAGCGACCGCCTTCACGCTTGAATTTCGAGATCGCCATCTTCATCGGATTCGAGTGATGGTCTTCCGCCGTGCCGATCATCACGAACAGCTTGGCGCGGTCGAGATCCGGACCACCGAATTCCCAGAAGCTGCCGCCAATGGTGTAAATCATGCCCGCGGCCATATTCACCGAGCAGAAGCCGCCGTGCGCCGCATAGTTCGGCGTGCCGAACTGGCGTGCGAACAGGCCGGTCAAGGCCTGCATCTGGTCGCGACCGGTAAACAGCGCGAATTTTTTCGGATCGGTGGAACGTAGCTTGCCCAGCCGTTCCTCCATGACCTTGAAGGCTTCATCCCAGCTGATCGGCTCGAACTCGCCGGCGCCGCGCTCGGAACCGGGTTTGCGTCGCAGCGGCCGGGTCAGCCGTGCCGGCGAATACTGCTTCATGATGCCCGATGCGCCCTTGGCGCAGATCACGCCTTTATTCAGCGGATGCCCGGGATTGCCCTCGATGTAGCGGACTTCGTCGTTTTTCAGATGTACGCGGATGCCGCAACGGCAGGCGCACATATAACAGGTAGTGTTGCGGGTTTCGGTGCGGGCGGCGGGCTGTGCGCTGGCGGTCATTGGGGGCAAACCATTCGTCGGTGATTACCGCGCGAATTGTAGGGTTTGCCCCTCAAATTCAGGGTTAAAAATACTTATGGGGTCATTTATTGGAGCATTGATGTGGCCACCCTGCGGACTCAACGCTGTTGATCCATCCATTTGCTGGTCTGCGGCATCGTCCAGTCCGCCAGTTTGGTGACCATGCGCCGCGGATCGTCATCGAGCACAATCATGTCGCGGTGCGCCGGATTGATGAAACGCGCTTTCACAGCGTGCCCCAGAAACGCATACAGATGATCGTAATAGCCGTGGACATTGAGCAGGCCGCAGGGTTTGCTCTGCACCCCGAGCTGGTTCAGCGTCACCATCTCGAAAAACTCGTCCAGCGTGCCCATGCCGCCGGGTAGCGCAATGAAAGCATCAGACAGTTCCGCCATCATCACCTTGCGCTCATGCATCGATTCAACGACATGCAGCTCGGTCAGGCCGGTATGCACCATTTCACGTTCCAGCAGCCGGCGTGGCGTGACGCCGGTGACGTTGACGCCCGAAGCCAGCGCCGTCTCGGCAACCACGCCCATCAAGCCGATATTGCCGCCGCCGAAAACAATGCCGAGCCCGGCATCGCCGATCGCCCGCACCATAGCCTGCGTCGCCGTGACGTAAATCCCGTCGTTACCGCTATTGGAGCCGCAAAACAGGCAGATATTTTTCATGAGGGCTCAGACTCCTTTCCTGTTGGCCTGAATTTTATAGGATCGGACCCGGTTTAACCCCGAATGCCGCAGCCTTGCGTTTACAGGCAGGTATCCCGACAAAAAGGAAGCCCCATGAAACGCCAAGCCACCCTGATGATCGCCGCACTCACTGCAGCCTTCCCCGCCATTGCGCAGACCGAAAACACCGGTCAGGCTCTGACCATCTACAGCACGGCCCGTCCCGGCGCCCTACCGCCGGAACTCTATCGCGGCGGCGCTGGCGGCCCCGCCGTGCCCGGCTATGCCGTGGTGAGCCAGCAGCGCGATCTCGCACTCGTCCGCGGCCGCAACAACGTGCGCTTCACCGATGTCGCGGCGCTGATTGATCCGACCACCGTGCTTTTTGAATCGCTGACCGACGCCGTGGGCACACGGGTCATCGAACAGAACTTCCAGTTCGATCTGGTCAGTTCTCAAAAGCTGCTGGAGAAATACATCGACCGCCGCATCAGCGTCGACCAGATCCGCGGCAGCGACACTGAATCCTTTTCGGGAACGCTGCTGTCCACGGCCGGCGGCATCGTACTCAAACGCGACGATGGCAGCATCCAGACCCTGCCGCACAACGCCGGCGTGCGCCTGCCCGAACTGCCGGGCGGTCTGATCACAAGGCCGACCCTGGTGTGGGACGTCAACGCCAGCCGCGCTGGCAACCATGCCACGCGCGTGTCTTACCAGACCACCGGCATCACCTGGTGGGCTGATTACAACCTGACCTATCAGGAAGGCAGCGACGCCAACAGCTGCAGACTCGATGTCGGTGCCTGGGTCAGCATCGTCAACAAGTCCGGCGCCAGCTACACCGACGCCAAACTCAAACTCGTCGCCGGCGACGTCCACCGCCCGCAACCGCAGGGCCGCGCCTATGCAGCGCCCGCAGCGCAACGTGCGATGGCGATGGAAATGAGCGACAAGGGTTTCGAGGAAAAATCCTTTTTCGAATACCACCTCTACACCCTCAGCCGCCCTGCAACCATTGCCGACAACTCGACCCAGCAAATGGAACTGTTCCCCGCAGCCCGCGGCGTCGCCTGCGAAAAAACCCTTGTCTATTACGGCGCCGCTGACGCCCGTCCCTACGGCAGTCCCGCCACCGACCGCAACTACGGTATCCAGAGCAACCGCAAAGTCGACGTCTACCTCGGCTTCAAAAATGCCAAAGAGCAGAACATGGGCATGCCCCTCCCGGCCGGCCGCATCCGCGTCTCCAAACTCGACAGCGCCGACCAGACCCTCGAATTCATCGGCGAAGACGTCATCGACCACACGCCGCGCAACGAAAATGTGCTGATCAAGATGGGGGCTGCCTTCGACGTCATCGGCGAACGCCGCCAGGTCAGCTTCAACGTCGACACTTCACGCAAAACCATGACCGAAGAAATCGAAGTCAAACTGCGCAACCAGAAAAAGGAAGCGGTCACGGTGATGGTCAAGGAAAACCTCTACCGCTGGACCAACTGGCAGATCACCGGCAAGAGCCATGACTACCGCAAGAATGATGCGCGGACCATCACTTTCCCCGCACGCATTGCTGCTGGTGCTGAAACAACGGTTCGCTATACCGTCACTTACAACTGGTAAATAGTTGCATAACCGCCCTTCCGAGCCGAAGAGCAATTCAAGGAAACCCGCCGGATCCGCCTGGCGGTATTGGTTTGCCCCCCATAACCGTGACTTACCACCTGCACCACGCATCACCCCTGCTATACAATCCCCCCCATCCCACCAAGGGATTACAGGGAGAACACCATGGGTCTCGGCACCATCATCACCCTCGCCGTACTGGTCGCCATCGCGGTCTATGTCATTACGATCTACAACGCGCTGGTACAGATCAAGCACAACGTCTCCAAAGCCTGGGCCAATATCGACGTGCTGCTCAAGCAGCGCCACGACGAATTGCCCAAGCTGATCGAAACCTGCAAGCAGTACATGAAGTTCGAGCAGGAGACGCTGACCAAGGTCATCGAAGCCCGCTCCAAGGTATTCTCGGCGCGTGAAGCGCAGAACATGCCGGCGCTGGGCCAGGCCGAAGGCACGCTGCGTTCGGCCATCGGCAGCCTTTTCGCGCTGGCCGAATCCTATCCCGAACTCAAGGCCAACCAGACGTTCCAGCAGTTGCAGACGCGCATCTCAAGCCTGGAAAACGCCATCGCCGACCGCCGCGAGTTCTACAACGAGTCGGTCAACATCAACAATGTGCGCATCGAGCAGTTCCCCGACGCGATCATTGCTTCCATGATGGGCTTCAAGGCCGCGCAGCTGCTCGAATTCACCGAAGAGGAAAAGAAGAACGTCGACGTCGGCCAGCTGTTCAAGTCCTGAGCAGCACTGAATGACGTTTACGTTCAACGGCGCCCGCAACAGCAGCAGCGGGCCGCTGCTGCTGTCCGGCGGCCTGCATTTCATCATCATCGCCATCGCTGCACAGGCCGACACGCCGGAAGTCTGGCCCTTCGCCCTGCTCGCGATGTCCGTGGTCAGTTTTTTCGCCTGGCTCGGCAATCACCGGCGCTACCGGCAGATCAACGACCTGCCGACATCACGGGTAGCATCCGCAGCGCAGGGTTATGTCGAACTGCTGGGCGTCGGCCGGCTGATCGACGGCTCGACGGTGCATTGCCCGGTCAGCCAACGCCATTGCTGCTGGTACCGTTATACCGTCGAGGAAGAACAAAGCGACGACAAATGGAAAACCGTCGATGAAGGCTGCAGCGTCGCGCATTTTTTTCTGGTTGATGACAGCGGCGCCTGCGTGATTTCACCGGACGGCGCCGAGGTCGTCACCAGCAAACACAAGTCCTGGCAGCAGGGCAATATGCGTTACAACGAATGGCTGCTGCTGCCAGGCGATACGCTTTATGCCATCGGCGAATTCGTCACCCATACCGCCAACGCACCGTCGGTCGCCGAAGAGCGCGAAGATGTCAGCGCCCTGCTCAGCGATTGGAAAAACGACCGGCAGAATCTGCTCAAACGCTTCGATCTCGATCAGGACGGCACGATCAGCCTCAAGGAATGGGAACTGGCGCGCATGCAGGCGTTTCGTGAAGTGCGCAAACGGCAACTGGAGCAGACCGGCCGCCAGACCGAAGGCGTGCATCTGCTGCGCAAGCCGCGCGACAAACGGCTGTTCCTGCTGTCCAATGAAATGCCCGACACGCTCGGTCGCCGTTACCTGTGGTGGAGCTGGGCCCACCTCACCGCCTTCATCGGCCTCGGCGCCTGGGGCCTTGTCTGGCTCGGCGTAAAATAATAAATAAAAACAATTACTTCGATATGAACGAATACCATCTCCAGTGCCTCAACAGTGGTGGCTTTCACCGCCTGCACTACACCGACTGGGGCGATCCCGCGAATCCTCGCGTGGTGATCTGCGTGCACGGACTGACGCGCAACTGCCGCGATTTTGATGGACTAGCTGCAGCACTTCAAAACGATCTGCGGGTGATCAGCGTCAGCATCGCCGGCCGCGGCAAAAGCGACTGGCTGCCGAACAAGGACGATTACAAATATCCGCAGTACATGAATGACATGACCGCGCTGATGGCGCGGGTCACCGCAGCCGGCGCCACCGAAATCAACTGGGTCGGCACGTCGATGGGTGGCATGCTCGGCATGTTGCTGGCCTCACACCCGAACACGCCGCTGCAACGGCTGGTGCTCAATGATGTCGGCACACTGATACCGAAGGCATCGATGGAGCGCATCGGCGCCTATGTCGGCCGCAATCCGCGCTTCGCCAGCTTCGCCGAATTCGTTCAGTACCTGCGTACCGTTGCCGCCCCTTTCGGGCCGCTGACCGATGCGCAATGGCATCATCTGGCCGAACACAACGCCAATTGCGATGCCGAAGGCCGCTGGGGCATGAACTACGATCCGGATATCGCGCTGCCCTTCCGCAAGGCCGCGGCCAAAGACATCCTGCTGTGGAATTACTACGATGCAATCCGCTGTCCGACGCTGCTGCTGCGCGGCGCGGACTCCGATCTGCTGCTTCACGAAACTGCCGAAGAAATGACCCGGCGCGGCCCGAAACCGAGGCTGATTGAATTTGCCGGTATCGGCCATGCACCGGCGCTGATGGCCGACGATCAGATCGCTGCCGTCAGCGACTTCCTGCTCCGCACGTGAAGGCTAGCCCGCCCTGGCCTGCTCCATCGCCTGCAACAACACTTCCGGGTCCTGCGCGCCGGAAATGCCGATGGTGCGGTTGATGATGAAAAACGGCACGCCTTCGATACCGACCTGACGTGCTTCCTGATCAGCACTGCGGATCAGATCGGCATCGGCATCGCTGTCCAGATAAGCCAGGGTCTCTGCTTGATCCAGTCCGGCCTGTGTTGCGTAATCCGCCAGTACCGCACTGTTCGTCAGGTCGGCGCCCTCGATGAAATAAGCGCGGAACAACGCTTCGGCCATCGCATCCTGCAAACCCTGTTCACCGGCACGGTGCATCAGCCGGTGCGCCTTTACCGTATTCGGCTGCACCTTTATCGCATCGAAATTCATGTCGAGGCCCACACTCTTGCCGACCAGCGCCACACGTTTATAGCGTGAGCTGTCGCGCTCGCCGAATTTGCGCAGGATGTAATCCGCGCGCGAAATGCCGATGGCGGGCAAATCGGGATTCAACTGGAACGGCAACCAGCGCACGGCCGGTTTATGCTCATCGGGGTGCAGTTTTGCGAACTGCTGCAGCGCGATTTCCAGCTTGCGCTTGCCGATGAAGCACCAGGGTCAAACCACGTCGGAAACGATGTCGATGCTGATGTCCTGGCTCATGACGATCCCCAGTGAGGTTTATGGTAACTACCTGTTTTTATTGATACTTTATTCCAGCCTCCTCAGGCGCGCAATGCCTTCAGATCCGGCTTACCCTTGAGCAGGCCCGGCACTGACTCCAGGAAGGCTGAGATCTGCTGCTCGCCCCAGCCGCCAAAGGCGCAGTTGCGACGGCATTTATCCTCGATCTCGGCACGGGTCAGCGGCTCCTGTGCACCACCGCGGATATGCGGCTGACGCTCCTCGAAAACCCTTCCGTCTTTCAGCGTCATCCGCACGTGGCCGGTGTAGGCCTTGGGATAGGGATTATTCGGATCGACGACGTATTTCACTTTCGATGCCAGCGCGAGGATGCGCTCATCGCGCACGGTCTTTTCGGTGAATGCCGCCAACCCCGCCCCGCCCGTGACAAAAGCCACGGCGATGTTGAACGGTGCGCTGAACTTGGCGGCGTATTCATTGGCCGGGCGCTGTTTGGCCGGCAGCGGATCCCACAGCCGGTGCACATAACCTTCGGCGGTTTCGCAGAGCACATCGACCACGTCTTCCGCGGAAAAACCTTTTTTCGCCAGGCGCAGCGCGCAGTCGGCATAAGGCTGGTTCATCGTGCCCGTCGCATAGGGCTTGAAGGTGATGCGCGACATATACCAGTCCTTGCCGAAATCCCGGGTCAGCACGTCGTAATCACCGGCCGCGGAACGCGCAAAGGCGTAATACAAGCCATGAGTGCCTTCAAAAACCGTACGCGGCCCGAGAAAACCCTGCTGACCGAAACGTGCAGCCTGTATGCCCACCTGCGCTGCCCAGCCGGCGTGCATGCGTTTGGTCCAAGCCCCTTCAGCGAGATATTCAATGATGCCGCTGGCCATGCTGCCGGCAATGCCCAGTGCATCGACCGTCTGCTGCTTGTTCAGCCTCAACGTCCGCGCCACCGCCAGCGTCGCACCCATTGCGCCAAGCACTGCCGTCGGATGAAAACCGGATTTGTGTATGGCCTTCGGGATCACCATCGACATCCTGCACAGCATTTCAACGCCGGCGACAAATCCTGCCAGCACGTCGCGCCCGTCGCATCCGAAACGCTCCGCCGCCGCCAGCACTGCCGGACCGATCACCGTGCTCGAATGCACCGGACCACCTTCGAAGGTGTCGTCAAAATCCTCGCCGTGCGTCGCAGTGCCGTTGATCAGCGCCGCGGCTTCTGCCGAGAAAGTCTGGGTATGACCTATTGCCGTGCACGGTCCGCCTGCATCGACGCCGGCAATCACCGCCTTGATGTAATCGGTATTGCGCGCCGCCACACAGAGGCCGACCACATCAATGAGCAGTTCTTCGGCACGTGCGAGCACTTCCGCGGGAATGGCATCGACGTTCAGGGCCAGGGTTTGTTCGGCGAGCCGCTCGGCGACCGCGACTTCAGGCAGTTTTTCACTCATTGTTTCATCCGCTACAGGTCAAAAAACGGGGGCTTTCACCCCCGTGTCGGGCGTGACTGCAATCAGCAGCCACGCATTCGCAGGGCCGGTCAGCGTACGACCGGGGTGCCCGCCTCTTTCAGGATTTCGCGCATCTGGTTGGTGAAGGTGTCGAAGAATTTGCCAAGCTCGACCGACTTCTGGAAGCCGTCTTCAAACTGCTGATCTTCCAGATACTTGCGCCAGGTCGGCGTTTTCACCATGCGCTGGAACAGGTCTTCGTAATAGGCCACGACATCCGGCGCTACGCCAGACGGCATCACCACGCCGCGCACCTGCGGCACATTGGGAATTTCATAGCCGGCTTCTTTCAGCGTCGGAACATTCGGGTAAGGCGCGAGGCGCTTTTCAGCGACCTGCGCAATCACGCGCATGTTGCCAGCCTTGATGTGCTCACCGGCTTCCTGCGGCTCGATCACCATCATGTTGACGTGACCGCCCAGCAGCGCGGCAATACGTTCGCCGCCACCCGGGAAGGAGATATAGGCCCAGTTGGCACCGGTGGATTTCATCAGCAATTGACGCACCACGTTGTCGCGACTGGTCTGGGAACCGCCGGATTGCTTCAGCGTGCCCGGCGTTTTTTTCGCCGCTTCAATGAAGTCCTTCATGGTCTTGAACGGCGCATCGGCCTTCACCGCTACCACGGCCGGCTCCAGCACCAGGCGTGCGACAGGCTGCATGTCCTTCAGCGTGAACTTGGCCTCGGCACGCACCAGCGGATTGGTCAGCCAGTTGCCGGTGAAAATGGCGATGGTGTGGGTATCGCCTTTTTTCTCGGCGACATAAGCCATGGCGCGCAGACCTCCGCCACCGTCGCGGTTGTTGACCTGGAAGCGCACCGGCGCAAGGTTTTCCTTTTCAATCAGCTGGGTCATGAAGCGGGCCAGTACATCGGCGCCGCCTCCGGGACCGGTATGCACCACGATTTCAACAGGCTTGGTCGGCTTGAACTGTGCCCAAGCAGGCCCTGCCGCCAGAGCTGCGGCGCAGGCGGCCATGATGATGGACGTGCGTAATGTCATGATCACTTCTCCTCGTAAATTGAACGGCATTGTTTGCCGTTGAATATTCAGCTGAATTAAGAATCGCTCAGCCGTTTTCCTCGATTGCCCTGACCCGCCAGGAATTGAACTTCCGGAACAGCGGCATGATCAGCAGCAACACCGCCAGCACCAGCATTGTGGCCGAAATCGGCCGGGATACCAGAATGCCCAGATCCCCCTGCGACATCATCAGCGACTGGCGCAGCGCGCGTTCCATGGCGTCGCCGAGCACCAGGCCGAGAATCAGCGGCGCCGAAGGATAATCCAGACGCCGCATCAGGTAACCCAGCAGACCGAAGGCGGCCAGCATATAGCAGTCAAACAGGCTGCTCGACACGGTGTAAACGCCGACCAGCGAAATGCCGAGGATGATCGGATACAGCAGGTACGACGGCAGTTTGAGAATTTGCGCAAACAGCGGAATCAGCGGCAGGTTGAGCACCAGCAGCATCACGTTGCCGACATACATGCTGGCCACCAGCCCCCAGAACAGCTCGGGATTGTCCTGGATCATCAAGGGACCGGGCTTCAATCCCCACAGCACAAACGCCGCGAGCAGGATCGCCGTGGTGCCGGAACCGGGAATGCCCAGCGTCAGCAGCGGCACCAGCGCGCCGCCGGTCTCGGAGTTGTTGGCGCCTTCCGGTGCAGCAACACCCTCCGGAACGCCGGTGCCGAATTTCTCAGGATGTTTCGATACTACCTTTTCCAGACCGTACGAAATGAACGACGCGATGGTCGAACCGGCGCCGGGCAGCACACCGATGATGAATCCGACTACGGAACCGTTGAGAAAGGCAAAGCGACAGGCCTTGAGCTCGGCCATCGTCGGCAGCAGGTTACGCAGGCCTTTGGGTACCGGCAGCATCGTGCCCTCTTCGCGCTGCTCCATATTGGCGAACACTTCGCTCAACGCGAACACACCGATGGCGACGATCACAAAATCCACGCCGTCGAGCATCTCGCTGTTACCGAAGGTGAAGCGCGAGGCATCGCTGAACAGGTCGATGCCCATGCCGGCGATCCACAGCCCGACCAGCATCGCCAGCAGCGCCTTGACCAGCGATTCTCCGGCCAGCAGCACCACCATCGCCAGACCCAGCACCATCAGCGCGAAATATTCCGGTGAGCTGAAAGCGAGACCGAATTTGGCCAGCGGCGGCGCCACCAGCATCAGCGCCACTACGCCAACCGTGCCCGCAATGAACGATGCAATCGCTGCAATACCCAGCGCCGCACCGGCGCGGCCTTTGCGTGCCATCTGGTAACCGTCGAGACAGGTCACCACTGAAGCCGATTCGCCCGGTACATTGAGCAAAATGGCCGTCGTCGAGCCGCCGTATTTGGCGCCGTAATAAATGCCCGCCAGCATGATCAGCGCACTGGTCGGCGGCATCTTGAAGGTCAGCGGCAGCAGCATGGCAATGGTCGCCGCCGGTCCGAGGCCCGGCATCACGCCGACCACGGTTCCGAGGAACACTCCGGCGAAACACCAGAACAGGTTCAGCGGCTCCAGAGCAACAATGAAGCCGTGACCGAGATTGGCTAATACGTCCATGATTCAGCTCAGAAACCCAGCGGTCCCACCGGCAGGCCGACATTCAGCGCCAGTGAAAACACCAGATAAAAACCAAGAGCATTGCCTGCAGCGGCCGCACAGGCGATTTTCAGAGACTTGCCGTACATCACACCGACGATGAACAGCGTCAGCAAAGCCAGCACGGTCAGCAAGCCCAGCAGTTTGAGCAATGCGGTGCAAAGTGCAAACACCGCCCACACCAGCATCGCGCGGCCGACACCCTTCCAGTCGACTTTCGCGTCGGCAACCGCCGGACGGACCGCCGACACGACCACCAGCCAAAGCGACAGGACCACCATGGCAATGCCGTACCACATCGGGAAAAAGCCCGGACCCGGGCCCTCCGGTCCGACATAGTTCCACTGCCGTGCTTCGGAAATGATGTAGACGCCGAGCGCAGCGAGTACCGCACCCGACACCACATCGCCCTTCAAAAACCAGGATTTCTGTGCCACAGGCGTTCCCGTCAATCGATTTCGTAGCCGGCAGCACGCAACTGCGGCTGGAATTCCGGTGCGGTCAGGCGACGGATGAAATCACGCGCCAGTTCAGGCTGCGCCCCGCGAACTGCGATGCCAGCGGTGTAAACCGTCTTCATCTGGAATTCATCGGGCAGCGGACCGACAAATGTCACGCCCTTGATCGGCAGGATTTCGGTGTTCTGGGTAATGCCGAGTTCAAAATTGCCGTTGCTCGCCGCCAGCCAGTTCATCGCCGCGTTGCCATTGGGATAAAACTGCATGCGGTCCTCGACCTGCGAAGCCACGCCGAGGCGCTCCATCAGCTTCATCACGATCTTGCCCGCAGTGGCGGTTGCCGGATCGGGGCAGACGATGATGGAAGCGGCAAGGATGTTGGCGCGCAGCGCTTCGCGCGTACGCACTTCCGGCAATGGCGTTCCGGCGCGCACCGCAACGCCGGTGCCGACCTTGCCGATGTCCTGAACCGAGGAAATCGCCACCATGCCGGCAGAAACCAGATCCTGGATCAGCTGCGCGCTGAGGATAATGGCATCGACCGCTTCGCCGCCGACCATACGGGCCTTCATCGCACCGACTGCACCATAAGCCGCCTCGACACGATGTCCCGTGTCGCGTTCGAACGCCGCGATGACTTCTTCACAGACCGCCTGAGCCGCACCGGCGCTCAGCAAGCGCAATACCGCCATTTACTTATCCCCCAGCGTTGTACAAGCGCACGATGTTACCAGTCCGACCGCGGTGCTCCTACCCCCCCCGGAATCCCCCTTGCACCGAAAAGAGGCATCACCTAGTCTCGTCAATAGAATGAAACGCATCCACAACGCGCGACATCCCGCTGAAGCCCACCTGATCTGCGGCCTGCTGCAGTCATGCGGCATTGCAGCAGTGGTGCGCGGCGAATGGCTGGCTGGCGGATTCGGCGAACTGCCCCTCGATGCCTGCGCCGTATGGGTGACAGACGACCGGCAATTGGATGAAGCCGATCGCCTGCTCCGTGATCTCCTGCAGGGCCGGGTTGCGGCCGCAATGACCGATCAGCGCTGGCAATGCACGCGCTGCAATGAATTCAGTGAAGGTCAGTTTACCGACTGCTGGCAGTGCGGCGCCGGCCGGCCCTGAGACACGCTCACGTCACTACCGGCGTATTGGGTTTATCCGACGCGATGCGGCCATCCACCAGTTCGATGATGCGGTCGCAGCGCGCCGCCAGCCGCGGATCATGGGTCACGATCAGCAGCCCGGTGCCCCGATTGCGGTTGAACTGGCGAAGCAGCGCAAATATCGTATCGCTGCTGTGCGTATCCAGATTGCCGGTCGGCTCGTCGGCCAGCACCATTTGCGGACCACGCACCAGTGCTCGGGCTATTGCCACGCGCTGCTGCATGCCGCCAGACAGTTCGGTCGGTTTTTTGTCGGCGGCATCATGCAGGCCGACCGCATCCAGCAGTTCCATCGCGCGTTCGCGCAGATCGCTCTGCAGCACCCCTCGGCTCCGCCCCATCAATCCGGGCAGCATGATGTTCTCCACTGCAGTGAACGCAGGCAGCAGATGATGAAACTGGAATATGAACCCCAGCACTTCGTGCCGCGCCAGCGTACGTTCATCATCATCAAACGCCGTGACATCGCGCCCGCCCAGGTGATAAAGGCCACCCGAAGCACTTTCAAGAAGGCCCAGAATATTCAGCAAGGTGCTTTTGCCGGAACCTGACGGACCGATCAGTGCGGTGAACTCACCCGGCTGGATCACCAGATCAATGCCGTGCAACACCTCTTCGGCATTCGGCAGCCCCTCGTTATAAGTCTTGTGCAGTCCGCTGATTTCGACCAGCGGTGCTTTCCCGTTCGCGCTCATCTCAGCCCCGGATCGCCTGCGCCGGATCCAGCCGTGCCGCATTGCGCGCCGGCAGCACCGCAGCGATCAGCCCGAGTACGGCGGCGCCGGCGACGACATAGCCGATCAGCCTGAAATCAAAAGACAGCGAGAACAGCGCCTGTCCCTCGGCGTTTCGCAGGATGCGACTGAAAAACGAGACCAGCATCATTCCCAGCACCGACCCCAGCAATGCCCCGCCGACGCCGACGATCACGCCCTGCAGCAGGAACACGCTGAGCATCTGCCGTCTCGTGGCACCGACTGCGCGCAGAATTCCGATCTCCTTGCGCTTCTGTACCACCGACACCACCAGCACGCTGGCGATACCCAGCGACACCACCACAGTGATGAAAAACCGGATCAGCAACGTCATGATGTCCTGGTTCTTGATCGCCGCGAATACCTGATTGTTGGTCTGTATCCAGCTTTCAATCAGTTGCCCCGACTGCGCGCGCAACTGTGCCGAAATGATTTCGGCTTTCATGATGTCGCGTACGGCCACATCCAGATTGGTGATGCGTCCGGGGATGCCCAGCAGGCTCTGCGCCGCACGCAGATCCGTATACACATAACGCCGGTTCAGTTCGCGCGAACCCAGATCAAGCAAGGCGCGGATGCGGAACACTTCGCTGCCGCCCTGCGCGGTCTGCACGCGGAAGCGATCACCAAGTACGGCGCCGAGGTCTTTGGCCAATTCAATGCCGATCAGCGCATCGCCGGGCTCAATCACCAGTACACCCGACTTGACCTTGTCATCGAGGCGGACCACGCGCAGGTAACGTTCGAGTTCGGTACCGACAATCACCACCGATCGCGATGCCTCGCCTTTGATCCCCAGCCCCGATCCTGTCGCTACCGGCGCCACGGCAATCACACCTTCCGTGGCTTCCGTTACGCGCGCCAGTGCCGGCCAGCCGTCGATGGTGGTCAGTCGCTGAGGCCGCGCCTGGATCGAAGACAGCCGCGTGCCGTCGGCATCCCCGGCAATCAACGGCGCCACGGTTTCTTCCGGCGGCTTGATGACAATATGCGCTTGCGCCCCGGTAACGCGTTTGATCAGATCACCCTGCACGCCGGTGAGCACAGCCGTGATGAAAAAAATCACCGCAACGCCGATGGCAGCGCCGCCGATGATCAATGCCGTCTGCATGCGCCCTTCACGCAGGAAACGCAGGGCTACCGTCAGTTCAAACCCCAGCGCGTTCATGGCTGGGCGCCTCCATTAACCAGCGCGTTCATCGCCGGTCGCGAACCCGGCTGCCGGCTGCCACTTCGCGATTGAGGATCACCCGATCACCGGCCTTGAGGCCTTCGGTAACCGCCACGCGCCCTTGGGTTTGCAAACCGACCTTCACTGCCATTCTGCTTGCAACGCCCTCACGGTCAACAAGCACCCACGGCGCCTCGGTCTGTAATTGGCGTACGGCGTCTGCCGGCAGCATCAGGACCTGCTTCAACAGCGGCCCCTGCAGGTCAATCGAAACCGTCATGTCGGACTTCAGCAACGCCGGCGGTTTGGCCACACCCAGCCGCAGCTCCACCGATCCGCGGCTGGCATCAATACCCGGCGAAATGTAATTGACCACCGCTTCAAACCGCTCTGCGGGAAACGCATCGGCCGCAGCCATCGCCGAGGCGCCCTGGGTGATCAGCGGCAGATTTTTTTCATCGACCTGCACGATCAGACGCACCGGACCGTCCAGCGCCAGACTCATCATCCGGCGACCGGCTTGAGCGATGTCACCGGGCTCGACCAGACGTTCCAGCACCACGCCGGCACCCGGTGCGCGAATACGCGTCTGTGCGAGTTTGGCTTCCGCGGCTTCCAGCGCAGCCACGGCTTCCGCCAGCTGACTCTGCGCCTGCTGGGCTTCAGCACCGCTTGAAGACTGCGCACCAGCCTGGGCACGCGCGCTGGCCAGCTGGCTGCGCGCGATGTCCAGTTGGCGCTCTGCTTCATCCACACGCGACTGACTGATGAACCCTTTCGCCATCAGATCACGATTGCGTTTGTCATCCCGTTCGGCTTGCAGAAGATTGGCTTCCGCCTGTTTCAATCCCGCCTGTGCCGTCGGCAACGCCAGGGTCTGCACCGAAGAAACCCGCGCTTTGGCGCGAGCCAGCGCTGCGCGTGCCTGCGCAGCAGCGGCGGCCAGTTCACCACGTTCCAGCTCCACCAGTAGCTGATCCGCGGCGATGCGCGCGCCCTCCCGCACCAGCACCCGATCAACCCGGGCAGTGATGGTGGCACCGATTTCAACTTTGGCGGGCGGCAGCACGCGACCGCTGGCAACCACACCGGTCTGCACATCCGTTGCGGCCAGAGTCAGGATGTCCACCGCGACCGCCTTGGGACGCAACACAAGGAGCAGCACAATCGCCGCCACAGCGGCCACGGCGATGATTGGCATCATCCGGCGCATGGGCAGCGTCAGCGCCATGGCGCTCTACCAACCCGCCAGGAAATCGCGTACGCCGGCTTCGTTGCGCAGATGCCAGATGCGCTGGATGCACTGCCGGACTTCATCTGGGGTGGCAGCGCCCGAAAAACTGACCAGCCGCTGCGCCTTGTCTTCGAGTTCCTGGCGCGACAGCGTGTTGCCGGGATCGCCCTTGGGCGTATCGACGCGGCACTCCAGCGTGCGGCCGTCGCGTGTCTGCACGGAAACCCGACCCAGCCAGCGCCGCGGATAGGCGTCATCGACCTCGGGGTCAAGCACCATGGTCACACGGTCATGGAAGTTACGTAATTCTTTGTTTTTTAATGAATTTTCAGTGAAGTCTGCGAGAGCGGCACGACCCAGCGTGGCGATCATCGCCAGCACGAAACCCATCGAGAATTTCGACTGGTGAATGGTCTGCGGATCGGTCACCGGCCCGAGCACGTCAATCGCGCCCTGATGCACATGCGCCGTGACTTTGACGATGTCATCGGCCTTCAGTTGATTCTGCTTCATCAGCATCTGCAGCGCATCGGCCGCAGGATGGGTATGACGGCAGGATGCATGGTATTTGAACGAAGTCTCTGCCGTGGCCCAGCGCGTGCCGAGGCCGTCGGTCAGCCAGCGCGCATCGGAATCGCTCGACATGCCGGCTGCCATGCCCTGTTTGCCTTCAAAAATCTCCCGCGCACCGGTAAATCCGTCGCGTGCGATATAAGCCGCCATCAGTCCGTCGGCGGCAGCTTTCGCCGTGTGGAGCTGTTTGGAATCCGCCGCGTCGCGCAAGAATTCCCAAAGGCCTGCAGCCATCGTTCCGGCAGAACCCAGGGCATGCTGCATCCTGTCGGCGTCCAGCTTCAGGATATGCGCCACGCCGGCAGCGGCAGCCAGTTTGCCTGCGGTGCCTGTGGTGTGAAAAATCTTGTAATGGGAACGACCGAGGAACTCGCCGACACGCACCCCGCACTCATAACCGGCGACCGATGCCGCGATCAGTTCCTTGCCGGTAGCGCCGACATCCTGCGCCGCGGCCAGCACGGCCGGAAACACCACGGTGCCCGGATGCAGCACCGAACTGTTGTGCAGATCATCCTGTTCGACAAAATGCGAAGCCGCGCCGTTGACCAGTGCCGCAAAAAAAGGCGATGTGCGTTTGCGGGTCAGCAGGTTTTCCGCCGGACCGTCCCCCGGCCCCATCGCAGAGGCAAAGCCGTCAATCACCGACACCGGCCTTGCACCCTTGCCAGCCAGCGACGACGCGAACCAGTCGAGAAACAGTTCCTCGGTACGCGCCACTACAGGCGCCGGCAGATCCTCATAACGGATCGCGGACAGAAAAGCGCATAGTTGCTGCGTGGGACTGCCCACGGCCGCAGGATTTTGTTTTTTGGCAGATGTTTGCATGATGGACTCCGACTCCTTGAGGAAGCGCCATTTTAAAGTGAAACGGCGCCCCCTTAGCCCGAAAATGCAGCCTTCCGTCGCCAGTGCTAAGCTCGATTGATCCACATCAACCCCGGAATACTGTCATGGCTAAACGCAAATCCATCCGCACCGATATCGCCTGGAGCGCCGTCGATCGCATCACCGTCAAGGGCCACGATCTGTGCACCGAAATCCTCGGCAAACTGTCGCTGGGCGACATGGCCTTTCTCGAAATCACCGACCGCCTGCCGACCCCGCGTGAATCAGTGATGTTCAACGCCATTGCCGTGACTTTGGTCGAACACGGCCTGACACCCAGTTCGATTGCCGCGCGCATGACCTATACCGGCGCCCCCGAAGCAATGCAGGCCGCGGTTGCCGCCGGCCTCTGCGGTCTGGGCAGCGTGTTTGTCGGCAGCATGGAAACCGCCGCGCGCATGCTGCAGGAAGCCCTGCCCGACCCCACGGTTGATGCCGACCTCGATCAGCTCGCCGTGCAGATTGTTGAGCGCTTCCACAGCCGCAAGCAGATTGTACCGGGCATTGGCCACACCCTGCACAAACCGGTCGACCCGCGCGCACCGCGACTGTTTGAGATTGCCGCCGAGCAAGGTTACAACGGCCCCTACGTCAAGCTGATGCAGAAAGTCGGCGCCCAGGCCGAAAAGGTTTACGGCAAATCGCTGCCGGTCAATGCCACCGGTGCCATCGGCGCCATTGCCAGCGAACTGCAACTGCCGTGGAAAATCGTCCGCGGCATCGGCGTGCTGGCACGCGCCATCGGCCTCGTCGGCCACATCCTCGAGGAGATGAAAAATCCGATGGCTTATGAAATCAAGCAGCGCGCCGAAGAAGAAGCCACGGCACATCTGCGTCAGCCATGAAACCGGATACGCCGCCGGAACCGACGGCGCCACGCTGAGCATGTTTCAGGTGATCACCGGTGCGCTGATCATGGCCGTGATCGGCATCCTGATCCTGCTGGTGAAATTCGCAGTCAGCAAACCCTGATCGTGATACCGGCCCTGCCGTTCAGTTCATCTGCAACCCGGCATCCTTGACCAGTTTCCGCCACTTGATGATTTCGGAGCTGATATGCGCCTTGAACTGCGCCGGTGTACTGGTCAGCGGCGTTGAACCATCGGCCGCGAGCCGCTCCACCACATCCGGCGAATTCACCGCTTCCTTGAGCATCGCTGACAGCCTGTTGACGACGGGCATCGGCACCTTGCCGGAAGTCACGACGCCATACCACTGATTGGCCTCGAATCCCGGCACACCGGATTCGGCAATGGTGGGAATGTCGGGAATCGCCGGCGAGCGCTTGCCCGCAGTGATGCCGAGAATGCGGATTTTTCCGGAAGACATATGTGGCCGTGCGCTGAGCAGCGTGGTGAAACTCATCTGCACTTCGCCGGCCATCACCGCCGCCAGCGACGCAGCACCGCCTTTATAGGGCACATGGGTGAATTTCACGCCAGCCTGATAGGCCAGCATCTCACCGGCAAAATGCTGCAAGGCGCCGGTGCCTGATGACCCCAGGTTAACCTTGCCGGGGTTCGCCTTGGCATAGGCGATCAGTTCCTTGACCGTTTTCGCGGGAAATGACGGATTCACGGTCAGCACATAGAACAGCGTCGATACCTGCGACACCGCATGCAGATCCTTCTCCAGGTCATAAGGCAATTTGTCATTCGTCGCCGAAAGCACCGTATGCCCAGAGGAAATCAGGCAAATGGTGTAACCATCCGGATTGGCCTTCGCGGCGATATCCGCGCCAATGGAGCCAGCAGCACCCGCACGGTTATCGGCAATGAATTGCTGTCCATGTGTTTCAGTCAGCTTTTTGGCCACCGTCCGAGTCGTGAGGTCAGTACCTGCGCCCGGAACAAATGGAACAATGAAGCGCACCGAACGACGCGGATAATCGCCGGCAACATCTGCTGCCTGCACTGCAAACACGGACTGCATTGCCAGCACCAACGCCAGCAGGATGACTTTTTTCATGTGCAACGGAACTCCCCTAGCGGATAACAATTTGAAACCACTGCGCTTTTTCCGAGCTTATCATGTATGACATGAGCCACCGCCGGGTGCAGGCGACGGGCGCCGGAAAATGCGGCAGACGCACATCGCCGCTTCTTGACAAAGCATTCAGGCGGCGCAAAATCGCCGCTTGTCGCCGGCCGTCCGGTCGGGGCTAATCTGGGGGAGACCAATAATATGAAACGCCTGTTCGCACCGTTCGCGCTCGCTTTCGCACTGTTCATCACCGGTTGCGCCCATACGCCTTCGGCCGGCTGGGTTGCGTTGATCGAAGACGGAAAAGGCCTGGAAAATTTTGACCGCATCGGCGACGCCAACTGGCGCACGGAAGGCGGGCTGATCGTTGCCGACAAAGGCAAAGGCGGCCATCTGGTGACCAAGCAGTCGTATAAGGATTTCCAGATCTATGCCGAATTCTGGGCCGACCACACCACCAACAGCGGCCTGTTCCTGCGCGCGCAGAATCCGAAACAGATCGGCGCCAACAATTCATACGAAGTGAATATTTTTGACCAGCGCCCCGGCCAGGAATACAGCACCGGTGCGATCGTCGACTTCGCCCGTGTTGGCAATCCGCCGCCCAAGGCCGGCGGCAAATGGAACACCTATGAAATTTACGTCAAAGGCAGCGATGTCACTGTCGCACTCAATGGCGCGGTCACTTCCAGCATGAACAACAGCCAGTTCAAGGAAGGTCCGTTCTCGCTGCAATATTCGACGGGCGCCAACGGCATTCCCGGCGGTGCCATCAAATGGCGCAAGTTGTTGATCAAGCCGCTGTAAAGACGGCTGCAACCAAAAAAAAGCCCGGCTCAGCCGGGCTTTTTTCGTTCAGTACTGACTCAGTCCTGACTCCGACCCGCTGATTACCGCCGCACGGACCACAGTCCGACCGCTGCGACCACCACCGGAAGCAACAGCAGGAAGGCGAACGAACGGTCCACGCCGGCAAACCAGTCCCGCCAGGCCGCGAGGCTGAACATCTCATAAGCCAGATGATTCAGCCCCCACAGGCAAAACACCGCAACCAGCGTCGGCGGTACCGCAGCCGCAAACAGCCCGAACAAGTTAATCGAATGGTCTTCAAAACGATCCTTGAGGATTGCATAGCCTGCCGGGTTCGGCGCATTGGCTATCACGGTAAGGCCACCACCCGCGAGCGCACCCGCCACCAGTGCATACTTGAATTCATCGCTGATGCCTTCAACCAGTGAACCAAGATAGGTCAGCGCGGCATTGTCCGTAACCGCAGTGAGCAGGGTTGCACCGGCAAACAGCGTCGAACCGCTCATGCCTTCCAGCAGTTCCTGCAACCACCACTGCTGCTTGCCGCCCAGCACCACAAGACCGGCCAGGAAGAACGCCACCATCAGCGCCTCGCGGATCATCAGTCGGTCATGATGCCGTTTGTAAGCCTCGGCCAGCCCCAGGAACAGCAGGAACAGGCCCATGAACACTTCCGGATCATGGTTCGCAAAAACCACACCGCCAAGCAGCACGAGGTTGAACGCGACGAACACACCCGGTACACGCGATGTACGCGTCGGACGCCGCATCACCGAATCGGTAGCGGCGGCCTGCTCGAGCTCACGATGGAACAGGATGGTCAGAAGGCCTGCGTTGATGAGCACGGCGAACGCCGCTTTCCAGCCGAATGTCGCAAACATGAAAGCGCTGCTCCAATCCCATTTTGCCGCTACCATCAGCACCGGCGGCGCAGCAAAATTGGTCAACGCGCCACCGATCGACACATTGACGAACAATACGGCGATGGTGGCGTACTTGATGCGGGTGGAAATGTTCTGCGCAAACACTCCGTCGCGCAGCATCAGCGCGGCAATGGTCATGGCCGCCGGCTCGGTAATGATGGAGCCCAGCATCGGCACCAGAGACAGACTCAGGAAAAACATCGCCAGGCTGCGCTGAAGCGGCATCGCGCCTGCAGAAATCTGGACTACATCATAAGTGAACTGAGTGATCGGCCGGCTCGCGGCGATCACCATGATCACAAACACGAACATCGGTTCGATGAACCGCCGATCATCGAGATAAGCGGTCATACCGCCCCAGCCCCAGGCCAGCGTCATGAATCCGAGCAGCAACAGCGCCCAGAAACCGAATACCGCCTCGACCTCACCCAGCAGATGCCACAGGCCTGAATGCGCGCGATCGGTATGTGCGAGACGCTCGAAGTAGCGCGTCGCGAAGGTATGTGCAATGGCAAGGCCGAACAGCACGGCCCCGATGATTTGCAATGTTGTGGGATTGATCGTATTCATGGTTCCTCCCTGAATTGAGGGGTTGGCAGTTTTGACACTGCCTACGATAATCACCTGCATGAGCTGCCGCTATTGGCAGGTTTGCGTAAGTAATTTCCCTTATTGACCCTTTGCTGCCGCTCTCCGAGAGTCCGTCCTGTGATGAATGTCCCCCGTTACCTGCGTGACGCCGCGCTGTTTGCGCCCTGTTACGTCGCGCTCGACTGGGCCAGCTACATCGACCCCATCGGGCTGTTCAACATCACCCCGTGGAACCCGCAGCCGGCGCTGGCCATCGTCTGGCTGATACTGGGGGGCCTCGGTAATCTGCCTGCGGTTCTCGCCACCATCGTCGCCTCCGAGTTCATTGTCCGCGAGGCCCCGGGCGGCTTGGCCGTGGCGCTGCCGATGGGGCTTTTGCTCGGCAGCTGCTACGCATTAATGTCCTGGTCTCTTCGCCGCTCCATGCACGGCGCTGCCCTGCGCACGCTTCCGCAGCTCACGGCCTTTACCGGGATCGTCTTTGCAGGTGCTGCGCTGATTTCGGCACTGTTCATCGGCCTGCTCCGCCAGTCGGGCATGATCGGTGAACTCCCGTTTTTCGACGCTTGGCTGCGTTTCTGGATTGGTGACGCCGTAGGCATCCTCGTGACAGCGCCGCTTTTGCTGGCCGCAGCCGATCCGCGCCGCCGCAGCGGTCTCGCCGCCCTGCCGCGCCGCCCGGAAGCCTGGCTGCAGCTCTTTGCCCTTTGCAGTACGATGTGGCTGGTATTCAAGGGGCTTACCGGAGACTCTGCGACCCACTTCTACCTGCTGTTCCTGCCGCTGATCTGGATCGCGATCCGTTCCGGGATGAACGGTGCCATCGTCGCCACCGCGATCGTGCAACTGGGTTTGGTATTCGTCATCCACGATGACGCGGTGACGATTTCCTCACTGGTCGAACTGCAAACGCTGGTCGCCACGCTCACGCTGACCGGTCTCTTCCTCGGTATGATGGTCGATGAGCGCGAGCGCGCCGAGGAAAGCCTGCGCCAGAGCCTGAGGCTTGCCGCCGCCGGTGAGATGGCCGGCGCAATAGCGCATGAAATCAACCAGCCGCTCACCGCGTTGGCCAACTACGGCCAGTCCGCGCGAATGCTGATTGACAGGGGCAATGCCGCGCAGCTGCCGGAAGTCCTCGACAAACTGCTGGGCGAAACCGAGCGTGCCGCAGGAATTGTCAGACGGTTGCGCGATTTTTTCCGCAGCGGCAACACGCGCCTGGAGACAGTACCGGTCGATGAACTGCTGGCGACAGCGCAGCGCATCGCCAGCCAACTGATCGGCGAGCGTCCCATCCGCCTCGATATCGGCCAGGGTAACGATCTGTCCGTTCTCCATATCGACCGCCTGCAGATCGAGGTGGTCATGCGCAACCTGATCGCCAATGCCGTTGAAGCGCTGTCAGCCTCCGGCGACGGCAGCGGAAAAATCCGCATTGCAGTGCAACCCCGCAGTGGGCAACGGATTGCCCTGACAGTTCTCGACAGCGGCCCCGGCATCGCACCGGGCCAGCACGACCGCCTGTTCAAACCCTTTTCCTCCGGCAAGCCCAGCGGCATGGGTCTCGGCCTTGCCATGAGCCTTGCCATTGCCGAAGCGCATGGCGGTTCGATTGAAGCGAGCCACTCCGGACGCGGCGAATTTCGTTTGATACTGCCATGCCAACAGAACAACTGACCGTCTATATCGTCGATGACGACGCCTCGATTCGCGATTCACTGTCGCTAATGCTGGGCCTTGCCGGCTACCGGGTTTCGCTGTTCGCCGATGCTGAATCATTCCTTGCAGCCTGCCAGCCCGACTGGGCAGGCTGCGTGGTTGCCGACCTGCGCATGCCGGGCATGACCGGCATCGATCTGCAGGCTGAACTGAAACAGCGTGGAAGCCCGCTGCAATTCATCATCATTACCGCGCATGGCGACGTAGCCACCGCACGCACGGCTTTCCAGGCACAGGCCATCGATTTTCTGGAGAAACCTTTCGATCACACCGAGCTGATCAAGGCCATCGAAACGGCTTTCAATGCAGAGCAGCGACGGCTTGACGAGAATCGCCAATCCAGCGCAGACCGTGAAAAAATCGCGGCGCTGACCGGGCGTGAACGCGAAGTCCTGCAACTCGCCGCGCGTGGTTTGCATGCCAAGGAAATCGCCCGTGACCTCGGTATCAGTCCGAGAACAGTCGAAGTGCACAAAGCACGCATCATGGCCAAGCTTGGAGCGCGCAATGTTGCCGAACTGGTCAGACTGGCGGTGGCAACCGGCCAAGACGGCAACTGAGCACCGGTGTAATCCGCGACCGGAACCGCAACGCCAAGCCTGTGCTGCGAGTCCTGTCAGCCGAAACGGAATCTGCGCTCGGCCTCGGGGATTCTCTTCGTATCTTTGGTAGAGATACCCCACTGGTCGATGCGCCCGGGAGGCCACTTCCAGTCCTCCGGCGAACCGACCCGATAGTCGTCAGTGATCTCCGAGACTTCGGCGGTGTACTCGATCACACCGCCAAAAGGTGCAATAAAGTAAGCAAAGACATTGTTGCCGGGCCCATGACGGCCCGGTCCCCACACGACGTCATAACCGGCATCCCGCATACGGCCGATCCCGCGCATGACACCCTCGGAATCGTTCATCTCGAAGGCAATGTGGTTGAGGGATGACACATCCGAATGTGCGTAAGCCAGTGCATGGTGCTTGCGGTTGCAACGCACGAAAGTCATCATTTTCGTGCGGTCGGAAACCTCGAATCCCAATGCCCCGTTGACAAAACGCTCGCAGGCCGCGACATCCACCGCGTTCAGTACGGCATGGGTAATCTGGAGCGGCCGGTCACGCTCTGGCGGCAGCTCAGCCACCGGAGCATCCTCGGTAATGAAGCGGTATTTCTGTTTCTCCGGCCCTTCCACAACAAAACCAGCTCCGCCGCCCGGTGCATCAAGTTCCGAAAACAACTGCACAGGGACACCTGCAGCATGCGTCCTTGCCTGCACCGCAGCGACTTCAGCCGATGCACCGGAAAACTCGATGGCACGAACTGCCGGCGCCGCAGCCTCGCTGACGGACAGGATATAGGGGTGAGTACCGGTGCCGCGCAAGAACAGCGTGTCCTTGCGCGATCCGGCAGACATCAGCCCCCAGGGGGTTTGTAAAAATTCGGCGGCCGCCTGCGCCTGCGGCATGGCCAATTCGACACTGCGCAATCTCATGATGCGCAACAACGGTTGCAAGGAATCATCCGCGCGCCGATTCCAGGTTAATTTCCTTGATCAAGCGCTGCCAGCGCACGGTCTCGTTCTTGAGGTAGTCCGTGAACTGCTCTGGTGTGCCGGGACGCGGGAAAAATCCGAGTTTTTCCAGCCGCTCCTTTACATCCGGGCTGTTCGCACTGTCCACCCAGTGCTTGTTCAGCCGCTGGATGATCGGGCGCGGTGTACCCGCAGGTGCGAGCATGCCGTGCCAGCCCGCCACCACGACGTCGAAACCCTGCTCCTTCGCGGTCGGCACATCCGGCGTCACTGAGATACGCTGGTCGCTCAGCACCGCCAGCGCACGCGCCTTGCCGGCGCGGAAATGCTGAATTGCGGCCGGCCCCAGCACAATCACCTGCACCTCGCCGCCGAGCACCGCGGTCATCGCCGGACCGCCGCCCCCCTTGTACGGCACGTGCACCATGTCCATTTTGGTGATGCTGTTCATCATCGCCGCCGACAGATGCAGCGTTGAACCGACACCACTGGTCGAGAAGTGCAGCTTCTTCGGATTGGCGCGGACGTGGTCGACCAGTTCCTTCATCGACTTCGCCGGCACACCGAGGTTGACCACCAGATAGTTTGGCGCTTCGGAAATTTGCCCGATCGAGGTCAAATCCTTCTGCGGATTCAGCTTCATGTCCGGATAAGTTACCGGGCCGCTGGCGTAGACCAGAGAGGTAATGGTGAAGGTGTAGCCATCGGGCGCCGCCTTCGATGCCATGTCGAGCCCTAGATAGCCTCCCAAGCCGGGGCGGTTATCGGAAATGACCGGCTGCCCGAGTTTTTCGCTCAAACTTTGGGCGACGATGCGTCCGAGGATGTCCGTCGAACCGCCCGGCGGAAACGGCAATAACAGCCGTAACGGCCGGTTGGGGTATTGCTGCTGCGCCAGCGAAGGCGATACCAGTCCCAGAGACAGCAACAGGAAGCCCAGCGCCTGCAGGACAGGAGTGGCGAGACGCTTGCAGACATCACCGAAACCACGGAATGCCTGCGCATTGCGGGTGTTTGATTGCATATCGATACTCCTCCTGGTTTTTTATCGGCTGCTCGGTATTTTCACGGCAACCTTGTCGATCCTAGCATCAATCCCCGCCCCGGACGCAGCGCGGCACGGGCGAAGTCGCCCGGCAAACGGTATCATCAGCACTCCACCGCAATCACCCCACTGTAAAAACATGTCCAGCGTCAGCTACGAAAATGCCGCCACTGCGGCCCTCTCCTCTTCCGCACCCCGCATTTTGCAGAAAATGCTCGCCCTCGATGATTTCGAGGACGCCGCCCGGCGCCGCATCCCGCGGCCGATCTTCGGTTACATCAACGGCGGTGCCGAAACCAATGCCTCGCTGCACGACAACCGTGCGGTGTGGGATGAACTGCAGTTCATCCCGAAAACGCTGGTCGACACCGGCGACCGCGGCCTCAAAACCACCCTGATGGGCAAGCAGTACGACCTGCCCTTCGGCATCCCGCCGATGGGCGGCACCGGCATGGCCTGCGCGGACGGTGACGTCGCGCTCGCCCGTGCCGCGGCGCGCAACAACATCCCGATGGTAGTCAGCGGCGCAGCTCTCACTGCGCTGGAACGGGTCAAGCTGGAAGGCAAGACCGCCTGGTTCCAGGCCTACCTGCCGGGCGAAGACGACGTGATCAAACAACTGATCACCCGCGTCGAGAAGGCCGGCTACGACACGCTGGTGCTGACGGTCGACGTACAGGTGCTCGCCAATCGCGAGAACAATGTGCGCACCGGCTTCAGCACACCACTGCGACCGTCGCTGCGGCTGGCCTGGGACATGGGCATCCGCCCGCGCTGGGCGCTGTCGATGCTCAAACACACGCTGAACCACGGTATGCCGCATTTCGAGAACATGGGCCCGCGCGTGCCGATGATCTCCGCACTGAACCGCCAGGCAGGTCGCCGTGACCGGCTGTCATGGCAGCACGTCGACCTGATGCGCAGGCTGTGGAAAGGCAAACTCGTTTTGAAAGGCATCCTCGATCCGCAGGATGCCGCACGCGCCCGCGACGCCGGCGTCGACGGCGTGATGGTTTCCAACCACGGCGGTCGCCAGCTTGACGGCGCGGTAAGCCCCTTGCGTGTGCTGCCTGCGGTCAAGGCCAATGCCGGCAATATGGCAGTGATGATGGACAGCGGTGTGCGCCGCGGCACTGATGTGCTGAAAGCCCTGGCGCTCGGCGCCGACTTTGTTTTTGTCGGCCGCCCATTCCTCTATGCGATTGCCGCGGGCGGTGAACACGGTGCGCAGCATGTCATCAACCTGCTGCGCAGCGAACTGATGACCGACATGGCGCTGGTCGGCGTGAACTCGCCGAAGGAAATGAAACCGGAGCTGCTGATGGACCGCCGCGCTTACGACTGGCAGAGCGCCGGTGTCCTCAAGAAATAAGTCTTACGGCACAAACCTTCGAAATCAGATCGCGCCTTCATTGCGAAGCTGCGCGATCTTCGCAGCGTCATACCCCAGCGCGGACAGAATCGAATCGGTCTGCGCCCCTACCGCCGGCACCGGATCCATCCGCGCCTCGAAACCTTCAAAAGTCGCCGCCGGCAGCAAGGCCGGTATCGGGCCCGCGGGGGTTTCGACTTCCCGCCAGCGATTCCGTGCCTGCAGCTGCGGGTGATCCCAGACCTGATCCGGCGTGTTGAGCCGTGAATTGGCAATGTCGGCCGTATCCAGCTTGGCAACCACCTCATCGCTGGTCCACGGCGCAAAGGTGTTCTCGATCAGCGCTACCACTTCAGCCCGCGCGGCCGTGCGTTTGGTGTTGTTGTCGTAACGCGGGTCCTTCGCCAGTTCCGGCCGGCCCAGCACCTTGTCGCAGAAGTTCGCCCACTCGCGTTCATTCTGGATGCCGAACAGCACGTCGCCATCTTTGGTTCGGAAACGCCCGTAGGGCACGATGGTCGCGTGGTCCGGCCCGCTGCGCCGCGGTGCCTTGCCCGAGAAATGCGTGTAATACAGCGGATGCCCCATCCACTCGGCCATGGTTTCGAACATGGTCAAATCGATATGTGCGCCCTCACCGGTGCGCTCGCGCGTATACAGCGCCGCAAGGATGGCTGCATAGGCATGCAGCCCGGTACCGATGTCGGTAATGGAGATGCCGACCTTCGCCGGCGACTCCGGCGTCCCGGTCAGCGACAGCACGCCCGCCTCGCCCTGCACCAGCAGGTCATAGGCTTTCTTTTTGGAATACGGTCCGGTCGTGCCATAACCCGAGACATCGCAAACGATCAGTTTCGGATGTTTGGCGCGCAATTCCGCAGCGCCCAGTCCCAGACGCTTCGCCGCCCCCGGCGCGAGGTTCTGGATGAACACATCCGCTTCACTGATCAGTTTGGCGAGAATGTTCTTCGCCTCGGGATGCTTGACGTCGAGCGTCAGGCTTTCCTTGGAACGGTTGAGCCAGACGAAGTAGGCCGACTGGCCTTTCACCGTTTGATCATAGTCGCGGGCAAAGTCACCGACCTTGGGCCGTTCGATCTTGATCACCCGTGCGCCGAGATCGGCGAGCTGGCGGGAACAGAACGGTGCGGCGACCGCCTGCTCCAGCGCAACGACGGTGATTTCCGTAAGCGGCAGCGCAGCCATCAGAACGACCGCGGCATGCCCAGAATATGCTCGCCGACGTAGGACAGGATCAGGTTGGTCGAGATCGGCGCCACCTGATACAACCGCGTTTCGCGGAATTTGCGCTCGACATCATATTCCGCGGCAAAACCAAAACCGCCGTGGGTCTGCAGGCAGGCATTCGCCGCTTCCCAGGAAGCATCGGCCGCCAGCAGCTTGGCCATATTCGCTTCGGCGCCGCAGGGTTGTTTGGCATCAAACAACGCGGCCGCCTTGTAACGCATCAGGTTGGCGGCTTCGACGTTGACGTAGCTGCGCGCGATCGGGAACTGCACACCCTGGTTCTGGCCGATCGGGCGGTCAAACACGACACGGTCCCTCGCATATTTTGTTGCACGATCGACAAACCAGTAGCCGTCACCGATACATTCCGCGGCAATCAGGATGCGCTCGGCATTGAGGCCGTCGAGGATGTATTTGAAACCCTTGCCCTCCTCGCCGATCAGGCTCTCCGCCGGGAGCTCCAGATTATCGATGAACAGCTGGTTGGTTTCGTGGTTCACCATATTGCGGATCGGCTTGACTTCCAGACCCTTGCCGATGGCTTCGCGCAGGTCGACGATGAAAATCGACATGCCTTCGGATTTTTTCTTGACCTGATCGAGCGGCGTGGTGCGCGCGAGCAGGATCATCAGCTCCGAATGCTGGATGCGCGAAATCCACACCTTCTGGCCGTTGACAACGTACTTGTCGCCCTTTTTGACAGCAAAGGTCTTGATCTTGGTGGTGTCAGTGCCTGCGGTGGGCTCGGTGACACCCATCGACTGCAGGCGCAGTTCGCCGGTGGCGATCTTGGGCAGGTATTTCTTTTTCTGCTCCGCGGAGCCATGGCGCAGCAACGTGCCCATGTTGTACATCTGGCCGTGGCAGGCGCCGGAGTTGCCGCCGCTGCGGTTGATTTCTTCCATGATGATCGAGGCCTCGGTCAGGCTCAGGCCGGAGCCGCCGAATTCCTCGGGGATCAGCGCCGACAGCCAGCCGGCTTCAGTCAACGCTTTGACAAAGGCGTCAGGATAGCCGCGCACATCATCAACCTGCTGCCAGTAGGCGCTGTCGAACTGGCTGCACACGGCGCGCACACCTTCGCGAATGTCGGCGTGCAGGCTTTGATCAATTCCAATGCTCATGGGAAGTTTTACCGGCTTTGAGGAAATTACAGCCAATATTATAAGCGAGCACCGGGTGGAACCTTTCCCGGCGATTCACTGGAACAGCTTCCGTCCCGGACCGGCAGATGCCTTAGAATTGTCCCTTTATTGACGTTTCCGGAGGAGAAAACAATGCTGACACGCCGCATCGCCATCGGGTCCCTGCTGATAGCCGCCATCGCCGGCTGCGCCGCACCGCAGGATGCCGTCAAACAAGGCTATCTGTTTGCCGGAGGCCAGTATATCGATACCAAAGCCGGACAGATCATGGCCGGCCAGATGTATGCCGAATACCGCATCCCCGCCAAAGTCACCAAGCCTTATCCGATCGTAATGATTCACGGTGCGGCGCAGACCGGCACCAACTTCACCGGAACCCCGGACGGCCGCAAGGGCTGGGCGGATTATTTTGTCGAACAGGGTTACGCCGTCTATGTCGTCGATCAACCCGCGCGCGGGCGCTCGGCCGATGCCGGCAATGTCGGCGAGGTTTCGCGGTTTTCCGCGGACATCATTGAAAAACGTTTTACCGCGACGGCCAAATTCAAACTGTGGCCCAAGGCGGAACTGCATACCCAGTTCCCGGGCGACGGTCCGAACAAGGGTTTGCGCGGCGATCCGGTGTTCGACCAGTTCTATGCTTCCCAGGTGCAGTTGCTGCGCCCGAACAGCGTCAGCGAAAAACTGCTGCGCGAAGCCGGCGCCGCGCTGCTCGACAAGATCGGCCCGGCGATCATCATGACCCATTCGCAGTCGGGTCCCTTCGGCTGGGTCATCGCCGATGCACGGCCGAAACTGGTCAAAGGCATCGTCGCCGCGGAACCCTCGGGCCCGCCTTTCCGCGAAGCCGTGTTCGGCACTGCTGCGGCACGGGCCTGGGGCATCACCGAAACGCCGATGGCCTATACCCCCGCAGTCACCGATCCCGCGCAAATCGCCAAGGCGGAAGATGCCGCTGCCGACGGCCCGAATCTGGTGAAATGCATGCTGCAGGCTGAACCTGCGCGCAAATTGACCAATCTTCAAAACGTGCCGGTGCTGGTGTTTGCGGCGGAAGCCTCCTATCACGCCATCTACGACCACTGCACCGCAAAGTATCTGAAGCAGGCCGGCGTCAAAACCGATTTCGTCCGTCTTGAAGATGCCGGCATCAAGGGCAACGGCCATATGGTGATGATCGAAAAGAACAACCTCGACATCGCCGCAATGATCGCCGGCTGGCTCAACAAGAACGTGCGCTGACCGGACAAACATTGATGACGACCGACCAGCAAACCCGCGCCACCGTATGGCCGGACCAGATCTATGAAGTGCTCAAGGATGCCGGCGTCTCCCAGGTCGCCTATGTGCCTGACGCCGGCCACGCCAAGCTGATCAACCGCTGCCATGCCGACAAGGCGATGCATGCGGTATCGCTGACCACCGAGGAGGAAGGTATCGCGATGCTCGCCGGCGCCTGGATGGGAGGCGCCAAAGGCGTGTTGCTGATGCAGTCCAGCGGCGTCGGCAACTGCATCAACATGCTGTCACTGTATGAGGAATGCCGGCTGCCGCTGCTGATGATTGTCACCATGCGCGGGGTTTGGGGCGAATTCAATCCCTGGCAGGTGGCGATGGGCGGCAGCACGGCTGCTGCGCTGGAGAACGCCGGCGTCATTGTGCATTCAGTGGATCGCGCGGAGGATATCAAAGAGACAGTCCATGCCTGCACCGCCCTCGCCTTCAATACCCAACGGCCGGTCGCGGTGCTGATCCAGCAGCGCGTCATCGGTTTCAAGAATTGGAATAAATAATCATGGCCAGCACAAAACCTGCCGGACTCGACCGCCGCAAAGTCGTCGCCGCACTGCTAGCCGAGCGCGGCGATGCGCTGGTCGTCACCGGCCTCGGCTCACCGACCTATGACACGTTCGCCGCCGGCGACCACGACCTCAATTTCTATCTCTGGGGCGGCATGGGCGGCGCAGCAATGGCCGGCCTCGGCCTCGCCCTCGCACAACCCAAACGCCGCGTGCTGGTGATCACCGGTGACGGTGAAATGCTGATGGGCCTCGGTGCGCTGGCGACGATCGCCTGCGAAGCGCCAAAGAATCTCGCCATCGCTGTCATCGACAACGGCCACTACGGCGAGACCGGCATGCAGCGTGCACACACCGCACGCGGCGTTGATCTCGCCGGCATCGCCAAGGCCTCGGGCTTCAAATCGGCAACCACCTTGCAGTCAATGGCCTCGCTGCAGCGCTGGCTGCCCACCTGGAACAAAAAAGCCGGCCCGGTTTTCGCCGACATCAAGGTTTCTGCCGCGCCCGCGCCGATGCGCCTGCCGCTGCGCGACGGCACCGCAATCAAATACCGTTTCCGCACTGCACTGCTCGGCACAGACGCACAGAAATAATTAATAAAAACAATTACTTATGAATAACTCTGCGTTGCAGCGCTACCGCATGTTCATCGGCGGCGAATGGGTCGAAGCCGCCGGCGGCGAATATTTCCCCAGCGACAATCCCTATACAGGAAAACCCTGGGCCTCGATTCCGCGCGGCGGCGCTGCCGATGCGGCTCGCGCCGTTGAAGCGGCGCACCAGGCGCTGACCACAGGCGAATGGCCCAAGTGCAATGCCACCAAACGCGGTGCACTGCTGCGCAAGCTCGGCGACCTGATCACCGAGCATTCCAAAGCGCTCGCCGAAACCGAAGTGCGCGACAACGGCAAGCTCTATGCCGAGATGAGCGCGCAGACCGCCTATATGGCGCAGTGGTATTACTACTTCGGCGGACTCGCCGACAAGATCGAAGGTTCGGTAATTCCGATCGACAAGCCAGACACCTTCAACTACACGCGATACGAGCCGATGGGCGTGATCGCGATGATCATTCCCTGGAATTCGCCGCTGCTGCTGCTGGCGTGGAAACTGGCACCCGCCCTCGCCGCCGGCAACACGGTGGTGATCAAACCGTCGGAATACACCTCGGCCTCGGCGCTGGAGTTCATGAAGTTGATCGAAGCAGCAGGATTTCCGCCTGGTGTCGTCAATGTTGTCACCGGCTTCGGTGCCGAAGTCGGCACGCCGCTGGTCGAACATCCGAAAGTCGCCAAAGTCGCCTTCACCGGTTCCGACGCCACCGGCCAGCGCATTTACGAAGCCGCGGCCAAGGGACTCAAACGCGTCAGCATGGAACTCGGCGGCAAGTCGCCGAACATCGTCTTTGATGACGCGCAGATCGACAATGCGGTCAAAGGCGTGATCTCCGGCATCTTCGCCGCCACCGGTCAGACCTGCATCGCCGGTTCGCGCCTGCTGGTGCAACAGTCGATTCACGATCAGTTTGTCGACAAGCTGGTGGCGCTGGCGAAGACCGCCAAAATGGGGGATCCAATGCGCCTCGACACCCAGGTCGGCCCGGTCACCAATCCGCCGCAGTTCAAAAAAATCCTCGACTACATCGATATCGCCAAGGGCGAAGGTGCCAAAGCCGTGCTCGGCGGTGCCAAGGCCACGCGCCCGGAATGCGGCAGCGGCTGGTTCGTCGAACCGACGATCTTCACCGGCGTCAACAATGCCATGCGTATTGCACAGGAAGAAGTCTTCGGGCCCGTGCTGTCGGTGATCCCGTTCAAGGATGAAGAAGAAGCCATCGCCATCGGCAATGATGTCGTTTACGGCCTTGCCGCCGGCGTGTGGACACAGAACATGCGCCGCGCCTTCCTGATGAGCGAAAAACTGCAGGCCGGCACGGTGTGGGTGAATACCTACCGCGCGGTGTCCTTCATGTCGCCCTTCGGCGGCTACAAGCGCTCGGGCATCGGCCGTGAAAGCGGCCAGGACATGATTTACGAATACCTGCAGACCAAGAGCGTGTGGATTTCCACAGCCACGGAAGTACCGAATCCCTTCGTGCTGCGCTGATCAACAAACACCAGCCGATAAAAAAGGGCGCCGAGGCGCCCCTTGCTGTTTCAGCCTGACGGATCAGGCGCCGGCCGGTTTGACAAACCCCGGCGGCAGCGTTTCTTCGAATGACGGACGCGCGGTGATGCCGGCAGCCCATTTCGCAAGCTTCGGAGCGCGGCTGCGCCAGTCGTTCGGGTAGCGGAAGTCGGTGTACTGGATCGCCACGCCCATCACGATATCGGCGAGGCCGAAACGGTTGCCGAGCAGGAACTCGCTGCCTTCCTTGATGGTTTTTTCGGCGAGGTCGATGGCGCGGTCGATGCGCTTCTCTTCGCGCGCTTTCTTTTCCGCCATCTGCTTTTCTTCGGGACGGCGGTTTTCGAAGGCACGGGTGATGCCCGCGTCGATGATGCCGTTGCCAAGGGCCTGCCACCACTGCGACTGCCAGTAGCCGGCGGGATCGCGCGGGGTCAGCGACTTGCCGTCGCTGTGGTCGAGGTAATGCACCACCAGCTGGGATTCGAACATATAGCTGTCGGCGCCGATTTCGAGCACGGGGATTTTCGACAGCGGGTTCTTGATGATGATCGGGCTGTCGTCGGTCCACGGATCCTCGACGACGAATTCGACCGGCATGCTCTTTTCATGGATCAGCACGCGCGCCTTGCGCACGTAAGGTGATGTGGGCGAACCGTAAAGCTTCATGGTGTTGCAACTCCCTCAGTGGGTGGGCAAAAACGGCATTCTATCAGGGCGGCGGCGCCTGCCCCGCCCGCTCCATCCGCAACATGGAATGTTGCTTTATCCGACCTGAGGGCACTGCTACCATGCCCCGGCACCTTCACATTGAGCGGAAATTCCATGATTACCGTCACCAAACTCGGCAAACATCTTGGCGCCCGCATCACCGGCGTCGATTTATCAAAACCGCTGGACGACGACAGCTTCGCCCAGGTCTACGAAGCGTTTTTCGACAACGAGGTCGTGGTTTTCCCGGGCCAGAAACTGACCCCGCCGCAGCAGATTGCCTTTACCCAGCGTTTCGGCACGCTCGAACACCACGTGCGCAAGGAAGCGCGCCTGGCTGACCATCCGGAAATCTTCATCCTGTCGAACAAGGTCAACGACCAGGGCCAGGCCATTGGCGCCCAGGATGCCGGCCGCTTCTGGCACAGCGACCTGTCCTACAAAACCCATCCCAGCCTGCTCTCCGCGCTGTATGCCGTTGAAATTCCGGTCAAGGACGGCAAGCCGCTGGGTGACACCCGTTTCGCCAGCAGCACCGCGGCCTACAAGGCGCTGCCGGAAGCAATGAAACAGAAACTTGACGGTCTGAAGAACATCCACAGTTACCGCGACTACCGCATCAAAAACTACGCCGCGCAGCAGGAGGACATGCGCCTCGGCATCCGCACCGTGCAGGAGCACGCGCCGACGCCGGAACAACTGGCCAGCGTACCCGACATGGCGACGCCGGTGGTACGTGTGCATCCGGTGACCAAGCGCAAGGGTCTGTTCGTCAGCGAAGGACATACCTCGCATATGTATGACATGCCACAGGAAGAAGGCGACAAACTGCTGCGCCAGCTTTACGATCACATCACCAGCCCGGAATTCGTCTACACCCACCACTGGGAACCCGGCGACCTGCTGATGTGGGACAACATCGCCCTGCAGCACAAGGCAACATTCGACTACGACCCGCTGCCGCGCCTGCTCTACCGCACCACCGTGCGCGGTCCCGCTGTCGCCGACTCGAAAGTACTGTCATGAAAGTACGCGCATGAAAGAAATCCGCATCCTCTCCGCCACCGGCATCCTCGGCTCGGGCTTCCGTGAGGAAACCCTGAAACGCGCGATGTCGCTGAAGCCTGACTTCATCGGCGCCGACGCCGGCTCCACCGACCCCGGCCCGCACCACCTCGGCTCCGGCGAACCGCAGTTCTCCGACGCCGCCTGCAAACGCGACATCCGGCTGATGATCATGGCGGCGCGTGCAGCGAAGATCCCGGTGGTTGTCGGTTCGGCAATGACCGCCGGTACCGATGCCCAGGTCGACCGCCTCGCCGGCATCGTCCGCGACATCGCTCGTGAGGAAAAGCTCAACTTCAAGCTGGCGACGATTTACTCCGAGCAGGACCGCGCCTATCTGAAGCGCCGCCTGAAAGAAGGCCGCATCAAGCCGCTGGCCAATGCACCGCTGTTTGACGAAGGCGTAATCGACCGCAGCAGCCATATCGTCGGCATGTGCGGCGCCGAGCCCTATATCGAAGTACTGCAGAACGGCGCCGATGTGGTTATCGCCGGCCGTTCCAGCGACACTTCGATCTTTGCCGCGATGCCGGTGATGAAAGGTTTCAATCCGGCAACGGTCTGGCATATGGCCAAGATCATGGAATGCGGCGCGGCCAGCGTGGTGCTGCGCAAATACCCGGACTGCAACTTCGCCATCGTCACCGATGACCATTTCATCATTGAGCCGCCGAATCCGGACTATCGCTGCGACCCTACCAGCGTGGCCTCGCACAACCTCTACGAAAACTCGACGCCGTATGAGCTGGTCGAACCTTCCGGCATCCTCAATACCGTCAACGCGCGTTACGAAGCCATTTCCGATCGCGCGGTGAAGGTTTCCGGCAGTACCTTCAAACACGCCGAGCGTTACACCATCAAACTGGAAGGCGCCGAACTCGCCGGCTATCAGAGCATCGTCCTCGGGTCGGTGCGCGATCCGATCATCCTGCGCCAGTTCGATCACTGGCTGGAGAATCTGGTCAAGGCGGCGAAGGACCGCATCCGCGCAGTGATGGGTGATGCAATCGACGGCCAATACCGCCTCGACATCCGCCAGTTCGGCCGCAACGCCGCGATGGGCGTACTGGAGCCGGACATGCGCATCGGTCATGAAGTCGGCCTGCTGTTCCAGATCACCGCGCCGACGCAGAAACTGGCCAACTCTCTGGCGAAATCGCTCAGCCACATCGCCGTGCATTACCCGGTGCCGGAGTGGACCGGCTTGATCACCTCGGTGGCCTTCCCCTACTCCCCCGCGGAAATCGACAAGGGCGCGAGCTACCGCTTCAACATGAACCACGTTGTCGAACCGGACTCTCCGCTGGAGATGTTCCGCCTCAACTACGAGAACCTCTGATCATGGCCAACAAACTCTGGCAAGTCACCAAGCTGATCCGCAGCAAGAACTCGGGCCCATTCGAGCTGACCTTCGACATCATTTTCAAGGATCACGCCACCTACGAAAAAGTGCGCGATGTGAAACTGATCAACGCCGACTGGTTCGCCAAAACCTACCGGCTGAAACCCGAGGTCGTCGCCATCATCAATTACGACGCCGCCTCGGCGATCAAGATCACCATTCCGCGCCCGGTGATCTCCGGCGACATCAACGACGGCGACGTGTTCGGTGGCCAGCAATATGGCCCGCTGGTCGACCTGGAAGTCCCGGCATGACGCCGCAGGCCGGCGGACTGATCACCGTCCTCCTTGATGTGGCAACGGAACAGGACGCAGAATTCAACGACTGGTACACGCTGGAACATGTGCCGCAGCTGACGGCACTGCCCGGCTTTGTGCGCACACGGCGTTACTTTTGTGAAAAAGCGGACATCCGTTATCTCGCCTGGTATGAAACCGCCGATGACGGCGTGGAAGCGGCGAAAGACTTTCAGCACATCGTCACCAATCCGACGCCATGGTCACTGCGCATGCGCAAACACTACGGCAACAAACGCGAACGGATGAATTTCCGGCTGATGTGCGAGGTCGGCAATGTGCCGTCACCGGATGCGCCGTGGATGTATATCGTGCACACCGACATCCCCGACCATATCGTCGATGAATACAACGAATGGTATGACAAGGAGCACCTGCCGCGCTGTGTCGGCATACCCGGCGTATTGCGTGCACGGCGCTTCATGTCGACCGGGATTCTCGGCGGCACATCGGACGGCCCGAAATACCTGACGGCTTATGAGATGACCGGCCCCGATGTCTGGGAAAGCCCTGCCGCCCTGCAGGCGCGCAAGACACCGTGGACCGAAAAAATGCGCTCGCTGTTCAGCAATACGCGGCGCGCACTTTACCAGCTGGTCGCACCAACCGTGACGCACGGCGAAGCCCTGAAACAGAAACGGGTATCCGTCATCTGACCGGCACGAAATCGGCACGAACAAGACTGCCGCCGCGCAGCAGCGGCCTGGTTCAGGCCTAGATCACTTTCTCCGCCTTCAAGACCGCCAGTTCTTCGCTGGATAGTCCAAGCCAGTCGCCGTACACCTCTTCATTGTTCGCACCCAGTTCCGCGCTGGGTTTGAGTTTCGGGGGTGTCTGATTCTCGAAGCGCAGCGGGCTGCGTGCAGCCGCGATCCGGCCGTATTTGGGATGCTGCATCCACTCCAGCATGCCCCGCTCGTGCAGATGCCGGTCATTGGTAATTTCCGCGAGATCGCGAACGGGCGCACAGGGAATGTGATTCGGCGAAAGAATGGCAAACAGTTCATCGCGCTTGTAGCGCGCCGCATACTCCCCGACAATCCGGTCGACTTCCTCACTGAGCGTGGCGCGTTTCTTGGCGGTATCGAAGCGGGGATCGGACCCCAGATCCTCACGCCCCATCACTTTCGTCAGCGAGATCCAGTGTTTGTTATTGGTGCAGAGGATGGCAATGTATCCGTCCTTTACCGGATACACACTGTACGGCGCCGATGCCCTGCCGCTATGCGTGTTGCCCGTTCTCTGCTCGAAATTGACCGGCCCGCCGTAATTTCCGGAGGCGAAGTACAGGCCCAGACTGGAGGCCAGCGAAAAATAGATGGCATCCAGCATCGCCACTTCTACCTTCTGGCCATGCCCGGTTTTTTCCCGCTCATAAAGCGCCGTCACGACCGCGCCGTAGAGATGCACACCACAGGAAAAGTCGCACAGTGCGGGGCCGATTTTTGTCGGCGGCCCGTCCGGGAAGCCCGTCACGCTCATCGCCCCCGACATGGCCTGAATCGAAATATCCATTGCCGGGTATTCCCGATAAGGTCCGGTACTGCCGTAGCCGGAGCCTGAGGCCATGATGAGCCTGGGATTGACCTCGCGCAGAACCTCATAACCGATACCCAGCTTGTCCATTTTTCCGGGCAGGAAATTCTCGAGCAGGACGTCGGCACGACGCGCCATATCCAGCAGAATCTCGCGCCCCCGCTTGGTCTTGAGATTCAGGGTGACTGCCTGCTTGTTTGAATTCAGCATGGCAAAAGGCAGTGCCGCCCCGCCGATGAGGGTGCGCTGGCGCATCGACTCACCCTCAAGCGGCTCTATTTTGATGATGCGGGCGCCGGCCATCCCCATCAGAAATGTCGCATAGGGGCCGTTATAGATCTGCCCCAGATCAAGAACCGTAATCCCCTGCAGGGGACCTTGCTGATTCGTCACTGCCGGCATCTCCTCATTTGATCTCTCTTCATGTTCAACTCCGGAATTGATCCGCTTTTTCGTTCCCGCTATTTTCTCTTGCGCGCCAGAAATGCCGCCATCAGTCTGGACGGCTCATCGCTGCGACGGGCCTCGACACACATCTCGATGCCGCGACGGATGCTGTCGGCCAAGGACAGGCGCTCCCAATCGCGCAATAAGGACTTCTGCAAGCGCACTGCCCGCGGACCACTGATCAATATGGACTGGATCCACTTTTCCACCGCGGCGTCCAGTTCGGCGGCAGGGACGAGTTTTTGCAAAAATCCGGACTGATACATTTCTTTGGCATCGAATACATCGCCCGTCAGAACGAGTTCTGCCGCACGCCCCCAGCCCACCAGCGACGGCAGCAGTGCAGCCTCCATGCCTGACGGCAGACCGACGCGCACCTCGGGCATACCGAATTTCGCATGATCCGCCGAAGCCCGCATATCACATGATGCGGCAAGTTCCATTCCCGCACCAAAACAATACCCGTTCACGCGGGCAATGACGGGAACGGGGCAGCGGCGTATCGAATCACAGGCGTAATGGGTGAGCGTATGTTCCTCCTCAGCCTCCTCGACGCTTAAATCCTTCATTTCCGCGAGGTCCGCCCCGGCGATGAAGGATTTTTCGCCCGCTCCGGTCAGCACGACGGCGCGCAGCTTTTCGTCCCGCGACAGGCTGGAGAATGCATTGGCAATGGCCCGTTTGCCCGCCATGCCGAGGGCGTTGCGTTTTTCCGGATTGTTGATCGTCACATGGGCGATGTGCCCTGCATCGCCTCGCTGATCAATGCGGACAACGACGAGGTCGTCGCTTTCCGTTGCCGTCTTGTTCAATTTTTCCCCTTGCATGGACAATTCCGGAAATACACCCGATTCATTCACCATTCGGGAATGATAACGCTCCCTCTCAAGGCGATGACCGGGGGCGCCGTAAAACTGCTTTATAAACGGAAAGAGGCGCTCTGCGGCGCCTCTTTCCTGAGGACTGAAAACCGCTTACATCGGCAGCGGCATGTCCGGCAAACGCTTGACGACTTTCACGCGCTGCACGGTGTCGCCGGCGAGGTGGGTCCACACCAGCGCATCGCGGATCAGCTTGTCGACGCGGGCATGCATCATGCAACCCTCGGGGCCGTGGATTTCCATATTGGCCTTGGTCACGCGCTGCACGACCTCCTGCGAGTAGTTCATCACCAGCACGTTGTTGCCGACATCCGGCAGCTTGCGGTCGCGTTCCCAGGCGGTGCGCAGCACGAAGGAACGCAGCGCTTCGGTGAGCATGTACATCTCGTTCAGTTTCAGCTGCACCAGCTGGTGGTCGATCACGTATTTGCCGGCGCGTTTATAGGTCTTGGCAAAATGCATGGCCATGCCGACGGCGTCTTCGCAGATGCCCAGCGCATTGGCCGCCAGTTCGATGTCACCGAACTCGGATTTGTCATTGGCGCGCGCCTTGACACCGCCGTTGACCTCGCCCATTACGCTCGAATTGGGAACGCGGCAGTTTTCGAAAATCAATTCACCATTCTGGTAGAAGCGCCAGCCACGCTTGTTGAACACCTTGCCGATACGGAATCCCGGGGTGTCTTTGGGGATGATGAACATCGTCGTGCCCTGACGGATGCCGACATCGGGATTGGTGCGGGCGTCAACGAAGAACAACTTGGCCACGCTGCCGTTGGCAATGAACATCTTGCTGCCGTTGAGAATCCAGTCATCGCCATCGCGCTCGGCGCGCAGTTTCCAGCCGGCCTTGGGATCGTTTTCCGGCGGCATGCGGTTGTCGGAACCGGCATTGGCTTCAGTGCCGCCCTTGCCCAGCAGAAAACCGTCATCTTCCATGAAGGGCTTGAGGAAACGCTCCTTCTGTTCCTTGGTGCAGGAGGCGGCCACCAGATGGCTCCATTTCCAGCACTGGCTGAAAGTCTTGGACACCGAGCTGTCGCCGCGGGCCAATTCAATCATCACCAGCGTCTGCGTCACGAAATCGGCTTCATGACCGCCCCACTCCTTGGGCACGGCCAGCGTGCGGAAGCCAAGCTTGGAACCCTTCTTGATGATGTCCCAGTCAAAGGTGGCGCGGGGATCGGCGATCTGGTCACGCGCCAGCGATATCGGACGAACTTCCTCGTCAGAAAACCGCCGCGCTTCCGATTGCCAGTGGCGCTGCTCTTCATTCAGTGAAAAATCCATGATGAATCCTTAATATTTATTAAATTAATCAATAATTTATGATCAATCGCGCTCAGCTGCGCGAGTATCCGGCAACGGCCTCGGCCACAGTCAGCGGCGATGCGAGATCGCAATCCGCCGAGTGCTGGAGCACCAGCGTGTCGTGCACATATTTCTGCAGCGGCATATCGCGCATCACGCCCATCGCACCGAAACATTCGGTTGCCTCCAGCGTCGCACGATGCAGCGACTGCGCGGTAAAGGTCCGCGCCACGACATGCCATGGCAGATCGTTGACGCTGCGCTCGCTGACGGCTTCGGGATGATCGGTGATCCACGCCGCTTTCATCGTCAGCGCGCGTGCGGCCTCCAGCTGGATGGCAACATCAGCCAGTTTCATGCCGATGGCTTGGTGCTGGACGATATAAGCGCCGCCCTGCCAGCGCATCTTGGCGTAATCCACCGCAGCCTCATACGCGGCACGCGCCACACCCACATTCACCGCGGCAGTCTGGATCGAACGGCGTGCAACGAGGCCTTGCAGCAGACGGTGCGCGGCATCGGCCGCCAGCACATCCTCTTCGCCGACCTTGCAGTCCTTCAGCGTAACCGCGGCCATCGCGCCATGGTGCCAGCGTGAACGTTCCCCGCCGCCGCCAAAAGCCGGCAGATCGTCATCAATCGACAGGCCTTTAGTGTCGCGGCCCACCAGCAGAGTGACGGTTCCGGAGCCGTTGGCAATCTTTGCCTGCACAATGAACAGGCCGGCCACCGGCGCATTCGACACAAACGGTGCGAGACCGTTGATCGTCCAGCCCTTGCCGTCACGCTCGGCCACCACTTCCGGCGCGCCGATGACATCGGCATCCGCCGGCACAGCGTGGTGATAACTCCAACCCAGCTCGGCATCGTCATCGCGCGCAATCAGCGCCAGATGGAAACGTTCACCGGCATCAAACTTCGGCCACCAGCGCTTGCGCTGGCTGTCATTCATCGCGTCGTGCACCGCACGCGCCAGCAACGCGGTCTCGCCGAGCACCATCGCCAGATCGACGTCGCCGGCGGCAATTTCTTCAAGCAGCACGCAGCAGGTCAGCAAATCCGCCCCGGCACCGCCTGCCGCTTCCGGCAGCGCCAGTCCGCGCAGGCCCATCTGCGACAGCTGGTCCAGGAAATCCGTCATCAGCGGTTTCTCGAAAGGCTCCAGCCGCTTCGGATCGATGGCGGCGGGCTGGACTTCCTGAGTAACAAAATCGCGCACGGCATCGCGAAACTCGATCTGCTCGGCCGTCAGTTGCAAGTCATACATGAAAATGCGTCCTTGGTTGGGGTTACTGGGGTTCAATACCGGCGTCGCGCGCCATCTTGATCCATTTCGGGATTTCCGTCTTGATATACATATCATGTTCCTCGATCGAACTGCCGATCGGGTCAGCACCGAGCTTGATCAGGGTTTTGCGGTTTTCGGGATCCTTGACCGCAGTGACCATCGCCAGATTCAGTTTATCGACAATCGGCTTGGACAGGCCCGCAGGGCCGACAAAGCTGAAGCCGCTGCGCACGACAAAGCCCGGCAGACCGCCTTCTTCCATGGTCGGAATTTCCGGGGCGTATTCGGAACGTTTTGCGCCGGTCTGCGCGATCAGGCGCAAGCGCCCTGCGGAGATATAGCCGGTCAGCAGCGGCATGCTGGCAAACTGCAACTGCACCTGCCCCGCCACCAGATCAATCACTGCGGGACCCGCGCCCTTATACGGAACATGCACCAGTTTTGTACCTGCCATGCTGTTGAGCAGTTCGCCGGACAGGTGGCCGACGGTGCCGCGGCCCGAGGTCGAATAAAACAGCTCGCCGGGGCGCTTTTTCGCCAGCGCGATGAACTCCTTCAGGTTCCTCACCGGCAACGAGGGATGAACCACCAGCCCCGAAGGCACGTCAACAATCAGACCGAGGGCGGTGAAGTCCTTTAGTGTATTGAAGGGCATTTTTTTGATCATTGCCGGATTGATGACAAAACTGGCCGCCATCAGCCCCGTGGTGTAGCCGTCGGGGGCACTCTTGGCGACCATTTCACCGCCGATGGTGCCGCCGGCACCAACCCGGTAATCAATGACCAGCTGCTGGCCAAGCACCTCGGCCATCTTCGGCTGGAGCAGACGGAAAAACACATCGCTGTTGCCACCGGGTGCTGCAGGATTGACCACGCGCAAAGGGCGCGTTGGGAAATTCTGCGCGAGCCCATCCGCGAATACGGATGCAAGCCCGCAAGCCACAACAACACTGCAAAAACATCTAATACGCTTCATTAATCCTCCGGAAGCGCGCCGTTGGTTGTTTTATTGTTTTTGGTGAAGCGGCGCGCCCGCAGATAATGCCCAAAACAGAGGTCCGCGGCAACCGCGCACGGGTATGAAATGGCCTGCGCCATAATACGGACAATCAGACAGCCATCAGATCAGGCCTCGTGCAATGCCGCCATCGACAAGGATCGACTGACAGGTGACATAACTGGTCTTGTGGGAGGACAGGAACACCACCATCGGGGCGATTTCCTCGGGACGGCCGAAACGGCCCATCGGAATTTCATGACTGAATTCGTCAATGATTTTTTCCGCCGGTTCGCCCCGCTCCTTGGACAACTTGTCGATGCGGGTAGTCCACAGTCCAGTCATCGTCCGTCCCGGCGACACCGAATTGACGCGGATATTGAAGGGCCGGAATTCAACACCCAGCGTCTTCACCATCGCAATCAGACCGGCCTTATGCACGTTCGAAACCAGCTGGTGCGGATACGGCATGCGCGGACCGGCTGCACCGAGAATGACGATACGACCGCCAGTCTTTGAATGTTTCAAGGGCTCAAGCGCGGCGCGGATAGTCCTGACGGCGCCCATCACGTTGAATTCGTAATTGGCATACCAGGCGTCGTCATCCAGTTCCTCGAACAACGCACGCTGGCTGCCGCCGACCGCGGAAATCAGGATGTCCAGCACCGGTGCCTCTTTCGCAATCCAGGTCTTGAGGCCTGCCACATCTTCCTTTTTGGTAACGTCAGCGGCAAACCAGCGCACGATGCGTCCGGTGGCCTTCTCCAGCTGCGCCGCCGCGGCCTTCAGCTTCTCCGCGTTACGTGAACAGATCATCACGTTCACGCCCTCCTCGAGCAGACCCTTCGCGCTTTCATAACCGATGCCTTCGCTGGCGCCGACCACCAGCGCGGTCTCGCCCTTGATACCCAGATCCATCTGAATGACTCCTGAAAATAAACACCGGGAGCCGGCGTATCCACAATGGTACGCCGCGTTCCCGGTTGAGAGGCTTTCGGTCGCCCGGAATCCTTGAACCTGATCCGGTTTTGAACTTACTCGATTTTTGCGCCCGTCAGTTTGATCAGCTTGCCGTATTTTTCATAATCGACCTTCAGCGCCGTATTAAACTGGTCGACGGTGCTGGGCGCCGCATCAAGCGCCTGGTTCTCCAGGCTTTTGACCACATCTGGCAAGGCCAGCGCTTTGTTGATCTCGGCATTGAGTTTGTCGATGATTGGCTTCGGCGTTCCCGCGGGCACAAACACGCCGATCCATGGACTCATGTCGTAACCGGGAACACCCGCCTCGGCCAGCGTCGGCACGCCGGGCAGCGCCTTACTGGGCTTGGTCGACCCCAGCCCCAGCGAACGCAGCTTGCCGCCGCGGATATGGTTGATCACCGTACCGACCGTGGCGAATGACGCCTGGGTCTCACCCGCCAGCAGCGCTGTCACCTGCGGCGCACCGCCTTTATAAGGCACATGCGTGATGTCAATGCCCGTCATCGAAATCAGCAGCGCCATCTGCAGATGCGGTGCGCTGCCATTACCCGACGAGGAGTAATTGATCTGCCCAGGCCTTGATTTCGCCAGGGCAATGAATTCTTTCGGCGTTTTCACCGGCAATGACGGATGCACCGTCAGCACGCCGGGCTGGGCCGACAACATGCCGACGCCGGCGAAATCCTTCAGTGTGTCATAGGTCAGTTTTTTGCCGTAGAGATGCGCATTGCCGACATGGGTGGTCGAATGCACCATGATCGTGTAGCCATCGCCCGGCGCCTTTGCCACGATATCAGCACCGATCGAACCGGCCGCACCGCCGCGATTATCGACAACGAACTGCTGGCCGAGCGACTCCGACAGTTTCTGCATCACGATACGGCCGACGACGTCATTCGATCCGCCGGCGGGCCAGGGAATCACAACCCGCACGGTTTTTGCGGGATAGGCCTGCGCCATCACGGCGGCCGGGACAACTGCCAGCACGCCAATTACAGTGAGAACTGCTGCTTTTTTGCTCATCAACCACTCCTCCAGAGGCACCCTGTTCCGGGCGTCAAAAATCATTCAATCTCGGATACCGCCGACGATTCTACTCCGCCTTCGCGCCGGTCTCCTTGATCAGCCGGGCGTACTTGTCATAGTCCGACTTCAGCCGGGTCGCGAACTGCTCCGGGCTCATCAACATCGGATCCAGCGTCTGCGAAGTCAGCTTGTCAGCGGTACCTTTGTCCTTGAGTGCTTTCTGGATTTCGGCATTGAGGCGATCAACAATCGGCTTCGGCATCGCCGCCGGTCCGAGCACGCCGACCCAGGCGGTAAATTCGTAACCCTTGACGGTTTCGGCAATCGTAGGCACCTGAGGGAATTGCGGAATACGGTCTTCGGAAGTCACCGCGACTGGACGCAGCCGCTTCGACGACACATGCGGAATCACCGATCCGACCGTCGCCGTCATCGCCTGCACCTCACCCGAGGAAATCGCCACTGCGGCCGGGCCACCGCCTTTGTACGGCACATGGACCATTTTCACGCCACCCATCGAATTGAGCAGCGCCATCCCCAAATGAACGAAACTGCCCGAACCGGAGGATGCATAGGTAATCGCATTGGGTTGCTTGCGTGCGAGATCCAGCAGTTCCTTGACCGTCTTCGCCGGCAGCGAGGGATGCACCACCAGCATGCCTACCTGCCGCCCCAGCGGCGAGATGCCTACAAAATCCTTCAACGTGTCATAAGGCACCTTGCTGTAAAGATGCGGATTCGACACATGCGCAGCGGAATGCACGAGGATGGTGTAACCGTCGGGCGGGCTTTTTGCGACGACATCGGAACCGAGGATGCCTGAGGCGCCACCGCGGTTATCCACGATGAACTGCTGACCCGTGGTCTCCGTAAGTTTCTGCGCAACAATGCGGCCGGCGATGTCGTTGGCGCCGCCAGGAGGCCAGGCGATGATCATCCGCACCGGCTTCGCGGGATAGGCCTGCGCCTGTGCTGCCACCGGAAGCAGCGCCGCTATTACGGCCGGCACGCACCACAGCAGTGTTCGCTTCATATTCAGTTTTTTCAATGTTTTCTCCACGGATTGATGCCGGCCAATGGAAAATCAGCCGGCACTTATTAATTAGTCAATCAATTCGCGCGCCGGTGCTCTCGGTAAGCTTCTGCGCGACCAGCCGGGCTTTGCGCATGAGTTCCTCCGGGTTGTTTTATGGCATGCGGGACCGGCATTATCGACGCAAATCTCCCGCCTGATCAACCGCATTTACCCCTGAGCAGTGACGCAGGATAAAATTGCTTTTTACGATAATTTACGTGTAATGCCCGGCGCGGCATTACCGCTTTCCGGAGCCTGCATATGCCCTTACCGCTTGAAGGTGTAACCGTCCTCGACCTGACCACCGTGATGGCCGGACCCTATTGCACCATGGTTTTGGGCGATATGGGTGCCACAGTGATCAAGGTCGAGAACTTCCCGGAGGGCGACGGTTCCCGGCGCTTTGAACCCAAAATCAACGGCGAGTCCTACTGCTTTGCCGTATTGAACCGCAACAAAAAAAGCATCGGCATCAACATCAAGGATCCGCGCGGCAAGGCGATTTTCATGAAACTCGCCGCCAAAGCCGACATCATTACCGAGAACTTCCGTCCCGGTGTGGTCAAGAAACTGGGCATTGATTATGCCGCAGTCAGCGCCATCAATCCCGGCGTTATTTATGCATCGATGTCGGGCTTCGGTCAGACGGGCCCTTACGGCCATAAAGGCGGTTTCGACATCGTCGCCCAGGGCATGTCCGGCGTCATGATGATGACCGGCCACCCCGGTGGCCGTCCCGCCAAGGTCGGCATCGCGATGAACGACATCGCCAGCGGGGTTACCGCGCTTTACTCCATCCTCGGCGCGTATATCGGCAAGCTGCGTCACGGCAAAGGCCAGTATCTCGAAACCTCGCTGCTCGAAGCCGGGCTGGCCTGGACGCACTGGGAATCAGGCGCGTTTTTCGGCGGCGGCGAAGAGCCACTGGCCACCGGCACGCGGCACCGCCGCTCCACGCCTTATCAGGCCTACAAGACCAAGGACGGTTATGTCACCGTCGGCGCGAACAACAACAAGCTGTGGTCGAACTTCTGCAACATCACCTGCAACAAACCGGAATGGCTGACCGATCCGCGTTTTGCCGACCTGCCCTCGCGCCTGAAAAACATCGACGCACTGGAAGTCGAAATCGAAAAGGTCTTTGCCACCCAACCAACAGCCCACTGGGTCGAAAAACTCGACGCGGCGCAGGTGCCCGGCGGCCCGGTCTACACCTACAAGCAGATCCTGTCCGACGCGCACATCAAGGCACGCGATATGGTCATCGAATATGACCATCCGAAAATCGGCCGCATGAAATCCATCGGCATCCCGGTCAAATCCAGTGGTGAACTGACGTCGGTCCGCCAGCCCGCGCCCTGGCTGGGCCAACATTCCGCGGAAACCGCACGCAGCATCGGCATGGCTGACGGCGACATTGAAACGCTGTTTGCCGAAGGCGTGCTCTACGACAAATACCGCGACGCATCTGCCGCCTGAGGAGGCCCCATGTCCACTGCCTGGTTGCTGCTGATTGCCGCGGGACTGCTGGAAGTGGTGTGGGCGATCGGCCTGAAATACACCGAAGGGTTTTCCCGGCTGGTGCCCAGCGTAATCACCATCGCAGCCATGATCGCCAGCGTCTGGCTGCTGGCCATGGCACTAAAGTCGATTCCGGTAGGCACCGGCTATGCGGTGTGGACGGGCATCGGTGCCGTGGGCACCGCGATTCTCGGCATCATCCTGTTCAACGAAGCCGCCACTGCAGCCCGAATCGTCTGCATCGGGCTGATCGTTACCGGAATATTCGGACTTAAGCTCGCCTCCAGCAGCAGCTGAAGCCGGTTCCGGGACTACTTCACCGCTGAAGGTGCTTGCAAAGTTACCGTCGCCGCCGCGGGTGCCGGGGATTCCGTTACCCCATCCGGTGCGGGTTCCATAACGTATTCATCCATTACCCCTTCCAGCTCGCATTGTGCACGACCACGTGTCACCGTAAGGCTGCCGGTGATCTTGCCGGGCATCCCGCAGAAACGTTCGCGGTCGATGTCACGGAACAGGAACTTCACGAACTGTTTCTCGTGATCGATCAGGAATGAACCCTTCTCTTCTTTCAGCGTGACGATGGTGACGTGACCGGTGTCTTCCCATCGGCTGTAGGCGTCATCGCGCACGATATGCACAGAACAGGTTCTGGGCTTCCACTTCGAGTAATAAGCGATGCTCTTGGTACGACCGCCGATCAATTCAACAGCGATGCGCGCGTGCCGGTCCTCGGTCCCAAGCTTGCAAACCAGCGTTTCCGCCTTGCCCTTCATAACCGTGCCCGCCGGCTTGGGCTTGGGCTGCGGCTTGGCACAGCACGGCGCCGCCGCTTTCTGCGGCGCCGGCTGCTGGGCTGCGGCAGAAGCCGTCAGCACAAGCGAAAAAACGATATAAGATATTGTTTTTAATGATAAATATTTAATGGTCATCATTAAAAAAGAACTACACTCAAATCGCTGCAACGATGGCATCACCCATCTCTTTGGTGCCTGCTTTGCCGCCCAGATCGCCGGTCAGGTTTTTGCCTTCGGAAACAACCTTGTCGACCGCCGCATCAATCAGCTTCGCGGCCGCCGTGGCTTTGGGATCGTTGCGCGTACGGCCCAGCCACTCGAACAGCATCATGCCGGACATGATCATTGCGTAGGGGTTGGCGATGTTCTTGCCAGCGATGTCCGGGGCCGAGCCGTGCGTGGCCTGCGCCATCGCCTGCTTCTCGCCAACCACCAGGCCCGGCGCGAGACCGAGACCGCCGACCAGACCTGCTCCGAGGTCGGTCATGATATCGCCGAACTGGTTGGTGGTGACCACCACGTCATACTGCTGCGGCTTCATCACCGCCTTCATGGCAAAACCGTCGATCAGCACTTCTTCGAACTCGACGTCCGGATAGTTCTTCGCCATCGCGCGACACTCGCGCGCGAACATGCCGCAGACCAGACGATAGACCGGCTCCTTGTGCAGCGCGGTGACCTTCTTGCGCTTGCGCGTGCGTGCGATCTCGAAGGCTTCGCGCGCGACGCGGCTGGCGCCCTTGCGGGTGACCACGCGCATGCCGACGGCGATTTCGTCATTGGGCTGGAATTCGCCGGCACCGGCAAACACCACGCTGCTCGACTGCATGCCTTCGGTGGTCTCGCGCAGAAAAACGATATCCACATTCTTGTGCAGCGACGGCAGGTTCGGATATGACTTCACCGGCTTGACGTTGGCGAACAACTCGAACTTCTTGCGCAGCGGCGGATTGATCCAGGTGTTGTCGGTACGCGGGTAGGCGTTATGACCGATGGGGCCCTGCACCCAGCCGTCAACCGTTTTCAGGGTTTCAACGGTGATCTCCGGCATGGTATGGCCATGCGACTCATGGCCCTTCCTGCCGATCGGCAGCGGCAGCCACTCGATCTGCAGGCCGGCCTTGGCGGCTGCCGCCTTCATCACCTTGACGCACTCCGGCACCACTTCCAGTCCGATATCGTCGCCTTCAAGTACTCCCAGTTTGTACACTTGACCTGCTCCTCTTGGTAAACCGCTTTGTTTTGCGCCGTAATCCGGCTTCGTGTTGTTCTGCCGCTTATTCCGTAATGTCGCCGATCTGCTTGACCACCCGCACGAAGCGCTCGTTCTGCTCGCGCATGAAGGTCGTAAAATCCTCGGGCGAACTGCTGACGATCACTTCCGCCCCGCTGTCATTGACGCGTTTGATCACTTCGGGGTCCGCCATGGTTTTCACCGCGGCAGCAAACATCCGGTCGATGATGGCACGTGACGTACCGGTCGGGAAATACACACCCTGCCAGGAACCCGTCTTCATGTCCTTATAGCCCAGTTCAGGCATCGTCGGCACATCAGGCAAGGCCTTGACGCGCCGGATCGCGGAAACGCCGAGGATTTTCATCTTACCGTTGCGCACATGCGGCATTACCGAAGCAATGCTGACGAAAGCCACGCCGACCTCGCCGGTCAGCAACGCCGTAGCAGCAGCACCCGCGCCGCCCTTGTACGGGATATGTACCAGGTCGATACCGGCCAGCTTCATGAACTGCTCCATCTCCAGACGGCCGTTGCTGCCGGCGCCGGCGGAACCGTAGTTAAGTTTGCCCTTCTGCAGCTTGGCGAAGGCAATGAACTCCTTCATGTTTTTCACCGGCACGGACGGGTGTGCCGCCAGGCCCACCGGCACATCCACCACCTGCGTCACTGCTGCGAAATCACGTACCGGACGTACCGGAAATTTCGGATAGATGCTCGGATTGATCGCCATGGTACCGATATTGCCAAGCAGGAAGGTGTAACCATCCGCCGGCGCCTTTGCCGCGACCTCGACACCGATATTGCCGGAAGCGCCGGCGCGGTTGTCGATCAGGATCTGCTGACCGAGTTCCTGCTGCAGCTTCGGCTGCATCAAACGCCCCACCAGATCGGAAGCGCCACCCGGCGCAAACGGCACGATCATGCGTACGGCACGCACCGGATAGGCATCGGCCGCCTGCGCCGGAAGCACAATTGCAAATGCCAGCGCGCCAAACACCATCGCTGTTTTTCTGTTCATGCTGTTTATCCTGTTAAATGGTTTTGCCGAGCGCTCAGCGGGCATTTCGGCGTACCGCTTCCTCGAGCAGCGGATAGGCACTCACCGAACTTGGCGTACCGAGAATCGGCACTGCGCGCAGCCATTGCGGCCCCAGCTGCTTGATCGAGGTCACGCCCATCAGACCCAGCGCGGTGCGTATTTCCAGTTCCATCAGCTCGAGCATGCGCGCAACACCCGCTTCCCCGCCGGCACTCAGGGAGAGGCCCAGCAGCTTTCCGACGCCCACGGCCTTGGCGCCCAAGCACAGCATCTTCACCACGTCTGTGCCGCGCTGCACGCCGCCGTCGGCCAGCACTTCGGCGCGTCCGGCGACCGCCCTCACCACTTCATCAAGCACTTCAATGCTGCCCTGCGCGTGATCGAGCTGGCGTCCGCCGTGATTGGACACGTAAACCACATCGGCGCCGTGCTCGACCGCCAGCACCGCATCTTCTGCCGTCGCGATGCCCTTGGCGATCAGCGGCAGGCCGACACGCTCCTTCATCCAGATCAGGTCTTTCCAGTTCAGACTGGCCTGAAAGGACTGGTCGCCGAAACCTTCCTTGACCGGCAGGCCGCTGACAATGTCGCGCTCCCGCCGGCCGTAGAAATTGCGATCCACCGTCACGCACAGCGCGCCGTATTCGGCCTTGCGCACTCGATCCAGAATGCCTTCGATCCAGATCCGATCACCGCGCACATACAGCTGGAATATCAGTTTGCGTTTGACCGCCTGCTGCGCCGCCTCGAGGCTGGGCTTGGCCGCGGTGGCGATAAAAGCCGTGGTGCCACGGGAATCAGCCGCACGCGCCACGGCCGGACCGCCTTCGTGATGCACCTTGCCGAGGAAGCCGCCGACCGGCGCGGGAAACACCGGGAAGGCCAGTTCCTGACCGAGCAGCGTGGTACTAAGGTCAATATTGCGCACATCGACCAATACCCGCTGGCGCAGCGCCAGTGCATCGAGACCGGCACGGTTACGCCGTAGCGTCATTTCCGAATCGGCGCCGCCCATCAGGTGATCCCATACCGGAGCCGGTAGCTTGCGGTAGGCCGCCAGCGCAATTTCCTGCAGCGTGTCGAACTGGCCGGGTAGCTTTTTCTCCAGGCCCAACGGATTGGCGTTTTTTCCGCCTGCTTTCCCGGTGGTTTTCTTCGCCACCGGCTTGCGCGCGGCAGCGACCTTGGCGACGGGTTTGATGGCGGATTTTTTCACTGCGGTTTTTTTGCTGCCAACGGCCATTTCAATCGTCCTTCCTGCGGTGAGTCCTGCTGAAAATTATTATATTTATTAATAAAAACAAATACTTAAATCACAATCTCCGATTCATGCAATTTATTGCCGGTTCAACAGGAAGCGTTTTTCCCACTGCTCGACGCCATCCAGACCCAGCACTTCGTTGTATTCCTTTGAGGACAACATGCGCTCTCGCACTGCAGCGGTATTGCCGTCACGCTTCAGGGTGCCCAAAGCGTTTTGGATTGCAAATCCTGCCGCATTACGCGCAAGTCCCGGGAAAATGGCCAGACGGAAACCGAGCCCTTCGATTTCCGGCACGGTCAGTTCGCCCAGCTTGCCGCCGCCGTCGATATTGACCAGACAGGGTGCGTCGGTTTCCGTGGTCACCCGCTTCAGGTCATCGAGGATGGTCGCGCTGTTCTTCAGTTCGACAAACACCACATCGGCGCCGGCCTTGCGGTAAGCCTGGCCGCGGCGGATCGCCTCATCCAGCCCGAGGCCGCCTGCCGCATCGGTGCGAGCAATGATGATGAAGTCGGGGTCGCGGCGCGCCGCAACAGCCGCCTCGATCTTGCCGACATGCTCCTCCATCGACACCACCGGCCGTGAACCCGGCAGATGGCCGCAGCGTTTCGGCGCGACCTGGTCCTCAATATGGATGGCCGACACCCCTGCGCTTTCGAACTCACGCACGGTCTGGCGCACATTCACCGCATTGCCGTAGCCGGTATCGGCATCGCAGATCAGCGGAATATCGACGCAGGCCGCCGCACGGTGGGCATGCGCCGCAAACAGGGTCAGGTCGATCAGGCCGACGTCGGGCTGGCCGAGCAGGCAAGCGGAGACCCCGTTGCCGGTCATGTATACCGCCTCAAACCCCGCCTGCTGGACCATGCGTGCGCCATAAGCGTCGTAGATACCCGGCGCCACGATCATGTCGCCTTCAGTCAGGCGCTTGCGCAACTGCTGTCTTACCGTGAGATTTGCCGCCATGTTCATTCTTTCAATGTTGAAACGTCACTGTGAATCGGTCAGGCCGAGCTTCTTTTTCACCACCTCGGTCTCCTTGATGTCCTGAGTCAGCTGGGCGCGGAAAGCCTCCGGCCCCTGGAAGCCGTCGAGCTGCGACACCCGCGTCAGATAGGTTTTCCATTCCTGGGTCTGCTGCGCCTTCTGGATGGCAGAGGCCAGGCGGTCGATCACGGGTTTCGGGGTACCGGTCTTCGCCATGATGCCGCGCCACTGGTAGCGCACGACATCCCAGCCCTTCTCCTTGTAGGTCGGCACGTCCGGAAAATCCTCAAGCCGCTTCTCCGACGAAACGGCCAGCACGCGCACCTTGCCGGCATCGATCATCGGTTTGACGTTGCCGGGATTGGTTGCCGCAGCGTCGATGTGGCCACCGGCAATCGCCGTCAGCGCCGGTCCGCCGCCCGGATACGGCACCCAGGCGGTTTTGAACTTGGCGACGTCGGAGAACACTTCCCAGGCCACGCGGTGTGAGCTGATCGCAAACGGGCCGCCGACATTCAGGTATTCGGGCTTTTTGCGGGCAAAGGCAACAAACTGCTCCAGCGTCTTGAACGGTGTCGAGGTATGCACGATCAGGCCGTAGGGATCGATCTGCGAGCGTGCGATCATCTGCAGATCATCGACTTTGAATTGCGCAGTTTTTTCACTGAACAGCGTCGCCAGCGACAGCGTGTTGGCGGCGATGGTGTAACCATCCGCCGGTCCGCGCACCAGCATGTTGACCATGACGATGCCCGAACCGCCGGTACGGTTTTCGACCACGACGTTCTGGCCCAGCTCGGGGATCAGCAGCTTGGCCAGCGTTCGCGCATAGATATCCACCGGCGAGCCTGCCGCCGACCAGCACAGGATGGTGATCTGCTTGCCCGGGTAGGACTGCGCCTGTGCCAGACCGGCTAATCCGGCCAGCGCCAGCGATGCAACAATCTGTTTCAGCTTCATGCGGCCTCCCCTCCAACATTCCAGTCCGGATGTTTCTGCAGAAACGGAATCAGTCCGCCCGCCTCCAGTAACGTTCTCACCGTTGCCGGCAAGGGCGGCACGGCGCGCGTGATGTTTTTCGCAGTAACGGCAATACGTCCCGCGACCAGATCAATCTCCAGCGCATCACCGGCAACAATACCGCTGATGTCGCATTCGATCACCGGCAGACCGTTGTTGATCGCATTGCGGTAGAACTGGCGGCCAAAACTCGTCGCGATGATCGCCGACACGCCCATCCGGTGCATCACATGCACCGCCTGTTCGCGCGAAGAATTGATGCCGAAGTGTTTCCCGGCAACGATGACATCACCCTTGTTGAACGCCTTCGCAAACCCCGGTGCGACCTGCTCGAAAGCCACGGTAGCGATGTAGGTCGCATCCTTACCCGGCAGGTATTTGCTCGAACAATGAATATCGGTGCTGACCTCATCGCCGATGATCCGTGCACTGCCTTTGATGATGTTCATGGTTGCCTTCAGGCTGCCGCTCGCCAGTCACCGCCGGCGACCGTACGCGCATCGGTCACCACGCCGGTCAGCGCAGATGCGGCAACCGTCGCTGCCGAGCCGATCCAGATTTCCGACTTCGGATTGCCAAGCCGGCCCTTGAAATTGCGGTTGGCGCTGGAAATCACCACCTGATCATCCGCCGCGATGTAGTGGCCGGTGATGTTGACGCAGGTACCGCAGCCCGCCGCCTCCACCGAAGCGCCCGCCGCGGTGAGGATTTCGAACAGTCCCTCGCGCATCGCCGCCAGATAAATCGCTCGCGACGCCGGGGTAATGATCATGCGCACGCCCTTCGCCAGTTTCTTGCCCTTGAGGATGGCCGCGGCCTGACGGATGTCGTCGAGCCGGCCGTTGGTGCAGGTGCCGATCAATGCAACATGGATTTTCTGGCCGGCAACATCCGGCACCGCCACCACATCGTCGATGTTGTGCTGACGGGCGACCTGCGGTGCCAGCGTTGCAGTATCAATCACGATCCGTTGTGCATAAATCGCATCGGCATCGGCCTTGACCGGCTTCGGTGCAGCTGCGCCGTGCGCCTTCAGCCAGGCAAAGGTTTTTTCATCAGCTTCGAGCAAGGCCGCTTTCGCGCCCAGTTCCGCAGCGTGATTGGACAGTGTCATGCGGTCATCAATCGCCATCGCCGACACGCCGCTGCCGCAATACTCCAGCGCGCGGTAGTTCGCCCCTTCGGCGCCCAGCTTGCCGAGCATGGTCAGCGTGACATCCTTGGCCCAGACACCGGGCTGCAATGGCCCTTTTAATTCAATGCGGATGGTCTCCGGCACGCGGAACCACAGCTTGCCGGTCATCATCACTGCCGATACGTCCGTGCCTTCGACGCCGGTGCCGAAGGCGTTGAATGCGCCGTAGGTTGTCGAATGGGTATCGGTGCCGACAACCAGATCTCCGCAGGTCAGATGCCCGCCTTCGGGCAGCACCTGGTGGCAGATGCCGTCACCGACGTCGTACAGCGGAGAACCATGTTTGTCGGCAAAGGCGCGCATCGCGACATGCGTATTGGCGGCCTCCATATTGGGCGGCGGGGAATAATGATCCAGCACCAGTGCGGTGCGCTTCACATGCGGAAGCGATTTTGCGCCGAGCTTTTCGATCATCTTCAGTGCATTGCCGGCGCGTGCATCGTGAATCATTGCAAAATCGACACCCGCAACGACAATCTCACCGGCTTTGGCCGGCTTGCCGTCTGCGTGTTGGCCAAGTATTTTCTCGGCGATGGTGTGGCCCATCGAATGTCCTCCAGAGGGAATCCGCCGCAGACCAGGCTAAGCAGCAGAACAGGAGAATTTTAACCTACGCCCGGAGCCGTAAGCAGCGGATGGTTCACCATATGAGAGTTCAGCACGTACGGCAATGGATCCAAATGATCCGCCCCGTCCGCATGGTGTCAGCGCACGGGCAACGACAACTCGGCCAAACGGGTTAAGGCCCCCGCCAGATCACGCCATAGAGATCGTGCCGGCGGTCGCGCAGGTTGCGCACGGTGCCGTTATTGCGCGCAGTGATCAGAGTATCCGGCCGCAGATCAGCGATCGCCACCGTTTCCACGTTCGGCGTGGTGTCAGCCGCAATGCCGTCGCGTGCAAACGGGAAATCGCAGGGTGTCAGCACGCAGCTTTGCGCATACTGGATATCCATGTTGGTCACATTGGGCAGGTTGCCGACATTTCCCGACATCACCACATAAATCTGGTTTTCGACCGCGCGCGCATGACAGCAATAACGTACCCGCAGAAAGCTCTGTCGCTCGTCGGTACAGAACGGCACGAACAGCATGTGAATGCCCTGATCGGTAAGATGACGCACCAGCTCCGGGAACTCGGAGTCGTAACAGATCAGGACACCGATCGGCCCACAATCGGTCTCAATGGCAGCAACCTTGTTGCCACCCTCAATATTCCACCATGCCACTTCGTTGGGCGTCGGGTGTATTTTCGCCTGTTCAAAAATGCTGCCATCGCGCAGAAATACATAGGAGATGTTTTCCACCCGCCCGTTCGCGACCCTGGTCGGGTGTGATCCGCCAATGATGTTGATATTGTGTTTCAGCGCCAGATTGCGCATCGCTTCACGGAATCTCGGCGTGTATTCAGTCAGCGCCTCGATGGCTTCGGCTGGAGGCATTTCCCGATTCTCGATCGACAACAGCTGCAGCGTGAAAAGTTCGGGGAAAACGACAAAATCACCGTTGTAGGTCGCAACCACATCTACAAAATATTCGACAAACTTGATGAACTCCTCGAAGGAATGCACACGACGCAACATGCATTGAACGGTGCCCACGCGCACAGAGTCCGCCAGCCGTCCGCCGGAATACGATTTTTTCGGTTTTTGCACATCTTCAGTGATTTTTGGATTTTTCCAGCAAAGATGCACCCCGTAGCCCATCGACTGCTGATCATTCGCGATGTAGCCCTTGAAAACGCCAAGAATCTCAAAACGGTTGCGCAACTGGAACGTCAGTACGGGATCACGCTGACGGCGTTGTTTTACCTCTTCAACATAAGCCTCGACGCTCTCGAACTTGCGTATGCGCCTTGAGAGACTG
>Ga0222713_10000180_pt1 | contig 68244 bp, 81 predicted proteins | sample C33_649DmetaG_FD_165061 | JGI IMG/M metagenome (GOLD analysis project Ga0222713, IMG submission 165061) | Estuarine water microbial communities from San Francisco Bay, California, United States - C33_649D | ecosystem: Environmental > Aquatic > Marine > Unclassified | place: USA: California...
ACCAGTCTATGTTGCGGTCTGGGCAATATAGCCGCTTTGTGTGTTTGAAGGCGGAGGAGTTATTGTTAGACCATAGGTACCAGCTCTAAGAGTTATTGGCTGGGATCTCTTCTGGTCCATGATTGTGTTATCAGGAGATCTTAATGTAGCTACTACTGTAACAACAGCCTTCTTAAATCCAAATCCACTAACATCTTTATCGTGATATAAACTAATTCTTTCAACTTTAGTTGATGTGTTTGATGACAGTGTTTGTTGGGTAACTGTATCACCAGTTGTCTCAAGGGTGAATGTGATTGTGCCTTGGGCATAGTCTGGAGCAATTGAATTATGTACTGCTGTAATATCAATTGTAGAATATTGGCTCGCAGAATTTGAGAATTGATTATTTGATAATGCAGCTGGAGTAAGAGAGGTAATCTGTCTATCAATAAACTGTGCTTTAATGTCAATGGTAGATGTATTAGATGCAACTACCTTACCATTATTAATCATCTCAGAAAGTAGAGAATACACTACAGCATTTGTTGATGGTTTTGGAGCTGATACACCAAAAGATATGCTATCGCCAATTCCTGGAAAAACACCATCAAAGGTAAATGTTGGAGTTATCTCTCCAGTACCTGACAAATATTTTGGTGTGAATCTATATGTTGTGCCTGTTAATGAAGCATTAGATGTTGCTGTAACTGTCACAAATGCTGTCTGGGCCACAACGCCAGTAGCATTAATAATAAATGCTGGTGTGGCTATAACTTGGAAAGCTGTATTAACAGCATTAACAGTTAATAAGATATTTTTAGTACATGTGTTGATTGTATGACCACTAACAGTCATTACACCCGTCACTGTTAGGTTGGCAACTTTAGTACCACTAGCTGAGGCTAGTTTAATAACAGCAGTTTTACTATTAGTTTTTGTTACTGTTATGTCGCTTGCTGTTACATCAGATGATCCATTATCAATACTATATGTCCATGTTAATAATGGATCAAACATGTCGCTGTTTGCTTGAAGAGTAAGTTCTGCTGTTATAGGTGTACCTACAACTGCAATACCACCTTGAGTGTTTGTGGTAGATGTTGTATAGATTTCTGAGAAGCCAATTTTATTGCTCAGATCACTAAAGAGAATTTCACTACCAGCGACTGTTTTAGCGGCTGAGCCAGCAAGGTGTCTTACTGAGTTATTAGCACCAATATCCTGTTGCCCCTGTACATAGCTGGCAGGATTAATTTCATCCGATACATCGGAGACATCTAGGGCATTTGCTGGTACTTGTGGGGTGGTCATTTCAAACCCTATAAAAAAAGGCTACGTATCTATTTATACGTAGCCCCAGTTGAGATTTGAAGCTTACTTTTGTTCTTGTTTTGGCGCCTGCTGAGCAGGCTTTTGACTTCTAATCGCTTCAATCTGCTTCTTCAAGTTTTGTATTGTATTTTCTTGTTCTTGTATTTGTTGTTCTAATTTCTTAATATTTTCGTTTGCTATTTCTAGCTGCGATTTCTGTACTATATTTAAACTTGAAGCTTCTATCCACGCATTTCTATAATTATTGAATACTTTTTCAACTAAGTCATTATTTTCCATTTAAACCTCTTAGAATGTGCCTCCATCCAAATCAGCAAATACTGGGTAGCCAGTTGAGTTTGCTTGGAGAACTTGGCCATCTGTGCCAGCTGCTGTCACACCTAGTGGGCCAGCTGTATTGCCATATAGGATACCTCTGGCTGTTACAGTTGATAGACCTGTACCACCTGAACCAACTGCTAGAGCAGTCGATAGTGTTAAACTATTGGCAGTAATATTGACATTAACTGTTGAGTTAGCAGTAATTGTTACTGCTAGACTATTAGATATTAATGCGCCTGACTGTAGCCATGCATTCAAGTCTGCTAGAGCAAACGTTGGATCAGCAACGTTGACTGTGAGTACGCCACTTAGATCCTGGGTTAAACCCTTGAATAGGTAGTACTCATCTACTGATGCATCTCTGAATAGACCAGTGTGAAGTTCCTGGCCACCAGTGAAGTAGTGACCAACAAAACCAATATCAACTAGGTCTGATGTATCGTTATTAGCAGCTAGTTGGATTAGTGGGTCAGAAATAACAACTGACTGGACATTTGTAGTAACAAGATTGCCTGTTACTGTCAAGTCGCCGTAGATTGCAACATCATGCTCAAAGTAACCATAATCAGCATGGACATTACCAGTATGAACTTCAGACCAATATAGAGAGTTGTTACCTAAGCTATATGTTAGGTTGGCTGATGGAATAATATGAGTATTAACTTTACCGATAAATGATACAACATCAGTTGTGGCATTACCTAGCTTTGTATTACCTTGAACTTCTAGGTCGCCACTTACTGTTAGGTTAGCTACTGCTAATGTGCCAGTTGAGACAGCTGTAGAGTTAATAACAGTGTTGACAGTTGAGTTACCAATTGACAATATTGCTGTTGACAATACAACATTTGAGCCAACTGATACGGATGTGCCAACCTCGACTGTACCTGTAACATTAGCAAAGCCAGTAATTGTTGTATTACCAAGACTTGCTAGTGATGCATTTACAGATGTTGAATTGATTACTGTATTAACAGTACTATTACCAACCGTTAGTACTGCAGTAACTGTTGTATTGCCAAGAGATGCTGTGTTAGCAACTGTCAATACGCCATTTACTGTTACATCACTTCTTGCTGTAATTGCACCACCAACATTTGCTGTCGATGTTACGTTGATAAAGCCAGCAATCTCTGTATTACCAGATGTTACAGATCCATCGACGCTGATCGATGTTGAATTGATAACAGTGTTAACAGTTGAGTTACCAACGATGATTGTATTGCCATCGATAACTAGATCTGGACCGATGGAAATCTGAGTGCCACGTAGAGCAATATTACCAGCTTGGATTGTCGTATTGACAGTGCTGTTGCCAATAAAGATTGCGCTTGTGTTGACTGTTACATTTGAACCAACTGTAATTTGTCCAGCAACTGCAGCAGAGTTTGTTGCAAGAGCTGTTGAGTTAACAACTGTGTTTACTGTAGAGTTGCCAACTGTTAAACTTGAATTTACGATTACATTATCTGGCAACGATACTGTAATATCTTGAGATGTAAATGTTACATTAACTTGGCCTGTTGTACCACTTATTGAATGGTTTTCCCATTGGCCAGCAGTATTGTCGTAGACTAATAGTTGGTTATTAGCAGCAGATGTAATTGTAACATCTGTTAGGGAATCCAAACTTGATACAGGCGAGTCCCAATATACACCACCTGTTGAATTTGCAGAAAGAACTTGACCAGCTGTACCCAGCGCACCATTTGCTGTGATGAATGTTGAAACTAGATTGGCAACAATTACCTTATCGATGCCGCTTGTCGCATTCGCAACGAGAGCTTGATTTGCTGTAAGGATACCAGGATTATGGGTACCACCGATAGGGATTACAGCTGAGCTGTTACCTATGAATAGTTTACCTGATAAGTACGAAAACGCTAGCTCGCCTTCGTTCAGTGTTGTTGGTGCCGCTGTCGCCGCACTTCTTTTAATTTTAATTAGATTTGCCATCAGAATGTTCCCCCGTCAAGAGTTATTGACGTATTGCTTAAAGCCTTTACTTCGTATTTGTCATTAGAAGCATTATATACGACAATATCACCATTAGCAGGTGAACCTTCTGTCACATCAAGTAACTCATCAAACCTACCAACACCACCGCCAGCAGTTGTGGATGCTATCAGACTAACAGGGTTTACCTTATTAGTTTGCTGTAGTCCTCCACTAACATTTTTGACTGTTACAGCAGCCGCTAATTTATTTTGGTTTACTGTAACTTTACTTAAAATAGCCATTTCTATTTATATTTTTATCGAGTTACGTTTGGTGTTACAGTTACTATACCTTCAATCAACCTTGAAATTTGATTGCTTGCATCCGTAACCTCGAGATCATAAACATAGCGACCAGATGTTAAATTAGCTGTTTGGTTAGCTGTTAACCCAAGAGTAATAACACCATTTGATGTCATATTGACTGAAAAGCTTACAGAGTTAGAGGACGTGAAATGCTTCCTCATCTGAGCAGCACCAGAATACGTAGAAAAGTTAATCGTGTTACCATTTTCATCGTTGAAAGTAACAGAGGTTTGGAATGTTGAACCTTGGTCGACGACCAAATTAACTTTTGTGGCCATTTTACCTACTACTACTGCGGTATTTGTCTTCTAGCTCAGCTTCTACTATATTAAGTCTATAGCTGAGTTCCTTAATGGCTTCAATTAGCACAGGAACAAGTTTACTATAATCTACAGCTTTGAAACCATCTTCTCTGAGCATAACAGCTTGTGGGAATACCTTTTCCACTTCTTGGGCAATCAAGCCAATGTCCTTATCAGGCTTTGGTCCAACATTTTCTAGCTTTTCAATAGCTTCTTTGTCCCAAGTAAACTCTACACCATTTAGCCATCTAACTTTTTCTAGCGCGTCATCAATTCTAACAACATCTTTCTTTAATCTTTGGTCTGATGTATAGAATGCTGAAATATCACCAGTTGCGTAAACTGCACCTTGAACATGCAATGGAGCCTGTGGGTTTGTAACACCACCAACACCAATTCTAGCTGCTGTGTTTGAAACAAATAGCGAGGATGTAGTGCCACCAAAGTTTGTATTGGCATTAACTCTTACCTGGCCACTTGCAGCATTAGCTGTTACGGTGCCAAGTGTTAGAGCATCAATCTCTTGTGAAACAAGGTGTGTTAATCTTGTTCTTACAAACTTGCTGGCAGATGAATCGTAAGCAATAACATCATATGTTGTGTTAGTTGCTGTTGTATAAGGACCAAGGTTTGATGTTAGTACAAACTCATCTGGATCTAGATCCGTGCCCTTTACTTCTAGGTTTGCAATTAACACATAACCTGTTGAGTTGGCCTTTAGCCAACCAGTATTAGAGGAGTATGTTGTTGATCTATCAACAAATCTTAGTTTAGAAGTAGTGTCAATAATAATATTGCCCTTGACACTCAAATCGCCCACTGTATAAAACTTGAAAGCTGATTTGAGTTCTAGATTAGCTTCAATACCAACATTAGCACCAGTAACATTAGATGTGAGCGTGTTACCAATCAAAATTGTGTTGGCGGCAAACTTACCCCATAGTTTAGAATTGAAATTAGCAGTAGCATTACCTGTAACACCTTCAGAGGTATTTGCAGTGATAACAGCATTACTAATTGTTTGTGCCATCTGATTAGTGATGGCAACCCAACTAGCAAATGTATCTGAATTTGCATCAATTGAATTAATTATTACTGACATTTTCTTTCCTCAAGGACTGCTTGGAGAAGTGCTTTTAGTTCTGCCACTTCACTTTGTAGGTCCTGTATCTTTTTGTTCTGCTTCTTTCTAAGTTTATAATCTCTTAACTTAGCTGTATTAGTATTTAACACAGCATTTGTTTCTATGTCTCTTATATAGTCAGGATTTTCTTGGACTCTGTAAATTACTTCTCTTTCCATATTACATCTGTAGAGCAATAACTCTCAAATCGTTAACCTTTGGATAAATGTGTTCTAAACCAGTATCAGAAGTCAATACTAATTTAACAGCAAACTTCTTGATAACTTTATTATAACCACTGCCACCATATAATGGACCACCAGTTACGCCGCCTGTGGAGTTGGCACCAAGATATGATACAGGTACTGTGTTGCTTGACTGAAATGCAGCTAATGCATTACCAGCAAGGGTTGCGCTTGTGGCAAATGAGTAAACATATTCTAGATACTCTTCTGGAGCATTAGTGTTTCTAACAGTAGCTGGATTCTCATACGTCATCTTAGACCAGACCTTTGTATCAAATGGTTCTGGATCTGTATCGCTCCATACCTTTGTATAGACATGAATCTCTGTATTAGCTGGCTTATTGGCGGTAATAAAGATTCTTAGATCTTCTGCTTCCTGCTCATCTTCTAGTGTGATAACCTTAGAAATATATTTTGAATCAGCTCCGCCGCCATCCTTATGTTCATTTGTGGTATTGGCATTAATAACATTACGTAATAAAATAACATTGTTGCGAGTTAAATCAATTGCTGGAGAAATATAATCATTATCGGAGCTAATAGCTGCTTCAATAATAATAGAAGAATTTGAACACTGCTTACCAGATGGAGTCACACCTGTTCTAAATTCATTCGTTGCATCTCTTTCGTCTGTCTCGCCAAGCCAATATCTTGTTCTATCTCTAAATTCTAATTCTGTATTATTATCAATTAGTTTATTATCATCTTGAACATACTTTGTTCCATTATACTTTGCGCCCTTATATGTAAGTGTAACACCAGTAAATGGAATCTTGTTTATGGCTAGTTTTGGTACAATTGCATGATAAGCAAATTTAGTTAAACCATTATTTGCTGTACTGTCAATTCTTGCTACGCCTAGCATACCAGAGTTATTAGATGATGGATTTCCTTCTTCACCAGTTCTTACAAATACAATATCTGTGTTGGCTGTGAAGTTACCTGAAGAGTTCTTGACATATAGTAGGTTATTAACTGTGTCTAGTTTAGTTACTACAGCATTTGCAGATGTATTAACATATGCATTAGACCAAGCATAAACGTGGTCTCCTGCCCTAATATCAATTGCACCTGTAATATTAGAAAGATTATAGAATGAAATTATTTCCGTATTATTATTTCTTAATGCTGCAGTACCACTTGTAGCAGTAAATTTAGCTCTATAAAGATTAAATTTGATATCTTGATTAATTAAATCAGCATACTTTTGTTTATTACCTGCAAAATAAGCTGTCTCAACAACTGGGTTTGAACCAATTGGCTTATCAGTAGCTAGGTCTCTTCTTCCTAGCTCACCAACCCAAACCTCATAGTCAGGAGAGTTGCCAATAGCCTTAATACCAAATGCATATGTTTCCCCAGCATTTAGATAAACAAGTTGAGGGAAAACAAATTGGGTTTCAGATGATCCATCTGTTGATATAGCAACATTTTCTGTGTCAACTGTTACGAGAGAGTTTGGAATAATCTTATCCTGATCAGGTAGGTTATTTGTAACCTGCATCAAGAATGCTTGTACACCCAATGAATCAGATTTCTTTTTAAAGAACAAACCAAGCTTTGAAACATAAACACCAGGGACTCCTGGTGGAGCTGTCACTCTAAATGTTTGCGAAAGACTCGTGTATTTTATTGCGTCTGTCATTTTCTATTCCTTACTTCTTAAACTTCATATATTTTTCATATTCATAACGTGGTCCACCACCGCCACCGCCGACACCACCACCGCCACTTGTTCCACCTGGAGTACCTGTACGTGGTGGCTCTCGTACTGGAACAGCAGATGTTGTCTTCAATGTAAAGTGCTGGGATGTGTTACCAATTGAGTTTGCATAACCATTTGATAGGTAGAAATCAGCCTTGACAAGTACAATTGTCTCTGAGTCAGGGCCTGTATTTGAGTATAATGTAATAGAGTCATTTGCACATCTTGGCGAGTCAGTTGGTGTTGAATTAAACACAACACCTGGTACTAGCGTCAATACTGCTCCAGTACCACCAGAAGTATTACCATTGGTGCTATTGGCTGGAGCTGTAGTGTTTGCAATTTGTACTCTAATCTGTTCAGGTGGCTTGAAGCCTGTACCTGGCGTTACGCCAGTTGCGTTGTAAGATACAATAGCGATATCTGGACTTACTAGGTAGTTAAGATTTGTAGTAAAGTTTAGAGTTGTGCCACCGCCGGTCACTTGATAATCAACACCTGGTGATTGTACTAGCCCATTGACTGTTACAAGAATACTTGTATTTGTACTTGAAGTAGATAGTGTGAAATTATTAAACAGAGTACTATTGGCAGTAAATGTTTCCTGTGTTGCAGGTGTACCATCTGTGAAGTTACCACGTGATGCCAATTCAATGTACTTAATGCTACCAGTATCATCTGTGAAGATTGTAGCATAGGCATCAACCTGACCATTAGAGAATCTAATTGTGTCATTGTTTGAGTATCCACTGCCACCTGACTCAACATAAACTTGAGTTAGGTTAGCTTCTGTGAATGTTCTTAATGATGTGGCTGATACAGGTGTTACAGTCCAACCAATGTAGCCTTGATAATCTACAGATGGCTTAGCAATAACTCTAACAACTGTATTTGTACCTAGGGACACACCTGCATCATATGTCAAGCTCAAGTAAGGTAAATTTAGCCCTGTGAAGCTTGGTAGATATGCATCTGTGCTCCAGCTTGCATAGCTATATGGATCAGAAATCTGATTGATCTCAGAGGCAACAAATGTTAGTTCAACGTTTGGTACAGCTGGTGGTGTCGCTGGTGGATCAACAATTAGCGGTGGTGGAATCAACTTAGTTAATCTAATCTGCTGACTATTACTCTTCTTGACATTAGCAGAGTCTGTAATTGTTAGTGTTACAAGAACATCTAGTACTGCTCTATCAGTAGTAAATGGAATTGTGTGTGGACCAACTCCTGTTAGAGTTGTATTAACATTTAGGATTCCAATTTCTGGGAAATCACCGGTATTAAAATTCCACTCATATGCAGTAATGCTTCCGTTCTTAACGAAGCTGTCATCTGTAAATGTTAGAGTAAACACGCCATTACTAATATAACCATTTGCATCACGAGCGGCAACAACAGTTGTATTACCTGTATATGTAAATCTTGCAAATGCCTCTGGTAAGGTAATAACTGTATTTGTTGAGTTATTACTTGGAGGTGGCAAGCCTGTGTTGGCAGGAGTGTTTGCATCTGGTGGTGGAGGTACAGGAGGATCAACAATAATAGGTGGCTGCTGTAGTGCAATATCTACTGTAAAGTATGCATCAGCATAAGATTCATCAATACCACGATTTAGGGTGTTTCTGTTTCTGATTGTTAGCTTATGTGTACCTGATCTTAATGCAAGAGCTGGTACAATAAACTTACCAATCATTTCCCCACGTGAGTCTGTTTCTAAAATAGTACCCCATGGTGTTGATCTTGTAACAAACGTCTCATCACCAGCGTTTGGTGTTCCACTTAGCTCACCAAGAGCTGCATACTCTGAATTGTTGTTATCGTTAATAAACAAATAGTGTATTGTATTTGGCTTTAGACCAACTGCCTTGAAGGCATAGACTCTTTCCTTTGAAAGATAGACAATACCAGTCTGTACTTTCTCACCACTCTGGGTTGTTACAGATTTATTTGTTTCAATTGTTATTGAGGTAGCATTTCTTGCATCATTTGGTCCAGACTTAATGTTATAGTCGTCATTATTTTGAATACCTTCTCTCCACCAACCGTACTGTGTTGTACCAGGTGTGACAGAGGCCATTGAACTATAGGCTTGGGCAATCTTAGATGTACTACCGACTGAAGCTGGTCTTGCCAAGAACTCAACATCATTTCTTACTGTTGGTCTGACATCAATTGTGCCTCTAAAGGCAATTGGCGTACCTGATACATTAACAGGATCAGATGCATGTGGCTGATCAATATACACTTCATGAACATATGGCAACGTAATCATGTTACCTGTTATCTGAACATTACCATATGAATCCTGGTTTGTATCAAATTCCATTTCAATGACTTGTGGCTCAAACAATGGTCGTAATAAGCCATTTTGTTCGTCAATAGCAATCTTGTAATCTGGGTCTTCTGTTCTACCAAATGCGTGACTATTGAATGGATCAACAAAGAATCCATTTTGGAATCTTTGATCACCATTTTGGTCGGCAATCATTGTTGATAGAGCAATGCTTTCTAGCATATTGAGAGTTGTATAGTATTCTAATCTTTCAATTCTCTTTTCGAGAACTGAAATATCTCTCATTGTAAAGCGCTTGTTTGTTAGAATATCAATTAGAATGTTGCTTTCTGGTCTGACTACTAATGACTTCTCTGTATCAGAAAGAGATGGATAGGCAGGAACTGTTACTTCAGCTACGTTTAGTACATCCGGCAACATTGGTGACAATCTTGGATTGATACCAGGTAAGCCTTCCTCGACTTTAAACACACCCTCTGGTGTAAGAACCAATCTATCCTTTCTGCCAAGATAGTATGTGAAGTTTGTTGTTAATGTCGAACCAGGATATGGAGTATATGTGGTTGTGTTTGAATTGAATGTATTTGTTGCAGGTGGATTGATTGTCGCTGATGTAAATGATGATGTGATGTTTGCTGTGTTGGCCTTGTATGGTCTAAAGTCAATAACATCTCTAAGATCATATGTGACTGTTGTATTGGCAACAGTTGTGGTGTATGATGGAATTTCATATGTTCTTAGTGTTAACTCTGTGTTTGCAGTAGCTGCATCATTGGCCTGGTATGATTCTACAGAGAAGAATCCTTCTCCAGCTGTAACATTTGCAGTAAAGCAATCAAACTGAACTAACAAGAATGTATTAGCTAATGATGTAAGAGATGAACCTGGTGACAGAGAAATCTTAGCGTGGTCATAGTGGGTATCTCTTTGACCGTTGTCAAGAATAAAATCACCAACTCTGTTTGTTTGGGTAACGAAGTTTGATGAGTTTGAACCAATATAGACACCTGATAGTCTTAATACGTCAGGTACACCAAGTGACCATGGACCAGTATTTCCACCAACATTATTGGCTGTGTTGATAATGACTACTGAATTTCTATTAACTCTCTTAGATATTGGGTTAGCTTCATTGTTGAGAGCCTGGAATCTAACAACGACGTTTGTCGTGCCAGCATAGGTATTACCAAGATTAATTGTTGCAGTTTCCGTACCTGGATTTACAACCATTGTTCTCTTGGTGCCAGCAGCTGGATTCAACGCAATAACTGAACCTCTCAAGTGCACTCTTGTATAGGTATTAGCAACAACACTTACTGCTGTGTTGATGGTCATAGATGTGGAATTAGTAATTGATACGATTCTATGTGTATTAGCAGAAGGTAGGCCATCAAATCTAATACATTCACCAGGAATGAAGTCTTCTGTGAATAATGTACCAGTACCTGTAATAACATTTGTAGCTGATGCTGCAACTGTACCAACTAGGGCACTAGCACATTGTGCGTTAGCATCTGCTACAATAATGTCAACCTTTAATTCATCAGTATTTGTGCTGCCGCTGAACCCTAAAATACCCTTGAGAGCACCAATACCAAATGTCAATAAGCCAGTTGATTGAAGTTGGGCGCCTGAAGTGTTGGCAGCTGAGTAATAATAATCAGTATCAAAAACGTTATTACTATTTCTTAAATTCTTTACTGCCTTAGCATTTAAATTAAAGAATAGAGGAGTTTGCGTGCTTTCCTGTAATACAGGAACACCACCAGTCAATACAAGATCGGCAAATGCCTGGGCGTTTGAGCCATCATGATAGACAACAGATCTCGCATCCTGGAATGTGTAGGTACCAACTGGTCTATAATTGAAGATGTATAATCTATACTGTGCTAGGTGTGAACCCTTCAAGGCAGTGCTTGAATCAATATATGTGACTGCTCGGATGTTTGCATAGCCAACAATTGTACCAGTTGCTGTATTGGCAACAGGCAATCTTTCGCCTGATACAGCATCTTGAGCTGCATTATAAAATCTTACTTCTACTGATTGATCAACTGGGAAATACCCTCTCAAATCATCAACGATAACATAGTTACCATAAGCCATAGTGATTGGCTGTTCTGATTCAGAAACAGTATCAACGCCCTTCCTTCCTTCAACATTTTGGTTGTTTAGGAATTCAATTCTCTTACCTTTAACATACGATAAGCCCTGGCCAACTTCATATACAAACTTATCTGGGTCACTGCCATGTGGCTTTGTTAAGACTGTAAATGGCTTAACAACATAATGGCCTGACTCTTCATATGTTCTCTTTGCAAGCTCATCACCAATAATATTATATTCTGTGTTTGTTTTCTGGAAGATAGGACCATTGTTACCAAACTCAACAATTGGGAATGCAATATCTGTATTAGAAATAGTGTTAGCACCATTCTTATTTCTTGCGATTAATGTCGATGTTAGCTTTAATCTGTGGGCGCCAGGTGCATTGATGTTTGTTGTGCCAGAAGCATTATCATAAAGGGATGAATCATCCGTCTCCTTGATAACTTCTTCTTCTGTCTTGAAATATAGAATCTTACCACTTGGATCTGGTGTATCTTCGTTTGTGATTGTTGTGTGGGCATTAACCTTAACAAAGTGACCTTTGTGGAAAATAATACCTGGGGATACAACAACACCATGAGCAAAGCCAAGAGATGTGTAGCCAAGTTCTGTGTTGTCTGTAAGAGTTGACACTGTATCAATTAGAGAGTTTGCATAGCTCTCATAATCTACGCTAACAACATTGGCAGTTACTGCTGCATCTGTTGAAAGAACCAACGTGTCACCAGTGACAAACGTTTTTCTTACATTTCTCAGTTCAACATAATTGCCTAACGCATTGGCATAGGCATTGATAACAAAGCCACGGGCTTGGTTTACATTATTAATTAACTTTGAACCAACTGGGAAGTTTGTTGTATTGACAGTAATTACTGTATTAACTTGAACGATGACTTTATCAATATATGATTTACCAGGCTGGTAAAGACTAATTGTTTCATTCTGGTCAAATGTTCTTTGATTATTAAACCCAGGTTGGGTATATTGAATAAAGAATCTAGCTGGATTTGAGGATGCCTTGAAGCCCTCTCTTGCAGAAATGATCTGGGCCACAACACCTGAATTTGAACCTACAGCAATAGCATTAACAAACTGTGTATTAGTTGATGATAAAGAAGTATTAGTATCAAACTGGTCATTAATAGAAACGTAGTCAATTCTATTAAGATAAGAAAGACCGCAGCCCTTGATAATAGTACCGTCTTTAAAGATATGCTGACCAAATCTTTCAATTTGGTTTTGAAGAATAGACTGGACTTGGTTTAGTTCGCGAGCCTGAACGGCAACAGATGGTCTGAAGAGAACTCTATGGAAGTTCTTATCTTCATTATAGTCATCAAAATATGGTGATGCATTCAATACTGTGTTTGCGATATCAAGAGCCATTCTTAGAACCTCTAGAACTTAACTACTAGTCTAATTTGTTCGTTTGTTGTGTTTGATCTTTGTATTGGCAATAGGTTTTGTAGATACAAAACTTCGCCTGAATACAACTTCAAATCAGGAACTGTTGTAATAGCTGTATTACCAGCTGCCTTAGAGTATTTAGCTCCCGATGCAACTATTTCTGGTGTATCGGCGCCATTTACAATATAGCCAACACCATCCATTACAACATCGTTTACAAATGTTACTACACTATTATTGCCACGGGCTTGGGATCTATCAAGTCCAGTTAATACAATTTTGGATGTATTGGCAAATGCAACCTTAGCCTGTACTTGAGAGCCGCCGCCTGCACCATCAGAACCAAGAATAAATTCACCTGGCTGTAATAGGGCAGGAGTGGTATTAGAGGCTGTGACAGTTACTGTTTGGTTGAAAAAAGCGTTGAAGAATCTTTTTCTAATATCAAATGTTTCTGCAACGACAGTATATGAAAATGGGTTTTTTAGTATTAGGCTTGTATTATTGGCAATGGATACTACTTCCTTTTCCTCATCCAAATAAATGATATTATCGCCAATGTTTAATTCTGTTGTGAACTTTGTACCAACACCAGTCACGCTTAAGCTATTAGCAACAAGATCTATAGTTCCTGTACCATCAGATGTTGTAGAAGATAGAGGATTCTTTAATATACCTACAGATCTAAATTCTACATCTGAAGAAAAAGAGAATGTTGAAGTGTTGGAAAACACAACGCCAATGCCAACTGACTGACAGTATAATTCATCCTTGACATTTGATCCGTGGCCACCAATAGGTGACATAATGGCTCTGACTCTAGCTCCGCTACCAAAACCTACCGAGGTTTGAACGGAAACATTTGCTTGCTTATAGTTTCTACCAGGATTAATAATATCAATCATTTCAACGCTACCAGTAAAGTTAGTATTTGAAATGTTTTGCATTACCGCTGATGCTATACAGTTTGAGCCTGTCTTGGAATCAATTTTAATAAATGGGCCAATTGAATAGGGGTTGTTGTTTGATACCTGACCTGTAGAGAATGGTATTTTCAGAATAACAAAGTTGCCGGCACCATTTGAAACATAGTCTCTGATTTCCTTAACATATGTTAAGTTTGTTGAATCATTAGTAATTGTAATAGCACAATTAGCAAAGAAGTCGTTTGATGTTGATGTACCAGTTCTAATTTGGATAATGTAATTATTACCATTTGGATCAGTTCTAATATTACCACTGTCAGCTGGATATGCAGATCCATTAGCCTCTACAACAATATTAAAAATAGAACCATCAATTGCCGAGCTCTTTACGTTGGCATTTTCAATTACAGGAATGTAATTTTCTGTAGCATATGTTAGATAATCAATATTATTAATCGTGTACAAATATAACCATCTATAACCATCGGACTCTTCAGGTGGATACCCAACCTCTGTATGAGATGGTTCAACGGTTGAAATATCTCCAAGATCGTTATGAATACATTTGTATACTTTATTTTCTGATGTTACAACATAAAAAGCTTTTGCTGATAAATCTTGATCTTTATCGTCATATATTGCATAGGCTGTATTAGATTGCCATTCTCTTTTTGTTACCATTGGCAAAACATCATCATCTGTAATTTTCATTCCAAACATTAATTCATCTTGAACAAATATTTGGGATTCATAATTATCATCGATCGTGTTTGCAGTGATACTTTCATTTTCATATGGAGACTGTCTGGCAGCAAAGACGTAATAACTATCGTTTTTTAGTCTACCTTTCTTGTATGTGTTAGCTGATGCGTTTGCTGAATAGGCTGAGCCAACAACGATCAATGTGTTATTAACAATAGAGATAATCTGTCTTGATTCAGAACCAATGAACAAGCGGTCGTCTACTGTAAAATCAACAGTAAAGTTTGTACCCGAACCAGTTACATTTGCAGACGAAGTGTTGACTGTTACTGTACCAGAAAGATCTGTGCTTAGTGTATTAGCAACAGAATCTATGAAAAGGTCAACAACATTTCGCTTAAATTTGGTTAACATTACGTGTCCTAAATCCTATGCTCTAGTTATTTATAATAACAGTTTCATATGTTGTTTGAATGGCTGTATCATAATTTGTGTCTGTTGCCTTATCGGTTATTCTAGATGTGGAGGTTGACTTAGATGTACCAACCATTGTACCAGCTCCAAAATCTGTCAAGTAAGCAGTAGATGTATCAAATGCTGTAGCAACAGACGTTGTTCTAGTTGTATCAATTACTAATTCAGATGTGTCTGTATTTGTTAATAATTGTGTTAGTCGTGCTGTTTGTCTGTCACCAGATTCAAATACGGTTGCAGTTTCTACAGAGGTAAGTGTCTGATATTCAGTGTTTCTAATACTGAAGTCAATAACTGTTGTTGTGTTGACAGATGTTAAAAATACCGTTGCACCACTTGATGTGGTATACTGAGTTTCTGTACCATATGAAGTAGATGTTGATGTATTAATTAGTGTGCCCTGGTTTGTTTGTGTAGCTGTCGACTTACTTGTCAACATATCACTAATAGTTACAGTAGTAGTGTTAAATGATGTGATGGTGCCAGTGAATGTATTTCTAGATGTGCTAACTAATGTACCAGCGCCTGAATCAGTCTGGAATGTAGTAGAAGTACCTCTGGCTGTATCAGTATTGACCGTAGTTGTTGTAGCAAATTGTGTAATCTTACTAGAGCCTGTAATTCTTGCTGTTTCTGTAACATATGCAGTTGATGTAGTTAAGAAAGTTGCTGTATCTCTTGTTGTTGCAAGACCAGTGCTATAAACAGTATCAAATGCTGTAGTTGTTGCTTTTTGAGTTAGTGGACCTGTGGTATATATTGTATTGTATGCTGTAGTTGTGCTCTTACCAGATGTTGTCAACGTATCTTTAGATGTACCAAATTCTGTAAACACTGTTGGATAAACTGTTAGTGTGCTCTTAGATGTACCATAAGCAGTTGTTACAAATGGATCTGTAGCAAACGCTGTTGTAAACACTGTAGATGTTTGCTTACCACTTACATATCTTGTGTATCTTGTTATTGTATTCTGAGATGTATCCTTTAACGTACCACCACCAGAGTCAGTCTGGAATGTGGTAGCTGTAGATATCACTGACTGTGTAATTAGATAAACAGTGTCAAATGCTGTTGTAGTATTCTTTGTTGTATTGAATAGCGTACCGCCACCAGCAGCTGTCTGGAATATTGTTTCTGTAGTCTTAGATGTGCCAAAAGATGTAAGAGCTTGGGTTTGTCTGCTTGTATCAATTACGGTTGAGTAAGAAGACAGATATGATGTTGTAGTGTTAATTGTTGATTGATACTCAGACAGATATACTGTTGTTGTATTCTTAGAAGTACTTGTTAGAGCAATAGTTTGACCAGCAACTGTATTTTTTGTTGTGTCATACATTGAAGCTGTAGTCTTAGATGTTAGAAAGTATGTACCACTTGCTGTTATAGTAGTTTTTGTTGTTGAAGTTGTCTTATTTGTGTTTGTGGAAATACCTGTTGAGGTTGTCTTAGATGTACCAATTAATGTACCAGCCCCTGAATCAGTCTGGAATGATGTTGTTGTATCAAACACAGAAGATGTCTGGAATATAGTTTGTGTATTGAATGTAGTAGTTGTATCATATGCTGTACCCACAACAGTTTCAAATACAGTCTCTGTACCAAAACTACTTGACATCAAGTATTGAGTTTCAGTGCTGTTGGTTGTATCAATTGTAGTCAATCTAGCTGTAACAGTTGATTTTTCCACAGCTGTAGCTTTAGTAATAAGAGACGATGTGTCCTTCAATGTACCAGCACCAGAGTCAGTCTGGAAGACAGTCTGGTATGTTGTGTTAATATGGGTTACTGTATTTTTGGCGGTATCATAAGATGTTGTAATAACAGATGATGTTGATGTTGAAGTGCTTTTACTTGTTGATGTTGATTTAGATGTAGCTAAAGTAGAATCAAACACTGTATCAAAAATTGTTGCCAAACTACTTTGTGTTGTCTTAGTTGTGTTATATGCTGTACTACGTCCTGTTAACGTATTGAATGATGTTGTAGTATCAGTTGATGTGGCAATATCAGTAACTTTAGATGTTCCTACTAAAGTGTTGTAATGGCTCAATGTGCTCTTGCCAGTAATTGTTGTTGTAGTTTTGTTTAGTGTAGTTGCAAAGCTAGTTAGGAATGATGTCGAGCTGTCAAATACTGTTGTTTGATTTGTACCTCTTTTTGTATCAAATACTGTTGTCTCAGTTGTTGATGTGTTGAACTGAGTTGTGCGAGATACTGTAGCAAAGTTACTAACGTAAACTGTTTGACGAGTTACACTTGTAGGCTTGAATGTAGCTTGAGAAGTACCAAAGAAGGTTAAAATCTCTGTACCCTTTGACAAAGTTGTATTTCTAGATGTAACCTGGCTTGTATCAAATGTTGATACAGTTAAGAATGCTGTAACAAATAGAGATGTCGTTGTTGCATTTGTATCATATCCCGTATCATACGTTGTTGTTGTATTTGTCTGATAAGAAGACGTTGTTGTTCTAGATGTGCCAGTAGCAAAAATTGTAGATCTACTTGTATCAAATACTGTTGAAGAAGTTACCAGAGTATTACGAGAAGTTGATGATGTTACAACTGTTAATGTATTAAATGCACTTGTTGTATCATATACAGTTGTTGTTGCTGTATCAAATACAGTAGATGTATTTTTACTTGTAGCATATGCTGTGCTAAATGTTATATAACGTGTAACTTGGTTTGTATTATATGATGTTTGGAATAATGTTGTTGTAGCAATTAATGTTGGGTTTGTTGTCTGGAATGATGTATCCCTTAGAGTATTTCTTGTTTCAAGAGCAAATGAGGTATCAGTAGTTCTACCAGTTAAAATATCTGTTGAAATAGTTGTTAAGACACCAGCAATTGTTTCATATGTTGTTTGGATGTTAGTGCTAAACAATGTTTGTGTAACAACAATTCTATACTCTGTTAGAATAGAGGTATCTGTACCCTTCAGCGTGCTTGATGTTGTGGCATAAACTGACTGCGTTATTGTATTTCTTGTTGTATTTGGTCCTGTATCAAATACAGTAGAAGTTGCATATGCGGTGTCAAATACTGATGAGGTACTCTTAGATGTTGCAATCTCAGTTGCATACGCAGTTTCAAAGGCTGTCGATGTTGTTATATTTGTTACATTTGTTGTGAATTTAGATGTAGCTGTTGCAATGTTGGTTGCATAGGCTGTATCAATTGTTGTATCAAATACACTTGTAGTATTTTTTGCTGTATTGAATACTGTGTTAAAGACAGAGGTTGTTGTCTTATTTGTATTATATGCAGTGTCAATAGCAGTCTCAAATATTGTTGAGGTACCCTTTGATGTTAAGATAACAGTATCACGAGAGGTATCTGTTGCTATTACAGTATTAAATACTGTATTTCTATTTGTTTCAAACGTGGTGTCTGTGTTATATGCAGTTGTTGTTTGAAATGCAGAAGCAGTCAACTTAGATGTTGACTTTGATGTTGCAGTAGAAGTATCTGTTGTTTTATTTGTTTCAAATACTGTGCTATAAATTGTGTCATATGCAGTTGTTGTTGCGTATGCAGTTCCAAATGTTGTTGTGGTTGCAGTGCTTTTTGACGTGGCAGCAGCTGTATTGAATAGCGTGCTAAACGTTGTATCTGTAGCCTTAGATGTACCAAAGTTAGTTTCAAATGTAGTATCTGTGGCCTTTGATGTATTTCTAGCTGTACCAAAGTTAGTTTCAAATGTAGTAGTTGTATCAAATACTGTAGTTGTAGCAACGCTCGTTGCGGTTGCCTTACTTGTTGATGTGGATGTAGCAACTAATGTGTTATATGCAGTCGTTGTGGCAACACTTGTTCCTGTAACTGCAGCAGTACCTCTTGCTGTATCAAATATAGTAGTTGTACTTCTGGATGTAACAAATACAGTAGTTGTAGCTGCTAGATAGGTAGTAACAAAAGTTGTAGACGTTACAGATGATGTTGCTGTATCAAATATAGATGTAGTATTTCTACTTGTACCAGTGGCAGCTGCAGTACTTCTTGCTGTATCAAAGACTGTTGTAGTACCTCTAGATGTACCAAATATTGTCAGTGTTTGATAACCTGTGACATATGATGTTGTAGTTTGATATGTCGTGTTAAATGTTGTTGTTGTGTTGAATGTTGTAGTTGTAGATTTAGATGTTGCAGTAGATTTAGATGTTGCAGTGGCTCTAGATGTGTCTGTGGCTCTAGATGTTGCAGCACTTGTTATGCGTGATGTATTGACGCTGCTCTGAATTGTCCAAATAAATTGAACACGGCCGTCGGCACCATTTGCGCCATCGCCACCGTTAGATTGCGTATTAGGTGAACCGCCACCGCCGCCACCGCCTGGAGCTGAGCCAGCTGATCCATTACCATTATTAACACCATCTACACCACCAGCACCTCCTGCACCACCACTTGCAGCCGCACCACCAGCACCGCCGCCAACGTATTGATTGCCATTACCTGCGGTACCAGCTGTATTTACATCACCTCCAGAAGCAAACCCACCAAAACCGCCGATACCAGCATAAACATTTGCAGGTATACTACTGTCTGGCCAAGCATTTTGGCCACCGCCGCCAGCACCAGCATCAATATTTACACCTGTACCTGTAACTGTAGATGATCCCCCTTGGTCTGCATACGAAAATTGATCGTCTACTTCTGCACCAGGTGGATTACCAAAGCCATTGCCCCCCAGACCCACATTATATGTAAATTGTGTTACCCCACCCGTCACGTTAACGGTTTTTTGAACATAGGCGCCACCGCCACCACCACCGCCGCCGCCACCTTGCGAGCCGACAACCATACCACTTCCGCCACCGCCGCCGCCGCCCCAAGCTTTGATTACTACAGAAACAGCACCAGCTGGAGCTGTGATTGTAGCTGAGCCAGAATTATAGGTATCAGTTTGTTCAGATGTGGAAGTTGTTTGGTAGGTTGTAGTATAGCTTGTATCAAATGTAGTTGTAGTGCCAAATGTGGTTGTTGTATCAAACGATGTTGTAGTATTAAACAGCGTTGTTGTAGATCTAGAAGTTGCTGTAGCTTTACTTGTTGCAATTGTTTTTTCAGTTGCTTTACTTGTTCCACGGTTTGTTTCTGTTAGAATATTTGTATCAAATGCTGTTGTCGTTGCAAAATTAGTTGCATATGTTGTGTTAAACGTTGTTGTAGTGCCAAATGCAGTTGTTGTTATAACACTTGTTGCAGTGTTAAAAATTGTGGTTGTACTTCTGGCAGTATTTGGCGATACAGTAGTTTGTGTTGCTATATTTGTTTCAAATGATGTTGTCGTTGCAAAGTTAGTTGCGTATGATGTATTAAATGAAGTTGATGTGTTGAACAACGATGTTGTTGACTTGCTTGTATTGTAGCCTGTGTCATACACTGTAGTGAATACAGTAGACGTGTTGAACAACGATGTTGTTGACTTACTAGTTGATGTTAATTTGCTAGTATTAAAGACTGTAACAAATGCTGTTTCAAACACTGAGGCTGTTGACTTAGACGTATTGAATACAGTTACATAAAGGGATGTCGTGCTTCTAGTTGTTGAACCAGCAGTATCAAAAATTGTAACAAAGGTAGTTGTTGTATTTGTGGCCTTTGATGTGCTGACAGTTGTATCAGTTGATCTAGAGGTAGCTAAATTTGTATCCTTAGATGTATTGAATACAGTTGTTGTTCCATATGATGATGCATACAACGTATCATAAACGGTAGAAGTTGCCTTAGTAGTATCTGTGCTCTTACTTGTTTCAGTGGCAAAATTTGTATTATAGACAGTATTTCTATTTGTTTCGTAAGCAGTCTCAGTGGCGTAAACTGTTGTATAGGCAGTACTATAAACTGTTGTAGTTGTTCTATTACTATCAAAAATTGTTGTTATTGTTGTATCATAAACAGTAGTTGTAGATTTATTTGTTACACCAGTAGTTTCAAATACTGTTGATGTTGTTTTTGTTGTTGCATAGGATGTAGCAATGACTGTATCAAATACAGATACTGTATTAAATATTGTCTGGTAAGCTGTAACATATTGAGATACAGTATTCTTAGATGTAGCAATAACTGTATCAAATACTGAGATATATGCTGTTGTTGTTGATTTAGATGTTGCAACAGTTGTATCAGTGGCCTTAGATGTAGAGTAGGCAGTAACAAATGTTGTAGTTGTACCTGTTCCAATATTTGTATTGAATGTTGAAGATACAGTAGTTTGCGTAGAGTATGCTGTAAGTAGTTCTGTTAATCTAATTTGTTCAATTTGAAAACTTGTCTCAATAACACTTCGTGGTGTCTGTTTTTTAATTTCAACTAAAGCGTCTGCACTAGGTGCATTGACAAATACAACACTACCACCAGAAATGGTATAATCGGTACCTAGTACCTGCAATACTCCATTTACTTTAACTGTTAGTGTACTCATGCTCCACCCGGGATAGCAAACGTTGTCGTTGACCCATCCCCTATATATGCTTGCTGTGTAACGTCTGGTGTTGCAGCCGTGACTTCATTACTTACAAGAACTCTACCAAACTTCTCAACACCAGCTGGGTGCCAAAGCTTTCTTAGAAGGTCACTATACTTATTGAATACAACTGATGATCTTACTTCATAAGAATAATCTTGATAGTAATAGCTATCGTGGATGTATTTGTCTGAGTTTAAGAAACCACGAGTTGATTTGAAATTACCTTCACCCTGACCCTGTCTTGTTAGTAATACAGTACCAGATGTTATTAGGTTTGTGTTGGATAATGAAACAAGAAGAGCTTCTTCTCTTTGTTCATAGCCTAGACCTGAGTCAATAACTTTGACTTCTCCTAGGGCATCATCGCCAAATCCAGCAACGCCAGTCACAACGGCGTTATTACCAAGATACCCATTGCCACGCGCACCACGACCTGCTGGGTGTTCTTGATCAGGTAATTCCATTAGTCCTATTACAGTATCTGTGACTGTAATTTGTACATTGGTTGTATAATCCTGGCCAGGATTGGTTGTAAAGATTTTAGATATTGTACCAACTTCATAGTTTTGATAGCTCAGGGCATCTCTGAGGATTGTATCAAATCCTGCTGCGACATTTGAAGCAAGACCATAACCATTTCCAGTCGGATAGGATAATTCACCAATAAGTGTATTATCGACGTTGTTAGCTGTACCAATATAATTCAATGTTTGGCCAATTGTATTAATTTTTATGGCTGAGGAGAAAAGATATTTAATATCTGAAAGAGCACCAATTCTCAAACCGGCCTGGTCGCCACCACCTGCAATTGCTGGTACTAGGTTTGCGCCAACACCTGCTGAAGCTCCACCAGTTGAATTTGCTATGGTAACTGTGACAGTAAAAGCATTTGTTGTTAAAAATCCATTGCCGCCATTAACGACATTAATATTATTAGCAAGGATTGCACCACCGCCACCCAAAGCACCAACTAGGGTTATCGTTGCATTTGCCGTTCCATTTGAACATGTAATAACATCTGTATTGCTATAACCTGAGCCCCCGGCCTCTACTACAAGTCCTGTTACAGGACCTTTGATTAAGAAAACAGTATTATTAACTGTATAACCTGATCCACCATCTTCTAGATTAAATGAAATTGTACCATCTAGCTCTTTAAGTTTTGTTACAACTACCTTGCCGCGAGAACCTCTACCTTGTACTTCAAGTATGTCACCAACAGTATAACCAAAAGGCGAGCTTCTATTTGATACATCAACCTCTGTCATTGAACCAATGATCTTTGGTGAGTTGATTGCTGTTACCGATGGAACTTCACCATCTGGTAGTTTGGACTCATCAATCAGAACAACTTCATCATGCCTAAAATTACCAACAACGTCTGTTAGGTAGAATATGTTTATGTTTTTGTTATTAATGTATTTTGTCTGGAAGCTTTCAACATAAGCTCTTGCACCAGATATACGGCCTCTAATAAATTCACCTACAAACAAACTATTGAATGGCTTATAAGACACTTCAAGATAAATGTCTCTATTCCAATCACCGTCTGATAATCTAAAGACATCATCACCTGGTTTATATACACTAATGTTGTCAGCAAACAGAAGCTGAAACAAAAGTTTTAGGCCTCGCTCTGTACCCTTAGAACCATATACTTCTTTAATGTGCTTTTGTAGTAGGACCTTATCACCAGCAATATCTTCTGGGATAGGGAACATATATTTCTTTTTAAAATTATTGATAAACACATCTATAGTTTTATCAATGTCTCTATATTCCAGCAATCTTCTGGAATCGTAGACAACTTGGTCTTGAGATTCAAGCCACTCAAAATATGCTTTTACAAATGCAATGAATAGAGGACCCTCTTCCTTATAGATAGAAGGGAATTGATTAGCTATGAATGGTGATATAAACTTTTCTAATTCTTTCATTATGCCCTGATGCCACGCGCAGAAACAGTTAGATGAACAGCTTCTACTTGAAGTACTTTATTAGCATTTGTTTCTATATCTAACTTCTTTGTTCTACCGTAAATTTCTAATTCATTGTCTAAACCAACATCTTCATATATGATAGCGCCAATGGATATTGTACCATTGGTATAATCTACAGTACCAACTTTATCCTTTAGTAGTTGTACGACGCCATTAACAGTAGATACAATCATTAAGTTACCTTGGGTGTCGTCTTTTATCTTAGCAAGATAATCAATATCATTTAGATTATACGTAAACAAAGATGACTCAATTGTAGCAGTTGTATCTTCATAGATTTTTCTTGATGTGGATACTTCTCTCTTCAATTCATTTTCAAATGAGAAAGCAATTCTGAATGGAATACCTGTATCAACCTCAACATTCTTAATAATTCTTAGTTCTGTATTATTACTAATGATAGCAGCTTCTGAATCATCAATTGCCTTGACAAGTTTTGAGTATCTAAGATCAGAACCAAACTTGGCAAGATTGGCATCACCAAAATTGAGAATAGTTGATTCGACAAGAGCCTCAATATCTCTTTGTGATCTTGTTGTTTCGTTAATATTATATAGAACTTCTGTCACAACTTCTGCAAAGAAGTATTCTGGATCTACAACAACTGGATCAATAGAAATAGCAGATCTTTCTTTTAAGAAATTATAAATCTGTGTCTTCAATGGTGTAGGCAACTTGATACCACCAATTGGTTTAGCTGCAACAATTACCTTACCATATTGCTTAGGTTCTGTCTCTTCACCACCATATGCTGTGACAATTTCTAGGGATGGAAATGCTTGCTTTGTTAGAGCAATATAATCTTCTACTGTGACAGCTCTATTCTGAGTAGGGAAGTAACGAGGCGCATTGAACTTGATTTCATCATCTGTCTCGTGCTCTGAACCTGATGCAGCAGCACTAACTGTTGCTATTGCTATAGTAGAATAACCCTGAATAGCATTTGGAGCAGTAAATGCTTCAACACCATTTGCATCAATACCATTTGTTTCTCTATAGTTTATAGTAACTAAATTACCATCTGTAAGTTCTTTACCAATATCACCATTACCAAAAACAAGCTCGTATAGATGGTCTTCAGCACCCTGTATAAAGTAAATGTTGTCTGTGTTGTTTAGACCAAATAGGAAGGTTTCTCTGTTATACTTTGTTTCTGTCGTTGCAGTGTTTGATTCTCTGATGGTAACATTAATTGAATTGATATCTACGTTTGCAGACTGTAGTAGATAGCGCGATGATGCGTTTGCCACAAATACTTCTTTAACAATATTGCCTTCGTAAACAGCAACATTTGAAACCGCATAGACGCCATCTACAGGTCTAACAATAATCGTTTCATCGGTTGTAAAGAAGTAGGTTGTATTATCATCTGTCCTACCATTGATCTCATAATATTTTGGAATTGTAATAGAATCAGGAGCATCGCTAGGTGTAATAGTAATGTTAACATAGGCAACAGCAGCTGTTCTAGAACGTGGCGTATAGTTTAGTTCTTTAGCATGTGAAACAATTGATTCTCTAAGCTGAGCTGTATCTAAGAACATTTCACTACCAACAAGATTTAGATACACACCATTCATGAAGGTATTGTAAGCAAGAAGATCCAGCAATACAGATAGGTTCGAGCCTTCAAAATCGTAATCTTGGAATTGATCCTGCTGTGACAGGAATGTTCTTAGGCTAGTCTTATAGTTTTGTAAATCTAGCTCAGAAGTTGTTAGGAATCCATTTGCCATATTATCTTACCCTCTCTAGGGCAACCTCAAGCGTCTGGGGCTGCTCAACTGAGTTAATTCTGAATTGTATTGTTACTTCGTAAGAATTTCTATCATAATCTGGCGTGGCAACTACCTTATCGAGGATTGCCCTAGGCTCATAATTTTTTATTGTGTCTGTTATATAATCTTCTAAAACTGTAGTCGTCATTGATGACATTGGCTCAAACAACAACGCTCTAATATTGCCGCCAATTTCGGGATCTAGAAGTCTTTCATATCTGTTGGTCAATATAAGACTTTTTACAGATCTCTTAACACTATCAACCTCAGTAATTCTATTAAGATCACTATTGAAAGGATTTCTGCCAAAGTTCATACTCAAATCAGAGTATCTGACATTCTTCTTAATAAATGTTGAAGTTGTTTTTGTGTAACTAGACATATAAAACCTCTATATCAAGGTTATTTATATTAACCATTTGCAAAGACATTTGGTGAGCCTTCAGTGATTGTATTCTGCTCAGGTGTACCCGTAGCGTAGTGGTCGTCCTTTCTTCCTATCTCCTTACCACCTATAAAGACGTTTGGAGAGTATTTGTCAAGGACTGACTCGTCAGGCTCACAGCCCTTTTTTTTATGTGGGGCTATCTTATTACCTTTTACAACAATTAGTCTATTGTTTGCCAATACAGAACTAGAATTAACTTCACCTACAGCTGTATCAACTGGATTACCGCAGCGTGTGCCTACCCCCGTTGGGGAATATACCTTATCGTCTTTTCTGGCTACAGCACTCATCCTAGTTTCTGTCCAGGCTTCAGGTCAACAAACTTGTTACGAGCATGGATTCTTGGAACACTCCATGTTGCCATTGGAAGGGCATGCTTAGCCCCATCTGCATAGGCAATATGCAACCAGCCAGGACCACCCCCATTCAGATTATATTCTAAGAAAAATTGCTTAGAAATTTTACCAACAATTGGATATATTTTAAGTGCAGCTTCATAAGCTGACATACCAAAGACATTAAAATCTACGGCTCGGCCTGTATTGTGGTCCGACTTGTTGTTTGTTCCACCACCAGAAAGCTTAACGTCTGGTGTTCTAAAGCCTGAGGTTATTGATACTCTAAATCCTGCAGCTACAATTGGTTCCATAATATTCTCAGCATGCTTAACAATATTACATAGAATATCTGCTGCAGTGAGACCTCCTTGATCCCTCAACCTTCTTGTTCCATTTTGCGTGTAGTCCGCTAATGTAAAGTTTTTGGACACCTTTACTTTCTTATAATCATCAAGTAGAATAATAGAACCACATTTAACGTTTTTGTTTTCACCACCAGCGGGTGGTGTATCAGAAGCACCTTCAACTGGTGGTGTGTTATCGGCTGGAATCAATCCATTTGATACAATAACATTGTTATATTCCTCTAATGATTTTTCGACATCATCATCAAACGCATATACTTCAAATACGGTTGGGCCACCAGCCTCTGATTTAGTAATACTTTCTGGTGCTCGAATTGCTCCAAGGGGTTTAGCTGTTGGTCTATTGAAATGAACCTCACTACCCTGTAATTCAACTGTACCACCTGAATAAACAATTGTTCCACCACCCGTGTCAATGTTTGTGGCACCACCAACTGCTACATCAAAGTTGCCACCAATATCCATTTTTAGATTACCACCAACTCTCCAGGTAGCATCTCCACCTGTGGATATATTTGTATCAGTACCTGATAAAATATTAACATTACCAACAACCGATAGATTCATATTTCCACCGGCATAAACATTCTCGTTATTAAAAATAACTTGGTAACGATCTTGGGCCCCTCTATGGACAATAGAACCATCTGGGTGGAATTCAATAAACGATCCTTTCCTATGGAATATTTGTACTCTCTCTGCTCCAGGAGTATCATCCATTTCAAAGACATGACCCCCATCTGTTTCCATAACATGGTTAGCTGGATATCTTGCATCAAACTTTGACTCGGGCTCTGCAAACTTAGTACCATCAGCAATTGGTACGCCTGATGTTGCAGTTGACCTTGAAAAAGCTACAGCATTTCTGTCTGGTGTTCCAGCCTCACCTCTAGCATGTCTGGGATTTGTTCCTTCTCCAGGAAATCTTGGATGGATGCCTTGTGGGTCATAGAACCCTTCGTTTGGATTTGCTGGTTCACCTGGCTTACCTACCATTGAACCAAAAACTATTGGTTGCTGAGCCTGTTCTCCATCTACAAAAAATCCAACAACCCAATCGCCTTGGTTAACCATTGGAGATGACATCTGAGCTGTGGAAGAAATGAATGGAGCCCAAGGCAGATCAGCAGTTGGCATTAAAGTCTTATCTGCTGTGTGGTAACCGATACAGCGGACTCTCACTCTATTGAGGCTTTCTGGGTCATTAATGTCTTCAACAACACCCATGAACCAAACCATATTTTTAAAATTTGATTGACCTGTTTCCATATTATTGTCTTTGTTTAATTAAGTTGCTATTGGTGTCTCTTCTAAAGTTTGAGATATCAAGCTCATACCCATCCTTAAATAAATCAATAACTGTTTCATAGGTTCCAGCATCTATAACAATATGCTTAACACTACCAACTAAAAATTTACCATTTAAAAATGGGTCTCGTTGTTCTATATCAGATGGATCAGCCTGGGCAGCTTTAAGTTCAATTATGTCGCCCGGTTTAATTTTTGGATTACCAAGCACTCTACAAGATATAACAGTCTGATTCATTAATTGATATTGTGCCTGGGTAGGCCCTCTTTTGAGAGTAATAAAATCTTCTTGTTGATCATAAGATTTGCTACTGCATCTTGGAAAGACGTTCTGCTCTTCATCTGTTGTACGCTGCTCATCTCCAACAAGATTGTCAATTTCATCCATATCAAACTTTAAATTCTCACCCATTAATAATATATCTTTAAAGTTATCCTTGAGTTTAAATGTTTTCTTTTCAATCTTTCTTGATATAAAATCAAAGGTTAGCGTTTGGTTTTCGAGCACACCCTCATTAAGCTTCTGACTATGATTATCTGTAGTCTTGACTTCAAACTCAAGAATTCTAAAATAATCTAGGTCCTCAGATTCTTCACTTCTATTTTTATCAGCAGGAATAATATAATTAAATGTGTTAGCATCCTGAACTATCTTTCTTAGAGACTTATATACAACACCCTGTCTTGTTTCATAGAAGAAAAAATTATTATCTCCAGCTTTGTTTGCTGGTGATACTGCCTGGCTGTTTATTCTTTCAATTACATCAAAGGGTTGTAGAGAAGAAGCTGATATGTTTAAAACACCAAATGTTTCTTCAATATTGTTTGCACTGACTTTACCTGGTTCAAGATCAAAAAATTTATCACAAATCTGTTGTATAATTTCTGACGCTTTACCATTGAATGATCTTTTAATTTTTGTTTTTAGGGCCATAAACCCAATTTTAGATACAGCTCTAAATGTAAAAATTTCACCTTTGCCACTGACAAGTCTTGTACTGCCACTCACTGACTCAATATAAAACTCACCAGAAATAATATCATCTAAGGAATCTTCTGGTTGTTTAAATAAGTCAATTCTAATAATATCGCCAGCCTGTATGCCAATTGTTTTTACAAAACCAGCACCATCAAAGATCTGTCCTTCAACATACATAAATTTTGAGAACATACCTTCAAATAAAGAAAACCTCTGAAGGTATGTTGTAAAATTAAATTGAGCTTTAGAATTATTTGTATTTTTAATTAATAACGCCTTATAGCCAAATTGGTCAACCTGCTTGTTATTAATAATAAATGGCTGGGCCACAACATCCTGTGCTATCATACTTTATTGACCTTCTTCAACACCCTTTCCAGCTCAAATGATACATCGACTACTACTGATCTATCGAGAAGTTTAATTTTTCTTTTTTCTTCGTTCAGAATAAGTTCATAATTATAATTAGATATTGGCTGCCATCCTGTTCTTTCCCCAGCCGAGATATTGTCATACGTTGTTTTTGTCATATAGTATGAATAATTAGAATTACGATAGTATAAACTCAACGATATGTTCATTGCTGTAGCAATACTACCATACTTCTTTACAATGTACTCATCAAAAATGCTATCGTCCATTGGCCAATCGTAGTATGGATCAACAATATCATTTACTAAAAAAATTAACCAAACATATTCCACTGATCCATAATAATCGTAAGCAAGAGACGTTGGTGTCTCTCCTGCTTTGATAGTATATGGGTAGTAGGCATCATAAGATTGAATTAGGTTCTTACCAATTTTAGCTTTAAGAATTATGTTCCTTAAAGCATGCTCATTATATTGAACAACAGGAAAATTTTTAAAATAGTTTACTGCCATTAGGTACCCCCACCATTTAAGTATCTTTGAGTTGGGTTATCTACACCAGATCTTAGTTTGTTACCAGGTTGCTCAGCACTTGGTAATGACTCAGCTCCTTCTGGTGACTGTGGACCACTTAAATTGTCCATGTTATTAAATTCAGCTTGGTATGATGATCTCGTTAGCTGTTCAATTTCACTCAACTCAATCTGTAGTTCAACAGCCTGTGGGGCACCAACTAGTTTACTTTCTGCTGTATTCTTAAAGAACGATGGCACATTCTGGGGTGCGTAGTTGACTTGAATTCTTTTGATTACACATCTCGCAAAACCATATAATGCGTTTGTACCAAAGAACAATACATCTACTTCATCTGGCATGCTAAGAAATGTACTACTTGCTGAACCACCAGGTAGGGCGTGAAACTTTAATTCACTTATAATCTTTGCAATCATTACTGAGTCTTCAGGTGTTTCTGGTGTAAGCCTAAATGTGAAATTGTGTTGTCTGATCTCGACATTCTTAAAGATGGCAGTCTGGAATGGATTAGGAACATTGCCAGCGTTAAGATTTAACAATCCACTTACAGAACCTGATACTTGTGCAAGAGATCTAATCACATACTCAGCTGTGCCGCCGGGGGTGACGCCTCCACTATCTTTACCCTCTGCCTGGGTTTCTTGGGTACTCATAAAGCTTTTGATAGCTTCTCCTGTCTTGGCACCTGCTGCAAACCCCACTGCAGCCAATCCTAAATCAGCAGTTTCATAGTTGATGCCAATACTATCAACAAGGTTTTCTGGTAACGGTAAGGCAATGTGAGCTTGAGTAACATCAGTTGCAATTGTAGACTTCCCGCCAGGTCCGCCATAAGTGAATTTCTTGAAAGCAAACAACATTCCCATTCCTAACTTCTCTGGCGCAGCTGGAAAGTGTAATAAAGCGTCCCCGCCTCTACCGCGTGATCCTGAGCCTCTTCCGGCTCTATCTGCTGCCAAAACAACATTGGGATTGTTTGATTTTGAAGGACCTGAGCTAGCCATATAAATACCTATATGAGTTATAAGGGGCGTTATAAAGTCAAAAATCCACAAAAATACAAAGGTGACCCCACCAATGTTATTTATCGTTCATCTTTGGAACTAAAATTGATGAACTATCTGGATACACATCCTGATGTTTTAGAGTGGTCAAGTGAAGAGTTCTTTGTGCCATATCTATCACCAATTGATGGTAGATACCATAGGTACTTCCCTGACTTTAGTGTTAAGAGACGAGATAAGAATGGCAATGTTGATAGGATTGTTATAGAAATTAAACCATCTTCTCAAACAAGGCCACCAGAGAAGAAAAGTAGGATAACACCAAGATATATTCATGATGTTAAGAACTGGGGAATCAACAATGCTAAATGGAAGGCTTGTCAGGAGTTTTGCGACGAGAGGAAATGGAAGTTTCAGATACTAACTGAACGAGAGATTAATGGCTACAACTACTAACATTCCTGGATTTCAAAAGCTTCTAATGGAAGCTGAGAGGGATGGTATTGTATTAGATAATTCAGCTGAGTCTCTAGCATGGCTAAAGCAGAAGTATGTTGGACTTTCTCCTAGAGATGTTTTACCTAAAGAGTTTATTAAAGATATTGACAGGTATAGAAGAGTGCCATTGATTGGTAGACTATACATGTTTTTATATAAACCTAAATATAAAGATGAATTGCCATACTATGATAGATTTCCACTAGTGTTTCCAATAAGAAGAGTTGCTGGTGGATTCTATGGTTTGAATATTCATTATCTTGCTCCAAGATATAGAGCACTTTTAATGGATTCTCTATATAATACAATTAGTAATACAAAGTTTGATGAGACAACAAGGCTGAAGATCACTTATGATATACTTAACTCAGCATCTAAATATAGATGGTTTAGGCCTTGTGTAAAGCATTATTTGACACCACATTTATCATCACAACTACTTTATATTGACCCTAAGGAATGGAACCTAGCTTTATTTGTTCCATCAGAACAGTTTAGGGGTGCTAACAAGAGAGATGTCTGGCAAGATTCAAAAGAGATGTTTTAATGGCATTCAACATAGAAAAATTTAAATCAGAAACTAATGGTGGCTTTATTAAGCCATCAAACTTCTTAGTTTATATTCTGCCTCCAATCTGGGCTCTGAACACAGAGTATGATTACAATTTAGCCTATCTAACATCAGCCACGTCGCTTCCTGGTATGCAAATTCTTACTCAAGAAGCTAGAATTTATGGTGCTGGGCCAATTGTTAAAATGCCATATGACATTGCCACAACAGACATCACAATGACGTTTTATGTTGACGCAGATGGTATTTCAATTAATTATTTTTATGAGTGGTTAAGAAACGTTGTCAACCTAAGTCACGATCAGCAGGAAGTGAGATCAGGAGCCTTCAGTAACCAGGTTGCCTATAGAAGCTGGTACTCGACAAAAATTGATATCATGTTGTTTAATGATAAGCCAGGTGGTGATCCAGGATCTCCTCAGGATGCCGCATTGGCAATATACACATTGTTTGATGCTTATCCTATCAACATTTCTGAGCCAAGTTTAAGTTGGCAATCTGGTAATGAAATACTACAATTCAATGTAACATTCTCGTATAGATCATTCGAGAGAACAGTTGTCAACCTACCAGGTAAAAGAAGTATCAATATTCCACAAGTTCCAGTTCCTCCAGATGTTGGTGCCGCCCCTGCAAGACAAGTACCAGTTCCTCCAGTACTTTCACACGAACCACCCCAGACAACCTCAAGACAGTCAGGTAAGGCATTTACAAATCCGAAACTTCAAGCTGTTAACGACTTTGCAAGAAGCTTGAGAGATGGCGCAATGAAGGTTCGTACTGAGTCTGTCTCTAAGGTCAATGACGTCAGAAAGGCAACAATGGGTAATGAATTTGTCCAGGCTGGTATTAACATTCTTAATACTGCTAACGAAATAAAGAGCACATTGGGGTCTCTAAAACAATTAAACACTTCGCTAAAGAAGGGTCTCATACAAGATCTTAAAGGTGCAGTGAAGGGTAAAATCCCAGGTTTATAATTTAACAATTGAGGTGCATTATGCCATTACCAAAGATTAGTCAACCAATATTTCAACTTACATTACCATCTACAGGTAAAGTAATCCACTATAGACCATTCACAGTTAGAGAGGAAAAGCTTCTTCTAATGGCGCAAGAGTCAGGTGAAAGAAAGGATATTGTCAATGTATACAAACAGCTTATCAACAATTGTGCTATTGATCCAGTAGATGTTGATGGTTTGGCTGCAATTGATCTTGAATACTTTTTTGTTTGTCTAAGAGCAAAGTCTGTCTCAAACATCTCTAAGGTCCAAGTCAAGGATAAGGATGATGGTAAGTTCTATGAAGTGGAAATTAACTTAGACAAAGTCCAGGTTGAAAAGAAAGCTGATGTTAGCAACAACATTAAGTTGACTGAGTCAATTGGTGTCGTATTGCGTTATCCTACTTTCCAGACATTGGCTAAAATTGGTGCTAATGAAAACAAGACTGATTCCACTCTAGCTGTTCTAAGAGGTTGTGTCGCCCAAGTATATGAAGGCGAACAAGTATTTGATACAGTTAATTACTCTGAAAAAGAACTAGATGAATTTATTCTATCCCTCAGTGTCCAGCATGTAGAGAAGATCCAGGAATTTTTTGAATCAATGCCTAAACTTGTATATCATGCAAAGTATGTAACAGAAGAAAAGGTAGTTAAAGAACTAACAATTGAGGGCCTCGAGAATTTTTTCTAGTAATGGCTGGGTATAGCAACCTAGCCAATTACTATCAAACAGTGTTTGCGTTATGCCAACACCATAAATATTCTATTAGTGATGTTGAAGATCTTTTGCCATTTGAACGTGATATTTACGTTGCTATGCTTGTTGATTATATCGAGAAAGAAAAGGAACGATTGCGTAAATCAGGATATAAAGACGTATAATGGCTTTACCAAAATTAGATAACACACAAATTGAAAAAAACCAGATAGTCATCATTCAAAAGATTGATGCTCTTCATGCTGTGCTGGCTGATAAGATGGTTCCAGCTATAGAGAAAATGGCAGAGTCATCTATTGTTGAAAAGATGTTTCCGTTTGTTGTACAGATTGCCGACAACATTTACAACATAGCTGGTAAGATGGAAGCCCAGGTTACTTCTCTTAAAGAAGTTCAGGATGCACTTAGTGCCCAAGCCAAAACTACAATGGCAAATGAAGGGCAGCAGATAGAGGCCGCCAGAGAAGCAGGCAAGAAGCCAGAAGCAGAGAAAAAGGAAGTTAAGCAAAAGTCAGCTCTAGAGCGCTTCTTTGAATTCATGGAGAAAGTATTACTACCATTGGTTGGTGGTTTTATTATTGGATTATCAAAGGCACTTGGTGGTTTTGAATCCACATTTGGTAAGATTCTAACTATCTTTGCAGCACTATATGTTGGCCTGGCTGGGTTTAGAAAAACTGTCAATAATATAGTACTTCAGATTATTAAGTCATTACCTCAATTAGTTGGAATGATAAAAGGCGCATTCATGAGCCTTGTTAGTGGTATAAAGTCAGCAGGCGGTGGCTTTACTAAATCAATAGTTAATACATTCAGAGAACTTGTTGTAATGTCCTCTAAGACAGCTCAACAAATTACAGCTGTATTCCAGAACGTTGGCAAATTCTTCTCCGGAGCAGGAGCTAAGATTGCAGGGTTCTTTAAGGGTGGCACAATTGGTAAGGCAATCGATGTAGTAGTTGATTCCTTTAAAACAGTATTCAACTTGATTAGTAAGATTGGCAATGTTGGTAAGGTAACAGAAGGGGCTGCTAAGGCTGGCCAGTTCTTTGCCAAGACAGGTCAAATGTTTGCTAAGATTGGTAGACTACTAGGTCCTATTGGTGTTGTTATCTCAACCGTTATGGCTCTATTCCAAGGCATTCAAGGAGCGTTTAAGGGCTTTGATGAAGAGGGAGTGTTTGGTGCTATTAAGGGATTCACATCAGGCGTAATAACTGGACTCGTTGGTTGGATCGGAGACCTAGGCACATGGTTACTTGGTAAGCTTGTTTCCCTACTAGGGTTTGATGAGCTTGGAGATAAGATTGCTGCATTTGACTTTAGTGGACTGCTATCCCAGTTCATTAAAAATATGTTTGATACAGTGAAGCAAGCATTCACAGGATTCTTTGAAAGTATAACTGGAGCATTTGGTAAGATCTTCTCAGGCGAAGATATTATAGGAGGTATCCTAGAGTTACTTGGTGCAGTACCAATGTTGTTAATTGATATCATAACTGCCCCATTCAAATCCTTAGGTGATGCTCTAAAGGAATTATTTGATTTTGATATTGGTCAAATGGCTAAGAAACTTCTTGTCTCAATGTTCCCACCTGATACAATGATTGGTAAAGTAATTGGGACTGGTGAAATACAAGAAGAAGTTGCAGCTGCAGAAGCTAAGAAGGCTGATGAGAAGGCAAAAGACAATGCTGCAAAGGCAGAACAGGCAGTTAAGGCAGGAGAAACTAAGCCAGGTACTACTCCTGCTCCAGTAGTAAGAACGACTCCTCCTTCACAACAAGCACCAGCCCAAAGCACTCCAGCCACTGTACAAACATCACCAGCCCAGAGAAGTGCAGCCGTGCCAGTTCAAACAGCCACTGCAGCTAACCAACCAGCTGCTGTTGCAGCAGCTCCTGGGGCTGTGTCAAATGTTCAACCTGCACCTGCTCAAGCACCAGGCGCGACACCAGGTGCTCAACCAGCAATTGCTATGAGACCAGTACAAACAAGAACCCCTGGCCAGGCAATTAACACAGACTCACAAAGAGTTGCTGCTGCCCAGGGTGGCGGCGGTGGTGGCGGCCAAACAAACATTGTTGCTCCTCAACAATCAATTATAAGTGCCCCACAAAGTCAAGTGGTCAATGCACCACTAAGCGCCTATGGCATCTTTGGTGGTAGAGTAAGTTACCCTCAAATGGCTGGTACATTCTAAAAAGAAAGGGGCCAGTTTCCTGGCCCCTCCATATCATCAATCGATGCGTCTACACGCTCACCAATGATATTATTCTTCAGCTAACTTCTTAAAGAAATTTGGAAGATCATCTTCAGAGTCAGAAGGCGTGAATGCCTCATCATCAGAATTCCATGCTTCCTTCTCTTGCTTGGCTGGGGCTGCCTTAGGACGGTAGACAGGAGCCTCCTCTTCTTCCTCTTCAGTGGCACGAGTCATTGGAGCAGCGTGACCAAGGGACTTGGCCAAACGAGCACTCAAATCCTCATAGCCCTTGAACTCCTTCTTGTCAGTAAAGCTGGCAAGTGAATGCTCACTCTGCCAAATCTTCTCGAGCTTAGCATCATCATCAAGGAGTGCAGCAGGACTATCGAACTCAGACTTATCGTAGTTACGATAGCCTTCGACCTTACGAATCTTCAACTTAAAGTCAGCGCCTTCCCACATATCGAAAGGATTGACTGCCTTCTCATCTTCAAACTCAGGATACATTGCGTTGTTGATCTTATCATAGATCTTCTTGCCATACTTGTACAAGAATACCTTACCTTCGTTAGAGGGATTCGCTGGATCACGAACAACGTAGATATTAGAAATGAAATTTAGCTTTCGCTTACGCTCAGAAACAATCTTCTTATTGGAATCAACGCCACTGTTCCAGAGCTTAGTATTTTCTTCACAAGCAGGGCACTTCTCATTAAGGGTAGTTGGGCAGTTCTCAATGAACCAGCCACCTGGACCCTTAAAGCCATGTGAAAAGACTCGTACGAAAGGATTGTCTTCGCCAGCAGGTGCTGGAAGGAAACGAATAACGGCGAAACCGTTACCAGCTTGGTCTACTCCAGGCTGCCAGAAACGATTGTCCTCGTTACTGCCACCCTGCTTCTCGTTGAGCTTCTCGACAGCCTTTGCTAGCTTATCGAAGTCACTCTTACGACCTTGCTTCAATTGATTAAATGAACTTGCCATATGTATTCTCCGTATTAAATGTATTAGTGTATAGAACGTATTCACAAACAATCATCATATACACTATTTATCTTACCTCTATAACTCAAAATAGTCAACAGTTATTTTCTTAGTTTTTTGTTTGTCAAACCTAACGAATGGTTTGTACTTTACGAGCTTGTTATGTTCAACTGGCCATACTGCTGGGTCCAGAATCTCCTTTTCCCAATAAGGGAAGAAGTTCAATTGGGAATTTAGCAAGATTACGGTTTCTGGATAAATAGTAGTCCCAATAAGAAGTTTTAGCAGCTTTGGATGTTGACCATCAACCACCCTCAGCGATTCGTCTATATCGTTAGGTAACTTCTTTAGGTCTTCCTGGAATGTATAGGATATAGAGTCCTGTCTTTTCTTCCAACGAAGATAGACGTCCTCACTCATTTCAGCGTTTACTATGTCTCCGATCCACGCATTAGGATCATCAACAAAGTTAGATACAAGAAGACCAATAGGATCACTATGTTTCTGAAGCTTCGAAAAGAAATACTTGTCCTTACGAACTTCAAAAGCAGTGAACTGAACTTTGACTTTGCCATTGTATTTAAAAAAGTCGTAACTAGTATGAAAGTGATTCTTGATCGCTACGTAAAGTTGATACGCTTCGTACGGACTTTGCAGTTGCATCTGTATACCACTTAGGAGGAGTTGTGAATCGCCAGCGAGCAAACTTTGACTTGCTACCAACGTAAAAGTTTCTATAAGCCTTTACGGGGTCTGGGTCTTTATATTCATCTGGCATTGCCTGAACAAATTTATGATTGCCAAGTAACCTTGAACCAGTTGTAAAGTTTGGTATGTTCAATGGAGCACCAACGTTCACAAGGTATTCAACTATACTATGGCAAGCATGAATCTTTTTGTAACGCTTCGTATACTCAAAGCTCAAAGCAGCTGTATGGCTCATTAACCATTCGTAATGAATGATATCTTCTCTAATCCAAATGTTACATGGATGTTTAAAGTGAACTGCATGGTAAAGAACTTTATCTCTACCATCAGCTAAACGATAACGAGGAACATTCCGCTTACCAGAGTTAGAAGGGGCAATCTCCATCTTGCCATCTAACACCCTATGGCAAGTTGATAGCATTTGAACACTCTCGGTGACCATCTTAACAACATGCTGGTCGCATAGCATCTCGGCTGCAACAACAGGGTTACGGTCTACAATAAAAATGTTCATGAAGGTATTATACTATACTTCTTTAGGAATGGCAAATCCAAATTGGTAGACAATTCTGTTTTCGGGTCCAGCTATTGGTAATGTATAGTGAAGATTGTTAGTTGCACTGAATGACCAAGCATCACCCTTTCCAATATCATAGGATATGTTTTCAATAACTGGATTATACGATACGTCTGTTCCTCTGTCAACTACAATATTGAATCTATAATTAATCATATGTTTCCAATTTGGGTCTGAGTAGATGTCTCTATGCTTGTGAATAAAACCACCTGGCTCAATGTAGGAAATTATGAATCCCAATCGAGGGTCAATACGGGCATCAGGTAGACCTAATGTGGAGAGGATTCGTAAGTGCAAACTATGAATTTCTTTTGTGTAGTATGCACCATTGAGGTCTGCTTGTGGATTTCTTTTTAATACCAAAATCCATCTCTTAGAGTAGGTGTGATTTGGCCAGAAGCGTCCGTCCTTAAAGTTATTGTCTGCATACTCTTTAAGATGCAGCCTCTCCTCTTCGGTGATAAAGTTTCTGTATATCTTAACTTCCATTTGTCTGTTGAACTAGTTGCCTTTGTGAATCAGGGAACATGTGGTCTATTGTTCTATCCTTCTCCCCCCAATATTCTTCAATCGCTTTCTTAGCAAATTCAAGTTCAATGTACTGACCAAGATGTAAATCTTCATTTGCATTTATAGGAATCTTGGCACCCCAAACAATAGTGTGCGCAAGATTATATGCCTGCCCAATTACTAACCCATTATGTTTCTGGAAATAGTAATGACAGTTCTTTTCAACATAACGCCAATCACGTCTCATAATTAATCCCAAAGGTTCTCGTAGTACTTGCCAAACAAACGAAAGGCATTTTTCTTTCGATCATGATATGCTTTCATCTTTTCCATATCATAAACTGGCTCGACAAGAGTCACTCTTTCACTAAAGTCTTCACCTTCTTTCTGCACCCATTTGTACTTGCCTTTCTTGATACAGAAGTTTGGATCACGATCTTTGACAAGTTCACCAAATGCCCAGATCATCTCTCTCATGATCCAGTCCCAACGCTTGAAATGGTTGGAGTCTGTATCCCATTCATTCTTCTTTGGTTTGGCATTTGTAGAACGAATGTTCTCTGGCACATCGTCATCATCAGTGTAAGGAGCACCGTGATTAGTCTTGTGCAACTGCTTGAGCATCGGATGAATAATGAGCGCAAGTGTACGATCCATAGACCAAGTGTCCCATGGATCAATACGAACAGAGACTTTCTGCTCGCCCTTCTTCGGATACTTGCCGATAGAAATTTTCATGTGAATATTACTCTCAGTATTCCACCAAACAAAACAACACCAATGACACCATTAAGAATCATTAGCGCTCTATCATTCCATTTGAATCCAACGAAGAACCAACCACAAGCACCAATCCAACTACAGACAAGATCAATCCATTGAAATTGGATCAGACCACTTGCCCTCACTGTAATACCAACGAGTGTAATTAGGCTGGCGGTCCACTTGACATACCAAGTAATATCATACTTGGGTGTAACTGAATTTACTTTTGTCATTAACTCTTCTTACGACGAGCCTTGCGCTTCTTGGAACCTAGCTTAGCACGACCCTTACCGTAACCCTTTGTACCTGTTTTTGCTGGCATGTTAATAATCCTTTGTTTTGTATGAAGAATATTCTTTGGCAACTCCATTAGCATCATACTCGACCCAACTTCCAACACCGAAGTTGGTGACTTCTGGATCAGGCCAGTCGTTAGGCCAGTTGGGATTCACAGACTTTACACTGCCATTAGTTGCTTGCTGATAGGCTCGCGATTCGGCTTCCTCTTCACTAATCATTGTATCAAAAGATTGATCGTGCTTGAAATCATTAACTACATCAAGACGATCATCAATATCAAAACAATAACCACAGGCCTTCATAAAGTTCATGAACTCCTCAAGAACCTGAGGTACAGTTGCATCTTGCTTGTCAAGATTCACTGTAACATCTTTACCATTACAACGATACGTGAAAGTAAAGTGTGAATAACTACTATCAAACAAACTCATAATTCCTTCTCCCGTCTCATTTGTTCTTTCTCAACAGCAGCCATCATTCTGTTCTCATCGAACTTTAGTTGCTCTGTTGCTTCTCTGATTGCATTTAGGAGGCATGCCACTTGAATTTCAACTTTGGCATCGGCCTTGTTTTTATGGATTGCCATCAAGGCCTCAGCGCAAACTTTAGATAGTTCACATGCCTCGAGCATCATGTATTGTAATGTTTGTTGTCTTGAATCCATAATATTATATTGGTGGGCCCACTAGGATTTGAACCTAGAATCAAAGGATTATGAGTCCTCTGCATTAACCGTTATGCTATAGGCCCTTTTGTTTAGGACCTTTGGAATATTCGAGCAAACCAACTCTTCTTTGGTTCCTCAACTACTTCTGTAACAGGATCTTCAACCACAGGGTCTTCAATAACATCTGTATTGACATCCATCTCGATTACCATATCCTGGAGTGTGAAGAAGCCGCCTTGGGTCTTCAAAGTTTCTGCTCTTGTTTTAGCATCCATGAAGTCACGATACTGACCTTCAACACTCCAGAAATTGAAAAACCACTTCTTAGAGCGATACTCAACGTGCCACGCTCCATCACGGAAGCGCACACGAACCTTATTGATAGGTTTGAGTACTAACTCTTTACCGAAGTAGTCAATCGTGTTCATTCACTAGTCTCATCAATATTCTGACCGACAGCCATTGTACCACGCTTGTTATAATAAGCACGATGGTGGCGATGAGCCTCGACCCATAGTTGCTTCAATGAGCTGTACTCGTTATTGTCTTTAATCCAACCATACGCACGCTCCATAGCGAGCATACGCTTGAACTGACGAGGAAGGTCAGCTTGGAAATCACTTCTATTAGCCATTGTCAACCTCTGGTGCCTGAGCCTGCAACTGTTGCTGGGCCTGGGCGGTAACTTTACCAATCAAATTCATAGAAACCTTAGCTGGGAGTTCGGCAAGTGCAGAGAGCACAAGATTCAACTCATCCACGGTAAGGGCAACATTCAATACCTTTTCGTTAGACATTAATTTACCTCAAGTAGAAATATTTATCACTATACAATATGTATATAGAAAACTCAACAGTTATTTGACACTCTTCGAATCATCAGCCACATTCTTATCGTTCCTCACTTCAAGGAACACAGGGAGGAACAAGCTGCTAACACCAGTTCTAGTATCTACAATACGACCATTATATTTGATAGCAATGACCTTACCAATAACTTTGTTAGTGATAACATCTCTATCGTGGTCAGTAAATCCAGTGCCGACGTTTACCTTAATCGCACCGTCGGACGACTCGAGAACCAGGGCACCTAAGCGACCGGCATTCTTACCAGTGCCCTCGACCCAATCGACGCACATCAGATCGCACTCGAGTTCACCTTTAAACTTGATCTGGTGTTTGGCACGCTTGTCCTCCCAATGAGCGAGGAAATCTTTTAATATGATACCTTCTTGACCTTCACTTAACATCTCTTCGAATACCTCTTGGGCCTGTTGAATGTTATCCACATTCTTATTCCAGACCTTATGAACCTTGCCAACCCGGAATTCTGTCTTCTCATATGCTGCATTATCCATAGAAGCGAACAATGAGTTCAGACGCATGCGGTATGGCATTGTACAAGTGCCAGTTAAGAAGTCAGCGTACGGAATCCAATCCCAAACAGTAGCATGGATCAAAGCAGCATCACCAAGTGTCAATGTGCCCTTTTGAGCCTTTGATAGGATGCCATTACCAACCTGTCTTGCCATGAACTGCATCGAGTCAGTATCCATGACATTGAGTTCGCCATCAAAGACGACCTCATCGTTGCCAGCAATGGCTAAGAACTCTTGCTCAAGCTGACCAAGAAGGTTTAGCAATTTACCATTACGCGAACGGAACTCAACAGTCCCCCTCTTGACGATAGCATTGAACCTCATACCATCCAACTTTAGCTGGACGTTAGCTGGCCATGTGATCTTGTTGACGAGTTTCTCCTCGTAACCAGAAGCCAACATGCAAGGATATGTTGGAACAAGGTTAGGCCAAATCTTGTTGACAGTAGCCTCTGATACTCCACAGCGAAGATCCTTTTCGATCACTCGCTCAACTACACGAGCATCTTCTGGCTCAACTTCTTCTAACAGTTTTGTCAGGAACTCGATACCAGCATTACCTGTTACCTGTCTTGAGGATAGTGAATACAAACTATCAAGAGCCTGTTGCAGAGTAGTATAGGGACCAATTCCTGTCTTATACTTCGGAATCTTCCTAATGTAGAAGTTAGTGAATGGGTCAAGCGCCAAGAAACATGCCCATCTAAGAACAGCATTGTTCTTGTTCTCTGTTAGGATAGCCTCCTTCTCTAGACGAGAGGAGGTGGCAGCCAACTCATTGAAAATTTTATCAATCATTACCAAATGTCCGCTTCAGGTTCTTCACGAATGCCATATTCAACACCTATCTGGAGAAGCGTACGGCGATCACATACCTTGTAATAATCCAACAATTCGAAGTATTTGTCAACAAAATCTTCATCATGGTCATCATAGCCAAGTGCATGAACCATTTCGTGGATCAGTACATACTTCTTACGTTCAGAGCGAGCAAGTTCTACTCGTTCGCCATCGCAATAAGAATAATACCGACCATTATACTTAGTTCCTTTGCCGGCCACAACAGTAGGCATTGGTTTAACTTTGTCACCATGGTAGTGACCAGTATATCCAGCTTCCTTCCAAATGTCATATGCAAGTTCCTGTAGTACCTTGATTGAAAGGTTTGGTTCACCACGGAACCATTCCTTCTCAAACTTGTACAGACGACGAGTGTCGAGTGTACGCTTACGTTGGCTCTTAGTAATGTTCATCTCCTAACCAAACCTCTTCTGGTTCATTGGTAAGATCATCATAGCTGACAACATCAGCATCGGTCATATCCCAATCATACTCACGATTGAAGTATGCCTCAAGTTCTCGTTCACTCAAGAACGGATACTTAACAAGGACCTCATCACAAGTAGCACCCTGAGAGATCATGTCGTTAATTTCAATATCAAGTTCACTTAAAAAGCCCATTATGCAGCCCTCTGTTTGTTAGTAGCAATTCGTTCAAGTATCCGATCACGGAATTTCGGACTCCGGTCCATCTCCATGGCAAGCATGCTTTGGAGATAACCAACAGCATACATTGGTCCACCCTGCTTCAAGAGAAGGTCGGTGAACATCTTAGCAAGATTAGAATTCAATTCAGTTTGCTTTGCAGACATTAAAGTACTCCTAGTGTCTTACGGACTTCGTCCAACTGCTCTTTCGTAAATTTCTCAGAGTTGAAATTTGGACCAGAAAAGTAATACTTACTCCAAGCGTTATAGAGGGTAAGATGGTCTTCCGACATTTTAGAAAGACTCACAATCTGACTCTGGACACTTTCACCAGCCCGCCAAACACGACCATCGTCTGAGTAGTTGTAGTACCAGTCATGGCCCCTCAACAGCTTATCATATTCGTTTAGCGTCATTAGATGTAGTCCTCGAGATCATCCCAACCGCCAAGGCGGCTCTCAATCCAAGCGAGTTGCTCTTGCTCCTCGCGCTTGACGTCAATATCACCCTGGACGAGTTCGTACTCGTTCCAGGCCTCTTGTTCAATTGCAGTTATTGTTTCCATGTCGCCCACTATACGCGAATGGTCAATTAAGGCAACACGTAAAATCAAGGAGTTAGTAACTGCTTGATTCTAAAGGAACTGTAACTTATTGATTCTACAGGGATTTTGGAATTACGTGTTTCTGACGGCTGCTAGCAGGCATTGGGTAGCCTGTTTTTCGTTAGATATGAAGTGGTCTAAGACCTGGAACCTGGAATCGATGTATTTGCCAAATTCATCGAACGTCCACTCTCTTACATGGCAGACGTTATCAGGTGGACCATCATAGCCTCTTGGGAACAACATTCGCTCTGGAGTAGAGAAGACAATCAGTTTTGGATTTGCTTGTTCGATTGTATCCAAGAGAGGGTCTGGATCAGGAATGTGTTCAATGACATCAGAACAGATGATCATATCATAGCCATGAAAGACTTCAAAACTATCAGACCAGTCTCTATTTGGATAAGTCGCTCTTAACCAATTAACAGTCGGCGTAAGATCAGTGCCAAGTGTCTTTACGTCACCAAAGTTCTTCAAGAGCTTATAACCAGACCCTGTGCCTATATCCCAAACACTTTTAAGATTGTGAAGATTGAATTGAAGACGAGCATACTCATAGACTTCCTTCTGCCATTCGTCCTTCATGTTCGTATCATTGTAGAACATGTTCTCTAAACGAACCTTATAGCCTTCTCTTATAAAATAGTTTTTCATAGTTTGTGTATCACCAAAGATCCGTCTTCTATTGATAGGTTGTAGTCTTCTTCTACGTTGGCCAAGTATTCATCCACAGCCAACTTACATCCAGGCCAGTCTGAGTAATCATCTACAATGATATAGCCACCTTTGACGACTCTTGGAAAGAGGACTTCCATTTCAATCTTGGTAGAAGAGTACCAGTCTGTATCCAATCTACAAAGAGCGATTGCCTCTGGCCCAAATACTTCTAGTGTATCTTCTACTTTACCTTCAATAAGGTAGCAATGGTCACTGTACGTTTTTGTTACTTGTCTTAGTGTGTCTCTAACGATATCAATCCCAGCTCTACACCAATCTGAATACTCACCATCCTTCAATTCGCTGTATCGTCTTAAAGCATCTGGATGATCCTTATCACCAGGCTCTGGCATACCTTCAAATGTATCATAGATAAAGATTAGCTTACTAACATTATGATCTAATACATGCTGTAACATGAGGGCAGCAAGTCCGCCCCTCCACGTACCGCATTCTACAATATCGCCGCCAAGGTTGTTTATCTTAGGTAGTATATTTCGAAGAGATTGGATTCTCTTCTCACTACACATTGTGTTATTCTTTACTATTGTCTCTATCATGCTGTTCCTTAATGATCGCTTCATACTGACGGAACAGCTCATCGAACTTTGCATTATAGAGTGCTTCGATACCAATTAGCATGTTGGCAATCTTATCTTCTCTACCAGTCTCAAGAGGAGCGTCCATAAGATATTTAGCCACAGTCTTAACGTCACTCGTGACATTCCAGCATTCCATGATCTGCTGCTCAAATTCAAAACGATCAAACTTCTTCATTTTCCAAGCATCTCCTTTCGTTCTTTCCACCAACGAATCGCTTCTTTGATTTCAGCCATTTGTTGTAATCGAATGTCGTCCATGATACCCATTCCAAGAAACTCAGATTCCATGTTTCGTTTCGTCATTTCCCAAAGTTTGTCATGGTGCTTTTGCAGAACATCAAGAACGACATCGTATTCTTTTTCGGTCATAAAAAGTAATCTCTTATCTTTGCATCAGCATCTTCAATTCCAAACTTGACACAGAATGCCTTGAGCAATCTTTCATCATGATCAGATGCCATAATAGAATTGTGAATTGCCAAGTATCCAGCCAACTGAGCAGGGGCATAGGCTTCTGGACCAAACCCAAATACATCATAAAGAACATAACGATATGTTCCTCTATCCTCAATCTCACCCTTATAGATTCTTCGTGAGATAGCACAGAATGCTTTTAACTGGTCATCTTTAGAAAGACTGTTCCAAAAGTCTTCTGATTCCTTCTCAACCTCGGCCATCGCCTCATTAAAGATCTTACTAATCTCTTCTAGTGATTTAAGACGGTCTTCATTGCTCATCACCTTCTCCATAATACTTCAACACAGTCTTGAACGCATCAATATGTCGTTTGATCTCAGCAATGTCTTTCTTCTTATTTTCATGAAAGATTGCCATGCCAGTTCCAGCCTTGCGCTTCTCAAGATCGTCTTCAAGACTCTCAGCAACACCCTTCATTGAGCAAGTTGTGATCTTGTCCATTGTATCCCAATCAAGTTCAACTGTAATCTTCTTGTTCATTTGTCCATCTCCCACTCTGGTGTATGGTGCCATTGAATCTTGGGATTTGTTTTCTCATATTCAGAAACCAACATTCTAAGAGTCCACATATAATCAGTTTCAAAAGTATCTAACCAATCACTAAAACGACCCCAGTCCTCTGACTTCATGGGTGGCAATCCTATTTCATCAGGATACAATCCCTCACCGTAAATGTCAATGCGACCAGCGCACCAACCTTCACCGTGTTGCTTTATCCACTCAAGGTTGATTGGTCCCATCAAGTTTGTCGAATAGCAAACACCATTCATTGCTTTATCCAAAAACATCGAATCATGATTGGTCCAATGCGAAAGTCGCGATAAGGATTACCATTATTGAATCGCGCTGTTGATCCAAAAGACCATCGCTTGACCCAATGCATATCAAACTTCACCGTAGACCTCAAACTGAAACTCGCCATCGACAACAGTCACCTTGACCAACTTACCATCAGCGTTGTTACCACTGGTGCGCAAATAGTCGCGACCACCATCAATCATGTATGGTCCCTTCTGAACACAATCGTGCCGATAGCGACTGACAATCACCTCACCATCTTCCGTCAGCAAGCCAGTGATCGGTTCGCTGAATGCACTTTTGGCATCTGTAATCATCACACCCTGTCCTGGAACCGTGAAGATTCCAAAGTAGTGTGAGTGACCCTTGGACAAATCAGGATTTGGTTGATAGAAAACATCAACAGGCATCTCGCTCCAACTGCCACCACGCTTAATTGCCCAGTATCCCATGTACTCGGCTTTGTACTGCTCTTCGATAATGTTGAGGGCATACTTGTGGTCAAAGTGATACGATTCAGGCGTTTTGATAAACATCTTCTACCCTATCATTAAAATATCTAAACAATGCTGAGCCAATACTGCTTGGAATGGTATGTCCATATTCAGTTACATATTTTAGGTTTTGTTTGTTGTGTTGGTCTGCAATACAAATATTATATACAACTTTCTCTTTACCAGAGAATGTGTAGATAATGTATCTGAAGATACCAATTTGGTGTGGTAATCTATCATCGTATAAGAAGATAACTTTCGGTACTTTGTTCATACAATTATTATACTACAGCTTTGTTGTTAGGACAAGTCTTTTCTAACTAAATTCTCTTGAGCAAAACGAATAACCTTCTGGATCATCCCAATCATACTCTGGGTTGAACCAGCCTTCTTTACGACCTTCTTCGTTGTGAACCTTTACCTTGCGACCTTGTGGGTGATACTCATTCACAATCACATAGTTCGGATGTGTATGGACTTCTACCAGTTCAACAAACTTATCAAATGAAATTTGTTCACCATACTCATCATAGATGATTTTGTCAGTAAGATACTCTTTCCACTTTTGCCAAGTGGTCAGACCATCGTACTTGTAACCTTGGAAAGAGAATGCCCAACCATACGAACTCTTGCCGATATGATATTTTTCATCATATCGCTTACAGCATTCGCAAACATTATCAACAACATAATAATTAGTGCCCATCATTCAACTCCGAAATGTTTCATTACTGATTCTTTCACAGGTTGATATACTTCAAACCTTTCGTCCTCAATCTTGGCAAACACTTCCCGAACAATCAACTCGGCGAACTTTTCTAACGCAATAGATGTTTTGGTATCCATTCTTTTATTGTTACCATCGGTAACAGTTACATCAGAACGGAATCCAGCCTGCTCAGCAAGTTGTCGAATTCGTTCGTTCATTGCACGCTCCGATAAGTCTGTTCTGTTTCGCGAATCCAGAACGCAGCAGCTTCTGAGTCAGAATCCCAATCCGCATCAGCATCATACTGACGCAATACCTGCTCTGTCGTGAGTAGGTCATCTAGATACGAACGACCAAACTGCGCAAGACGTTCCTGAACATCTTCACACGCAAAGTCTGAATCCCAATCAAACTCAGCTTGGAACGAATCGCAGTGATCGCAAGAGCCAAACGCACCCTGCACCCAACCACGTTCACCCTGATACTCAACTAGCGCGACCCATGAGCCTTGCCAGTCACCAAACTCCTGGAACGAGATTACTCGCGCACCAGCAGCCTCTAATGCTTGTTCGTATGACATTTTGTATTCAAACCCTTCTAAATTTCTATCGGCGATCTGCCTCTTACGTGAAAGAGACATTACGCACCAGTCGACTTAACAGCTACGACTCGAACGTAGCAATTGCCAGTCGTGTATACTTGATTACTAAATCCTGCTTCTTGCAACTTACTCTTAATCATATCCAAAGCAGCATCAACGTTAGTTGGAAAGAAGAAGCCAAGAGTCCGCATATCAGGATCAGCCACAGTGTTTGTAAAAAGAGGACTAATCGAAAACGTCTGCTTGAAAAGCTTCCGAATCTGTTTTGTATTAGCGATTGTTGTATTCATTAGAGTCCCACCCATCGATGATTGACATATGAGCTAGTATTCAAAATATTACCACGAGCAAAGTTCTTTGCAGGTTGTGCCCAAGAAGCAGCCTTCAGAATGTCACCATACTTCCAGCCATCATGTTCCTTGATGCAGATGAAACTATGCACCGAACGTGAGCCCCAAGAATTGGAGACAACCTTCAGAAACTTGCGACCACGATCAAATGACACTTGATAGTGACCCTCTGAGCCCGTCTTGTTATACGTTGCAACAAGATGGTCAGCATACTTATAAAGAGCCATGTCAAAATCATAATTTTCAAACAACATTGTATAATCCTCTTAGGCAGCCATGTCACCAATATTACGACCACTCAGATAACCATATGGCACGCCGAGATTGTATTCGAGATACTCGATGTTGCCGTTTGTGTCATGCTGTTCGTGGAGATAGCGAATCGCGTCCTCACGAGTCGAGCCGGCGACCGTCGACAATATGAACTTGATTTGATCTTCAAGGTCATGGATAGCCTCGATCTGCATCTCGCGCTCGTTCTCGACAGCACGGTCAAGATCATCGAGCAATCCATCCCAGATCCGCTGCTTGTCATCGCTGTTGCAAGCGTCCCAATGAGCCCAGAAGTATTCTCCAGGACGGCTGCCATAGGCATCCTTGTGGAGGTCGGAAACGATGTTCTCGTCAAATGTGTATTCGCGTTTGTTCATGTCGCCCACTATACGCGGTTGGTCAATTAAGACAACACGTAGAATCAAGGAGTTACAAAATCTACAGTAACTCGTTGATTTTTAAGGATTCGTAACCTATTGATTCTAAAGGACTTTTTTAAACACGTATAAAGTGGGCCATCTAGGGTGTGCTTTCCACCCACCAAGCGCTTTCATCTGCCACTTATCCTGGATATGAGGTGTAATTGATTGTACAGTATGTCGTTGGAAAATGAAGGACTTCATTCCACTATCATTTTCTGGATCATCATTATTGACTGGACGAATAGAATGTTTATCGACATCAATAGGATTCCCTTCGAATACAGGTTTAAGTCTATAGTTGATGTCATACTCCATCGTTTGTTGTTTACTATTATTCACATACAAAGTAACAATAAATTTACCACCGATGTTAAAGTGTGGGTGGATTTGATCAAGACACTCAATAAGTTTGTATAGAGGTAGGTGGGTAAAGACTGATTGAGCAATGCCCATATCAAACTTAACATTGAACTTGCTAATATCAAAATTACTATTGACATCAAAGTTATCATAGGATGAGTGTAATCCAACAGCAGGGAGTTCAATATCTAACCCTGCATCAATCATTTCTCTATGCTTATCAATACCAAAATAATTAGCACCAATATGCCTAATGAAATGAACACCACCCCTCAGTGATCCACAACCAATATCAATGAATTTCATGTGATGATGAAGGCCATGCTCGATGCATAGATCAAACTGTAGCCTGCCAATCGTATCCCATACCTCAGGACAATCACTACCTGTGAAAATTCTATGGTCTTGATTGTTGATATGATACTTAGAATTCATTTGCTAATAAATTTTTATAGTCAATAGTTGATATTGGGTTAGGCATTAGATCAACCATCAAATGAACTCGACCAATATCAGTTGGATTGATAACGCTATGTTCCACAACATTATTAATCTCATAAACATTGCCAGCCTCTAGATGGAATTTTTCACTATCAAGAACAAATACTATCTTCGAATCTGTTATAATTGGAATGTGTATTCTATGCGTATCAATAAACCATCCACCATCAGTGTGGGGAATGATATTTGTTTTCGGCTTCAGTTTAACAAGAACAATAGCAGCAGCTTTTGTATTATAAAAGCTTTCGAGATTATTGACCAGTGGTCTGATTGCCTTCCAGATATCTGTATCTTGGTTGTACAGCTTTGGCTTCTCACCATACTCAGAGAACATGAATGGGTAGGACTCTGTGGCAGCATGGACTTTATATCTATTCTGCCTCAGGTCCCATTCCATCCATTGCTCGCTGGTTAGAGCATTTACGCACTCTTCAATCTTTGAGGTATCAACCTTTCCAATCTTATAGAGTAAGCCTGGCAGCCTCATTGGATAGGAAAGATTCTACTGTGCTTTGGAATTCTACCAATTAGGAATTCCATCTGGTCAGCCAAGATCTTTTTATTCCGCAAGATCATCTTTTCGAATATATTAGGAACGTATGGAACATAGAGAAGATGCATCTTAGCCTCTTCTGGAGTCTTATTACCCTTTCTATGGTTGCATGGCTTACATGCTGCTACAACATTTGTCCAAAGATTCTTACCACCTCTTGATCGAGGGTGGACATGGTCAATAGTTAATTCTTTAGGCTGAAACTGATTGCCGCAGTAAGCACAAAGGTGGCGATCGCGTGAGTATAAAACATAACGATCAGCATAAATTGACTCTCTATCATAAAAATGAGAACCAAGGATTGGACCAGAGACTCCAAGGATTGAAGAGATAGTAATCTTCGATTGCTCGCCAAGATAGTTATGGCCACCCAGGAATTCTCTTATAGGAGAACCTGCTTCCCAGATAACTTTATCTTTAGCGTAATAGCAAACAGCAGTTTCGAAGTTAACCCAATCTTTTGGGGTACCAGCACTATCAGCAATCAATACAAGAGACACGACAAACTCCTAATGGTCAGTATGTAATATTTATTATACTAGCCCTTAGGTTTAGAATCAACAGCTAACTTTTCTAGTTCTTTCGTCCAAGCGGTCATACGGACATAATAAGAAAACCGTCTTGGTTCATGAATATGGTTTGGTAGTTGGTCCCCGTATTGTTCAACTAGTTGGTTGAACTTTTCTAGAACTTCTTCGTTGTCCATCTTTCTTCTTTTTATCCTTCTTACCGAAGATCTTTTCCCAGTTCTGTCTATAAGCGTCAGATGCTAACTTTGTCTGAATAGTATCACCAGTTACATCATTTTTTGTCGCCATGTTTTACGTACTCCAGAATTTCGTATTTTGTTGTCCTATCAACAACAGTCTTAAAATATTTGTCGTTGTTACCTTCTAGAAGATCGATCATCATCTTATCCTTGATGAGCGCCTCTTCATACTTCTGATTCCTTCCAGCCTCAATATAGTTACTTTGTTCTCTCTCAAGAACGATATTTATATTGGTATACGAATTCCAAACCTCATGGATAAACTTACTAAAATATTCAGGGTAGTAAGTAGGAGGTGTATATGCTAGACCTAAAAGGATTGGTGAATCTGTAATAACGTAATCGACCTTACCTTTCAATCTAACCAAACGTCTGTTCTGGTGGGCCAGGACATAGAACTCATCATCTAAATAACTAAAGTGCCCCTCCCAGGTAACTTCTTTAGCATACTCATTCACTAGTTCTACATTGTGGCCTTCACGCTTCATCATAGCAAAGAGGTCGGCTGCAATTGTAGACTTGCCAACGCCTGGCCCACCGAACAAATTAATAACTTTCATTCTACTATCTCGACTTCTGATTCTGTAACTACAGCAACTCTGGCACCACAAGATAGTAGTGGTTTGTCGTTGCCTGAATAGACTACTTCACTTGGACCAAGAATCTTCACCTTCCGACAGTAAGTATTCTTAGATCCTCTCTTAACTGTAATTACTGGATCATTATTTCCGTTCTTTTTGTTTGAACGTATCACATGCTGGTTAACATGGATATAGGTCTTCATGCAAAGAACCAATATGCAATGAATACAAGAACAACGATGCCAGCCTCAATGTGGAACATTTTATCCTTCTTGAGGTTTGCCCAAGTAAGCTTCTGCTTCTTCACTTGCAATTTCTCCAAACGAAGTCAACTACGCTGTATGGAACAAAGATTGTCAGGTCACCATACTTCTCTTCTTCAAATGCGTACTTCTTCAATCCCTTGGCAGGACGACCCATAACAATGCCAACAACAGCGCCATCAGACCTAGCAATAACTGGACCACCGCTCATCCCCTTGACAACAATCCCTGTTCCAAGCCAAACCCAATCAACCTTCTCACCGTTCCAGTAGATAACAGTTCTACGTAATGCTAGGCCAACTGAGTTACTCTCAATCACCATAGTCATCTTACGGTCTTCTGATGTTGCTTCGATCTTGCCCTTATAGGTCAACTCTTCAAATGCGACTGGGTCGCGCCACTTTGCATATTGGGTTTCTTGCTTAACAAACTTAACATCAAACTCTTTTGATTCGCAGAGTTCGCCTTCGATTAAGGCATTGATATGAGCGCTGGTTGCTACAACTTCATTTGTCCAAGGTGCAGCACTACCTTGCTTCATTCTATACTTACCGGTGACAATCTCAGCCATAATATCTTGCATGCCTCTTGGCTCTGCAAGCTCATTCTGCTGACCAAATGCTTGACCAACAAGAGCAAAAACCAATAGTAAAGATAACTTATGCTTCATGTCACTCTCTTATAATATGGTGCCCGGGAGAGGACTCGAACCTCCACGCTTTCGGCGACGGCTTCTAAGACCGTTGCGTCTACCAATTCCGCCACCCGGGCAATACTGTGTATTGTATAGGATAAGCCCCTGGATGTCAACAGGGGCTTATGTTCAGAACTTCTCGCTGATGTTCAACTTGACAACTCTTGGCATACCAGGCCAAGCGCCAGCATACTGACCAATATATATCGATCCTTCTGTATACTCCTTATCAAGACAGTTAGTACATTGCAGCGACACATCCACGCTGCTTATACTATATGTCGCCGACAAATTAATCAGAGCATAACCACCAGAAACATCTAAACCTTTACCAGCTAACAAAGGTGCAGTGAATGCAAGATTAGCTGGTGTTAGTAGATACTTGTCAACATAATAGACATTAGCATTTAGAACTACCTTACCAGCTTTGGCTGGGAATGTAGCTGTTGCACCAAGTGTTGTCTGGTACTTTGGAGAGCGCTGAAGGCTACTAGCTAGATTGCGTGGTTGAGGCTGCTTATACTCACCATCTAGTAAACCAACACTACCATAGGCTGTTAGCCAACTATTGGCTACAACTTGACCTTCAACTTCCAATCCCTTGATAGTGGCATCAGCTGTCTGTACAGTAAATGCACCATTCAATGTCAGTGTGTTGAATAGGTTCGTGTAGTCGGTATGGAATGCAGCAGCATTGATACGCCAGCTTGAGCCTTCAGCTTTAACACCAACCTCAACAGTTTCTACATTCTCAGGTTCAAAGTTGACATACTGATCGCCTCTAAAGGCACGACCTGTCCAGCCACCTGATCTAAACCCTTCTGCATATGAAGCGTACAATAATGCACCATTGAGATTATAGCTAGCAGATACCTTTGGTGTGAACTTATTGAATTCTCTCTTAGATGCTCTTGTATAGTTATATAATGGACCTGGAATTGTACTAGATTGAGCTAGGTTAAGTTCCTTATCTTCTTTAGTATATCTTCCACCAGCTGCCAATGTAAGATCATTCCAACTATACTCAGCCTGCCCATAGGCAGCATAATTATTCACTTCGACATCAAAGTATTTTGTAATGAATGTAGCAACATTAAACAGTGAGTTTGGTTGGCGGAGTTCATCTGTTACATAAGCATCCGTCTTTTCACTGAAAAAATATAATCCTGAAACAAAGGTGACTGGACCAACATTACCTACAACCTGCAGTTCCTGTGAGAGCTGGTCAGCTGCTTGGTTCTGGTATATGTTATACAATGAAACTGGCTGGCCTGAAGCGTCAAAGGTGAGATACTGATTTGTTTCTCTATACCCAGTGATTGATAGGAGTTCAAAGTTGCCAACGGTATACTTAGCATTTAATACTGTACCAATTGATTCACTTAAATTTAGAGCATCTTTATTGGATTGACTGACAAATAAATTTCTTGAACCAGATTGTAAAATGCCACCAACATCAACTACAAAATTACCATTTGTTTGACTATCGATATAGTCTGTTGATAATGTTACATCAACGTTTTCTTTTAAATATCTTAAAGCAAACTTGCCACCAACAACATCTTGATTGTTAACACTCTTGTTGATAGCAGTCATATAACCATCATCTTGTGCCCAAACAAAACTTGCTCTTGCAAAAAGGTTGTCGGTGATTGGGGCATTGCCAATTAGCTTGGCATCGAGATAGTTGAATGAACCATATGAAAAATCATACTGGCCATAATAATCTGCATTTGGCTTGACTGATGTTACCTTGATTGCACCACCATTAGTGTTGCGTCCATAAAGAACGCCCTGTGGTCCTCTAAGAACTTCTACACTCTCGACGTCAAATAGTGCAATATTATTCAGGGCTTGTCTGCCCACGTATACATCATCAACGTACATACCAATTGCTGGATCAGCTGTTGCTAGATTTTCTGTCGTGCCAACACCACGAATAAAAAGATTTAGTGCTGCCTGTGTTCCTAAGTTATTGTTACCAATAACGTTTGGAGCATTGAATAATACATTCTCAACAACAGATACTTGTCTTGCTTCTAGATCTGCAGATGTCAAAACTGAGATTGACATTGGAACGTCTTGAATGTTCTGAACCTTACGCTGGGCAGTGACAACCACTTCCTGTAGTTCAGCTGCAGAAGCAACTTGCGCAAATACTAAAAACATTAATAATAACTTTTTCATATCATCTCCTTATATAATTTGGCGGAAGTGGTAGGATTCGAACCTACGTGACCCGTTAAGGTCTGCTAGTTTTCAAGACTAGTGCGATCAACCGCTCTGCCACACTTCCTTTATTTGTTTGGACCAAACACCATATTAATGACTACTCTTGTCTCATGTTCAATAGGTGTTGAGCCAGCATGCCATGTGTTGGATGGGTACATGGCAGCTGTACCCTTGATAGGTCTCATTCTACCTATGCACTGATCTCCATCAAAGAAAAACGTATCTCCATCACTGTCATTGACATAGTATAAAACTGTAATAAACTTATCTAATCTTGTATCCGGATGAGGAGCATTCATAGTCCATTTAGGTCTAATTGTTTGAATGTTCGTCATCAATCTATACACAGCATACTCTCTAGGAATATATGTAGTTTGTATATAGTCAACAAGCTTGGCAACACTTGGAAAATGTTTGTTGTAACGTGTATTTGGATTGCCACGAATGTCAATGAATCTAACATCAGGCTTCGCAAACCTATTTATATACTCATCAGTAAATCTTTGGGTGTCGACAACAGGACCATACTTTGTATTAATACTATCAAGAAGAGCCCTTTGATTAGAATCTGACACATCGTAAAAATAATTTGTCATTCCAACATATTGCCAGTTTGGCTTGATGCTTAGCAACTCTTTTTCCACTGAGTCAGCTAATGAAGGATCTATTCTAATAGTGTCAACCATACATTACCTAAATGGAGCGGGATGCGAGAATCGAACTCGCGCGTGAACTTTGGCAAAGTTCTAGGCTACCATTACATCAATCCCGCTTTGAAAATATAATATTAATCACATACCTGCTTTTATTTATACATGGTACCTGTCCTGCGTGGACAGTGTTCGATCGGAACAGGGCACCAGTACCCCTGACAGGTGTTGTTTCAAATGCAATCTTACCATCTTTGAAGAATACAGTCTGACCATCACTATCATTAACATAGTAGAGGAATGTAATCTTATCACCATCGTCCGAATCAACATGAGGAATGTTAAGAAGCAATTCAGCATCTCTCAACTGGGTAGTCAAGTTACCCATGACTCTTCTTACCTCATAGTTTGAAGGCAGAATGTTTGCTATACACCATTGAGTCAATGGCATAATGTACTTTTTATCGTTCTCTGGCGTTTTGGAATTTGGAAAGAAGTAGTGAGTGAGGCGCGGTAGATCAGCTATTGTGTAGGTATCTTGATCTACAGGGTGGCTACCTCTTGGTTCTTCACCCAATGTGTGAGTGAAGAAGAACCATGGGATCTTTGTACTTGTTACCCATAACTCAACATCATCAACAATTTTTTTAGGAATATTATTGACCAATTTAATCATAAAATTATTTATCTCTGCTGTATCAAAGAAAATATCTCAGCGTTTGCTGTAAACGCTCTGGCTGTTTCCTTCCTTAGTACAACAGATCTCAATCCAAAGATTACTTTATTCTCAAGTATAGTATAATTACAGGCTTCTGTCAACTCTATAAAGAACTCTTTTGTATAGTAAATGGAACAATGATCTTTCCATGCCCCTGAATTTTCTAGTTCTTCTACATCTGGTACCATGTGGATCATAATGCCACCTGGCCTCACTACATCGTGGATGATAGAAAAACACTCATACTGTTTATCAATAGGCTCAACATGCTCGGTGACGCCAAGGTTTGTTAGGACATCATACCTACATCTAAAGTCATAAAAAAGCTCTGGCTTTGTTAGATCAAGTGGCAATGCTCCATCCTCTCCATTGATATCAACAGATGTATGAAGCATACCATAATGTTCAAAATGTTGCTTACCAGTTGTAAACTCACCACCAATGAATCTTTGGTTGCCAAGCTCAAACATAGAAAGACCATTAGGTTGAAAGAATTCAAACCTAATTGCATCGGTAACAAATTCCAAGTACTCTGGTAGGTATGCCATAATCAATCCTCAAAGTGGTGGGACCAACTGGGCTTGAACCAGTGACCTAACGCTTATCAAGCGTTTGCTCTACCAACTGAGCTATGGTCCCTAATCTTATATGTATATGGGGTGACCGGTTGGATTCGAACCAACGTATACTGGGATCACAACCCAGGGTCTTAGGCCACTTGACAACGGTCACAAAATGGAGCGGGTGGGGAGAGTCGAACTCCGCGATCTTCAGCTTGGAAGGCTGCTGGACGCCCCTTGTCCTGTCCACCCGCATGTTGGCACCCTCTGAGAGACTTGAACTCCCGACCTCAACGTCCGTAGCGTTGCGTTCTAATCCACTGAACTAAGAGGGCATTTAAAATGGTGCCAAGTGTTGGTATCGCGCCAACCTTTCAAGCTCTTCAGGCTCGTGCTAATCTATCTCAGCTAACTTGGCTTGGAGTTGCGGACTGGACTCGCACCAGCATAAAAGAGTTTTGCAGACTCTTGCATAACTTCTCTGCCACCGCAACAAATATGGTAGCAACGGTTGGACTCGAACCAACGATAAACTCCGTATGAAGGAGGTGCATTAGCCACTATGCTACGTTGCCATTGGCGGAAGGTGTAGGATTCGAACCTACGTGACTATTACATCCATCTCTTTAGCAAAGAGCGCTAATAGGCCTCTCTAGCAACCTTCCAGTAAAAGAAGGACTCATGTTGGCCAAGGCCTTTTTCGTGCTTGGCGCCGCGAGTCCACCGGCCTTTGCCCCACTTGCCTGAACAGTACGAGGCTATTAATTGGTACCCGGTGACGGGATCGAACCGCCGACAATCGCCGTGTAAAGGCGGCGCTCTACCAGCTGAGCTAACCGGGCATTGAATTGGTGAACCCAAGGGAATTCGAATCCCTATTCTTACCGTGAAAGGGTAATGTCCTAACCGTTAGACGATGGGTCCTTCTTAATGTAATTGTAGTATATCATCATACAATACCACGTGATGGAAAGACAAGTGTACCACACTCCTGCCATCGCCGAATAGTATTGACCTAATGAATATAAAAGATATGTTCCTGATATCTGACCAGTATAGTTGATCAGAGGACTAGCCCAATGTATACCTTTGACTACTTTGTCTTTGTATACTCTATAGATGTTCAGCATAACAGCCGAACTAGCTATAACAGGGAACATACTATTGAATTGGTCTAGTGTCATAATAATTTGGTAGCGGGGGATGGATTTGCACCACCGGTCTTCAGCTTATGAGGCTGACGAGTTTCTGCTTCTCTACCCCGCAACAATAAAGTATCGGTTTATCTATCGCCACACATTGCGCACTGTGCCCTAGATTCCTTATTTACGAAAAACAGCCATCGCTATGCGACAAACCTTACACCGAAAGGTAGGGCGGCTGGTTGCTTATTTATAATACTTTACCTTCAGCTCTCATCTCTGCTAGCCACTCTTCTTCACCATGGAAGGTAGAGCATGATTCAAGAGCCTTTTGGATTTCCTTCTGGGCAAGATAGAGTTGTTGTTTGTTTGGCCAGTTGACAAACCCAGTTAGGTTTGGATCTCTAGCATTCTCTCCAACTCGCCACACTTCTCTTAGTAGACTGCTACTCATAACAACCTCATTAAAATGGTGCTCCCTATCTGACTTGAACAGATGACCTGCCGCTTACAAGGCGGCTGCTCTACCAACTGAGCTAAAGGAGCAATGTAATATGTATATCAAAATGGCGACCCCGGCAGGACTCGAACCTGCGACCCACAGCTTAGAAGGCTGTTGCTCTAATCCACTGAGCTACGAGGCCAATGAATGGTGCGACTGGTCGGACTTGAACCGACATGGCTAAAGCCGACAGATTTTAAGTCTGTTGTGTATACCGATTCCACCACAGTCGCGAAAATTGGTCGGACATGCAAGACTCGAACTTGCGACCCCCTGCTCCCAAAGCAGGTGCTCTACCAGACTGAGCTAATATCCGAAATTAAATCTTACCCCACTTAACTCTATTCCAAACTCTTTCGTTTGTATAATGAGTAAGTAGGTACATTATATTCAAAACGACTGTCAAAGACAACGCTTCACCACCACCTAGACCAAATGCCAGGCCTATGACAAAGACAATAAACAGTGACCACAATCTATAGGTAATTGTTTTCACAGCTGATCTTACTTTACGGTCGAAGCCACCAAGATTGCCCCACTTGACTCTTGTCCATAATCTCTCATGGATAATGAATGTCAAGGCACCAAGTGTCAATGACATCACAGCAAGACCAGCTGACATCTGTTGCTGACCTGTAAGTAAAAATGTAATAACAAATGTTAAAACAAACGTAGTCAACCTATAGGTGATAGTTTTAGCTAATGTTCTTGTGTTAGTATCCATAGCAACCTCGTAAATGGTAGGACCTAGGAGATTTGAACTCCTGACCAATAGATTAAAAGTCTACTGCTCTACCAGCTGAGCTAAGGTCCCAAAAAACAAAATGGCGACCCGTACCGGACTTGAACCGGTGGCCTCATGCGTGACAGGCATGCGTTCTAACCAACTGAACTAACGGGCCTGAATAAATGGTGGGAAAGGAAGGATTCGAACCTACTCAGCTAATAGCGCCAGATTTACAGTCTGGTGTGACTCTCCAACTTCACCGCTTGCCCACATAAACTTGGCTGAGGAGCATGGATTCGAACCACGATAAGCAGGATCAAAACCTGCTGTCCTGCCGTTAGACGACTCCTCAGAAGATTAGACAGCCGACACGTACATTGCTGCAGAGGTGTCGGGCAAATAAGATTGTTATTCGCACTATTTGCTGCGTCTCACCTTCAGGTTTCTAGAACTGAAGTTTTCTTTTGGCGCAGTTACTCAGGCATGATCGTGCCCATGGCTTACGAATAACAAATTTGGTGGAGGATGAGAGAATCGAACTCTCAACTCTGCGATGCAAACGCAGCGTGTTCCCATTAGCACTAATCCCCCAAATAAGGCGTGGGCTACCATTGAAGGTTTGTGCTTATGCCTTATCCCCACGCAACAAGGCTGCAATCCGTTCTGCCTCATAATTCGATCAGTGCTACCGAAACGGATAAGCCCTTACACTGATAGGATGAACCCGACAGAGCGCTCCTGTGGGTCACCAAGTTGGCTGGCGTGGTAGGGATCGAACCTACGACAGAGTGATTAACAGTCACTTGATCTACCGCTGATCTACACGCCAAAAACTAACTGGCTTCCCGATACGGACTCGAACCGCAACCAAGAGTTTTGGAGACTCGTATGCTACCATTACACTATCGGGAAACAAAATGGTGGACCGTGTAGGGTTCGAACCTACGACCTGTTGATTAAGAGTCAAATGCTCTACCAGCTGAGCTAACGGTCCATAATAAGTGCCGGTTACTAATCCGGCGTCACACTATGCTCCGTGGTGACAGTCCACGCTGCTACGATGATCAGGTAGCAGTCTGCAATAAGGTCCACTCTTTTCACCGTTACAACAACAAAACGGTTCGGGCCGGTACAATATGGCCTACCTACAACGAGGGGGTGGCGGGACACCCAACTAATAAGGTCGCTGTTAAGCCTGCCTGAACGGAAGCCGAGCGTCGAAACACTCCAGTCGGTCTGAAGAATGAACTAATGCCGACAGGTCGCGAAGCACCTAATTGGAATTCGTATTTTTAAAGAACTGAACAAGAGCGCAATGTCTTATTCAGGGCCTAGTATTATCTACTAGAGTAGTATATATGTCAACAGTTACGAAAACAAGTCTGTTTTGCTAACTTTTGCCAGTTACTACTATTCATCTTCATCAACGTGGCCAACTTAATGACCATTCGAAGAGAGAGTTCACGGAGATTATCCATGTTCTTCTCAACAAAGTCCACAATCGTAGACTCATCAGTAACGCTCAAGCCCTTATCACGGAGCATACCGAGCGCAACAACCTGCTTGATACGAACGACATAATCCATCTTCGTCTTCATCGCAAGGTCAAGGTAGTGTGATCTAGAAACAAGCGCCTCAAAGTGAGGAGCAAGTCGCGAGCCACGAGCGATGAGGTCATCAAAGTCGTAGTTCGTGATAAAGATCACAGAACCTTCGAACTCGAAACTGTTAGGAATTGGTTCACCATCCTCATCTTCAACCTTATCGATAGATTTCGACAACCAGTGAAGCTTACGCGTATCAGTAGAGTCGCAAGCACTCTTCAACAAGTTCATCGAAATGTCATCGGCGAAGATCGAATCAGAGTCGTCAAACACGAGCACACAGTTCGGGAACCGCGATTCGTAGAGCAGTCTATAGAGTGAGAGCGGACGGACATAGCCCTTGATTGTGGTCACGTTGTGACCCTGCTTCTCAAGCTCAGCCATCTTCTGCTCAACCGTATACGACTTACCAAGACCAGCAGGTCCAGATACAATCAGAGCACGGTTGATGCCCTTACCAGTTGCCTCAGTTAGAACCTCAAGAGCGTTAAAACGATCATTGAGCTTCTCGGCAATCTGCTCAACCGACTCAGTACTCTTAGTAAGAGTAAGAGCAGGCTGATGTACTACATTCTGCTTCCGACGATTCTTAGTCATTCGAAAGCCCTTCTTCGGGACGCCTCTAGGCATCAGGAAACCTCATTCATCTCAAACATGCGGGCACTATACGCACATTGGCCAAACATAGCAACACGCAAAATCAAGGAGTTACAAAATTGACGATAACCTCTTGATTTTTAACGAGTTATAACTTGTTGATTTTACTGGGGAATTTGAGAGCGCGTTTTGACGCGTATATACGAAAATTGAGTTAGCAGCACGCCAATCATACACAACTACACCTTCTAGACGACCTCGAAACGTGTAACCTATTGATTCTAAAGGAAAACGTGTTTTCTTCATCCGAAAACGCGGTGGTGTAACCTATTGATTCTAGTAGGGCTTTTTGGGGTGTAGGAATTGCTCGATCAACTTCTCGGCTTGGTGGACGGTCATACAGATGATTGTCTTAGCCGTCTTAGCTGTCTTATCGGTTAGGACGCAAACGATTGTATTGCTGTTGACAACTAGCTCAGCAACCTTAGTACCAATTGCAGACGATCTATAGAGTAGACCCATTATTGTATTGCTCCACTAGTTGGATAAGTCTTTGCTTAACTGTTGAAAGTTCGTAATCAGGTCCAAAGTATACATTGTGTACTTTCTTGAACTTAGTATCAGGAAATTCCAACTTGTAATGATATAACGCAGCACCAATTGATTGAGCAGCATCAGCTGCAATTGGTTCAGGATACACATTGATGTTTGGAAAGTGCTTCTTGACTTCAGAGTTACCTAAGATGTTAAGAGCACAACCACCACCAAGTATTACATTATTACTATACTTAATTTTCAATGCAGATGCAACTCTTTCTACAAATATTTTTTCAAGAGCCTTCTGAACATTGTAGGCCATGTTCTTCTTGGTCTGGTCATCTGGATTATCTAGTTCAGGATATAACTGAACATCTATATGGCTATCATATCTAAACAAATTGCTATTGGATATAATTGTACCATCCACGAGCATGGATGGCAAGTTGTTTGGTTTTCCATAAGCCGACAAGCCCATCGTCTTACCAGCATCGACAGTATAGAATCCAATATGTCTGGTTACTGTGCCATACATCTTGCCAATGTCAAAATGTGTAGTAATTGTAACAGGAAACCTAAAAGACTTCTTCTTATCGGATAGTTTTTGATTGTCCCATCCTGTCTTTTTTGGTGATTCAAATTTATATAAGATTTGCTTATGGAGGGTCTCGAAAGTATCTTTGGCATAGAAGATGGAAGTTGTTTCTGCAAATGAAACATCCTCATGCTGCTCTGTTGAACCAAAGCCATCAATAATAATACAGATTGCATCATCGAGGCCAGAAGTATAATAACCAGCGGCAGCATGGTAGAGGTGATGTTGGGCGTTATCAACAACTGTCCTTTTGCATTGTATTCCAGCGTTCCTTACTTTCCTTAGTAAGCCCTCCACTGTCTCTGATACATCAAAGGCATTGAACATTGGATACTTTTCATACTTTGCATGGACATTGATAAGAACCAACTTATCAACATTCCTAGTGTATTTTGCAATTACATCAATATCAGATTGCTCCACTCTTTGAGTGTGCTTCATTCTATTAGTTCTTTCACAAGAAAAAGCAACAACTATCTCACTGTCTTTAAGTAGACAGATAGATGAATCGTGATTAGATGAAGATATTGCTAGTGTGTAGTAGCTCATTTGGAAACAAGCAACTGCAACTCGGGTAAGTAGAGATAGTCAATCTTAGACTTAGCAAATGTATTGAATGTGTCGTCGATAGTTTCTACTAGTGGCTCGCCTGCAAGGTTCAATGAAGTATTGAGAACCATTGGGACACCAGTTAGCTCATAGAATGCTTTGATTAAGTTATAGTAGTGAAAGTTCTGCTGCTCAGTTACAGTCTGAATTCTACAAGAACCATCTACATGGATTACAGATGGAATGACATGCTTCTTATCTTCTTTACATGTGAAAGAGAAAGTCATATAAGGCGATTCTGGAATGCCAAGCATATCAAACCAATCATTTGCATGCTCTAGCATCATTGATGCAGCTAGTGGTCTAAAGTACTCTCTACCTTTAATTTTATTAACATGGTCCCTGCCATTAGGGTCGGTAGGAGTATAGAGCATAGATCTATTGCCAAGTGCTCTTGGGCCACTCTCTGATCGGCCCTGGAAGATGGCTACGATATTTTCATCAGCCAGTAGTTTAGCTACATCACTATAGAGAATATTTTCTTGCACATTCATAAATGTAATTTTTCTCAAGCTGGTAGACTGGACCTTGGTATGAACCAAATACCAATTTATTTATATCCTTTGTCACACTATAGTAATGGTATGCAGCTGCTCCTAGAGCAACTGTACCATCTGCTGCTATGGGGTCAACAAATACATTGAGATTTGGATATGTCTTCTTGATTATCGAATTGCCAAGAATGTTTAGAGCACATCCACCACTCAACACAAGATTGCTAGTGTCTAATTTCTCAACTATCTTAACGAATGTGGCTTCTAATTCTTTTTGAATTTTGTGGGCTTTGACACTTGCTGTAGATGTAGAACCATATGCCGAGAGCCCCATTGTCTTACCTTCGCCAAATGTACCAAATCCAATCCGGGACGTGACATCAGCATACTTCCAACCTATATCCAGACCTTCTGAGATACTCAATCTTATGTCATTGAATTTATCTCTAAATTTTTGTTTATCGCTTTGATTGTAGACAAAAGGTTTTCTGTCATATAGGCCGATGACGAAATGTTTATCAGTACAAACAATTTTAGGGAATGTTGCTCTATATAGAGATGTTGTCTCAGAAGCTCTTACATTGGATTCACCAAGTCTATATAGTGCTCCTGCTCCATCGATAACGACGACAGTAGCAGTGTCAAAATGCGACATGAAGAAACCAGCGGCTGCATGTGACATATGGTGAAGACTACTATCATTTCTGAAAGTAGTTATGCCAACACCTTGATTAGCCAGATGTTTAATTATTGCTTTGGGGTTCTCAGAGGAACCACTAACTTGAACTACACAATCAATATTATTTGTGTAGTTTTTAATTAGGTCGAGAGACTTGTATGGTATACCTCTGTGGTACTTGTCCCTATTCAATCTTTCTTCGTGTATAAACAAAAGGACTTCATTATTTCTAAGAAGCGCTATCGATGAATGATGTGATAGGTTAATACCAAGAGTGTACATTACTTCAGGGGATGATCAGGAAACTCATTGTAACATTGATTCTTAATGCAGTAGAGGTTAAGAACGCCTTTTTCATAACCACGGGCCTCGACTTCCCATGGAAACAACCAATACTTTTCAACTGAATCAATCTTGTAGTACTTCTTATGGAACTTAATCATTATATCGCCGTTTCGAAACACTTGCTTCATCTGGCCAGTGAGAGCCTGTCTAATATGTACAGTTTCATGTACAATTGTTTCTAAGAATGTGGCTCTTGTAAATCTAGTAATATTCTTCTTGGCAAAGAATGGATTAATCCAAATAATAAAGTTTCTTGGACCTTGCCTTTCGTTATAGTCCTCAACGTGGGCATCCATATAGGCTAATGGAACAGCATCGACATCGTGGACGGTGCCATTGCTTAGTGACTTATCAATTCTAATACTAATTGACTCAAGTTTATCTCTTTGTCTTTTAGTGAAGATCTGGTCAACAGTAAAACGCGTTAAAGCAACAACATGCTTACGCAACTTAGGGTTCAATTTATTTGTGCAGGTAATTTTCATAGGGGTAGCTTTGGTTGCCTCTGGATCATGTTTTGGTCTTCGCACTCAGCTTCAAGCTTTGTTCGGATAGCTTCCGACTTTTTGATTAGAGAGGCAACAGCTTCAATCTCAACATTGTGTTGTTCACAATACCACATGATTGCCTCTAGGTAGCCCATACCTTTCTTATGAACACAACTTTCAATTGCTGTCTGAAAGTTATTAACGGTGACTCTTTGATCCAGATCAATCATGCTTCTAACACCTCTACGCCGGCTTCTTTGAACATTGTTTGTGCAAGTCTAATCGACTCTTCCCATCTCTTAGAGAATGTATTATCCAGAGGAACAGAAGGAAACACAACGCGAACAATGCCAGACTGAATGATACTACCAGCGCAAGAAGCGCAAGGGTGGTGAGTAACATAGATTGTACAGCCAGATGGCCGTAAAAGAGAATTGAGGATAGCATTTTCTTCGGCATGCTTAACGACCTGAAGTTTGAGTTCTTTATTATTTAGTATGTGGTCGTGGTCACATACACCTCTTGGTAAACCATTATAACCAAGAGAGACAACTCTTCGCTCACTGTCGACAATGACAGCACCAACCTTAGTTGATGGGTCTTTTGACCACTGAGCAACATGAACAGCTAAACCGATGAACCTTGTATGCCACTTAATTTGTGGATCAGGTTCACCATAAGGATAATTGAATGGTAGATCGATTGTTGTCATAAAAAGAAAGGGGGCCAGAGAACCCAGCCCCCTTCCATACTCTAGTGCCTAAGGGGAATTAGGCAGCGCGGGTGTAGAGCGAGCGAACGGCGATCTGAGTGCGACCGGCCTTCATGTTACGCGTGAAGCGCTTAGAAGGCTTACCGAGACGGTAAACGGTCGACGTACGGCCATTGGCAAACGTCTTACGGTTTGAGTAGATTGGGAAACCAGCAAAGCGAGCTTCGCTAACGCGAGCAGCAGCACCGGAACCAACCTTCTTCTGAAGCTGAGCGAGGGTCAAACCATTACGGTTCTTCTCGAGAACTTCAACAACGCGTGTCTTAGTAGTATTCATTTCAATAACTCCATATTTAACTAACTTAACAAATACTTGACATCACACTTATCAAGTAGGGCATATTGTAGGCTACTTCAGACTAGAAGTCAACAGGGCGCTTTAATAATTTTTTAGCTAACTTGACCTTCTCGAGGTATTCTCTTGTTAAACCACGCTCACGACCGAAAGCCTCAATTTCCCAAGGTTGGTCAAAGTAGGCTACACGGTTAAGATTATACTTCTTATTCTTAAATACAGATACATTGAAGTCTGTTGACGGAAGGTCAATTAGTTCATTCTTAACAAACTGTTTAACGTGAACCATTTCATGGGCAAGGGTACTAATAATATACTTTAGGGATACCCTTGGTGGTGTATTGATACAGATGGTGAATCGTCTTGGTTGTCTATTGTTATCCATCCATTCAACATGGCCGCACTCATCGCCATATTTAATTTCTGGCTTTCTAACGATCTTTAGTCTAATGGTAATTTGTTTATTGAGGGCTTTAGAAAAGAATCTATTAGAAAAGAATCTAGCAAATTGTCTACAATGCCTCTGGTGTATTTCTGTTCCACCTTCGATTTGTAGCCTCATTTGATTGCTCCGCTATTTGGATATTAACAACAGTTCCACTTGCCCACTTAAACTAAGTTCATAAGGTCGGTCAACTATCAAATCATATCTATTTGCGTGTTTGGTTTGGCCTCGGTCATTAAACTCAACATTACCATTTACAACAAGACCCATAATATTTGATGGTAAAACAACATTGTTCCCAGATATGTATGTTACATTGCGATCTTTGTTAATAGATAAACAATGTGAAAAACCATCTTTAATTATCAAAACATCTCTTTTATTGTACATGATGCTTCTGAAATCTATAAAGGTTCCAGGACCATGAATTTGCCCGAACATACTATCTGTACCATTCCACATTTGTATTGTTGGTCCACAATCAGTTGGAAAAATTGTATAGCAGACCTCATCCTCAAATGTTGTCCAGGTACCACCAAATAACTGATGTATTATTAAACCGAACCCATCATACTTTATTATGCAATTACTTGGCTTCATATCTTGTTGGTATCAGTAATATATTCAACTGCCCAGATAAATTCATTTCATACGGGCGTCTATCTATAACATGAAGAGGGGGTGCTTTCCTAGGTATGCCTTTATCTACAAAATTAACATTTCCATTAATTACAAAAGCCATGGTGTGGGGTGGTAAAATGGTCTCGTTACCCTTAATGTGAGTCCATGTTAGGTCAATATCTTTTTTGTTATTGAAGCATAGGGTGAATCCAGTTTGTAAAACTAGCAACTCCCTATTTCGCACTGTTGTAACATCTCTTATATCAAGAAAGGAATCGAATTCAGTTACCATTCCCTCTATGCGACCCATATTAGTCCAACATTTTAAACTAGCCCCTCCATCTGCCTTAGGAGGAATGTAGCAGTATGATGTGGCTAAATTTAATTTAATGCATGTGTTTTCAAATACCTTCTCACAAACAACATTAAATGTATTAAAATTAATTATAAAGTTGTGGATCATTTATACACGTTTACCCCAATGATAGATCCTAAGAGTTATTTCGTGTAATTTTTTATCGCCTGCAAACACACCCATCTTTGTTTCTGTAATTGGTTTTTCTTTTGCAACACCATTTATTACTACAGTCACTGAACCAACCTTCTTCATTTTACTAATTGGCTTGTAATCTACTCTAACAAATCCTTCTGGAATATCCATATCA
>Ga0222713_10000181_pt1 | contig 68073 bp, 117 predicted proteins | sample C33_649DmetaG_FD_165061 | JGI IMG/M metagenome (GOLD analysis project Ga0222713, IMG submission 165061) | Estuarine water microbial communities from San Francisco Bay, California, United States - C33_649D | ecosystem: Environmental > Aquatic > Marine > Unclassified | place: USA: California...
ACAGTCAGCGACACGCTAACATTGGCCATAGCCAGCCCCAACACTGGCAAAGACGCACTGGCCGCAATGACTTGGATTGAACAGAGATAAACATGTATAGAAAATATATCAACATCGTAGAAGCAGCCAACAAAGGTTGTCCCATCGCTACACACGATATTGACGTTAACCTAAAGAATCGTCAACGAGCCATAGACGAATATCACTATGGACCAGCCAACCCAGACGAGCCAGAGTCATATTGGAAAGACGCTGCCAAGACTTGGGGCATCACTGAAAAGACTGCTAAGACAATGAAGTGCGGCAACTGTGCGGCTTTTGATGTGTCAGATAAAATGTGGCAATGTATTGAAGATGGTATCAAAGGTGACGAGAATACTGTTGATGCTATGGCTACAATACACAAGGCAGACTTAGGCTACTGTAACTTTTTACATTTTAAATGTGCTGGTACACGTAGTTGTACTGCATGGGTCACTGGAGGAGCGATAGATGACAAAGACAGAACAAAATGAATTTAAATGTAACCACTGCGGACATTCCGCACATTGTGGACACGGTTGCGTAGACGAAACCTGCGATCACTGCTCAGAGTGTGCTTGTGTACACTGTCAAGCAGAGCCTAGAGACGAGTAATGTTTCACAGGCATCAAGTAACCTTGATGTCAAATCCCACTTGCTATAACAGTATCACTGATCTAGAACAACAAGACTTTCGTTATTATGACAAGGACGGATTTGAATTAAATCGAGCAGAGCAGAAGTTCTACGCTGCTATGAATTTTCCCATCAACCATCCTGTGCTCAATCATACCTGTTGGCAGGAGCCTTGGTTTACTCTAGAAGACTCGGTAAAAGGTCTAATACTTGATCACAGTCTATTCCTGTGTCGATGTAGCTACGACAAAGAAGCAGAGCAACAACTACAACAACTTAAACCCCTAATACCCACAGCGGATCTATTGTTAAGAACTCGCAGAAAATGGGGATTTGATTTTGCCTTAGATGCTGTAGCAAATGATGGCACTGTTTACGAAGTGCTACACGTTGAATATGATAACTACGACTACGAGCATTTTAAAAATAGATTCTTAAATTTTGAATGGATTGTGCGACATACTGATTGGCAGGATGCTGCCTGTAGGATATGGGACCAGCGAGATCAATGGCAACATTACGCAGGCTTTGATCAAAACAATTGGAAAGCTGAATATCTGTTAGGCTGGACTAAATCTGAGTATACGGAAAAAGCCGTATAAATATACAGAGTTATTTAGGATCCCAAGAATGAAAAAACTGCTACTATTATTACTAGCTGTGCCTGTACTAGCATTCGCACAGAAAGCACCAAAAGGCGTTACCTATGACGCACAAATTTTACGAGTGAGCGACGGCGATACTATTGTTATCGCCGCCCCCTTTTTACCACAGCCGCTTAAACCTGAGCTTGCCGTTAGAATCTACGGTGTCGACACTCCAGAAAAAGGACACAGAGCCCAGTGCCCTTCTGAAGCTCAAAGAGGAGAAGCAGCTTCTGCCTTTACCAAAAATCTCGTGTCAACGGGACAACAATTTCAAGTTGTCCTGTATGGTTGGGATAAGTTTGGGGGTAGAGTTTTAGGCGATATATTTGTTAATGGACAGAGTGTCCGTCAGGGATTAATCGCTAATGGTTTCGCTAGAGAATACTTTGGCGAAGCAAAACAATCATGGTGTAACTAAAATGCGTTTAGAAAGCTGTCAACTATTTGCTCAATTACTAGAAGGCTACGTAGACGAAGCTAGCACTTCAATAAGTCTTATCTCAGGTCAACCCGGCGGTAACGAAGTGATACAAAAACTTCACAAAGATATGAAGTTAGCACACGACCAAGATTATCGAAAAGTAGAAAAAATTTCTTGGAGCGATCTAAAAGACAGCTATCGAGGTGCTTGGGTTATTATCCAAGGAACTACAGGAACTGGTGCTATCAGAGCTTCGGGCGGTAACACAGGATCATACGAAGCAGTAGCAAGTTCCGGCGGCGAAGTAAGAGTTGTTAATGATAGTCGCGGCGGCAACATCATTGATTTCCTCAAAGGTGAAATTGGTAAACTACAGAAATTTTATGTAGGTAAAAATACTACCACAGTTAGTGATAAACAAAAAAAACGTGCAGACAATCAAAAAGGTACCGGTTCCGAAGTCACTGTAGATTCGCTGACTAGGAAGTTTAAGCCTTTATGGGTACGTGCTATCACAGCAGCTATCGCAGATATCAAAGGTCATATTGCTAATCAGATTAAAAATGATGCGTTTGATAAAGCAGAAAAGAAATTAAGCCAAGTTAAAAATCTACAGAATGCTATAGAAAATCTCGAAGGCGGCAGCAACAGTGATGTACCATCAGCAGTATCCACAGCAATTAACACAGCAGTATTGATGGCTGCTAGTCATCACTATCCAGAACAAACAGGCAATATTACAAGAGGATACAATCGTGGATTCCAAGCAGAACGTTCAGAAGGTCCAGCACAATTACTAAAAGATATTGCCGCAGGTGATCAAAAGAAACTAGGCACAGTTCTTGGATTCTTTAAAAGGACATTGATATCAGGATGAAATTAGATCAAATCATAACAGAAGCAAATGTAGCAGCTAAACTTAAAGATCCTAAGATGATAAAGATGCTGGAAATTGCCATGCGGCATGACAGTTCTTTGCCTAAAAACAAAGTAGCTGCTCTAGGTTCCGCTGCGTTCGGCGGCGAAAAAGATCCTGCTAAACAAGCCGACAATACTCAAAAAATTGTTAAGCTATGGAGCGACCTATTAGACGACAGTCTACGATCAACAGACTACGGTGATCTTTCGGCAGACGGCAAGTTTGACGACTGGCTAACTCGATTATATGCCAACGGTGTCGTTGACTACGAGGATATCAATGGCGAAGGTGGCGATGCTCTAGGTGCGTGGAAAGCTCTAAGTATTCGTGGCAAGTTAAAAGAAAAAGATCAAGACTTTAATCGTTTTAAAAATCTACGTCAGATACAACAGATCGTTCAAAGCAGAGATTATCGTGAAGAACTTCGACGTATTAAAGATGCCGAAGTTATCGAAAAACATAAACGTGAGAAGAAAGAAACGACCCTAATCGACGATGATCGTTTTTTAATCACTTTGCCCTACAACTATGGTGCCTGTTATAATTTCAACAATGCTGTAGGATTTAATGCCAGTTTCTGTACAGGCTCTAGTTCCGGGCAGCGTTGGTTTGAACGGTATGCCCCAGAAGGCCCAATTATCTCAATTTTTGATAAACAAAATCAAGAAGACGAAAACGGCAAGTGGCAGATGCATGCTCCAACCGGTCAGATGAATAATGGTAATCAAAGTATGTCGTACAGCAGAGGCGATCAAAAGTTTGCCGAATTATATCCCGGTCTAATGAAAAAAATTATCAAAGCTATGCAAAGCAAGGCTGATGAAATTAAAAAGAATTCAACAGACATTGTTCGCGATGGATATGATGTCACAAAAGCCATCGCTGACATCAAAGATAGACTGCCGTACTCCTATGCGTCTGAAGCTAAAGAAGAGGAACCCGAAGCAGGTAATGACAACGGCCCGGGTACATACTTGGTAACACATAACCCATCGGGAAGATCTGCTCGCATTCCAGCCGAAAGTAGAGAAGATGCTATTGCCCAATTACAGGCAAGACATGCTAATATCAACCTCGATGATTTCACAATCGAAAAAGAAGCCGAACCGCAGGCATAATTTATGACTCCTGTTAACATCAAGGAGTTGGAATTATCTCAGACCTACGTTTGGTCTAGTATTGATAAAGAACAAGATTATACAGAACGCATGGATCCTATCTATGCTAAACTTCTATGTGCTTATGAAAATTGTGGCGATGTTACTGTATTTGATCAAAACAAAATCCTAATAGCTGATCTATGGAATAAAGAAAAATCCATAGTTCCTAAAAATGAATTCCTATATAGAATAGAAAAAATACTAATGCTCTACGAACATTGGTCTAAGACTAATAAATGGCTGACACCATTAGTAGCTGTAGATGAAGGCGAAAGATATAGAATACACCCGGGAAGAGATAGATGGTATGTTATGAATCATTTAAAGGTTCCTAGGTATCAATTCTTAGTTGTTTCTCAAGTCAACTATCAAACACTGAATCAAATATCAGGACTATGGCCCGACAAGCGTCAGTTAACAATTAAAGGCAAAGAAGTAGCCAACATCTTCCATAACTATGATAAATCGGATGTGTACCAATATCAGCGTATATCTTCTTGGTTGAACTCCGGAATGGTCTTTAAAGACTTTGCTAGATCTACACCCAGACAACGATCTATAGCAGCCATGGTCAATAAGAAAGGACCCTAAGGTCCTTTCTATTCTACTAATATAATTTAATAGGCCGCTACGCGGCACATAATATTACTTCTTTGTACCGCTGTTAACAAAACCGTACATTTTTTCGGCGGTTTCTAATACTTTATCTAACCCTGGGAATTCAGGCATGTTGACCTTGCTAACGATTTGATTAGTCTTTTGATCGCGTTCAGCTGTCATTTCCCAACCTTGGAACTTAACGCTGTACTCGGTTTGTACTAGATCCTTAGCCATGCCAAGAATGTCTGTGCGGATTTCATATCCGTTCTTGTTGAATTTAACTTCTGGTAATTTTGGTGTTTCGAATGACATAATAATCTCCTTTGTGTGTGTATGTCTTACTTGGCTTCTTTTTCTACTTTGTAGGGAGCCTGTGAAGCCTGCTCCGTCTTTGGAAACAGATATTTACTAACTGATTCCACAGAATACTTAGCCATGTCAATGGTGTTGTTTACAGCCATCTTGGCAAATTGTGTTTGTGAATCGATGTATGCGTGTGCTGCCTTGTTTAAAGCAGGATCTTTGAAAACCTGATCAGTTATGATCTTTTTTGTATTTTGAAAAGATTCGATATAAAAAACTGGTGAAAACATAACTCCTCCTTGTGTGTTTGTGTATGTATTATTATATATGCCTAAGGGATATAAATCAAGAGTAAACACGATTTATTCCGCCATTATACGTCTAGCTGCTTCATGATTGCCCATGCGAGCAAAGTGACTTGCGGCACGAGCTCTGCCAAATGAGTCCATCACGGACCAGATATAATTGATAAACGATTTCATAGTATTTTTCCTTGTGTGGTTTTTTGTTCGAACTCTTTGGTAAAGTGTTCTACATCTACGGCGTTTTGTGGGTGTCGGGATGATATGTAGCGGTCTAAATCGCTTTGATAGCTCTGTTTAGGGAACATTTCAGCAAGGCGTTCTAATATTCCTAACATCTTAATGCTTGGTAATTTCATTTTTCTGTCCTCTGTAAGTGTGTATAGAATCAGTGTTTCTACTGAGATATTTATACTAATCGTTGTGCGATCGCACATTTACGAAATTACAAATAGATTATATAATAGGTTAAATATACGATAGGATAATTAATATTATGAAATTAAGCACACGGTCAATCCTCCAAGAACTCAATCAAGTTGCTTCTGTTAGGAATGCTGACGCTGTTATTGAAAGCAGAGCTACAAATATCATAAATTCTGCTATCAATCTAATAGAGTCTATGAAAAAGCAGTATAATCCTGAAGTAGCAGACGAGCTAGAGCGTAGATTACTTAACGCTATCCGCGGACAGGACCCTGCTAAATTTACCAGAGGCATACGTAAAATTGCCGAATCACGAAAATCTAAAAGAAAATTGGATGAAAGCACAGATGATTAATTTGTTCGAAGGCGGCAACGTATTTAAAACAGCCGACAAAACACCCATAACTCAACGAATAGCTACCAAGGATGTAGCAGGAACCGTCGACTTTCTAGAAAAAATCACAGGACTAGATTTTACCAAAGAAATAGACCCAGACGATAAAAAGCCTGTGAAATGGCTAGGAACGACTGGTCGTAAAGAAGATCCCGACGGCACCTTTGAACTTAATAGTTCGGGAGATCTAGACCTTTCAGTTGATGCTAGGGAAATTACTAAAGAAGAACTAATAGCAAAATTAGTAGATTGGTGTAGAGCGAATGGTATAGACGAAAAGGATATTTTTAATCAAGGCACAAAGAAAAACGATGGTTGGATTAAAGATGCTGGCGACAATGTTCATTTTAGAACACCTATACTAGGTGACCAAACTAACGGTTTCGGTCAAACAGATTTCATGCTCACCGTCAATCCTAAGTTCCAACAGGGTTCTATGCGTGGAGGTAGTGGAATTTATCGCGGCGAACACAGAGCTATTGTGTTAAGTAGTATTGCTCGTGCTAGAGGATTTAAGTATAGTCCTAAATTTGGACTTCTCCATGGTGATACCAATGAACCTGTAGAGAACGGCGATGATTGGAATGTAATTGCTAAACAATTATTAGGTCAAACAGCCACTACTAAAGACATCGGTTCGGTTGATTCTATTATCAACTATATTAAAAAATTGCCTAACTATGAAGAACTTGTTTCGGCAGCAAGGGAAACATTAGGAAAACAAAACATAACATTACCTAAACAAGAAGCTCTTGAAAATTATCAACCAGGAAGTATAGGTTGGATGCGTAAAATGATTGAGATCGTTAAATGAGAGCATTTGAATTTTTAATCGAAAGCGACAACAAACCTAAAGTAGGGCGTGAGATGCCACACCCCGAAGATCGCATCGTGATCGACGGATCCAAAGGTGCTTTTGAATCCTTGGACGAACTTGAATCGATGGCTAATAGTGTCGATGATGTTACTGTTAAATGGGACGGATCGCCTGCTATTTTCTTTGGACGTAACGAAGCCGGTGACTTTGTGTTAACAGACATAGCTGGATTTGGTGCTAAAGGCTATCAAGGAAAAGTTACCAGTGCTGATGATCTAGAAAGCATGGTGTTGAACAGAGGCAAAGAAGTTAACGATCAACGTATACAGTTCGCTAGTTCAATGAAAGGCATATGGGATAAATTTGCTCAAATGGTTGAACCTAATTTTCGAGGATATCTAAAAGGAGACCTGTTATATTATACAACGCCTCCGAAAGATAAAAACAATGATTATGTCTTTACCCCAAATACAGTGACTTATAATATTCCATCAGAATCATCAGTAGGTGGACAAATAGCCCGTAGCCAGAGTGGTGTAGTAGTGCACAAATATGTAGATTTTAATGGTAATTCTACTAACATAAGTTTTCCTATAAAAGGTATAAAACAACAGGGTCCTGTATTGATATTACCCCCTGTTGTATCTAATCAATTACCTAACATTGATACGGCTAAATTTAAATCACTAAGACAATATGTCACTGGCCGTGCTAGAGAAATTGATACCCTACTAAATGATGATCAGCTAGCCGCTGATAAAATGGGAGATTTTAAAAATCTTCTCTATCGCTTTGTTAACGAACAAACAGAAACTGGTAGTTTTTCCCAGTTGAATAAACGTTTCCTAAACTGGGTTAACAGCGATCCCAAAGTCAGTGCTCCGAAGAAGGCCAAAATACAAGGATATGTTAAATCTCATTCCGGTGCGTTTGAAGCAGTGTTCACAGTTATCGAACAGATGATGGCTCTCAAAGACGATATCGTTTCTCAGCTCGATCAACAGCAATCCGAAGTTAAAGCCAGCATCGATGGACGTCCAGGTGGCGAAGGTTATGTCAAGGGTGGCAAAACAAAATTAGTGCGTAGGCTACACTTTACCGCAGCAAATCGTGCCAAAACACGCTGATATCTGACGTTTTCTCCAAACCCTTATAAATAATATGCCGGTCCCGGAGCGGGATCATTGATTAAGGAGAAAATATCATGGCAGATCTATCAAGCACATACGTAGCGAATAATTTTAATAAATTCGCAATCAACACATCAGACGCAGGCCACGAGCTTGTAGTTCAAGTTACTAAGAGCGGTTCTGGTAACTTAACAAACGCTGTTCTATTGGCAGTATATCGTCAACTAACAGCAGCAGGCGGTTCAGGCAATGGTTCCGATACTAACGGTCCAGACGCTTTCACATTCGCAGCTTTTGGTACAGCTGACGGTTCAGCATTTGTAAGCGGAACAACTACAGATGTATTTTTCCGTCTACAAGGCTCAGGTGGTACTCCAAATACAACTACTGTATCTGGTGCTTCAATCACTGTTATTGCTAACTTCAAACCAGCACTATAATTGAGTAATTCCTAGGGATGGGAAGGAAGGGCCGGATTAATTTCCGGCCTTTTTTTATCTGCGTAAATAATAGCAGATTATGAACCGTTACCGAATCACAACACTAGTAGACATAACTCGCAGTAAGGCTACCAGATCCGAAACCAGCGAGTTAAAGCAAGGACAACAGAGTAACTTTAATACTCTGATACAGGTCATAGGCCTCCGAGCCAATATAGCCACAGACTACGATCCGAAACAAGACGAAGGTAGATTACCTGATCCTTGGAAAGGTAGGGGTACATATTGGATCTATGAATTTGAACCAGAACGTGCTGACGGATTTCTCGACGGCGACAATCCTGTAGGGCACTTAATAAATGACCTTAACGGTGTACCCATAGTCGACGGACTAAATAACAGTATAAATTTTGATCTTCCTGCTTTTATCACAAAAGGCAAAGATTTCAATACGACGATTCAGATTTTGGATTGATCGGATAAATAATATTATCAAAGGCAAAACCATTAGGCATTTCTAACTTAGGCACATGGCTCGGAGCGAGCACTTGACTTAACATACAAGGAAACAGCCATAATGGCCACAGTAGCGGAACGTGTTAGCATTGTAGAAGTACAGGTAGCTAACTTAGATGAAAAACTAGATGACATTAAAGTAGACGTGAAAGAAATGCACGACTGCTTGGATCGCACAGGCGAATCACTGTCTAGAACACTCGCAGATATGAGAACAGAATCTACAGCACAGCACAATGAACTAGCTGGTAAGATCAAAGACTTAGAAAAACATAAACAAAAGCTAATGACCTATGGAATGATAGGTCTAGCATTTATAGCTGGTTTAGGTTGGACTGGACAACTAAGTATTCAAACTATCTTCAAGTTCTTCGGCGTATAAAATATACGCACTTAAATAAAGGACCATAGGTCCTTTTTTTATGACTAAAAATATTCAGCAGCGACTAGACACAGTCATTGCTAGAGTTAACAAAAAGCTAGTACAACAAGAACAATTAATCCCTAAAAAAACGGATAAGGGTATCCTTGTTGGAGATGTGTTGATAGAAAGTTTAGGATCAATAAAGAATATATATCAAAGAGATCGCTTGATTTTTGCCGACGTATCCTTAAACAAAGTAGCGGTCAAGGTGGCTAATCTTATGGCCATTGACCATATAAGATATCAGCAAAAAATAGATCAATTGATCATGATGGATTCTAAATTTGGATCTGCCCTAGCAGAATATCAGATGTTTAAAGGAAGATTAGCAAAAGCACACGCAGAACAAGACCAGTTCCGCATAGACATGTACCTAGCCCGCTTGGGTTATGTTAAATCCTCGGCTGAATATTGGAAAAAACAAGCTCTGAGTTTGGCTGGATAAGTAATAAATATATGATAATCCTGGATGGGCAAACATGAAAACAACAGAACTATTTAAAAAAGCTGACGCTAAAACGATCAACGAAACTATTGAAAAAACATTTGGTCAACGCATCAGTTTAGAAAACTATACTCTAGATCAACTAGAAGATTCGCGTAACAGACTTAGAACACAGATTTATCAGTTCAAGCAAAACTCTGGATTTAACGAAACTATTGAAAACGACGATTATTCTCGTGCTCAATGGATGTTAGATGCTATCAACGCAGAGATAGATCAGCGTGGCGAAGTTACTATGGAAAGCCCAGAAGGAAATCCGGAAACCCAAACAGGAGAAGAAATGAACACTCAAGTAAGAGAAAGTGCTACAGACAAGGCCAGTGCTGTGGTTACTGCTAAATCTATGGTAGATAGAGTAGGCCGTTGGATTGAAGACCTAGCACAGATGGAAAATGATCAGTTACTAGAACTAGGCGATGTTATACGTGATGAGATGGGGCAAGAGCAAGCTAAAGCATTTGTTAGCCAAGTTGCTCCAGCAATCCAATCAGCATTAGAAACATTAAAGACAACACGCGAAGCATTGAGCTCAGGAGTTCGTGTACTATCTGGTGACGAGCAACCGACAGACATGTTAGGTGCTGAACCAACCGATGAACTAGGTATGGAACCCGGAGCAGACATGGGTGCTGCTCCAGCTGCTCCAGACGAATTAAATGCCGAAGAGCCAATTCCAGCAGAAGACGATTTCGCAGCCGCAGAACCAGCAGCTGGCGGCCCTGAAGAAGCAGGCCGTGCTAAACGTGAAAGCATTGAAAGACAAAATCGACTATTGAAAGTCCTAGCAGGCTAATGAGACTTACTGAATTCGCATCTAAAGAAGAACAAGAAAAGCTGGATGAAATACTTCCAGCTCTCGCTGCCGGTGCGGGTATACTGGCTCGAGGTGCTGCCGCTGTAGGCAGTACTGCTCTACGTGGTGCCGGTGCTGCTGCTTCTGCTATTGGTAGAGGTGCTGTACAGGCCACAAAGGCTGTGGGACAAGGTGTAGCCAAAGCTGCTCCTGCGATAGGAAGAGGACTAGCCAAAGGTGCTCAAGCCACAGCAAGAGGTGTAGGCAATCTAGCAGGTCAGGCAGTGGGTGGTGCTGTTTCTGGTTTTGGTTCTGCTATGAGCGGTGGCAAATCTACCCAAGACCAAGATCAACAACAGATAACACCACAGCAACAAAAACAGCAACAGCAACAACAACAGCTAGCGATTAAAGGTCAACAAGATCTATCAAAACAGATCAAAGATCTAGAAACTGCCCTTGCTGGTATCAAACAAACAGCAGGTGTATAATGAGAATTTTTGAATTTGATGATTCTGCTGACCCTGGGCGAGAATATGCTATCCGAATAAAGTTAGCATTACAAACACTTATAGGCAGATCTGCCAGCAAAGGCCAAGCAGCCAATTACAACTGGGCATTCTTAAATCAGTTACCGGAGCTGAAGGGTCTTAAACTAGATCAAGCTACGTTTGCTAAAATCTATGACAAGTATCCCATAGTCAGCGGCCTAGTTAAAAACTTTGAACCTAGTGGCATCAGCCTCAAGGTACCCGGCGTAAGCCAGGAAAAGGAAGATCCTGGCTCAGATATTGATAAATCTAAAGAGAAAGTCAATCAAACAGCCGCTTCCGCAGCACCTAAGCAATTGGCAAAAGCGGCTATTTGATTTTTATCAAATATCTGTTATAATTGCTAAATGAATATAATCGAAACAATCAAACCCCCACCTTTTGTAGAAAAGTTCCAGTATAAGAACTGCCAACAAATCAATGATCCAGTAACTCGTAAGCGAGTTTATCTAACCCCCGATGGCGAAAGCCTTCCGTCAGTGACAACTATATTGTCGGCTACCAAAGACATGACAGCACTAAACGAATGGAAGAGGCGTGTAGGCGAACAAAAGGCCAAAGAGATTACCACAGAAGCTGCCGGAGTAGGTACAGCAATGCACAGTAATCTTGAAAGATTTATAGCAGGTCTACAACGCCAACCAGGAAATGCTCCTGTTCATGTACAAGCTAATTCAATGGCAGATCAAATAATTCTTAACGGATTAAAAGATGTTGAAGAAGTATGGGCCATGGAACAGAGTTTATACTTTCCAGGTTTGTATTCTGGAACCACTGACCTAGTAGCAGTTTACAAAGGCAACCCTAGCGTCTGCGACTACAAACAAACCAACAAGCCTAAAAAAGAAGAGTGGGTTGAAGATTATAAAATTCAGCTGGTCGCTTATATATTAGCACATAATGAAGTCTACGGCACTGACATCCGCGAGGGCCATGTGTTTATGTGCTCTAGAGCCTGTGAATATCAGCAGTTTGATCTGTTACCACAAGACTTTAACAAATACCAAGATCTTTGGTTAGAAAAGGTAGAAGAATACTACACAGCTAACAGATAAATATCCTATATAAGGGAAATTCATCTATGGCTGTCGTACAGATATCGAAAATACAGGTCCGCAGGGGACGCAAGAACGGAGAATCAGGAATCCCACAATTATCCAGTGGTGAGATAGCCTGGGCCGTTGACACCCAAGAATTGTTTATAGGTAACGGTTCAGTAGCAGAAGGTGCTCCAGCAGTTGGCAATACCAAGGTCCTTACAGAACAAGACAATCTATTAGATCTTATCGAATCTTATAGATTTGCTCGCAATGAACCTAGCATCACTAAATCAGTTTTTAGAACCTTACAGAATAAATTAGATGATCGCGTAAACGTCAAAGACTTTGGTGCTGTGGGCAACGGCATTGTAGATGACACTGAGGCATTTCAGAATGCCCTGAATGAGTTATTTAGAAACGTAGACGCAGAATACCGTAAAGAATTATTTGTACCTACAGGCCATTATAGAATCGCCAGTCCTTTGTTAATTCCTTCTTATGCTACAGTAATTGGCGAATCACAAGTAGGTGCTGTTATTATCGTAGATGACACATCTATCGCTTTAACTTCTACCGCAGGCACTGCTCCTGTTGCGTTTGAATCTTCAGATAGACCACACGATATTATTTTTAAACAAGTGTCCTTTAGATTTACCACAGGCCATTTTGATCTAACAGGTATGAAAGATGGAATATTTGAACGTTGTACATTCCAAGGAACCTTACAAACGTTAACAGACGCCGCTAATGCTACAGTTACTGATCCTATGATCTATGTTTCCAACACAGAAAAGATAGGAACAATCGTCGAAGGCATTACATTTAAGAATTGTAAATTTGAAAAGAGCTATAGAGCATTACAATTCGATCAAGTTGATCCATTTAGCAGCAATATAAGTTTTATGGGCAGTGAGTTTAGATTGTTAACTGCCGCTATCGAAATAAACGGAGTAGCAGGCCAAATCAACGACTGGTTCATAGACGATTGTTATTTTAACGAAATCGCTAGATACGCATTTAAATCAGATTTTGGAACTAATGTAAAAGTTACTCGAAGTAGATTTAGAAAATGTGGTAATGATGATCTCCTACCTGCTGCCCCTAGCAGCGGTATTGTCATGTTTGGTCAGATAGGTAATAACAATGTAATTGATTGTTCCTTTGATAGACACGCTGCTGCGTATACTACTGTGTTAGTTGATGATGATAGACTGGCATATTCTGAAGTGTTAAATGGCAGCAAGGTTACAATCACAGATGAGATAACACAAAGTTTATACATATCTCTTGGACCTGTGCCATTAACGATGTTTTCGTCGCTGAATTCTCATACAATATTAGATTATACTATTTCATTTACCAACGGTTCTGCTAGATCCGGTACATTAGATATTGTCATCGGCGACAGCTTTGCTGGTCCTATCATTACTGATAGTTATAGTAGTACCTGCGGTGATGCTAGACCAGAGACAGTTGAATTTTCTGTTCGATTAGTTTCAAACAGCGTAGAGATAAACGGGGCTGAAACTATGATTATCGATTATAAGAGCCCATCAGCAGATCTCGTTCCGGACACATTTAGGTATAAAGTAAGTTACAGTGTTTGATCTCGATCAAACTTCTAGACTCAAGGTCTGGAAAGAATTTCGCCAGTCACTTGAGACATCCGAACATCCTTTAGAGGATGTAGCTCTCTTTTGGAGTAGAACTCCATTCGTTCATCGATACTTAGATCCAAACTATACATCCGATTGGCCCGATCCGTGGCATTTAATCATAGATAATAAGTATGACGACCTTGCTATCGCATTGGGTATGTGTTATACTTTGACATTAACAGAACGTTTTAAGAGCCAAAAAGTAGAGATACATACGTCTATGTTTTCCAGAGAAGAAAGATATATCGTAGTAGTTAATGACCGCGATGTATTGAATTTTTTTCATAGGGAAGTCACTAACACGGGCGAGCTCACACATGGATCTAATAAAATTTACCCAGTATGAGGATGTTATAAATACTACCTCAACGACAAAAGAAAGAAAATTAGAGGCAAGAATGAACGATAGTATTGTAGTAGTAAAGAGAGACGGATCCAGAGAACCACTGACGCTAGAGAAGTGGCAGGCACAGATTACAAAAGTATGTAGTGGAATAGCAGATGTCAGTCAATCAATGATTGAGATCAAAGCTAGTCCACATTTCTATGACGGCATAACAACACAAGAAATAGATTCTTTAACTCTAAGAGCTATTGTAGACCTTATTGACATTGAACACAATCCAGATGTAGGTCACACAAATTATCAATACGTAGCAGGCAAACAACGTTTGTCAATGCTACGCAAGGATGTATATGGCCAGTACAATCCTCCCCGCCTCTATGATATCGTAAAGACAAATGTTGCTACAGGATTATACACTCCCGAACTTCTTGAATGGTATTCAGAAGACGACTGGAACAAGATGGACGAGATTATAGATCACGAAAAAGACGAATTGTACTCGTATGCCGCCATCGAACAGTTAATTGAAAAATATTTGGTACGCAATCGTGCGACAAAGGAAATTTATGAAACTCCCCAAGTTAGATACATGGTGGCCGCCGCTACAGTCTTTCATAAGGAAGAACCTAACTCGGCCCGTATGCGTTACATCAAAGAGTACTACAACTGTTCTTCAGATGGCTTGTTTACTCTTGCTACACCTGTGCTGGCTGGGCTTGGCACTCCTACTAAACAGTTTTCTAGTTGTGTGCTTATCCGCAGTGACGACGATCTGGATTCTATATTTGCTAGTGGTGAGATGATGGCCAAGTATGCCAGCAAGCGAGCAGGCATTGGTTTGGAAATTGGACGACTACGCCCGTTAGGTAGCCCCATCAGAGGTGGTGAGATCATGCACACAGGCATGATCCCATTCTTAAAGAAATGGTTTGGTGATCTACGCTCATGTTCACAAGGAGGCATTCGTAATGCTAGTGCTACTGTATTCTATCCTATTTGGCATCATCAGTTTGATGACCTTATCGTGCTTAAGAACAACCAAGGAACAGAAGAAACCCGAGTCCGTCATATGGATTATGGGGTTGTGCTTAACGCTATGTTCTGGAGAAGATTCAAAAACAAAGAAAATATAACTTTCTTTGATCCTAACCAAGTACCGGATTTATATGAAGCATTTTATCAGAACACTGATCGATTTGAAGAGCTGTACGTAAAATATGAAAAACGTAAGGATCTTCGAAAGAAAGTCATCAGTGCTGAAGAAGTTTTCAAGGGTGGTATACTGAAAGAACGCACAGATACAGGTCGTATCTATTTGGTGTTCATTGATAATGTAATGAATCAAGGACCTTTTGATCCTGAATATCATACGATATATCAGAGTAACCTGTGCTGTGAGATCCTATTACCCACACGTCCCTTTAAACGACTCGACGACGATAGTGGTCGCATAGCGTTATGTACACTGGGATCTATCAACTGGGGATCGTTCCGAAATCCAGAGGACATGCGTAGAGCCTGTAGGATTCTACAGCGTAGCCTGTGTAACATCCTTGACTATCAAGACTTCTTATCGATACAGAGCAAACTCAGTAACGATGAGATACAGCCATTGGGTATTGGCGTCACAAATCTAGCCTACTGGCATGCCAAACGTAGTTTACGTTACGGAGAAAAAGATGCCTTACAAGAAGTTAAAACATGGATGGAGCATCAGGCCTACTATCTAACAGAAGCAACAGTTGAACTGGCCAAAGAAAGAGGTGCTTGTCAGCATAGCTCACATACCCGATACGGCCAAGGCATATTCCCCTGGGAGTCACGTGCCAACGGAGTCAACGAGTTAGCTGACTTTACTCCCGAACTTGATTGGGAGACATTACGCAAGGAGATGAAAGAACATGGAGTACGAAATGCCACTCTTATGGCTATTGCTCCTGTGGAGTCAAGCTCTGTTGTTATTAACAGTACTAACGGTATTGAATTACCTATGAGCCTGATCTCTACTAAAGAAAGCAAAGCTGGATCCTTTACACAAGTAGTTCCTGAATATCAAAGATTGAAAAACAAATATCAATTGATGTGGGAACAGAAAGACTGTGATGGATATATTAAAACAGCAGCAGTACTAGCTGCCTATGTCGATCAATCAATTTCAACTAACACATTCTACAATCCAGCACACTTCGCTGATCGCAAAGTTCCTACGACATTGATTGCCAAGAACTTGATGCAGGCTCATGTATGGGGATTGAAGACATTCTATTACAGTTTAATCAATAAAGCAGGTAGTAGAGCCAAAGAAGAAGATTTAGTTCAAAGCGTGGCACAGAATTATGTAGAAGTAGATTTAGAAGATGACTGCGAGGCTTGTAAGTTATAATGGACGCATACGACTTACATCAAGAATTATTTAAGGCTTGGCAAGAATTAGCACACAGGCCAGATGCTGGTGCTATAAAAAAGACTTGGGCTGAACTTCCTGTATATGTTGACGGGAAACAAGTTAAGAGAGTAGTAATAGTAGACGGACAAATAACATTGGAAACAAAATGAGCCAACAACAATACAATTTACACACAAAGACAGATTATCTTAATCGTAAGATGTTTCTCGATCCAGCAGGACCTGTAACCATACAACGATTTGAAGAAGTCAAATACAATAAGATCGTAGACTTTGAAAAGACAGCACGTGGCTTCTTTTGGGTTCCCGAGGAGATCAGTCTAAGCAAAGATGCTAATGATTTTAAAGATGCCAGCGATGCCGTTAAACACATCTTCACTAGTAATCTACTACGCCAAACAGCATTGGATAGTTTACAAGGACGTGGTCCAAGTCAAATTTTTACTCCTGTGGTAAGTCTACCTGAACTTGAAAGCCTAGTCTACAACTGGACATTCTTTGAAACAAATATCCATAGTCGCTCATATAGCCACATCATCCGTAACATTTATAATGTGCCTAAAGAAGTTTTCAACACCATTCACGACACTAAAGAAATCGTAGATATGGCATCAAGTGTTGGTCGATACTACGACGAACTACACAGAATAAATTGCCATAAAGAATTAAGTAGTGAAATGACAGGTATGGTTAGCGAAGAAAAACATATCAAAGCAATTTGGTTAGCACTAAATGCCAGCTATGCACTAGAAGCGTTCCGCTTTATGGTTTCATTTGCCACAAGTCTAGCAATGGTTGAGAATAAGATCTTTATTGGTAACGGAAACATTATTAGCCTAATCTTACAAGACGAACTACTACACAAAGGGTGGACTGCGTTTTTGATTAATCAGGTAATCAAAGAAGATCCTAGATTCGCTAAAGCTAAACAAGAATGCGAACAAGAAGTATATAATCTATACATGGATGTTATACGCGAAGAAAAAGAATGGGCTGACTATTTGTTTAAGAAAGGTCCAGTGATTGGATTGAATGCCGCTATTCTCAAAGACTTTGTTGACTATACGGCTGTTAACGCCCTCAAAGAGATCGGTATCAAATATCATTCTCCTGCTCCAAAAACTACACCAATACCGTGGTTCAATAAACACAGCGATACCAGCAAAAAACAAACTGCGTTACAAGAAAACGAATCGACTAACTATGTAATCGGGGTCATGAGTGACAAGATCGATTACGAAGAATTACCAACAATTTAAGGAAATTTTATGAAAGCTATTGTATGGAGTAAGTACAACTGTCCCTACTGCGATCAAGCCAAGGCATTGTTAACAGCAAAGGGCATCCAATTCGAAGAGAAGAAAATTGGTGACGGATTCACCAAGGAAGATCTATTAGAAGCCGTTCCTACAGCAAGGACTGTGCCACAGATTTTTCTAGGAGAAGAGTTAGTGGGCGGCTTTACAGAACTAAAGAAAAGGTTAACAAATGCTAATTGATAAAGGTGTTACAGCAGGTGAAGTAATAACATTAAAACTTACCAGCGGTGAGGAAATCGTAGCTACTTTGGTTGAAGAAACGGCTACTTATTATAAATTAAAACGTCCCATGGTTTTAGGTATGGGACAACAGGGCCCAGGACTGATGCCCTATCTGTTTACAGTCAATCCAGACAAAGAAATCAAATTGTTAAAAAACACAGTAGTCATGGCTGAAGCCACTGATAAATCTTTCGCTGATCAATTCATTCAAAGTACCACTGGAATCAAGCTGGTGTAAATACTAGTATGATTTAGGAGAAATAGATGGGAGAAAGAATTACGACCCTAATGGGTGCCACAGGCGGGGCTGGCGAATTTACAGTCGTTGATTATACCAATGACCTTAATACACTTTTTACTAAATTGGACCAATTAACGAATGCGGTTACCTATCTAGACGATACGATAGAAGAATGTTTTGGAGCATCATCAGTTCCTAACAGCATAAATTCCGTTGCTAAGGCCACCGCTGATAACTTACAAGCTATTAATGGTCTATTAAAAGATATAGATAAAAAAATGGTTGATCAGACTGGAGCAGGACTTCAACAGATTTCTAAACATCTAAGTGGCGTTGCTTCATCATTGAATACTGGCGTTGCTACGCAGTTTATTCTCACAGCTGATCAGATGAAAAAAAATGCTTTTGATAAAGCAGCGACCCAGGCAGCACTAAAAAGAAATAATCTTCCAGAGGTTACTGTATCTAACACTGATTTTATAACTACATTAGAATCAGTATTACAAGACGCAGGTAACGTTGCTGCTCAAGCGTCAGCTACTGGATTTGTAACAACACAGGCTAATAGAGCTATCACTGCTGCCACTGATTGGGTTACTGGTTTAGACCTTAAACCGGGTGAGATATTCAATAGATTTAAATCAGCATTTGTAGCAAATTCCGCAGATAAAGAAGGTGCGATAGTTCAATCAGAAGCAACGGTTCTCAAGAACCAATCAGCTACTAGGTATACTTAATCATGCCCGGTAAAGCCGCAGCTAGAATACAAAACGATGCCGCAGAATCTGTATTGGTTTCTGGTTCCCTAGACGTCATTATGGACTTCAACGGAATAGCCTTTGAAGGTTCTATCACAGCGTTTGGAAACGCTGTAGTAACTTCTTCCCGTAGCGTACTGGTCAACGGTAAAGGCATAGCTAGAGAATCCGATCTCACAGCACAAGGTCCTGCTATACAGACAGGATTTCAAGACGTTTGCGTAGGTGATTAATGAAAAAATTATTTTGGAACATATTAGGTTTCCTAAGTCTGGGAATGGCCTATATTGGAGTTGTGACTCCTGGCATACCTTATAGTCCGTTCGTGGTATTTGCCGCTTACTGTTTTAGCAAAGGTAGCGAACGTATGCACAGATGGATCTATAATCATAAACTGTTTGGCCCATTCTTGACTAATTGGAATACCAAACGTGTATTTCCAACCAAGATGAAATTTTTTATGATAGCTATGATGTCAACTAGCCTGATCATCATGTACTTCACAGGAGTGAAATTAATTGGAATTATCAGTACCGCAATTTTTATGGGACTTGTTGCTATTTGGGCTTGGCGTTTTCCTGGCAGCGTTGCCGAACATACTAGACGCATTGATAACGGAGAAAAGGTAGGTTGGTTAAAATGACCTACAAGATGCATAACTTATTTCCGATTCCTTTGTATCAGACTTCAATCAAAGGTCCTGATCCAATAATAGAAAAGATATTGATCAATTCAGAGTTTAGTAACTTCAATGACTCTGACCCCACACACTTAGAAACACCTAAGAGACATTTGTTAGATCAACCACAATTCGCTAATCTTAAAAAACAGATACAAGAAAAAGTTGATGAATATGTCTACGAAGTTTTGGGAGTGACTAGAAAACAACAGTGGTTAATAACCACCAGTTGGTTGAATAAATCATTGCCTGGGGGTTATCATTCAATGCACTGGCATAGCAACAGTATGGTCAGCGGAGTATATTATCTAAAGACCAATCCTAGGTCTGGAGCCATTGGTTTTCACAAAGAACGCTCGCATAATAATCTTTGGCGTGACACATTTTGTATAGACTTTGACAAGACTACAGAATATAATACTGATTGTGCTATTAATCCAAAAAATAACGATCTACTGTTATTTCCGTCAATATTAAATCACAGTGTCATGGATAATCTATCAACTGAGGATCGTTATAGTCTAGCGTTCAATGTTTTTCCTAGAGGCATAATTGGCGAGGGCGGTAACAGCGAATTGATACTATGAATTATCAAGTTACTCCATTATTTGCTATTCCTTTATATCAAACCCAACTAGGCAGGTTAACTTCTTTAGAACATGAGTTTATTCTAAATCTGGAATATGAAAGAATGCCAGCTGATAATGGTGACTATACCAAAGACAAATATGTTTTAGAAAAACCAGAACTAACTTTTCTAAAAGAACGTATTATAAAAGGCATAAACCATTTTGTCTACGAAGTGCTGGATTGTTCACGCGAAGTTAAATTTGAAATACAAAACAGTTGGATCAATAGGCACGGCCAGGCAGATTTCGCCGGCACCCACAGACATTCAAATAGTTTGATCAGCGGTGTGTACTACATTGATGTCGATCAACAAAGCGGTGCTATTGTATTTGAAAAAGATAAGAGTTACTATAATCTTTGGCCTAATGTTATAGACATTGAATTCAATTATCAAACACACGAAGATCAAAGTAGGTTAAACATATTCAACGCAGACGGATGGGGGATCTACCCTAAGCCAAACGAATTAATAATGTTTCCTAGTCATCTGTATCACGGAGTAGGCGAAAATCATTCCAATATCGTCCGTTATAGTCTAGCATTTAATGTATTTCCTAGCGGGAATTTGGGAGGTAAATTGAACACGCTACACATATAAGTTGACAAACTCAATAGAAGAGTGTTAAATAACAGTATTGCTGTATGAAGCAAAGAGAAAAGTGTTCTGGACGCGGGTTCGACTCCCGCCAGGTCCACCAGAAAGTGTTTTGACAATAGCAGTACAGTAATGTCATACTATATGATATCAGTACTCGTTAAAACACTTCCTAATGGGCCTGCCATGGTTTCGACAGGGCAACAAGTAAATGAGTGGACAGCAGGGTAGGCGATGACCCTAAATCAAGCAAAACTAATAACTGCAAACGCAGCTAATGACGAGGTTTACGCTCTAGCAGCCTAAACATCCGGGGTAGCTATACCTTGTAACCCAAAATAGTAAAGTGGCTTTCGGGCCACTTTTCATTTGCTTTTATCATAGAAACAATATATAATACCCTGAGCTGTGTGTTTTTCGTATAACACAGAAACACATCACACACAGTAAACACATAAAGGAAATATAGTATGAAAAAAGTTGTTTTAGCAACAGCACTTGTCTTAGCTGCTACCGCGGCTTCGGCAGTTGAAGTAGGAGTAACCGCGACTCGTGATTACTCAGGAGACAATCGTAACTTCGGTGGTATCACTGTCGGAGAGAAATTTGGTCCTCTAGGAATCACTGGCGGATTTGAACGCTCCACTGTAGGCAGTGATGATCAAGATCGTTATAGTCTGGTTGCTGGTTACGATGTAACCAAACTAGGTTCTGTCACAGTTACTCCACGTGTAGGAGTTGCTTTCTTAGACAATCAAACCAGCTCTAATGGCTATGCTATGACCGTTGGTATTGGTGCCAGTGTGCCTGTAACCAAAAAAGTCAGCGTAGGGCTAGCACTTGATCGCCAGTACGGTCAAGATCGGGTTGACCAATTTAACGGCAACCGCATCACAGCCGCTGCCAAGTATTCGTTCTAATTAATACTCGAGATAGGAAGGACCTTCGGGTCCTTTTCTAACCTCTTAGATTCAAACGTTATTGATTTACTCAATGACGTTCATATAAAAATACAATGAAAAACCTATTAAAAATACTTGATTAATAGGATAATTAAATGTATAATTGTTGTATAGGACAAAGGGTTCTAGAAGTTTTCAAACACACACAAGGAGAATGATATGAAAACAGTTGGTCATAAAATTGATCCATTTTTAGTAACTGGTGTTAAGCCAGGACAGCCAGAAGATGCTTTCTTTGACATCACAGAAAAATCTTTCGAAGGCAAATGGAAAGTAATCGTTTACTATCCAAAGGACTTTACGTTCGTATGTCCTACTGAAATCGTTGCCTATGATAAATTGGCACGTGATTTCGAAGACCGTGATGCTGTATTGCTCACAGGTAGTACAGACAATGAGTTCTGTAAGATTTCTTGGCAAAATGCTCACAGCGACCTAAAGAATATCAAGCACATCCAATTCGCAGATACACAGCGTAATGAATTGAGCTTGATCAACCAACTAGGTGTGTTCTACGCACCAGCAGGCGCTGCTCTACGTGCTACATTCATTGTTGATCCTAACAACGAAATCCAACACGTTACAGTTAACAACCTCAACGTTGGACGCTCACCAGAGGAAACACTGCGTATTCTTGACGCACTACAAACAGGTGAACTCTGTGCCTGTAACCGTAAAGTCGGTGGCGACACTTTAAAGGTATAATATGCTAGATTGTATGATTATTGGCGACAGCATCGCAGTTGGTACAGCAATGGCTCGTCCTGAATGTGTAAGCTACTCTAAAGGTGGCTGGAATAGTTGGCAATGGAACAAAGATTATCTGCCAAAGGCTTCAACACAGGCAGCAAAAACTGTGATCATTAGTCTTGGTGCCAATGATCATCGAGGTGTAAAAACCGAAAGTGAACTACGGAAGATGCGATCCGCTATCAAAGCAGATCGTGTCTTTTGGATAGATCCTGGACAAGATCGAAAGCCTGTTCCTCACGATGCGATCGTTCGTATCGCACAGGAATACGGTGATACGATCATTCCTCGTCCTAAGGCGCATATGAGCGCCGACGGCATACACCCCACTGGCAAAGGTTATAAAATTTTAGGAGACTTAACAAAATGAGTTTTCAAGAACAGTTCGAATATCTAAAAAGATGGCATTGCCCGTCATGTAACACACAGGGAGACAATAAATGAGCTGGGTAGAATTAACCAAGGAAGCGTTACCAGATTATGCCAAAGATGCTAGGTTGAATCTAGATGCGGTGATCAACAGATCCACTTTAGATCCGATCGTAGCCAACGGTTGTGCTCTTGCTGCCGCGATGAGTACCGGTAATGGCAAGTTAGTAACCTTCATCCAAAGCAATATAGAAGATGTAACAGAACGCGATGCGGCCCTAACCGCAGGCAGTATCATGGCACAGAACAATGTTTGGTATCCATATGTTGAAATGGTCGGAGGTGCCCTCGAAGGTATTCCTCCGCAGCTACGTATGAACGCTATTGCCAGTCACGGCGGAACTACTAAGGCTAGATTTGAAGCATATAGTTTGGCTGCTAGCATAGTCGGTAAGTGTCATTTCTGTGTAAAGGCACACTTTGATACGCTTAAAGCAGAAGGATACTCAATCGATCAGCTACGTGATATTGGACGTATCGCTGCTGTGATTAATTCTGTAGCAAAGGTACTGAATAGTTAATTTTGCGATGCGAGATTAATGATTTTCAGCATGGTTTTCTTGGTGTTTTTGTCGTATAATAATGATACATACTAAGGCAATAGTATGTTTTATTAGTAAAGGAGAAACATTATGTGGACCAAACCAGAAGCAGTTGAAATGCGTTACGGATTTGAGATCACTATGTATGTCATGAACAGATAATACATAGCGTTACTCCAAAAACCCGCTTCGGCGGGTTTTTTCTTGACCTTTTTTACAAAGATGTTATACTATTGTATCAGTAACAGATTTGGAGAACATATGAATGTAACCAAAATTAAGAAAGGTATAGCTGTAGGCACAGAAATTCCAATGCGGCAGAACTCCGGTAATGTTGGATATTGGATTGAGGAGCAATTGGCTGATAATGGCTATAAGATCAATTCTGGTATCGGACCCGATTTAGCTGACTATGGAGTTGAAGTAAAGTCACGCAAGATCGAATCAACTAGTCCGCATACTGTGGGCTCTATGCGTATCAGTGATATTATTTCAACATCGTATGATCAAAGTCCAATCAAAGAAAAGTTCCAAAGGCAATATCGTGTCAAATACAGCGATGAAGCTCAGATAGTCACAGAAGAACGAGTTTACGATTTATCTGACGATTTTATACAGGATCAAATTCGCGAGGCTTATGAAACCGGTAGGAAAAAAATAGCTCAAAATGAAATCGACGGCTACCATCCTCCCTATGTAAAAGGCACAAGCTGGGGAAATTTCGAAATTACTGAAAGCTGTAGTTCTTACCGTTTTAGAATTCCTGATTATATTATGCGTAAGATCGAGAAAGTTGTTAAAAATTCTAATCACTTTGATAATCTTTTTGAGTAATCAATCATGACTATGCATTTAGAAGGTCCGTGGCTTAGCACTACAGGCAAGAAAAAAGGTAAGCAAAAGTTTCGCAATGCTGAGCAGGCCCGCAAAGCTAGAGAACTTGCCGATTCTTGGCAGGATCTACTCAATCGACACAACATCAAAATAGAAAAGAAGAAAAAGTCTAGAGCTCTTGCGTCAGAGACGTATTTTCCCGAAAAATCTGAACCATATCGTAGAGATACTGGTCCAAAAATTCCTAGTTTGGATCCTACCAATATGGCACCATGCTTGAAAGCCCCCGACAAGGTCTACACTGGTACTATGATTAAAGGGATTGGAACTATGCATAAAAGTAATGCCGTTCCGATTTTTTCGGACGAAGAAGCAGTGGATATCGCCAAAATGCGTCGATAATTACCGGTTTTCATGCTATAATATGAGATATATGCTATATAAAATACGTTTCGCAAAGAAACTAAGATAGTAGAACCAAAGTATGTCAAAAGCTGAAACGGTTCCGCGAGTCTTGGCCTATGAGAAACCCGTGAGATTCGGGCGGTCAAGGCTCCAAAGGCACACAAGTTATGAGATTGTGCGTCCAATGGAGACAACTACACGAACCCAGGGTTCTTTCAAGAGCCTCGTGAAGTTAACTCCCTTAATGTAATGTCGCAGTTAATCGTGACACCAAATGAAAGGAGATACAGTATGGAAAAGTCATTAAGACTACTTGCCTATGTGGCAGGATTTATCGCAGTCGTTTATCTAGTTCAAACGATCACTGCTAATAAATTCACAACCCTAAAAGCACAGAATGGCTATTATAGCCAAGAAGTGGTTTCAATCAAAACACGCGAGCGACAGCTCGATTGCCTAGCAATGAATATCTACAGAGAAGCCGGATATGAAAACTTCGAAGGCAAGGTAGCTGTAGCACAGGTTACTATGAACCGTGTCGCACATCCCAGTTTCCCAAAAGATATCTGCGGAGTGATTTATCAAAAGAGTGTGATTATGGATAAGGTCGTTTGCCAATTCTCATGGTACTGCGATTCAGTTCATAAAACACGCCCTGTTAATCCGGCTGCTTACAAAGAAAGCTATGAAGTAGCTAAAAAGGTTCTTTTAGAAGACTTTAGATTGAGTGTTCTAAAGGATGCGTTGTATTATCATGCCAACTACGTGAATCCAAAATGGTCCTTAGACAAGATAGGACGAATTGGTAATCACATTTTTTATAGAGAAAGGTCTCGAGGATAATCATGTTAGAAAATAAAGATTGGACATTCAATCTCGAATCGGTAAAATGTTTCTTTAACGAAAAACTAAGCCATATTTCTGCTGAAGCACTAGGATGGCTTGCTGTATTAATTTTACATGCTTCAACTATTCCTAGTCTGCTAGCAGTGATGGCAGGACTTACCGATCGACTCCCAGGAGTTGATTTGGTATTGCTAGTTTGGACAGGTCTTGCTATGATGTTTGTCAAGGCAGCTGTCCAAAAAGATATTTTAAATCTAGTCACTATCGGGTTTGGATTTGTCCTTCAGGCTGCGATGATGGCTTTGATATTCTTCAAATAAATTGGTAATCACCGTAGTTGACTTTGGTTGGCTACGGTGCTATAATTTATATTGTCGTTACTCACACACAGAAAGGCACATATGAAAAAGGCAATCGCAGTAGGCATTTTGGCAGCAGCCATCACTGGCTGTTCGTCGATGAAGGATATTCCAGACCGCAAAACTTATGCTCAACCATCTTGGTACCAAGACTGTGCCCAAGAAGGTGTTAAGGGTTGGTTCTGGTGGAAAGAAGACATGGTCTATGCTTGTGGTGCTGGAGAGTCAGTCTATGCTCAAGCCGCAGAAGAACAAATGGACGCTATCGCAATGAATAACTTTGCCAAACGCATCAACGGCATCGTTAATTCTGAAACTGTAATCGATATCAAAGATGACAAGAAGGCAACACGCACTTTGATTTCTTACAAAGTGGATAATACATCAATCCGTAAACACGTAAAAACAGAAAAAGGTCACTTTACTATGAATGGACGTCACTACACCTATGTGCGTCTTGAAATGAAGAAAAGTGTTTTTGAACAACTAATCGCAGAATCTAAAACCGCAAAGGTACAGTAATGAACAACTACAGAGTGAAAAACTATCTTTGGATAGTCGTTGCTTTGCTGTTTATTGTAATTGCTTTGACTGGATGCGGGTCAAATCCTAAAATTGCCGATACCGGTCATCAATACTGCTACAACAATAAAACTATCACAGTCAAAAATGGTCAAGAAGTGACCAGTGAAAGTGTGACTCAATGTAGTGACGATGTTGTAGGAAAACTGGTAGATGTAAGGGCCGGTCTGGCAAAGAACTGCAATTATGCTCAGTTACACATTCAGAAAGGGAATAATTATGTACCTCGTACGGCTGTTTATTGTAAAGATGCTTCTGGTGATACCCATGTACTGTTTAGCACAGTCATCCGGTAAACCGCCACAATTTCTTTATGAAGAAACATTTAAAATATCACCGAGAATAAGTCTTGGTTGGGGTAAGTCATTCACTGACGAGCAGATGGAATACTATTCAACTGCTCAATGGCATGCTCTTGTTTACGCAGAAGTAAATGAAAAAGTTAAATGGCAAAACAATGGTGCCCACGGCTACTCGCAGGTGTTGGCTTTAGAAAAAGGCAACGGCGGATATTGTAAACATGTGCTAACTGTGGTTTATGCCTTTGGAAAAAAAGAATCGATAGTTGCGGCTGCTTGTCACACCCATTGGAATAAAAGATGGACGTGGTACGAACTAGAATAAATAATACTCTATGATATTTGCCCTATTACTATTTCTAACAGGTATAACCCTATCCGCTGTAGCAATCTATTACAGCGTTATAGGGTTAACTTCTATTTTTGCTGCGGCGTTTTGGCCAGTGGTGGTCATGGGTACCACACTAGAAGTAGCCAAACTGGTAGCAGCCAGTTGGCTCAAAGCCTACTGGGAATCGATTCCACGATTCATGAAAATCTACATGTCTATCGCAGTAGTGGTCCTTATGTTGATCACGTCGATGGGTATTTTTGGTTTCTTGTCAAAAGCTCATTTGGATCAAAACATCGTCAGCGGAGATGTACAGGGAAAGATCGCTATCTATGATGAAAAGATCAAAACATCTAAAGACAACATCGATGCGAATCGTAAAGCACTTAGACAAATGGATGAGGCTGTGGACCAAGTTATGGGTCGAAGCCAAGACGAAAAAGGTGCCGACAAGGCAGTTGCGTTGCGTAGGTCGCAGGCCAAAGAACGCTCTCGACTGCTTTCTGAGATTGCCGCTGAACAGAAAACAATTAGTCAACTTAGTGAAGAACGGGCACCTATCGCCGCTGAAGTACGTAAGGTAGAAGCAGAAGTTGGTCCAATAAAATATATCGCTAAACTTATCTATGGCGATAACCCGGATCAAAATATCTTAGAAAAAGCAGTAACTTGGGTCATCATGATCATTGTTATTGTCTTTGATCCATTAGCTGTTTTATTGTTGTTGGGCAGTCAGATGACCTATCAATGGACTCGTGGCCAGCGCCCTGCTGAACCCGAAGATGCTGAAGTCAGCGACTGGTTTGATAAGATCAAAGAACGTGCCCGCTTCTGGGACAAACAAGAACAGCCTAAAGAAATCTTAGACGATACTAATACCATTAAGTTTTGGCCGTTTCCTTTGAGAAATCCGGATCCCGATGCCGCTGTGGCGCAGACCGAACCAGCTGTCGAAAGCGAATCAAAACTAAGGTTATCTAACATGGTCAAGGCTGTGAAAGGGTTTTCTTTCAGCAAGCCTGAACCTGAACCAGAGCCTAAGCAAGATGAAACATCTGCTCTAGAAGAATGGAACAAGATGATCGAGGAAGCTGAACGTGCTGCCAAAAATGAAATAGAAAAAGAAGATGATGAAATGATGGACTCTGCTGATCGCTTAGAAAAAGAAGCGATGAAAGTATGGAAATCTGAACATCCTCATGACAGCCTAAAACGCCAGCGTAGATTGTTTGATCATGGTTCTATCAGTGAGCTGCCTTGGATGACTGAGCCTTACTACAATACAGAAATACTCACAGATGACGAAATCGCACAGAGCTATAATGATATTGTAGTCGAAGAAAGACTAAAACCAGATCTAACTGAAGTAATAGAACCTAACGAAGATCTAAAAAAAAAGGATCTGACCTATCTGGAGAAATTAGGACCGGAGCAGGTACAGAAGCCTTTGAAATAGATTATAGACAAAATTCTGAACAGAATGAATCTACTATCTGGAAAAGTTTTAAGAACATCAAACACGAAGATTCGAGATACGATCTCGTTAATCAACTATATACCTTTCTCTCAAACGACATCATCGATAACTACGAATTTCCGGAAGTCGATGACAGCGAATATCAAAGGGTTATCAATTTGATCATCCAATTGAGATCTAGATTAATCAAACCAGAAGATTTAGAAAATTCTGATCTTGAAACAATCACAGAAATATTAAAGAAAATATGATCGGTAACAAACTGCTTTTAATCACACCGCCCGACGATATTGATACTGACGGATTAAGGATTTTATTAGTAGGAATATCTCAAGATAAAACCAATTTAATCTCGTCGGCATTAACACAGTTGCCCAAGATTCCTAACACAATCCTTTATATGTGGGCACCTGGCAATGACATGAAATGGTTGATAGATAAGAAGAATAAAAGTCAATTAATCATTTATGACATAGATAATATATCCGGAGAACTTACTGGTTATTTCAGTGCTCAGATAAACAGTTACTATTTTGGCCATTTGCGTGATCTAGATATAATTAATAATAACAGCATTTTAGATGTAAATCAATGCTACGAACTTTTGGAGAATACAATCGCAACCTATGAGAAATCAATACGATAATCGAATCTGTAGAGGTGTTACAGTTATAGTTAAAGAGGGCGAACACATCGAGAAGGCCCTTAGAAAGTTTAAGAACAAGATCAGCGATTCTAAACTTTTAGAAACTCTTCGCGAAAGAGAACATTATACTAAACCATCAGAAGCACGTAAAAAAGCTAAATCGGCTGCTCGTGCTCGTTGGAAGAAAAAAATAAAAGATCAACAATTACCACCAAAACTTTTTTAAACCATTGACGATTGAAGTAATAGAAAGTATAATAGTAATATGAATACAGATATTATGATCGACCTAGAGACGCTTGACGTTCTCCCCTCAGCTACAATATTAACTATCGGTGCCGTAAAGTTTGATCCCTTTGGATCTGAAATAGAAGAACCAGCTATGGAAAAATTCTATGTAAAAGTAGATGTTGATAGCTGTGATCGACTAGGCTGTACTGTGTCCACCGCAACATTAGATTGGTGGGCTAATCAAAGCAAAGAAGCACAAGAGGAAGCATTTAGTCCCGACGGAAGGATTGACATCATCGATGCGATGAATCAACTGTACAAGTTCTGCTGGGGCGCGAAGCGTGTTTGGAGTCACGGTGCTGGTTTTGACGTTATTATCTGCGAAAACTTATTCCGCAAGATGGGCAAAGCAATACCCTGGAGTTTCTGGGAAGTACGAGATACTCGTACTATTTTTGATATAGGTATAGACCCCCGTCGTCCTCCAGTGCTAAAACATCATGCTTTAGAAGATGCGTGGAATCAAGCTGTGGGCGTACAGAATGTGTTTACTAAGCTACGTTCTGCCAGTTCCATAGACGGTAAAATGTTTGCCCCATTCGCTAATCAGAGATAAATATTTTTGTAAGATGCTTCGGGTCTTACAAACGGGCAGTTTGCCCAAAACTTAAATCTTGCTTAATTAAAGGAGATAAAATATGAGCAAAGTCATCGGTATTGACCTCGGAACCACCAATTCGTGCGTGGCTATCATCGAGGCAGGAAATTCCAAAGTAATTGAAAATTCTGAAGGTGCTAGAACTACACCTAGTATTGTCGCCTACGCTAATGATGAAATCTTAGTAGGTGCTTCAGCGAAACGACAGGCAGTTACAAACCCTAAAAATACCATCTACGCAGCCAAGCGTTTGATCGGTCGTAAATTTACCGAAAAAGCAGTACAGAAAGACTTAGATCTAATGCCCTATGAGATTTTTGAATCTTCAAACGGTGACGCATGGATCCGAGCACAAGATAAAGAACTAGCACCACCACAGGTCAGTGCTGAAGTTTTGCGTAAAATGAAAAAGACAGCAGAGGACTATTTAGGTGAAACAGTTACACAAGCGGTCATTACAGTTCCTGCATACTTTAACGACAGCCAAAGACAGGCGACTAAGGATGCTGGAAAAATCGCAGGCTTGGAAGTACTCCGTATTATTAACGAGCCTACTGCGGCAGCTCTTGCTTATGGCGTTGATAAAGCTGATAAAGCTGACAGGAAAGTTGCTGTTTACGACCTTGGTGGCGGTACTTTCGATGTATCGATCATTGAGATCGCGAATGTAGATGGTGACAAACAAATTGAAGTTCTAAGCACCAACGGTGATACATTCCTTGGTGGTGAAGACTTTGACCAACGCATCATGGATTACTTGGTCGACGAGTTTAAGAAAGAACAAGGAATCGATCTAACCAAAGATATGTTGGCTCTACAACGATTAAAAGATGCTGCTGAGAAAGCTAAGATAGAGTTATCTAGCAGTAATCAAACAGAAGTCAATCTACCATATATTACTGCCGATGCTGGCGGACCTAAGCATCTTGTTGTGAAGTTAACTAAAGCTAAACTAGAAGGACTAGTCGATGAGCTGATCCAACGTAGTCTAGAGCCATGCCGTATCGCTATGAAAGACGCTGGAGTTACAGCTAACGATATTGACGAAGTCATCCTTGTCGGTGGTCAAACACGTATGCCTAAAGTACAAGAAGAAGTTGAAAAACTTTTCGGCAAAGCACCACGTAAAGATGTTAACCCAGATGAAGCAGTAGCAGTTGGTGCGGCTATTCAAGGTTCAGTACTAGCAGGTGATCGCACAGACGTTCTATTGTTAGACGTTACACCATTGAGTCTAGGTATCGAAACAATGGGCGGTGTGTTTACTAAACTTGTACAGAAGAACACAACCATTCCTACTAAGGCTAGTCAAGTGTTTTCAACAGCAGAAGATAATCAACCTGCCGTGACTATTAAAGTCGGACAAGGCGAACGCGAGCTGTTCCAATATAATAAGATCCTGGGAGAATTTAATCTAGAAGGCATTGCCCCCGCACGTCGTGGTACTCCTCAGATCGAAGTTACTTTTGATATCGATGCCAACGGTATCATGAACATCTCAGCCAAAGACAAAGGCACAGGTAAAGAAAATAAGATTACTATCAAGAGCGACAGCGGTCTAAGCAAAGAGCAGATCGAACAGATGATCCGCGACGCAGAAGCCAATGCTGAAGCTGATAAGAAAGCACGTGAGTTGATCGATGCTAAGAATCAAGCTGAATCAATGATCAACAGTGTAGAAAATGATCTAAAAGAAACCACACTCACAGACACAGATAAAAAAGAAATCGAAGATGCTATCGCAGCTCTTCAGAAAGAATTGACTAGCGATGACAAAGACGCTATCACACAAAAGACCAGCGATTTGATCGTAGCTAGCCAAAAGATCGCAGAATCTAAAAAGCAGACAGAAACACCTGCCCAAGATGATGTGGTCGATGCGGAGTTTAAGCAAACGACTTAAACTCTCATAAGAGGTGCTCAGGTGAGGCCTCGATACATTCTTGCTTAACAAGGAGAAATAAAATGAATGGAAATTTAACACGGTTCGACACTAACGCTCTTAACAGAGCACTTATCGGTTTTGATCAGTTATTTGATACGTTCGAAACACGTTTCGCGAATCAATTAACTAACAACTACCCACCTTACAACATCGAAAAGGTTTCTGAAAACCTATATGATATCGTTGTAGCAGTAGCAGGCTTTGAAAAGAGCGAAGTTGCTGTAGAGGTAGAAGGCGATCAATTGACGATCCGCGGACAAAAGACAGTTTCACAAGATCCTGCTCCAGAGTATCTACATCGAGGGCTCGCTTTCCGAGACTTTGAACGTAGATTTACGCTCGCAGAACATATGGAAATAGTAAAGGCTGAAATTAAAAACGGTCTATTGCTAGTCCAGATTGAAAGAAAGGTTCCGGACGCTCTATTACCACGCCAAATCGAAGTGATTGAGGTTAAGTAATAGTATACATCTAGGGGGAGGCAACTCCCCCTCAACGGAGCATAAAATGGCTGATACAGATATCCAAATTGAAAGCAAAATTAAGATCGAACTACAACCACCAAAAATGTGGAAAGTGGTATTTTTAAATGATGATCAAACACCTATGGAATTTGTCATGGATCTTTTGATTAACATTTTTAAACACGATGAAGCTAGGTCTCGTGATATTACTTTAGAGATACACGAAACTGGTGCTGCTGTAGTTGGTGTATATACATACGAAATAGCAGAGAACAAGGGTGTAGAATCTAGTCGTATTGCTCAAGAAAATGGTTTTCCTTTACAGATCCGAGTAGAGGAAGAATAATTTTTCCTGATATACGCAGAACAATAAATATCTGCGTATATTTTTCAGGAGTATTGAATGAGTCTTAAAGAACTTACCAAAGAAAAGCACCACGACGCTGAACGTACAGAATTTGCTAAACTGTTACTAAGCGGCAATATAAGCAAAGAGATGTATGCTCTATATCTGGCACAGATGTTAGAAGTGTATGGAAAATTAGAATACTATTGTGCCAAAGCAGGACTTATACAAGAACTCGCAGGCCTAGGTCGAGCTTTGAATATATTTGAAGATTTCAAAGAACTCGATGTCACAGCAAATATCAAAATCCTAACAGCAACTCAAAACTATACTCGATATCTTCACGAGTTGTTTGAAGATGAGTCAAGGCATCCCCTGTTAATGGCTCACTTGTATGTTAGACACATGGGCGATCTCTACGGCGGACAAATGATCGCTAAGAAAGTACCCGGCAGCGGTAAGTTCTATGAATTTAGAAATAGAGATGAGCTTATTAGCAAGATCAGAGAAAAGCTCACAGATGACCTAGGCGACGAAGCGAACGTAGCTTTTGATCATGCCATAGCCATAATGAAGGAACTTAATGAGTCAAGTTTGGAACAAACTAATTGATATCCAACAAACTCTAGAAAGATTATTTTCAGAAACTGGTATAGAAATTTTTGAACCAGGAATGGATCGATTTAATCAGCCGGGTTGGGTTAATAGAGTATGGACCAGCGGTAACTATCGTAGAGCTCATATCGATGTAGTCGATGCCCGATCCACAAAGGGCCTCTGGATGATGCACTGCTGTGTTTTTCCTCATATCCATAACCCGGCACCTATCTTTGGCTTTGATGTTATCGCAGGTAAGAACAAGATCACTGGCTGTTTTATTGACTATAGTCCTACTACAGATCGAGAACATCCTATGATCCAGTACTTTGCTGAGGAAGTCAGTAGATATGAATGGATCCGCAAGCGTGAATTGCCTGACTGGGCACAGCGTATTTTCAGTCCACATATGGTCGCTGCTGGAAATGTACAAAAAGAAGAAGAACTCAATCAGATAGAATCATTGGCGCATATATTGGTAAACCATTACTTAGAAACCGTGGGTAACACTAATAATAAAGTAACCGATACAACATTTGAACAGAATTTTTACGCACAGAATCAAAAACAAAACCCGCATACTCCGCGGGTTATGACTAGTCTAGGTCTTGATGAGGAAGATGTTAAAGTCTTTATCCAGGACTGCTTATTTCCTGAATTATAATTTGATCCAACCTAGTCCTTCGGGATTAGTAAGTCTTTGTACTCTTACAGTGGGATTAGTTTGGAAAATACCATTAGCGTAGCGAATATAGATTAGTACGCTGGCTGGAGTTTGTCCGGGATATCCGATGGTCGCTAAGAAGTTTTGATTCGTTCCTTGAGGAGCGGTGTATTTTAGGTCGATTAGTTTTAAACCTTGAGTACTGGTCACTGATGGAACATAGAATACTGCTTTCGGTGTCGCATAGAAATAACTTTTGTCCCCCATTTTTACAGCACTGTGTAATTTAGCAGCCTGTGCCAGTCCTAGCTTGATCTTAGCTACAAAGTCTTGTCCGATTTTAATAAACAGGCGTTCGCCTAGTTGTTTGAGATCTGTGTCTTTTTTCCAATAGCCTTGAAAGTAATCACCAAATACTCGCTGCCATGCCGCATTTTTTGGCAAGTCTGTCATGATGCGTTCTTCAGGCTCATTAACTATACCGTCTCCAAAGTTGATAACAAAATAACCACCGCTGGCTACATCTTCTTCTACAGCTGGTGCCTGTTGTTGTGGAACTTTAGGAACTTTTAACCGTTTAGCATCTTGTGGAATTTCGCCTTCCATATAAGTGATGCTATACTTAGACTTGATAGGTGAAAATGCTTTGCCTGGTTGAGCTTTGGCAATTTCAATTACCTTCTTGAATACATATTGTTTAACAGCATCCCACTCGGCTGGGGCGTGTTGACGGAAAACATCAGGATCCTCACCATCTAACCCTAGAGACTTGGCTGTTAGGTTGGCTAATGTAGGAGCTCCTGCTTCTTTGACACTGATACCGTCTACCGGGTGATTTACAAATTTAACATCAGCTACACTTGATTGGTTCTGACCACCTACCCACGATAGCTCAGTCGGTGCCGGCATTTTTAATTTGGTTAACTCTGTTAGAATCAAGTTAGCGACTTTAGGTCCTACACTAGTGACCCACTTGTTAAATTTTGTAGGATTGTAATTATCTGCCTGTGCTTGAATGTTAGCAAAGGTACTATTACCTACTGTATAGGTACTGTTAGCAAAACTAGGGGCAGGATTTTTCGGGTCAAAGGAAGTAGGATCTACCCCGCACATTGCGGCTAATAAACCCACTTCAGAGTTAAACTGAGTGCTTTTAGAATCGCCGCCTTCGTTTATTGATTGATTAAATTCAAAGAATCTCATAGTAATGTATTTAACCTAAATCATTATGTAGCTGGTTAATTTTTTGTACTATCAAATTAAATATTAATACGGGTTACCGGGAGCGAATAAAATGAAAAAAGTATTAATATCTGTAGCTTTAGCTGCTATGGCTGTATCTGCGTCAGCAGAGCCAATCGTAACTGATTCTACATCACGTAGCACAACAAACTCAACCAGTGAAACAACAATTAAATCCCCCCCACCTACGGCTGTTGCCCCTGCTATAACTACCATCAATAACGATGTCTGTGCAGTGGCAGCTAGTGGGGCAGTTCAAACACAGATCCTTGGTATATCCATGGGCGGCACGATGCGAGATATGAACTGCGAAAGGATTAAACTTTCAAAGAACTTATATGATATGGGTATGAAAGTAGCGGCCGTCGCAAATCTATGTCAGGATGAACGAGTGTTCGCAGCGATGTTAGCTGCTGGAACACCTTGTCCTATCGAAGGTAAGATCGGTGAAGCTGCTAAAGCAGAATGGGAAAGACGAGGAGTTATTAGCAATCAAAAGAAAGATAATGTCGGGTATTATGCTGTAAAAGCACCGACCGTTGATCTTAGAGAACCACCTAAGCAAGAAGAAAAGAAAGAGTCTTTAGACCCAAAGTAATAAATGAGCAGAATAATGAACAGAATAGCAAAACATTTTGGGGCATTAGTGGTGGTGCTATTCTTCTGCTCATTCTCTTACTCTAATGCCCAGGAACAAACTACAGGTAATTTGATAACCAATAATTGGACCGGTACTGTACCATACAGCGGAACAGGTGCTGGTCTCAGTGGTGGTAATCAACCTGGATATAATTCCAGCAACAACACTATCTATTTTGGTTATACGCAATCTACTGTAGCACAGACTATTGCTATTAACCAGGCTCTCCAAGGTTCTGGTATAATGGTTAATGGTTATAATTGGTCTTGGACGATCACTAACGGTAACATTGGCGGAACTACTAGTGCCCCTGGCACACTGTCTGCTAATATCAATACCTACAGTAGCGGCGGCAGTCTTCTACATAACTTCAATCAGAATTATAGTGGATTAATTAGTAATCAAACATTTAGCGGTAGTCAAACATACGTTAGTCCTTATCAAGTAGGTAACTTAGGAAACTTGTCTGTAGAGTTTTCTGGCAAAGACGGCAGCTTCTGGGCAGGATATTATGGACCGCAGGTCAGTAACGTTAATATCGCACTAAGGTATGCCCCGGATCCATGTACAGTAGATCCTCAGTCCTCGCCTGCCTGCCCCGGGTTTAGAACCTATTATACATTCTATGATGATACCTATGCTCATGTTCCGTTGCCGTTCGCATTTCCTTTCTACGGAAGAACCTTTACTAATTCGTGGATGCATTCAAACGGAGTAGTTAGTTTCTTAGATCCGATGAGTCCCATTGAAGGTGCTGGATATAATCCAGGAGCCTGGGCGTACTGCTGTGGCGGACCTGATCTGAGTCAAAATACGATAGGATACGGAGCACAATTTAATTATACCATCGCTCCTTTCTGGACTGACTTATATCCCGGTCCTAGTTCTCAATTCTATACAACTCGTAGTTCCGATCATATACGATATCATTGGGATAACATTGCCGATATTAGTAATCCCAATAATCTCAACACATTTAGTTTAGAATTGCGTCCTAGCGGATTTATAGGTGCTAACTATGCTAATACAAATTCTCAACAGCAGGTAACTATAGGAACTATCGGTGATCTTAGATTAGGCGAAAAGACTCATCAGTTCTTTGGCATACCGGGTGTTGGCAATATCGCTAACTGGAGTTTAAATTCTACACAAGCTGCTGATTGTTCTAATCCTTTAAATAACGCCTACTGCCCAGGCTATGCTGAAGCGTACCTATCACAGCAATGTACTATTAGTGCGTTATACGATTCAAGATGCCCAGGATACGCAGCCGCTTATTTTACTCAACAGTGTTCAGTAAATCCTTTATACAATTCAAATTGTCCTGGATATGCTCAAGCATATCTTGACTATCAATGTTCAGTAGATCCATTGTATTCAACAACATGCCCAGGATATGAAACTGCTTATTTTAATCAGCAATGTACTCTAAATCCTTTATACAGTGTTAATTGTTCAGGATACGCTGATGCCTATTATGTACAACAGTGTACCGCTAATCCGTTATATGACTCGGGATGTACAGGATATGCTCAGGCTTATGCTTTAAAATATGTTGTTGCCAGTCCGTCAACATCGACTACTATCACTACACAACCAGAAACGATCGTTGTGGCCGCGGCCACTAGTGATCCTGTAGCCCAGGCAGCACCCCTAGTTAGTGATCCAGTGGTTAATAGTGTTGTTACAACTACAGCAACATCTGCTAGTCCTGCCCAGGCAGCAACAGCTACCGTACCACTAGCACCAGCACCAGCACCAGCCGCAACTACAGCAGCCGTTGCCGCAACAACATCTTCATCTAAAGAAGAAAAGAAAGAAGAAAAGAAAACTGAAACAGCGAGTACCACAAATACCACCACTACAACATCGACTAGTACTGATAATAAGAATGAACCTAAAACGACTAGACAGGCATTGGCAGAACGTAGACTAGAAGCAGCAAGAACTAAGGCAGTAGAAGAAGGCAAGAATCTAGCTAATAAGATGGGCGAAGCTGCTACTATGGAAGCACAGGTAGCAGTACAGAATGTAGTAGTACAGGCCATGGGGTTCACTCCGGGGTTCGATGCCTACGGGAAAGTTATGTTACAAGACGCAGCAGGATATAAACCTTTTGAAATATACAAAGGCCAGAGAAATGTAGATAGTCCTTCTGGTCGAAGATTAATGACTGGATCAGATAGGCTACACAGTGAAATGATTGATCAACAATATAATAGGGGGCAATAATGGAAATGTCGCTGTTGTTCGAATCTTTTATGATATTTTATCTATTAGAAGTATTGCTTTTAGTTTCTATATACATTTGGTATTATAAAGAACCTAAAAATATAACAGTTACACAAAGTGAAAGCCGAAAAAGTTCTGGACCAACAGCATCAGAACTTATTAAAATGAGACAGTTGGCTAATCAACTGAATCGTGGACAACAATGAAGGGGTTATTACAATGTCCGAAGAAAAAGATCTAGATAAAAAAGTTGACGAATTAGAAGCAGCTAAAGAAAAGTATCTCAGCGATAATACTGTTATTAGTATAGGCGGTTATGCTTTTACACCTGCTAAGTTGATGATCGCTGGCGGTATCATATCATCTGTTCTCGGTGGACTTTACGGAACATTCGAAGTATACAAAGATTATATGGATATGAAAGATAAGATCGCAAATTATGTCACTCCTGACCTAACCGAAATTTATAAAAAGATGGAAGTCTTAGACGCTAACACAGGCAAGATGGTCGAATATACGCAAGATATTAAAAACGATCTTAAGAACGATATTCGAAGAGTGGAAGGTGTAGTTGAAAATCTTGAAAGAAAAAGTGGCAATGCTATCAGAGACACTGATAATACTGTTAAAGATATTAAACGAGAAGTAGACACTACAACCAAGGAACTGAGAAAAGATGTTGACGGGACTCTTAAAGAAGTTAGAAGGTATAGTGATCAGACTATTAAAGAAGTCAATCAAGAAATGACACGTAATCAGAAAGAAACACAAAACGAACTACGTGCTATTAGAAAAGAAGTTGACGATAAAATTAAAAAAGCGTTAGACAACCCATTGTCTAACTAAGGAGGAGGGAAATGGGAGAAGAAATTAAAGACGTTAATGCTAAAATTGACGACGCCGAAGCGGCAGTGAAGAAGTATGCTAGTAAAGATACTGTAATTAGCATCGGAGGATACGAATTTACACCTGCCAAACTTATGGTAGCATTTACTATCGTATCGTCAACACTCGGCGGACTGTACGGAGCATTTGAAGTTTACAAAGATTATCAAAGTATGAAGAAACGTATCGCCGAATACGTTGCTCCAGACTTATCTGAACTAAACAAGAAGATGGAAATCACGATGCAGAACAGTGAAAAGTCTGTACAATACACACAAGACATCAAGAACGATTTGAAGCAGGACATTCGCAGACTTGAAAAGGTTGTTGAACAAGTAGAGCGTGATGGTAAGCAGTTATCTCGCGAAACAGATCAAGACCTGCGTGTGCTACGTAAAGAAATCGATTCAAAGATTCAGAAAGCATTGGATAATCCACTATCAGGCAAATAATAATAGCATATTATCAACAAATTAAAGCCCGAGATATTTTCGGGCTTTTTTGTTAAATAACAGTATGTAATATCTGGAGCGAAAGGAGCGATATGAACGATAGAAAGATGATAAAATGGCTGGCACTCTTGCTGGCTTTACCATTGCTTTTAGCTTGCATTGGTGGTGACACTTTCCGTTATCCTTGCCAAGATCCCAAGAATTGGGATAAGGAGATGTGTAAACTACCCACTTGTGATGTAACTAGAACCTGTCCAGAACATATTTTTAAAGGGCAGAGAGATCCTAGATTGGGTCCACCTAAAGACGGAGAAATAGCAGCAGCGAAACCTCTTGTATCACCACCCGTAGACAATAAAGGATGCAAATAATGGAACTACTTAAAAGCATAAAGAGAGAAGATAAGGATACAGGAGAAGTCTTTATCTATACTGAAGAGCAACTGATGGCTCGATTAAAATTCTTCATTGGTGTCTGTCTAGCACTGACTTTGACAGGTATTGTTTTTGTTGTTTTGTATTCTATTATATTCGTAACACAACCATTAAATGCCATAAGTCCTATTGATCAAAAGTTTTTTGAATTGATCATTCCTATCGCGACGTTCCTAACTGGTACGCTGTCTGGAATTATGTTAGCCGGTAACGACAAAGATGCTAGAATGAAAGCATTAGATGCCGCTAATAAAGCACCGACTGTATCGCCAAGTCCTAGCACACCACCTCCAAGTGGAGGATTTAGTGCTAACGCCAGCTTTGGTGGTGCTAATCTAAGTATCAATAGACCAGCTATGCCAACACCGGGAGCGACTCCGGCAGGTGCCTTCGGGGCCACAAGTTCCTTTGGTCCACCAGCTCAACCGATGATGAGTTCACTAGGCAAACCAATGCCTGTACCACCAGAAGACCCTGAGCTATAATAAAAACCCGCTAAGGCGGGTTTTTTTATCACCCAAATTTACTCATCTGAAACATAGATAAAATATTGCGTGTTTTGATCGTAGATTTTCGTTGTTCTACTTTTATAAGATCGAGTTCTTTTTCTATAAACTTAGGATCTTGAAGAGTTTGTTCTGTTAATATTCCCAGATCAAATCCTGTTGTAAGATCTAATTCAGCGTCGTTAACAAATGTTTCGTATACTTTGTTCAAAAGAACTTCGTGATTTCTTAGGCAGAGATGATTATATCTCGGATCGACTCCTTGTATAAGACTGTTATAAGCATCGTTAGTGTGACCGCCGGGTATTTCGGGTGTGGCTATATTTTCCGTAAGACTACCTTTAGAAAATTTTATATTCTTAAATTCGTCATAGCCAGGAACCATCTGATTAAATCCAAAAATTACCAAAGGTGGTCTCCAAGATCTACTATGTGTGATAGCAGATAGCCATCCTAGCCGTTGTAGTGTTGCGATACTGTCTAATTGCGGCCTCTGTACATATCTTTCCCAGAGAGCGGCAGTCTTGGATATGTTTGGATCTATGTGTTTGGCATCGTTTAAAAATTCAACTTTGCCTAATGTAGGATCGTCAACGACCCACCAACGTCTGGCCGGATGTGTGGCTACTATCAAGAGATAGTCATCGGGCTGTATGTCTTGGAGTTGTACCTGTAACATGTACCAAGCATACTCTTGGGCAGAACCAATCATAGACCAGTTCATGAATCCCGAACACTCTAGCTTTTGTGCTAGTCGATACCACCAGGTCTTTTCTTGATCTCTTCCCTGTTTTTCCGCAGCAGTAAAACTGTCACCAACAATATATAGTCTAGGCATGTAATTAATTATCTAGCGTTAAATACTGTATGAATTATTTCTGGGAGCCAGTCGACGCTCTGTTTGACTTTAATGTATGGCTTTTCCTTCAGTGGTATTATATGCCTGCCTATATGCTAGGCAAACAAGATGAATGGAAAGAATGGGTGGGTGTTAGTTTAAACGGTTGGCGTGGATCTAACTTTTGCAAGCCTTAATTTTTCTAAGATTCGTATATAAAACCAACCTATATCAAATTCCCATTTGTTCTTGCTGAACTTTGCCGAAGTACCGTCGCCGTGATGATTGTTGTGAAGCTCTTCGCCACCTATCCATACAGCCCAGGGCCATAAGTTACGGCTAGTATCTTTAACATCGTAGTTACGATATCCCCACCAGTGAGCCGCACCGTTGATAACACCAGCGGCCCAGAATGGAATCCATATCATTTGGACTCCCCACACAATAAACCCGATAGGACCAAAAAGAACAAGATCTATGATCAACATCAAAAGAATTCCCATCAAGGGGTGGGGAGTGTAAACATTTTCTTCAATCCAGTCTTCAGGCGTACCAATACCTAGATCACGAACTAAAATTTTATTTTTCTTTGCTTTTACATATAATAAAGCGCCGCCAAACAACACACGCCATATACCGTGTTGTTTAGGTGAGTGAGGATCTTGTTCTGTATCAGCAGCCTGATGATGTTTACGGTGTACTGCTACCCATTCGCGAGTATTCATGCCTGTGGTCATCCATAACCAAAAACGCATAAAATGTGCGACCGTAGGATGAAACTGTACTGCTCTATGTGCTTGACTTCTATGTAGATATAGAGTAACACACGCGATAGTGAGTTGTACCATCACTAGGGTATAAATTAGTTCTGTCATCAGTTATTTAAGTGATTTACCGATCCTTTCTAATATCAACTCTACTACTGCGTTGCTTAAAACTACTTCATAATGATTTAGTCTCATTTCGATCAGTTCAAAATCTTCTCTAAATCTCATACTTTCTACAGTTACAACACCGTCATTGTCTCGTTGGATCCAAGGACTAGTACCAGTTGTAGTAACAACATTAGCCCAATTAGGCGGAGCATCTAAATATCTAGAATCATATAACGGACCTCTTATAGAACCTATATCTCTCATTAGTTGGTTGAACGGTAAAAAGTATCTAGCAAAGTCTGCTTCTTTGCTGCCACCGTATGGTGTAGACAAACTTATACCTCCTACTGTTTTATCTTTATAATGATTAGCGAGATATAAACTATAAATGCCCCCTAGACTATGACTTATAAAGAATAATCTTTGAGCGTCTTTAAGTTGTTCTTTCATTTTTGAGAGATTGTTTTCAAACCCGTCTTTACTAGAGTATTCTAATAACGCTTCGGGTTCTCTCTTATAATGCTGTTTAACAAACTGCCGAATGTGTGTAAAACTTTCGGCAGTTGCTGAAGCACCGTGTATATAAACTATCATGATTCAATGAAACTGTTCTTCTTCTGTTGAACCTTTTAATGCCTGTGTTGAGGCTTCTTTTTCAACAGTGGTAGTTATAAGGTCAAAATAACCTGTACCAACTTCACGTTGATGCTTGACTGCTTCGAAGCCTATAGCGGCATTAGCAAATTCTTGTTCCTGCATCTTGACAAACGCTGTCATACCTTCGCGAGCATAACCGTGTGCTAGTTCAAACATACCGTTGTTCAAGTTATGGAAACCTGCTAGGGTGATGAACTGGAACTTATAGCCCATAGCACCTAGTTCACGCTGGAACCGGGCGATGGTAGCATCGTCTAGATTCTTCTTCCAATTGAAACTTGGCGAGCAGTTATAGGCTAGCATTTTATTTGGAAAGTGCTTGTGGACTCTTTCTGCGAATTGTCTAGCGAAATCAAGATCAGGTTTCCCTGTTTCACACCATACAAGGTCGGCGTAAGGAGCGTAAGCGACTGCTCTGCTGACGGCTTGATCGATTCCGTTTCGGGTTCTATAGAAACCTTCGACAGTTCTTTCGCCAGTAAGAAAAGGAATGTCGTTATCATCAATATCGCTAGTGATAAGGTTACCGGCTTCGGCATCAGTACGTGCGATAACAAGAGTAGGCACGCCCATAACATCAGCAGCGAGACGAGCGGCAACAAGTTTATTGACTGCTTCTCTGGTTGGTACAAGGACTTTTCCTCCCATATGACCACATTTTTTGGCACTAGCCAATTGGTCTTCAAAATGGACACCTGCGGCACCTGCCTCAATCATGTCCTTCATTAATTCATATGCGTTTAATACTCCGCCAAACCCTGCTTCGGCATCGGCAACGATTGGTGCGTAGAAATCTTTTTCAACACCTTCACTCCATGCGATCTGATCAGCACGGGCAAATGTATTGTTAATCTTGCGAACAACTGCTGGTACTGAATCTGCTGGATACAGACTTTGATCGGGATACATATCGCCGGCTAGGTTAGCATCTGCTGCGACCTGCCATCCTGATAAGTAAATTGCTTTGAGTCCTGCTTTGACCTGCTGTAAGGCCTGCATGCCTGTAAGGGCACCTAGTGTGTGGACGTAATCTTCTTCTAGAAGCATACGCCATAGTTTTTTTGATTGTTCAACAGCAAACTGATTTGGGAAAGTCTTCGAGCCTTGTAAGCGAACGACTTCCTCTGCTGTGTATGGTCTTCTTATTCCATTCCAACGAGGATTTAGGGTCCAATCCTGTTGTAGAGCCTGCTGTCTCTGTGTGCGTTTATCCATTTTTGGATACCTCCTGTATAGATCAATATTTATGGCGGATACACGACTGTTGACAGATTCATTAACTGAGTATATAATAATACTATGAAAATCCAATTAGTATCAGACCTCCATCTAGAATTCGCAGACATCAATATCCAAAATCAAATGGGTGCTGATGTATTGATTCTTTCCGGTGACATAATGGTTGCCAGCAAAGTTAATAAGCCTGAAAGCGAATACGGGATCCGTTTCCGTGATTTCTTGAAGCGTTGTTCTTTCCAATTTCCTCATGTTGTCTATGTAGCTGGCAATCACGAGTTCTATGATAGCGGCAAATTCTTTGCTGGGCTTGACGAACTTCGTGCGGCCTGTGCTGTTCATGATAATGTCTACTTCTTAGAGCGTGATACCAAAGTCATTGACGATGTAGTATTCGTTGGCGGCACACTGTGGACTGACATGAACAAGTTTGATCCGTTGACCTTACATGCGGTTCGTGATATGATGAACGACTATCGTGCTACTGTTAATGATCAAGCTGGTTATCGCAAATTAAAGCCTGCGGATACCTGCGAACGTCATAAACTCACAGTAGAGTATATCAAGCACATTGTCAGCGAGAACAAGGATAAACGTTGTGTGGTTGTCGGACATCATAGTCCTAGTTACCAGAGCATACATCCACAGTATGCCAGCGAGCATCTCATGAACGGTGCTTATCACAGTGACCTTAGCGAGATCATGTTAGACAATCCTAACATCAAACTGTGGACACATGGACATACGCATCATCCGTTTGATTATGTCATAGGCGAATGTCGAGTAGTCTGTAATCCCAGAGGCTACGATGGATATGAGTTTACTGGTTGGGATCCTAACAAGATTGTTGAAGTATGAACATAACTGTTTATAGTCGAAACCGATTGTACGAAACATTTACTAAGTGGGATGTTCCTCGAGACTTTGCTGACCCTATGGCCAACTATTTGGTCTATGGCTACAGCCCTGGCGGTTTCTTTACCTCAGTATTAGCTAATGACTTTCACGGTGCTATCGCTCGCAGTCATCCTAGTAATACTGTAGAAGCATTGAAAAGTCTAGTAGGTTGGATCGGTGATTGTATGCCTCCAGAAACATTTGGCAGTTATCAAGCAGTCAGTGATTGGTGCTATATGAAACCGGAAAACCGTAGATCCATTCTTGAACGATATGGATCGATTTATACAGAACAAGAAGAAGTCATTATGGCTCTTCGAGAAGAATCTACAATTGAACCGATACTGTATTAAAATGAAAAAGATCTATTACGAAAAAATTGGACGAAGATATGTACCTGTGTCAGAGTACGATTCAGAATATTTGGATAGTTTTCCAAAAGGAGATCATCTTGTATCTGTATATCCAGGTGGCGGTAGCCGTCGCTATAGGATCGATCCGGCCCTAGCACCGATGATTGCCGCAGGACGATATGCCGAAGATGCTATCTGTCGTAAGATACAAGAAGCCACAGAACTACGTCCTATGAATCGTGAGATTGATGAAGAAACTCAACGCAAATGGAAAAAGTTTATTGCTACTATTCCAGAAGATTTTCGTTTTATGTTCACACACGGTTCGGCTAGAGATGCTGCCGAAGCCGGCGTCCAGGCTATGATGTTCGAAGCTGACAAGCTCATGAAGCATGAAAGTGTTCGTAAGGCTTTTGATAATTTTATTTTAATGTGTAAATTAACCAAGGAGCAGACAAATGATTAAAGACATTTTCGGATTTATAAGTTGGCAATGGAGAAAGTTTGAATTCTGGCAAAAAGCCTTTATCTTTAGCAGTTTCTTTTTTGGTGCTGCTTTGGTAGCAGAGCCGCCATATGTGTTTTATCTCAGTCTGGTGCCTATGGCGGTAGTATTTGGTTTTATGACTAAGTGGTTAATCTGGGACGGCACAAGGAGTGCTTGGGAAAAATATAAGAAAGAAAAATCGGGATTGTTTAACACAATTAAAGAAGGTGAAAAAAGATGAATACAAATCTTGAAGATTTATTTTCTTCGTTTGAATGTTCACCGAGATCGACTAATCATGACAAGGATATTAATGTCATTGAATTCCCTACAGTACACAAGGCTGATAGTGAACCATTAAATCTCATCTGGCCCGATATTAAGAACGGTCCTTGGATTGCCGGAGGGGCTTGCCTTCGTTGGTATCAGGGACAGCCTGTAGGAGAAAATGATATCGATATTTTCTGTGCCAACGCCAAGCAGGCAGCGGAAGTCATTGATAGGATCAAGAGCTACGGTCGTTTTTCTGTAAAATTTGAAAGCGAAAACGCTGTGACTTTAAACTATTGGACCAAAAAAGATTATAGCACTAATTGGACAATACAAGTAATTACACGTAGGTATTTTAGCAGTCTACAAGAAGTGATCGACAATTTTGATATCACAGTCTGTGAAATTGGTACTGCTGGTAACGAATGGATTCTAGGTCCTTCGACTGCTCGCGATATCCGCGAACGAAACCTGCGATTCAAGATGCCCTTACAACCGGATGCTCTTAAAAGATTAACCAAATATTGGGCATACGGGTATCGCCCAGTCGACGGCACACTAGAAGCTATCCAAAACAATCCTAACGCCAAATGGCAGTTTGGATCAGAAACAGAGGACTATCAAAATGCGTTCTGAACATTCGTGGAGTCTATTAGATCCAAAGCCTGTGTTGTTGTATTTGCCTAAGTCGGACGAATACATCTGTTATTGGAATGGCGTTGTTATGACACATACTATGGCTCTTTGTATGGCCATGGAACATTTCGGTGTCTGGTCAACTCCCGAAATGAAAACATCGATGGAAAAAGAATATGAACGCATCTATTACGCTAATGGATTCGCTACTCGTGCTTGGGATAGTAAAGTATCATCGAGCCCAGTCTATCCTTATCTGAAGCGTATCATGGCTGATCACCTTAGTAATGTAATACCTAAGCGTGAAGCTAAAGAAGTTATTGGTTGGTTTGATTATAAACGAGCAAGGAGTCTAGAAGTATGATTAAAATCCTGTTAACATTCATTTTTCTCACAGCCGTGGCAGCATTTGTCATTAAAACGATTAGAGAGATGACAGGTAAGCAAAAATGGGCGTTGACTAAAACTATAGGTTATGCTATACTATGTTCATCGTTCGCGTTAGCTGCGATGATTTCAATCGTTATTATTTTTTAAGGACACACAATGAAACGTATTTTCACTCTCTCTATTCTCGCCGCCGCTGTTCTGGCTACCGGCTGTACTCGTATTGAAACTGGCGAGGTTGGTGTTCGAGTTGGTTTTGACAAACAGGTTAAACCCGGTGAACTGCTACCTGGCTCGTTCAATCAGACTATCGTCGGTGATGTTTTGACTTTTCCAGTCAAAGACGTTAACGTGGTCCTTGAGAACATGACCCCTGTGGCCAAAGACAACAGCACCATGAAAGACTTTGATGCTGTGGTTGTCTACAACATCAATCCGCAGAGCGTAGCTGAACTTTACAGCACCAAGAACAAGGCATTCCACGCCGAGTTCAAAGGCGACACTTATGTGATGTATAATTATGTTGTACAGAATGCTCGTAACGCTATCTACAAAGCTGCTCGTAAATACGAAGCCCTAGACATGGCAGACAATCGTGAGCCAATGGAGAAGTACATCCAGGAAGAAATCACTCGCAATCTTGCTGAAGAAAAGCTCGATGGTACTATCATAATCAGTCAAGTGTTGATCCGTAATGTCGTACCAGCGGATTCAGTTGTAGATTCAGCCAACGCTCTTGTTCGTGCTAAGAACGAATACAAGCAGAAGGAAGTTGAAGTACAGACTGCTAAGAAAGAAGCAGAACGTATGAACGCTCTGGCGAACCAGTCTGCCGCTAGCATCGCTTACATGCAGGCACAGGCTGCTCTTAACATCTCTGAGGGTATTAAGAACGGTCAGGTACAGACCATCGTAGTTCCTGCGAACTTCAATGCTCTGATGTTGAACAAGTAAGAGTCTGCGTCTGTAGCTAAGTGGAACAGCAGGAGCCTCTAAAACTCCAGATGCGTGGGTTCGATTCCCACCAGACGCACCAATAAAGAAAGTAACAAAAAATGAATATGGATCAAGCGGCAGTATTCTTAGCCGGTTCAGTTTTGACAGTTTTAGGATTTTTAGTAATCTTAGCTGGCATTCTTATCACTAATAATTTGATTGCCAAATATTGGAAGTCGTGGGGCTGGTCTTGGATGCCGCATTGGGCACAAGAACCCCACCGATTTGCCACTCCCGAAGAAGCAGAAAAGATTGCTCCAGTCTTTCATGATTCAAAAGTTCAAGACCAAAGCAGAAGCTGAAGCGTTTATTCGATTAATAATGGGTCCTCCTAAGCGTAGGCTTGAAGGCGAGGATCATGATCGAGTCTGGCTTTTGCTACAAATGACAGAACCAGTTAGAGAGGTTAACAATCAACACAGCTGGTGTGCTGAATATAATATAGGCGGAATAATGTATGATGTACATTATTTCCCAAACGAAGAACCTTTTATCGAAGTTTATCTAAATGATTGATTATCACGAAGCATTGAAAGAAATGCACAAAGGCAATGTAGTAAAATACATTGGTACAGTAAACGGAAATATATTTACTGACCGTGGTGCATCATACTGTATGTGTCGTGGTGTAATATTTTGTTTCCGTGATGGGGCACCGGTACACAAATCTGATGGTTGTATAGTATATGATCCAGACTTTCGTTATGAATTGACGGGTGAGACATTTGACACTAGATGGTGGTATAAAGGTTATAAAACGGACAAAGAAACTAAATCAAAACTTGGATACAGTCGTATTGGAAGGAACAATGTATGAACGAACGAATTCGAGATTTTGGAAAACAAGCATATAATGCCGCTACTGAGATTTGGCCTATCAATAGCCAAATGTGGTATGAAGTGTATAACACAACATTCGCCGAGTTGATTGTGCGTGAATGTATCGAGGTCGTAGAAGACTGCTCCATTGAATATGCTACACGGCCGCAGATTATGAAAGAAATTAAAGAACATTTCGGAGTTGATGGTATGAGCACAGAAGATAAAAAGACTCTAATTAAAGAATTGTTAGGAGTAAAGAATAATGATTGAACATTTTAAATCACAGATTGAAGAAGGTGCTCAAGAGATGTTTTTCTATGCTATCGAGCAGGAAGGCAACTTGAGAATTGAACGGCATCGTGGCACACTAGAAACATTTCCTGATCTAGAATATGTGCGTCATTTAACTGATGGTGTGCCTCTATTCAAGAATAAATAGATTTGTAGCGGGTGCTACAACCAACAGAGTTTAATTAACAGGTACTTACTCTGTGTACCGTAAAAGGAAGAAAAATGATGTATGAATCAAAACTGGCTGCGGCCATTAAAGTCTCTGGCAAGGTGCTTAGAGAATTCAAAGATACGGTTCACATACCGTTCGGCAGTGAATATACTGTCCTACTAAAAAATCTCAATACAACTAGAGCAGTAGTCAACGTCTTTATCGACGGAGAGAATGCCGTCCCTGGCGGACTGGTCGTAGACCCGGGTCGAGAAATCGATCTTGAGCGTTGGATTAAAAACGGCAATCTCTCTGAAGGTAATCGTTTCAAGTTTATTGAACGAACAGGTAGTGTAGAACAGCACCGAGGAATCGGTATTGAGGACGGACTAGTAAGGATTGAGTTCCAATTTGAACAACCGCCACGTCCTATCACTTGGAACACTTCTAATATCAATTCTGTCTATCCACAAGGCGGAATTCTTCGTGGATTTGATAATGCCCATTACGGTGTAACCTGTTCATCCGCGACCTATGATGCTACTTCAGTGAACAGCAGTCACTCGCTGCTGAACGATGTAGGTATCACTGTGCCCGGCAGTCACAGCACACAGAAGTTTAGCACTGCTTATGTTGGTGCTCTAGAAAGTACAAAACACTCAATGGTGTTTAAACTGTTAGGCGGAACTATGCCCAAGCCTATTACAGTCAAGCACAAGCCAAAGTGTGTGACCTGTGGCAAACAGAATAAGGCAACTGCTAAGTTCTGTATCGAGTGTGGCACTGCTCTTGAAGTATTCGCGTAAGTAGTAAACTAATCAGTTAAATAAAGTTTTAAAGGAAGCCACTATGAAACACCTAGTAGTAGTGGCGTTTCTATTCAGCCTTACTAGCTCTATAGCCAACGCCCAATTTAGATACGATTATCCTATCGTCTGTGATAAAACCCAAAAACTAGTCGAAAGCCTCTCACTCAATTTCAAAGAAAAAGTATCCTGGGCCGGAAAACACGTCGATGACGGATCTATGTATTCTCTCTGGGTAAATGAGAGTACAGGCAGCTGGACCCTACTCAAAATGAATCCTGAAGTTGCCTGTATTTTAGGTGTCGGTGAAGAATCTAAATTTACGATTGGCGAGTCAACTTAAACAGATATTTCTTATGTAGGTGTAGTCTTGCCTTATTGTATTGAACAGCAGTAATAACTAGTGCTACTGACCAAGGTACAATAGCAGCGGCCCACGGAACAAGTCCTGCCCACCAACTGGCCATTAACGGTTCTTTCATTAACATCAGCATGGCAACGGCAAACAATACAAACGATCCCGCAAATACCGTGTCAGGCCAACGTTGTAGAATCTTGCTGACTAAAGTAGCACCAAACAAGATGATTGGTACTGAGATTAATAAACCAGCAACAACTAGAACAAAACTTCCGTTGGCGGCTGCGGCGATACCCAATGCGTTATCTATGCCCATAACAGCATCAGCAACTACGATAGTACCAATGGCTCCCCAAAAGGTATCTTTGGCTTCGATGTTGTGTTCATCGTGATTGAATACTAGTTTCCAACCAATCCATACCAGTGCGGCAGCACCAATAGCACGTAGGCCCGGTATCATCAGCAAGTATGTCAGTGCCGCTACTGATACGAATCGTATAGCGATAGCACCGAATGTACCCCAGAAGATTGCTCGTTTGCGTAAATGGTCTGGAAGTTTATTAGCTGCCATTCCAATAACAAGAGCGTTATCACCAGCTAATACAATGTCTATCATAATGATAGCTAAAAATGCCCATAGGGCTTGAATGGAAAGTAGTTCCATTTTAATCTCCTTTAAAAGTTAAAATGGTCTCGTCGCTTTGTCCAAATACCGGGTTAAACAACACCGTATTGACGATATATGGAACCTTTTCAGGTTGACTACTCCCCGCAAAGTATTTATATTAAATACTGTAGACATTTTATAAAGGAGAAAACAATGTCGTAGATTGAATATGCTTGTAAGGATGTAGTGTTCCATTTTAACAAAAAACACCTAGAGGACCAAACCATACCTATGTGGGTCCTAAAAACACATGGGGAATCATTTTACGTTCATCACGTAACCTGCGAGATACCTTGGACTACCAAGGAGACACCGGACAACTCGCATACCAAAGGCAGTATCAAAGTCAAAGATTGTTTGCTAACGATCGACGAAGAAAACTCTGCTACTATCAGCAATCTCACTATTTTTGACAAAGTACGATTACGCAACCAAAAGTTGGGTATCACTCGTGTTATATTTTCTTGGGGATCTAAATTTCACACAGCTCTAGCAGGCAATGAATTTAAACACAGTCCATTCAAGAACGTCGAGGGCGGTTGCGGTAGCAGTTTCATTATCTGCGATCTATTAAAGAAAGAAGAAGCTACCTTTGCGGCTTTGAAGTATCCAAACGGTTTTCGCATACTCAAACCAAACGAAGGCTATTATCAGGCCTACGATCGCAAAGGTCCAATTTGGGAAGAAGATGAAGTTGACAATGAGGACGAATGATGTTACAATATATAAAATGAAAGGAGCATCATGACCCTTGTTCAATTAGTTTTAGGTATAGCCTCTATTTTTTCATCAGGAGTATTAGCACAATTATACTCTTCGAAGAAAGACGAGCGTGATTTCTATATGAGCATCATTGGTTTCTCTTCCGGTGTCTTTATTTTAATTTCTATGATTGGAGCAATAGCATGATCACATTAAAAGATTTTATGGAAACAGTGGGATATCGTATCACTGAAGGCAGTGACTATGGTTGGAACTGTTACGGTCCAGATGCCTATTGTCTAGATTCTTGGAACGGTGATCAAGATGGTCATAGCCTTACGATCATCTTCGATACTCGTACACAAGAAGTCTACGAAGTACAGGCACATGATTATCTAAATCGTCGTGCTTATCGTTATTTCAATCCTGACTATAAACCTAATCACGACAACGAAGCAACAGATCGAGGTATTGATAAAACTGAAGCCTGGGATGATCTCAAATACACAGACCTTGAAGTTGAAGAAGACTTTCTAGAAAAAGCTCGTGCTATCGTCGACGGTGAAGTCTATGACACAAGAGTCAAGGTTCCATTGACATTAGATGACAGTGAGCTGTTTGAGCTGATGAAGATGGCACATGATCGTGATATCACCCTTAACCAGATGGTCGAACAGATTTTACAAACAGTCATAGATAGTCACAGGGAAGAACAGTCGTTGCGTGATGAGCTTGACAGCATCCGTCCTGAATATGATTTCTCTGAAGGTGAACGTGGTCCTGTGGAAGAATCTATCAAAAAAATCAAGAAGAAAAAGAAAGGAAAGTAATGTCCGACGCACAAAAGTTTTTAGAAGATCTAAAGACTGGGGTACGACATGTTGTAATCAATACCTGCTATGGCGGGTTCAGTCTTAGCGAACGTGCTAAGATTGAGTATATGAAGTTAGCCGGTCTTGTTGAGCGTGACTTTCACGATCATGACCTACCTCGGGACGACCCTTATCTAGTCAAAGTAGTTAAAGAACTAGGATCTGCGGCCGACGGTGTTCATGCTAAACTCAAGATTGTAGAGATTCCCGGTGATGTATCTTGGCACATAGGTGAGTACGATGGCAACGAATGGGTAGCCGAGGATCATCGTTCATGGAGTTGATACGTTTAAGTTTCGGCAAAGATCGTTTTCATGAACAGAGAGATATGCTGTCTTGGTGTGAACAAAATCTAGGTCTGGGAGGCTACTATGCCTTTACCAAGGATCCAGAAAATGCTCGTTGGGCTATTGAATCTATGTTTGGAAATACTCACTTCTTTTTTAGAAATCCCAAAGATGCCGTATTATTTGGTTTGATATGGAAATAGTATTAAAAAACTGTTCGGCTAATGATGCTGTAGATATCGTACAAGAACTTAGGTCAATGAATTTAACACAGGGTAAAGACTTTGATTTTTCTTTTACACAAAGTCGTTGGGATGAAATGATTGGCGAAATACCCAAGCAAACTCTGTTTAAATTCTATGATATTAAATGGGCATCATTGTTCGCTTTAAAATATGGTCATAGATACAGGTAAAGGTTTAAAGGTTGGTAGTGTGAACGAGATCTTGGCGACAAGAGCTCGTGCCACCTTTAGTCATCGCATAAACTTTCAAACTGTAGGCTATGTAACTCTGCCTAAGATGAAGGAATGGTGCGATGAGAATTGTCTAGGTCTTTGGAGATGCCAGGATATACATGCTTTGTATTTTCAATTCGAAAACGAACGTGATGCTACAATGTTCATGCTCAAATGGGGCACCGTAGAAGGTAACAAGTTGAAATGAAAATTCATCAATGGCAACTAGATCTATTAGATAAAATGACACGATACAAAGGACGAGGGGTTGTTCAGATTACAGGTCGCCAGATAGGCAAGAGTGCCTTTTCTGCTCAGGCCCTTCAGCGTATGATGGACGATATCTACGGTCAACCCGTATCAGATATCAAACTGTCAGAGGGCAAAGTCTACGGTGCTCGTTATTACACAGCGGAACCCATAGGCGGATCGTGGCCGGAAATGGAAGCATGGTGTTACGAAACATTTGGCGATGACGCATCACCTATCTGGGGAGCAGATAAGGCACCAGAACCCGCACAGCGTTGGTATAAGAATGCTCGAAAGTTTTGGTTTAGAAGTGAGGCAGATAGAACGATGTTTGTATTGAAATGGCGGTAAATCATTTAGATATTGGCAGAGGTTATGTATTAGGCTACGACAGCAGAGACATACCCTTACCGTCTACTATAAGACAAGAAGTTTGGGATTGGTCTGAAAAACAAGGTATAGTGTTAGAAGGTCACAGGTATGGCGTCGCTGGTATGGACATTTGGCGTGTTCGCGACGAAGAACAACGTGTAAGGTTTATATTAAGATGGCTGTAAGAACATTACGACGCAAAGTTATTATCCGTGAATACGACTTCGAACGTGTGCGTGATCAAGCATTCGCTCCCCTGGCAATGATGGGATCATCGGAGACTCTATATGATAGAGCAGAGTTTATTCCCCTTAATCAAGAGAATCTCGAAAAACTCAAAGTTATAGATATACTTCGAAGTAAAAAAACAAAAATATCAGAAGTAGATCTAGATCTTAAAAGGCCTGCTCTACTAGTGGCTCAGTTACGGGATTATCTCTACAGCGACAAATATTATAATTGGCATGTGACTGTAGACGAAGAGGGCTACGTCTGTGTACAAGCCCGTAAGAACACTCCCAAGACTCGATTAGGATGGGCTATATTTGAAAAGGACATAAAATGTCGAATCTAGAAGACGAAATCGTTAACGAACTGTCTACTCAGATGCAGAGTGAAATAGATTTTTCTATATTATCCGATATGCTGGTACAGGCCTGCGGTTGGAAGAAAGTTACACTGACTAGATTCTTTAGCAGAAAACACGCTATCAATATACTGATGTGGTGTGAAGAACACATCAAACATCCTTTCGAACATCGTGGATCCACTTTTGTTTTCGAAAATGAAGGCGATGCTATTAACTTTGCACTAAAATGGTTATAACACAACGAATCTACGACGGATGTGATTGCTATCCCTGGATGGAGGTCCGTGCCTGGTGGCCAGTGCGAACTATCGCTGGAAAATATGTGTGGGGTAGAAAGATCTACAAACGAAAGTTTTGGGCGGTATGGGGCAACGGATTTCACATGGAACCTGAAGTAGAATACGCCGAACTGTTTGATATATTAAACTATGGGCAAAGTTAAAGAACACTACGCATTTCCAAATGCTCCAGATAGAACGTCGGCGATAAATCAAAAACTAGCTGACACCTATTTTCAGCATCATTCTCCTTATGTTCATCGACCACCTAAAGATAAGTACATCATCGTAGGAGATCGTGTGGAAGAAGTCAAAACAGTCGTAGTTCATGAATTCTCAATGGGAGACGTGGAAGATCCGGATCTATATGCCGCCCAACCGTTATATGAATGGGAAAAGAGCGAGCAAGGACAGTGGATAATGAAGAACGCCTGCGACACACCTACTTGGTATAGAATGGCTGATATGGCTAGCTACGGGTACCGATATCAGATACGGGCCAAACTAATGGGATCTGCTCTAACAGAATGGTTGTTAAAATATGGCAGCAAATAATGAACCCAAAAGTTTTCTTAACATGGCCCACAAAACCGTTGGGACTGCGTTACTAGAAGACGATAAATTGATGTCAATTTTGAATTCTTATTACATCGTTCGACTCAACGATTCAGATAACGATTTCAACGAAAAATTATCTTGGTGTTTGGAGCACTGTCACAGCAAATTTCGAGACATCAAAGAATCCGATTGCCGTGCCTGGTATTTCCAAAACGAGCAAGATGCCACTATGTTCGCCATGCGATGGTCTTAGATTATTGACAGACTGAGCCGTTGATGCTATAATAAAATATCATCAATAAACATCGAAAGTTTCAGATGGCACGTGGTCGAGCAAAACTTACCGAGAAACAAGAACGGATCCTAATTCAAGCCCAACTCATGGGTTTGACTCCTCGCGATATGCAGCAGATTTCAAACCGTCTGATTGCCCTTCAGAAAGAGTCTAAGGAAAGGGTAGCTGTTAACGAAGCTATTCAGGGGTACAGTTGGAGCAAAGATGCCAAAAAACAATGGTCCGTTACTACCCCCGACGGCTATGTCTGCGAGTTTACCAAAGGCACTAAGCATCGCACTGGTTACTGGGATCGTAGTTGGGATTACAATGTTAAAGTTACTAAACCAGGAACTGCTTTTAAAACTCGCTATCTACAGAAAAAACAGATCAGTGTTCGTGATGAGTGGGTGGCTAAACTCTGCCCAGAAAACAGCAAAGAACTGTATGGCATCATTCGCTGGGCACACAATCTTAAACGAGAAATTAAAGAATGAACATTGAACAAGCAACTATCGTAGAAATCCTTCCTACTGAAGTTTGGTATGAAAAGGATATACTTGGCACAGTCCATGTCAAGATGAAGCATCAAGGCATGGAGCCGTTTACCTTTATTCAAATGAACTATGACTATATGTATACTAGCAACAGTCATCAGCGTGACATGGTCAAGCGTATTGGTCAACTGTTAGGCGTAGAAGATATTCAATCACGCGAATGGCAAATGCCCGAAAGCTGGAAGGTAAAACCCAACGAAGTTGACCAAGAACTTCGTAAAGAAATTATCACATCTATGTGTTATACATATAGACACGACTACGGTCTAGATAAGACTGTAGGCACAGGATTCGCTGATGCGATTTCCAGCGGCATGACTGAAGAAGAAAGACAAGCTCTGTGGAATCAGATGGCACAGATTTTTGATAATGACATAGCACCCCATATAGAGTTTATATGAGTAGTTCCTCAACCATAACTGGATTTATCGAAATCTTTGAAGGCCGTCTTCAGAAGATGAAGTTACATCTTAAACAAGAATTGAGTAAAGCCAAGCATGAACGTGATAAGAAAGCTATTCGTCGTATCGTATATGATGCTAGAAAGCTCAACAAAACTCTGAAAGAAATGCGTAATTCCGCAGCAAAGAAGTGTCCGCATTGCGGAGAAAAGATATGAACGAACGAATTAGACAATTTGAGAGACAATGCTGGGATCATCAAGCCAATTGTTTAGATACAGAAAAGTTCGCCGAGTTGATTGTGCATGAATGTATGTCGTGTTCTATTTGGGTTGGCAAGAACAATACCGATAGTGTTGAACCCGTACACACCGCTCATGCTATCAACCAGCTTATCAAGAAACGTTTCGGAGTTGAAGAATGAACGAGCGAATCAAAGAACTTGAAGCAACACTACGAGACCTTTACGAAGGACGTACTTTGGTTATTCCGGCCGACCTCGATCATGCTTATCAAATGATGAATCTATCAATGATGTATATCAGAGACGACCAACAACGAGTAATGAGTTATTTAAAACAGGATACTGTAAATGAAAATCGGATTTAGTCTAGGTCGTTGTATTCGCGATATTGTTGACGGTGATGTTAGTGTTGACGATGTGGCATTCCTTATCACGGCTACAAATGTCCGAGATAGGTCACATCTCGATAATGTCATTGGTGCTTATATGAATGAGCCTGGATATCTGCTAGACAGAGATTACCATCAGTGTATGGAAGTAGCACAACTGTTATGGGATACAAATAGAATCCTACAGCCTCGTGCTCAAGGCATGCATAGACATGCTCAGCCGGAAAGTTCTATCTGGGTAGATATTTTTCCTACACAGACCAGCGACAACGAAAGTGTCAAGAAAGCCTGGAACGCCTATAGATTTATGCTACATATGGTAGAGAACGTAGACACGGAGGCTACAGAAGTTTTTAAAACGTAAGGAGAGAGGCATGGTTAAAGAAGGATCACGATGGAGCAGCAGTGAGGGAAAAACCTTCCATGTTATACATCGAATTGAATTAGACGGACATGTATGGATACACTATCTCTTAGAGAATAAAGAAAATTCTCAAGAATATAGTTGTTACGAAGAAAGTTTTTTGGCTAGATTTACGCCCCTTCCAGAATGATTAATATACAATTCAATCTTCGAATTCCAGGATCTAATCGATTTAGGAATATCAAATGCTGGCACGGAATCACGCCTTTTATCCATAAATTTTGGGAATTGCAGATTTATAAATCTGCTGATATTTTGGACATATTTTTAAGACTCACTAGTAAACAAAGTCATGCTGGGTTATCGTGCGGACTAGGGTTTTGCGGTATCAATATGGAATTCCAGATCTACGATTCTCGACATTGGAATGACACAACAGGGCGTTGGCAAGATTATTAACAGATGCTATAATATAGGATAAGTAAAGATAAACATGGAGCATCGTGTGAAAAAATTGGAAGAATTCATAGCCGAAGATCGGATTGATCTCAAACTACTTGAAAATCATACCCATTTTATCAATGGAGAAATCAACGAGGATTCTGTCGGAGCCGTAGTAAAATGGCTGATCTATGAAAATCTAGATCCTAACAAAGAAAAAATCTTAACCCTGTATATCAATTCTACAGGGGGAGATCTGTATCAGGCATTCGGACTCATAGATGTTATGCGGGCTAGTCCTCACGTAGTTAGATGTGTAGGGATTGGTGCTGTAATGAGTGCGGCATTTTTAATCTTTGCATCCGGAGACAAAGGACAGAGATTTGCGGCTAAGAATACCAGCTTTATGTGCCATCAATTTACAGAAAGCATGGATTCAAAATATCATGATCTCAAGGCTACTATGAAAGAAAACGACATTTGTAACGATAGAATGGTTAATGTTTTAAAAGAAGCAACAGGTCTAGCACCTAGTGTGATCAAGAAAAAATTACTGCCAGCTAGTGATGTATATCTTACCGCTGACGAAGTGATTGAACTAGGAATCGCTGATCATATTTTGGAATAATTTATGAACATAGTATCTATAGATCCAAAGGTTAAGAAAGACGAAGAACGTAAGCAATCTATGTTAGATGTACTGACAGAGATACGCAGACAGGTAGAGGAAGGCGAGATTAAAGAATTCGTAGCCTGTTCGCTGAACGACGAGGGAGAAGCACAGATACACGCCAGCTGTCTCGATCTCATAGGCGGCGTAGGCTTGTTTGAAGTTGGTAAGCACTTACTAATCGAAACAGACAGAATGTTGTAAAAATACCACAATTATCTGGGTATTTTTATGTTGACATATAAATAAACTGACATTATAATTGATACATGGTTAGGGAAGTTGTTGAAAAATTAATTTTTCCAAAAAGAAAAATAGTGGTTGACAACAGAACTAAATAAATGTACAATTAGATCATGCGTTAGAGATTCATCTAACAATTTTAAGGAAACAAGAGAAGCAAATGAAAATGACGACATTACATAGACAATGTAAATCGATAGCCCAAGTGGGAGGCTTTATGCCCTCATATTGGCTCGCGATTAATAGTTTATCTAATGATCGTACACCAGAGCTAACCTTGGGGTCCCCGGAGACTGATGTGTAACTAAAATACACAGAATGAATTCAAAGGACCCCAGGATTAAAAACCCTGGGGTTTTTGTTTGTTAAAAAGGAAAAATGGAACATAAAGAAATTGATTATAGGAAAGTAAACAAGAAGATTGTTGAACAGGCTTACGTGTCTGCTTATACTCTAAGTGATGAACAGACACGCAAACTTATTCAAGATAAGTTTGATCGAGCTCATGAACTCAGAGAAGCCTTGAAGAAGAGCAATCTACTCTGGCATACTGAACGATAAGCTCAAAGTGGTATAGGGAACGCGACCCTGCTGCCCACTTAAAACATGCGGCTATTAATGAGGGCGGCCTACCGGATGATAAGTTCCTGGCGAAAACGGGAATGCGTAAAATGGTAGCGTATTAAAGTGTTCTATCCTGACCCCTGGAACGGGCATGGCAGCGTAGCGTAGAGCATTTTAATACACACTCTTCTTTCGCCTTACGACGGCGTCAAAAAGCATAGCGGAGAGTGTTACAAATTTTGGAAGTGTGTGCTGAATTGGTTGAAGGCAACGGACTGTAAATCCGCCACATAAGAAACGCTGTAGGTTCGAATCCTACCACTTCCACCAAATTTGGTCTCAAGGTGTTCATGGACGCATACTGGCTTGTCACGCCAGAGGACGGGGATCGTTACCCCGTGGGACCGCCAGTTATAAATGATATATAGTTTTACGCCGCTTTAGTTAAATGGTATAACAGTTGCCTTGTAAGCATCAATCGTTGGTTCGATTCCATCAAGCGGCACCAGATCTATTCCCCGATAGCACAGTTGGTAGATGCGTCTGACTGTTAATCAGAATGTCCGTGGTTCGAGCCCACGTCGGGGAGCCATGATAAATATCGTAAGATTCGGAGTACTCTTATGATAATGACAAAAATTGTTTTTAACAGTGAAAATTTATCCTTTAACAATTGGGATGAATTTACCCTTTACGGTAAAGCCCTCTTAGGAAATGAGACATTTACTGAGTTAGCCTACGTGCTTACTGATCAAATAGTTGAAGGTAAGATATTGCCTTATGAAAAATATGATTGGTCAGGTAATGTAGGGTACATACAAAAATATCATAGAGATGCTTTAGAAGCAAAAGACTTTCAACTATTTCTAATAAAGAATACTACATTTATTGAGATGTTTGAAAAATTAAAAGCAGTTGAAATCGCTGTGAAAATCGAAATGTTAGCCTCAGATATTCCAGAAGGACTTAATAATTCTAGTGAGTTGTTTGTGGACGTAACTGATAGTTCAACGCCTGTAAGATCAAAATAATCGGGGATATGGTATAGTTGGGAACACACTAGCCTTGCACGCTTGAGTCCGGGGTTCGAATCCCCGTATCTCCACCAAGTTCATCGGAGTGTAGGATAGTCTGGTTCATTCCGCCTGCTTTGGGAGCAGGATGTCGCAGGTTCGAATCCTGCCACTCCGACCAATATTGCCTCGTTAGTTTAATGGTAGAACTCCGTCTTTACACGGCGGTTACGGCAGTTCGATTCTGTCACGAGGTACCAAACAATGCACCGTTCGTCTATCGGTCTAGGACACTACCCTTTCACGGTAGGAAGAGGGGTTCGATTCCCCTACGGTGTACCAGTTTAATGCGGGTGTAGCTCAGTTGGTAGAGCACTTCCTTGCCAAGGAAGATGTCGTCAGTTCGAACCTGATCACCCGCTCCAAAGTTTTTATGCCTCTGTAGTTTAACGGTAAAACAGCGGATTTATATCCCGTGTGCAACAGATAATTGGCCAATGTGGGTTCGACTCCCGCCGGAGGCACCAATTAAAATTTATTACTCGGTGGTGTTTAACGGCAGCACGACGGTCTCCAAAACCGCTAGTGGGGGTTCGAATCCCTCCCGGGTAGCCAAACAACGTGAGGATGGCAGAGAGGCCCAATGCGAGAGTCTGCAAAACTCTAAAGCCGTCGGTTCGAATCCGACTCCTCACTCCAGGTAATGCCCCTGTGGCCAAATTGGTAAAGGCGGCTCTCTCAAAAGGAGTGTCATAACTATCGGTTCGAATCCGATTAGGGGCACCAAAATTTATGGAAGTGTGGCAGAGTCCGGTTTATTGCACCTGTCTTGAAAACAGACGATCAGAAATGGTCCGTGAGTTCGAATCTCACCGCTTCCGCCATTATACAGTTGATATCACCATATCAGCTATAATCTTATTGGTGTCTGGTCCGTAGTGTCCAATATCTCTAGCATAGTCTATACGAGTTATACTATCTAATTGAAAATGTATAAATTTAGCACCTATTGACTCTGAAAGATGCTGTATAGCATAGAGATTTTTTAAGTGATTATACTTTAAATTATTTTCATTCGAGATCCATTCTTTGTAAAATGATGAATGATTCTCAGACGATACTAGCATAATATGAGGCTTGACACGATTTATTTCAAACCATTCAAATCTCGAAGCTTCGGGACTTTGATATAAAACAATTTTTGGTCGCAGTTGATGTATCCAATTGACTGCCATTCTAAAACAGGTGTCGGCACTAGCACCGTCTATGGATAGATTAAAATTAGCTAGGCCTAGTTTTTTACTAATGATATATGACCAGGTTGATTCATAAGGAATCCCCATACCCATAGTAAAACTACAACCCAGTGACACTAGATTATCAGTTTCGAAAAATTCATCGGATCTAAAACCGTAAGAATTAAATTGATAATCTATGTTTTTTGATAATGACCATTTGATACGATGATCTAGAACATTTTTACGAAATCGTTCTTCAGTATCGTAGCCATGCCATAATAAAGTTTTATTTCGATGTTTTTCATTTACATGTGGTGCTGGTTCATACATGTGAATATTTATTTGCCTCTATAGTTAAATGGTATAACAGTCGGCTGATAACCGGCCATTCCACGTTCAATTCGTGGTGGAGGCACCATTATAAGGAGAAAACAAAATGGGGCGATCGCAGTTTTACTCATGCTTGTAGTGTTGATATATTTTATCGACAAAAATTTAAAATAGGAGAATGACATGAAACGTGGTAAACGTTAGTGTCAACCTTGACCCCGTATTGGTCCTGGTTGGCACATTAAATCAAATTAATTACGACCAACCTTGCTAAACTTTGCTGGCGAAGTAACCGGCTCTTACCCGGTAAAACAGAGTTCGATTCTCTGAGCAAGGACCATACGGGGGTATAACTTAACGGCTAAAGTAGTAGGCTTTTAACCTATTAATCAGAGTTCGATTCTCTGTGCCCCTACCATATAAAAACACATTACTTGCCCGACCGTAAAAGTCGTGGTAAACTACAAGAGAAGTGGGTTCGAGTCCCGGGGACTGGTAGTGTGTTTCTATATGGTAACGTAGCATAGCGGCTAATGCGACACCTTCATACGGTGTTTATCGTGAGTTCGAGTCTCACCGTTACTACCAAGTTTTGTAAGTGTCAGCAAGTACAGTCACGCTATCTAGGTAAGTTCGAACTACCGAAATAGTAGAAGGGGACGGGTTCAACTCCCGGCTGCTCGGAAGAGCGGTGCAGATTGGTTGCTAACTGGACAGGTACCCAAGTGATATCCATCGCGAGCGAGGTCAGGCTAGGCGGCCGGTAGGTCCTGAATAAATCTACGATAAAAGTGACGTAGGCTTACAAATTCATTTTGTTGGGGTGTGGTGTAATTGGTAACACAACAGACTTTGACTCTGTCGTCTCAGGTTCGATCCCTGACACCCCTGCCATGCTCTTGTAGTTAAATGGTATAACACATTCTTGGTAAGAATGAATTTCAAGTTCAATTCTTGGCTAGAGCACCATATTCGGCCTGTAGCTCAGTGGAAGAGTTCTGGTCTTCGAAACCAGCTGTCGGGAGTTCGAATCTCTCCAGGCCGGCCATATTTAGGAGATTGTTATGAAACCAACAATGTTTAAAAATCGTTTTAATAACGAGCATTTTGTCTGTGACGATATCCGTATGACTGAAACAATCGAAGGAGTCGAGTACATTGTTGTACATCGACTTAATGAGCATCGTCCGCTCAAGATGCGTCGCGATGCTCTAGAACGTATTAATACGCCTGTAACTCAGAGGAATCAGAGTACTACCTTGCGAAGGTAGGAGTCGAAGGTTCGAATCCTTCCAGGCGTGCCAACAATATCGCGTTGGACTTCTGGGAGGTCACTAGGCTTTCAACCTAGTCAGGCGGGTTCGATCCCCGTACGCGATACCATACAATGGTGTCTTTAGTGTAGTGGTAGCAAAGCTGACTGTGAATCAGCAGGCGAGGGTTCGATTCCCCAAGGCACCCCAAAGGAGTTATTATGGAAGCAGTAAAAACAATAAACTACCTAACCGGATCAGTGAGAACATTCGACGAACTGTTAGGACGTACTCTGTACAAGGTAACAGAGGATGGTGACGAACTAAGACTGTATCTTTCGGATACAAACTATGTGCGATTCTATCACAGCCAAAGCTGTTGTGAATCAGTGTACATAGAAGACATCTGCGGAGACTTAAAGGACCTAGTAGGAGCACCATTAGTAGAAGCGGAAGAAGTATCTGACGAATTGTATGAAGCAGAACATACTCCAGAGTATTCTGAATCATATACTTGGACATTCTACAAGTTTAGGACTCGTAAGGGTTCTGTGACTGTTCGTTGGTTTGGTTCCAGCAATGGATACTATTCTGAGAGCGTAGATGTAGAAGTAGTTGATACTTCAAGAGACTAATGCTGGTTTAGCTGATGTGGTCATAGCGGCGGTCTGAAGAGCCGTTGAAGTTGGTTCGATTCCAACAGCCAGCACCAAAAATTTAGTTGACAGAACTTTGCTGTGAACATATAATTAAGTCATTGCCCGAGTGGTGGAATGGTAGACACAGCAGACTTAAAATCTGCCGCTGTTAAAGGCGTACCGGTTCGAGTCCGGTCTCGGGTACCATATAACTGGCGTTCGTTCAATGGATAGGACAGGAGTCTTCTAAACTCTAAATAGAGGTTCGATTCCTCTACGCCGGGCCATGCCCTTGTAGCCGAATTGGTATAGGCACTACGTTGAGGTCGTAGGTTTTGGAGGTTCGAGTCCTCTCAAGGGTACCAGAAAGTGTTGACAAGAAATGTTTTAGAGCATACAATATATAGATGCTGTTAACAAATACAGCAACAAATGTTCTTTAAAACTGTTAGATAAATTTTTGCCCCGGTGGTGGAATGGTAGACACGCTGGTCTTAGAAGCCAGTGTCGCAAGGCGTGAGAGTTCGAGTCTCTCCTGGGGCACCATTAGAAGTAGCATAGCTCGTCGGTCTATGATCAAGACTAACCTTGTTCGAAGCGGAAAGCCTATGATACTAGTAACTGTCTACTGTAAGTAGGCAACAATAGGTAGCAAGAGAATAGTAAACTGTGCTACTCCTAATGGTAAAGATTTAGGAAGGTTGGATGAGTGGCTTAAATCAGCAGTTTGCTAAACTGCGGGGTGCCGTAAGGTGCCCCGAGGGTTCGAATCCCTCACCTTCCACCAAGAAGAAATGATAATTAAAACAAAAGGAATCCTATGTTAAAACCCAGTGCTAACTTCAGAATGTCTAAGCAGTCCAAACGATTTTTGGCAACGATCGTCGATCCTCATAAGCGAAGTGAATTTAAAAGATCAGCTATTCAATCAGAACTAGCAGCCGCTATCCAACCCAGAGTCTCTAAAGGAAAGAGAGACGCTAAGGAGGAATAACATGGCAGGCAAAGGTTCTAGACCAAGACCATTTACTGTAAGCCAAGAAGAATTTGGCAATAGATTTGATGCGATTTTTGGCAAGAAGAAAAAGACTGACGCTGAAAAGTTTGACGAAGCGATCATGAAAGACGAATACTACGATTTAGATAAGGAAGATAAAAATGCAGATCAAAGCGGTTGCTGAAAACGAAGAATTTGGTAAGTGTGGTTGCGGTCGTAGCCCTACTGGCAAGTGTATTGGGTGGCATGGGCTATCTGAAGAACAGTTTCGTGAAGAACTAGCGATCTACGAAGCCGAGCTATTGAAAAGTTTCGACGAAGATAAAAACTAATTTTACCAAAAAGCATTGACTCTGATAGAGCATGATGCTATAATTGTTTTGTTGTGTAGCAATACACAACCGGTGAAGCGAAGGGTAGATGAGGATAGACACACAGGAATGAGCTTCATGCTTACTCCGAACTTACAATCCAACTTGAAATTGGAACGTGTTTATGTGATCCGATCCCTAATAGAATGTCATTTGTTAATCGGAAATATATAGACCTCTGTGTATTGTACTTTGTACATTGTCATAGAAAGATTACAACTCTTTCATTGTCTATTGTCCGGTCTATTACTTGACCTTTCGTCGACCCGTCATTATAACATAAGGATAGCAAATGGCAAGAATCACTTCTCAAAAGGCAGCACTAAGATTTGGTGGACTGTTTGATCTTGTTCTCGGAGCAAGTCAACGAGCTAGAGAACTCAAGAACGGATCAACACCTAAAATTAAAACCGACAATGGCCCAATCGTAACTGCGTTAAAAGAGATTGAGGAAGGTCTTTATACTAAAGAAGATTATCTAAAAAAACTGCCTCGTAAAGAAAAAGGAAAATGGGAATGAACATCACACTAAGAAAAGCTAACGCTATCCAAAATGCCATCACTGAAGCAATAAAAAATATCAAGATGGAATCTCGTATTGAAATTAACGAATTCCAGGACGCTGAAAAATTTATCAGCGAAGCAAATGCCCTATTATTTGCCAACGATAATCGTAGACAAAAACTGTTGTTGTCTTTGTACAATATCAGAGGGCTAGTAGGAGCAGCCAATGCCCAAAGCGGTATTGATCTAAGTCTTACCAAGGCGGCATTTATAGATAAGAGAATTTCTCAATTACAAGAGTTTGCCTCTAATGATCCTCGGATTGACGGATTAGTCATCTCAGGAAAACTAGAAAAAATCCGCAATCGCAAGGAAGAAAGTCGTGCGAGCCTTTACGGTCGAGATGACACTGTAACAACCTCTGTGCTCTATCAAGAACAACTAGATGGAGTCAAAGTTGAGATTTTGAATCTCAAGAAGCAGAAACAAAAGCTCAACGACGAGATCCTTGAGTTAAACATCAAGACCGAGATTCCTTTAACTGATGAAGTTGTAGCAACACTTCAAGCAGAAGGACTGCTCTAAGAACCCCGGTTTACACTTTTACGTTATATAAAGTGGGCGATTGTCGCAGCCATACAGACAGGGTGAGATTGATCAAACCCCAAGGCCCGCGATCATGGGCGACTTGAGAAAATCAATCGGGCAGAAGTGAAACTGACCTATATGCAAATATCAACGGACAGAGCAACAGCTCAGTCTAGGGCGGAACAGGGAACCGTAGCTAGACACTGAACAATCGCGGGATGGAGAAGCGGCATCTCAGGAGTCTCATAAGCTCCAGTCCCTGGTTCGATTCCAGGTCCCGCAACCAGTCACCCTTACACACGGTGTATAATAAGATAAGTAGTGTGTAACCTATTAACTGCGGGGTTCGTATAGTGGTAATACCTTAGCCTTCCAAGCTAAAGCGGAGAGTTCGATTCTCTTACCCCGCTCCACACAACAAGGCTCCTGCCAATGAGTTATAAACTTACGCAGGAGTTTTTCATATGAAAGTAATTGATCAAAACAATATATTTCGAAAATACGATTTCAGTTCTGTTATATCTAAAGATGACAATATACAGACCTGCGATATAGTTAGAAACATTATTGCGAATGGTGATTACTTTACTAATAGTCCCAAGTATCAAACTAAAGAAAACTTGTTTGCTAGGCCTGAGCCTATTTGGCTAAAGTACAGGATGAGTTTTCTGTTTTCAGTATTCATGTATCTAGGTCGTGAAGTAAAAGTATCAAACATGATGGCCTGGAGTTTCATGACAAATCTTGAGGGTGCCGAAGATAGAGAAAAATTATGGCACAATCACTGGCATCCACAAAATCCTAATGCTAAAATGATGAGCGGCGTTTGGTATCTACACATTCCTGAAGATGTTAAAGACAAAGATTACGCAGGTACTGAAATGGCACCGTTTGGTATATCGCACGACGAAAAGTATTTTGTCCGCCCTACAGAATCCAATTGGTTAATTTATCCCAGTGATAAATGGCATAGACCTGGAATCGTCCAAAGTAATAAATATCGCTTTATATTAGCAGCCGATATCGAATATATAGATTGACAATAGCACCAAACGGTGCTATAATTTTAAGTATGTACAAAGTAGAATGGAAAGACACAGCGGGTAGAGGCTGTGAGGAAGAAGTAAAAGATCTATCTCTAGCATTAGCTAGAGCAACAGAATTAGGGATACCAGTTACTATAAATGGTGGTGGTATGGTAATAGTAGGAACATTTGGGGCAGATTCTGTAAGCAACGGAATTCTA